>Ga0226835_1000920_pt1 | contig 21088 bp, 19 predicted proteins | sample LAC_MetaG_1_FD_163627 | JGI IMG/M metagenome (GOLD analysis project Ga0226835, IMG submission 163627) | Anaerobic ammonium oxidizing microbial communities from anammox membrane bioreactor (MBR) in UC Berkley, California, United States -... | ecosystem: Engineered > Bioreactor > Anaerobic >...
CACTCCTACCTCCGCGCGAGTCCAACGTCCTGAGGAGCCGGATGCCCTAACGGGCACGTCCGGATCTGCGGGGGAGTCGGCGGGGAGACCCGCCGGCTTATCCCGATAAATCAGGGTTTCGGGGATTTTTCGTTTTGCAAAGGCTGACACCACAGGCGGTTTCAGTGTCAAGCAGAATTAACAATTCGCTTTACGTGTGTTGCATTAAATCCAGCCTTTTCGAAAAATGAGATACCCACCCCTCACTTCGATCCCGTTGCCGACCCGGACCACGATCTCGACCCGGTTCACACTCACCGGCCCGGGCGGCCTCGTGCCGCCCATCTTGAGCGAGACCGGGGGGCGGTGCGATAATTCTCCACTCTTCTCATACGAGGTATCTCACGCAAATGCGCGCTATCACCATGGCCCTGGCACTTTCTGCCATCGTATCGACCCCGGCTTTTTGCCTTACGGAGACCGAGATCCAGCAGGCGGTCAGCGAGAAGAGCGCATCCTGGATGAAGTTGAGAAAGGACGCCGATAACCTATCCAAGGAAGGCAAGAGCAAAGAAGCCATCACCAAGCTCGAAGAGATTATCAAAGAAAGAAGGGAGCTCGGTCGAGACACAGCCAGCGAGCGTATGGAAATAGCCGGGATTCTTGCCGGGGACCCGGCCACTTACGATCAGGCAGACAAGATATACAAGACTCTGCTTTCCGAGCGGGAAAAAGAATACGGTGTCGACGATCCCCAGGTCATCTGGCCCCTGAGAGAGTATTCGGTTTTTCTGGACAAGCGAGGCGAGGAAGGAAAAGCCGCCGAGCTCAGAGCAAGGATCAAAGAGATCGACAGAAAGCAGATGCTTCCCCCTGAAAAGGAAGTGAAAGACATAATCACCAGGTTCCATTCCAGAGACGAAGCTTGCAAGGCACTGACCGAGCTCGGTCAGAAATTCTATGACAAGGACAGGGATCTCCAGGCTCTCTATTGCTACGACCAGGCGATCAAGCTTTCCCAGAAGAACCCCCAGACATATCTGGGCCGCAGTGACGCGAACTGGCGCTCGGGCAAGGACAGCAAAGCCATGGCAGACATCAACCAGGCGATCAAGCTCGACCCGAAGCTGGGCAAGGCATACTATCGCCGGGCGATGATCTGGGAGGGCAAAGAGAAGCTCGATATGGCTCTGGCTGATTTCACCAAGGCCATCGAATGCGATGGCAACGACGTGGAGAGCCTGGGGGCCAGGGGAAAACTCCTTGCCAATCTGGGACGCAAGGAAGAAGCGATCCGGGATTTCACCAGGGTTATCGAGGTGAAGCCGGATTTGACCTGGCCATTCGTGCAACGAGGTATCGTGTTCGGCGATGTCGGTCAGGCGAACAAAGCGATCAGCGACTTCAGCAGCCTGATCAAGCGCTTCCCGAGAAACCTGGACTACTACGAGTTGCGAGCCGGAGCTTATGAAAGGAGTGGCGACTGGAAACTGGCCCTGGCCGATTATGAGGAAGTGATCCGGCTAGAACCGGAATATCAGGGTGGGCTCAAAGGCAAAGAGCGGGTTTTGAAAAAAGTCGCACCTGCCAAGTAATAGCAGGGACAGTTTCCAGTATACTGGGCACTTTGCCGAACCTGGATAATCATGCGATATAAACTGCTCGTCCTGGCAATGCTCGTGCTCATCTCGGCCTCACCGGGTGCGCACGCGCAGTTCATCAAATCCACCGCAACCGAAGTTCTGGTGGAAGCGCAAGAGTCAGCCGGACCGGTGAGCGATCCGAACCTGCGCTTCGAGTATGTGGAGGACGGCAAGTACAGCAAGATCCTGCATGTTCCCACTTATGAGTGGATTCCCAAAGGCTTCAAAGAGAAACCCCGGGGCATCGTTCTTTTGGTTCACGGGCTTACCCTCTATGGCAAGCGCTATGACCTCGTGGCCAAGGCTTTCGCCGCCAGCAATTATTATGCGGTGGCAGCCGACATGCACGGCTTCGGTCGTTGCTACCTCGATCCAGACAGGAAATTTGCTGTAAACGGCAAAGCCAAACGGCGAGTCAATTACGAAGCCAGCTACAAAGAGCTGGTGGAGCTCGCCCGCATGGTCCGGCAGGACCACTTCGGCGCTCCTCTAGTAGCGGTAGGCGAGAGCCTGGGCGCCACACCCTGCCTGCGCCTGGCCGCGGATCATCCCGAGATGGTGGATGCCCTGATACTTTCGGGTCCGGCGGTGCGGGTCAATCCGATCATGCTTCTTCATCCGGACAGCATATTGGCAGGTTTCATGGGTCTAGCCATCGATCCGATGTTCAATGTCAATCTGGGCTTTTTCATGAAAAAGCTGGTCTCGTCCGATCGGCGCATCTGCGAGGAGATGTCTTCCGATCCGCTGATTCGCAAGAAGGCGACGATCCGGGACCTGATGGAGACCGACGGCTATGTCATGAAGAGCCTTCACTACGCGAGAAGAATCAGACCGGATATCCCGATTCTGATTTTGCAGGGAAGCCAGGATCACTGTGTCGTTCCCAAACATGTGGTGAAGCTTCTCAAGTCCATCAAGTCCGACGACCAGACCCTGCGCTGGATGGATCATCTCAGCCATCTCCTGCTCGAGACGTATTATATGAAGGCTGAGACCGTGGAAGCACTGGCTACCTGGATCGAGGCTCATGAAGAAGACCATGACGGCGAGATGAAAGTCGTTCGGGAAGAACTCAGGATGCTCGGCGCCAAGGCGATTTAGCTCTATGCCGCTGAAGTTCCGGTTCTCGCTCTCTTTTGCCCTGGCGGTTCTGTCGTTCGTTGTCTGGTCCGGGGCTTCCTTACCGGCCCGGGGAAAGGGAAAACCGGCGGCCACTATCTGGCGGCTTCATCAGAAGCATTTCGTTGCCGGCGACCAGGATGTTTACTTCAAGAACGATGCGGTCAAGTTCGTGAACAGCACCCTGGGATTCGTGCTGGTCTCGAAGGCGCCGGACTGGAATGTGATTATCTATCGGGCGAATCCCGGCGGGCAGGGAGGCAAGATCTTCAAGCAGCCACTGTCCCAGTGGCTCGCCGGCGGAGTGAAGTGTCTCTATTTCCCAGACATCAGACCCAGCCGCATAGCTTTGCAGAAAGAGCTCAGCTATGTGAAAGACAGGCTGCCGATCATCAAGAACAGGGCTTTCGAAGGAAAGAAGCAGACTTGCGAATACGAGCTCTGTGCTCTGACCAGCACTCATGCCAATATTGCTTCGATCATGCAGTTTTTCTACCGTCTTCCCTATGCCACCGGCGTGCCGGTCCGGTTCTCTTACTTCGCCAGCCAGCATCTCAACCCGAACGATCCTTTCTATTCGTTCCAGATCGCCCCCAGCGAGCGAGTGATCACCACGAAGATCGAGCAAGTCGGCTCGGTGAGCTTCGACATACCATCAGGCTACAAGCAGGTGGCGGACGACCGCGAAGTGATCGTCGGGGATCGAATGAAGACCGGGCTCGAAGAGATCATGCGGGACAATCTGGATCGCAAGCCCGGCCGGTTTTAGCTAACCGATGATTTCAGGCAGGCTGAGATGCCCTTCTCTTATAGCCTCTTTCAGCCGCACTATATCGGGACCCAGGGGGCGAGCTTCTTTCACCACCGGTACTGCTTCTCTTACTGACCGGACGAAAGGAACGAGCTTTCCGGGGATCTCTCTTGCCAGGCAGTCGAAAGCTTGTACCGCCGCCATAGTCTCGATGGTGATCAGATAGTCGAGCATGCCGCGCAGCCATTCGAGATGAAGGGCGGCTCCGGCAGCAAAAGAATTGAGATCCTCGAGATCACCGCCTACAGCCAGAGAGCTCAGGGACCTTGGCTGGCAGCGGGCTCTGATTTCGCCGGTGAGGGAAGCGGCGGTGTACTGGGCGTACATGAGACCATAACTGGCTCCGGGCGCATTGTCAGGATGCACCAGATAAGGAGGCAACCCGCCGGCGGGGGTCCGGCTGATGAGCCGGGCGATTCTATGCTCGGTGGCCACGCACAATGCCGAAATGGCCGTGGACAGTTGATCGAGACTGGTGGCTATCCTCTGCCCGCAGGTATTGCCGCTGTTATTTGTATGGCTGCCGTCCTGGAAGAGGAGCGGGTTGTCTACAACCGCATTGAGCTCGGCTTCCACAACTTCTCTTGTCTGTCTGTAGCTGTCCGCCGCGGTGGCCAGCACCGGCAGGGCATATCGGATTGACAGAGCGGAGCGGATTTCCTGGTTGCATTCGTTTTCAACTAGAGATTCGAGCCGGGCAACCAGCTCGCTTCCTGCCGGATGATTCTTGAGTGCAAGAGAGGCCGCCTGATTCCTGTCTCCTCCCGGATAGAGAGCCAGCCCGGCAAGGGCGGACGCGCAGGCGCTGGTGTTCAGGCTCCTCTTCAGATCGATGAGACTGAGCGAGGCCACACCGATAGTCTGGCTCAGCCCGTTTATAAGGGCCAGACCGTCTCGACCCTGCAATTTCAGAAGCTCCAGTCCGGCTTTCTTCAATGCCTCCCTGGAAAGTGTCTCCCTGGTGATGCCGCTCTTGTCCCGGTAGAGAGTCTCTCCCTCTCCACAGAGAGCCAGGGCCATGTGTGCCAGGGGCGCCAGGTCCGAGCTGCCCACCGAGCCGAGCTCCGGAACCGCCGCTGCCAGACCGGCATTGAGATATTCTGTAAGAGCGGCGAGGGTCTGCGGGGAAACGCCGCTCATGCCCCGGGCCAGGGTATGGAGACGGCTCGTCATCATCGCCCGGCTCTGATCGAAACGCATGCGCTCCCCGACTCCGGAAGCATGGGCACGAATGAGATCGAGCTGACTTCGGTCCTCCGGGGGGACCGCCACATCATCGAGCTGACCGCAGGCGACGGTAAGACCGTAAACATTGCAGTCCGAGGCGATCAGATTAGCGAGCCTGACATGGGATGAGAAGCAGTTTTCCATGACCTCGGGAGAAAGCCCGACCTGGGCACCTTCCCTGGCGACGCCGGCGAGATCCTCCAGGCAGAGGTCCCGCCCGCCCAGGGCCAGCGCCGCTCTGGTTGTGGTCATTGTTTGGTGTCGATCTCTTCTTTCAGCCTGGCGAGAAGCTCGTCTTCCGGCATGGTCCCGATCTGACCGTCCCGGCGGTGTCTGAGAGCAACGACATTGTTCTCTTCTTCCTTGTCTCCGATAACGACCATATAAGGGATCTGTTGCATCTGGGCTTCTCTGATCCGGTAATTGATCGTTTCGGACTTGTCATCCATGATCGCCCGGATATCGTTGTCCCGGAGGAGCTTGTAAATCTCTTTCGCCCGGGCTTGATGCCGATCCGAGATAGGCAATACCGCTACCTGGGTGGGTGCAAGCCAGAGCGGGAAGGAGCCGGCATAATGCTCGATGAGCCCGCCGCAGAAGCGCTCCATGGAGCCCAGCACAGCCCGGTGGATCATCACCGCCTGGTGTCTCTCGCCATCCTCGCCTATGTAATTGACGTCGAAACGTCTGGGCAGGTTGAGGTCGACTTGTATAGTGGGACCCTGCCATTCACGGCCGATGGCGTCGAAGAGCTTGACGTCGATCTTGGGTGCGTAGAAGACGCCGCCGCCTTCGTCGATCTCGTAGCTCATGCCGCGTTGTTTCATGGCATTCTCGAGACCGCTGGTGGCCATCTCCCACTCTTCGTCGGTACCGAGATATTTCTCCGGTCTGGTGGAGAGATAGCATTTATAGGTGTAACCGAAAGTGGTCATGAGCTTGTCGATAAGGTCGAGGATACCGTCGATCTCGTCTTTGAGCTGCTCAGGTGTGCAGAAGATATGGGAGTCGTCCTGGGTGAATCCGCGCACTCTCAGCATGCCGTGCAGGACGCCGGAGCGCTCGTAGCGGTAGACCGTCCCCAGCTCGGCATAACGCAGGGGAAGGTCGCGGTAGCTGCGCAGGCGGGTCTTGTAGATCATGATGTGGCCCGGACAGTTCATGGGCTTGCAGCGGTAAGGCTGCTCGTCGATGTCCATGGGGGCGTACATGTTCTCGGCGTAGTTCTCCAGGTGACCGCTGATTTTATAGAGGTCCTCGGAGGCGATATGAGGGGTGTAGACGAACTCATAGCCTCTTTTCCTGTGCTCCCGGCGCCAGAACTCTTCGATGGTGTCCCTGACCGTGGCCAGATTCGGATGCCAGAAAATCAGTCCCGGTCCCACCTCGTCATGAACCGAGAAAAGATCGAGCTGCTTGGCTAGCTTTCTGTGATCGCGTTTCTCGGCTTCTTCCAGACGGTGCAGATAGTCGTCCAGGTCTTTCTTGGACCACCAGGCTGTGGCGTAGACTCTTTGCAGGTGCTCCCGCTTCTCGTCCCCGCGCCAGTAGGAGCCCGAGACCTTGAGGAGCTTGAAGGCTTTGATATGACCGGTGGAAGGCAGGTGCGGTCCCCGGCAGAGATCGTTCCAGACGACATCGTCGTCTTTGTTTTTCATCAAATAGAGAGTGGGCTCGTGGTCCCGGTGCTCTTCCAGGAGCTCGGCTTTGAACTTCTCGCCCTGGTTCCGGAACTGCTTGAGTTGCCCGTCCACATCCTCGATGTTGTGGCGGATGATTCTCTGATTGTCTTTGACAATCTCTTTCATCTTGTTCTCTATATTCTCGAGGTCTTCCACAGAGAGGGTGTGGTCTTTGATCTCGAAATCGTAGTAGAAACCATCTTCGATTGTGGGACCGATGGCGATCTTCGCATCGGGATAGAGGGACTGGACGGCTTCCGCCATGACATGGGCGGTGGAGTGCCGCAAGAGCTCGATAGCCTCGTCGTCCTTGGCGGTGAGAATCTTGACCCGGTCTCCGTCTTTGAGGGGAGTATAGAGGTCTTTGAGCTCGCCGTTTATGAGGGTTCCCACCGAGTTGCGAAAAAGCCCTTCGCTGATGGATTTTGCCAGATCGGCACCGGTGGACCCGCCGTCGAGGGTTTTTTCGGAGCCATCCGGAAGGCTTACGACGACTTTGGTTTCTACTTTAGACATTGAAATACCTCATTTTCTCTGGCATATACAAACTGCCAGCAGGCAATTCTAGCAGGCGAAGTCCTCCTTGAGTTCTTTTATGAACTGCTCGAGATTCTCCCTGGTAGTGAAAAACCGGATGCCCAGAGCGTCCCACCGGCTGATGCCGGTCTCAACATTGCCGGCATCCACGAAGACTTCTACATTGAAGCCGCATTCGTCCTGATAACGGACCTTTATCGAAAAGCAGGGCTCCGAGAGCTCGAAATCGAGCTGAGGACGCTTGCCTGAGAGTACCCCCGCCAGACCGCTGAGGATCATGGCTATCTCGTCTCTGGGTTTGCGGCAGAGAAGATAACCGTCATTGCTGAAGTCGTCTTTTATATCGCTCTCGAAAAGGAGCTTGCGGTCCCCATGTCCGAGCTCCAGGCTGTAAAGCTGCCAGACATCGTCCGGGCTGCGCTCGATGGTTCTGCCCGGGTAGATGGCGAACCAGCTTCTGAATTCTCTGTCTTCACACTCGAGCCTGGCCATTTAGTTACAGCTCCTTCTATTTGCCGATACAGAACCGCGAGAAGACCTCACTGATCACTTCTTCGGTGACCTCATCGCCACAGGCTTCCGAGAGACAGTGCACGGCTTCTTTCAAGTCGGTGGCCAGGCAGTCGTCGAGCATATCGGCTTCCACAGATTGGCGAAGCAGCTCCAGAGAATCGGCTGCCCGGCGACAGAGATCCGCCTGCCGGTCGTTGAGAGAAGCCCCGGTCTCGGCAAGCCGCCCGCCGCCTGTGGCGAAGCTTTCGATAGCACTGGTGAGAGCCTCTATGCCGCTGCCTGTCCGGGCCGAGATATGGAGGAGAGCCAGAGCTGCCTCTTTCGCTCTTGCGGGCGGGTCCAGATCTTCACCGGTATCGATTTTATTGATTACCAGAAGATGCGGGCGCCCTTCGATGATCGCCTCGATTTTACTCTCGTCGTCTGCGAAGCCCTGGGTCGGATCTAACAAGAAGACGGCCAGGTCGCTGGCGGTGATGGCCTGCCTGGTCCTGTCTATGCCGATCTTCTCTACCGTGTCTTCGGTGGAACGAATGCCTGCGGTGTCCACCAGAACCACCGGGATGCCGTTCAGGTCCACCAGCTCTTCGATGGAGTCCCGGGTCGTGCCCGGAATGTCGGTGACTATGGCCCGCTCGAATTTGAGGAGCTGATTGAGAAGGCTCGACTTGCCTGCATTGGGTCTGCCCACGATGGCGAGCTTCAAGCCCTCTCTCATGAACTTGCCGGATGTGGCGGTGTCCGCCAGGTCCAGAAGCCTTTTCCGGGCATCCTCGATAATCGGCTCCAGGTCGTCCCGGGGAAGCTCACCTACTTCTTCGGGAAAATCGATTCCGGCTATCAGCTTGGCAAGGACTTCCATGAGAATGGCCCGGACTTTCTTGATCTCCCGGCCCAGATGCCCATCGAGAGCCGAGATCGCCAGGCGGCTCTGGCGGCTGGTTTTGGCCTCGATTAGATCGAGGACTGCTTCGGCCTGGGTCAGATCCATGCGACCGGCAAGAAAAGAGCGCTTGGTGAATTCCCCGGCGCAAGCCAGTCTCGCTCCCAGGCGAAGAGCCAGTCCGAGCAGCTCCCGAGCGATGAGGGGGCTGCCGTGACAGTTGATCTCCACCAGGTCCTCGCCGGTATAGGTGCTGGGTTCATGGTAGGCGATCGCCACTACCTCATCCACCAGATCGCTGCTTTCTGGGTCGAAGATATATCCGTGGATAGCCTCATGGCTTCTGGCACTCCACTGGACTCGTTGATCCCGGTCGGCTGATGAGCAAGAAAAAATTTCAGACAGAATTTCGAGGGATTTGGGACCGGAAATGCGGACGATAGCGATGGCCCCCGTGCCCGGTGGAGTAGATATAGCCGCAATCGTGTCGTTTTGAATCATGGTCTCAGGCATTGCTCGATGACTTTAGCACAGAAAAAATTCTCTCAAGACCCTCTTGAACTCTGACAATCACGGTGGTAGTATCACACAGTTTTTGCCTCCGCTGTTAGGACATAACGTATGAACAAAGCAGAACTTGTTAACGAGATCGCCAAGACTACCGGTCAGACCAAGCTCGACGTGCACAACACCGTCGCCGCTGTTCTTCATAACCTGACCACCGCCATGGCGAAAGGCGACCGTGTCACGCTGGTCGGTTTCGGTACTTTCGAGCGCCGTCACAGACAAGCCCGCATGGGCGTCAACCCCCAGAACCCTGATCAGAAGCTGAAAATCGCCGCTGCCCGCGTGCCTGTTTTCCGCGCCGGTCAGGAACTCAAAGCCATCGTCGACGGCAAGAAGAAGCTTGCTTCCCTGCCCAAGTCGGTGACCGAGGGTCCTAAGAAAGCAGCCAAAGCGGCTCCCAAGGCCAAAGCAGCCAAAAAGGCTGTCAAAAAAGCTGCCAAGCCTAAGAAAGCCGCTAAGAAAGCAGCTCCCAAAAAAGCTGTCAAAAAGGCTGCTCCTAAAGCCAAAGCCAAAGCAAGACCCGCCGCTAAAAAACCGGCCGCCAAGAAAAAAGGTCGTCGCTAGACTTTAGCTGATCAAATTGATCGAGATTCAAGGGAAGAGCTTCGCTCTTCCCTTTTTGAATTGAGCGAAGCTCTTATTCGGTATTACCGGCGATTTTGTAGCGCAGAATACAGAGGCTCAGGAAATTGCTCGTCATATGAGCGACCACGGGCACCCAGAGGCAACCTGTGATCATCAGGAGCACGCCGAAAAGGGCGCCCACGACAGCTGCCCAGATGACATAGAAAAGATAGCGCGGTCCGGCATAATGACAGAGACCGAAAATGATACTGGCGGCGATGAGACCGAACTGGCTCTGCATCACTCCTCTGTACATGACCTCTTCGCAGAACCCTGAAGCCAGGGATATCAAAAGGATATCCGCTATGGTTGTCTGCGCGAAAATAGGAGCCATGACATTTTCGACCAGCTCGCAGAAATGATTGAGAAAGGCTATGCGGTCGGCTAACCTTTTGCCGAGCCATGATAGAAGAAGGCTCGAGGAGCTGGTGGAAAGCCCGACCAGAACCCCCACCGCAAGAAGACCGGGGTCTTTGAGAGTGAGCATGGGGAGCAGATCGATTTTCGCCAGAGCCGACCAGATCGTCGCCACCAGCAGGCAGCCTGCTTCGATGAGCAGAATCATTCTGAGGATGAAGGCGCGATTAAATCTCTGCTGCATGCTTGAGCACTACCTCCGGTTTGATCTCCCCATCCTCGAGCTTTACCAGGGCTATGAGAGAGTCTTCCAGGGCAATCAGGAATCGTTTCTCCAGGGTAGCATCTTTGCCTGTCAGAGAGTCTTCAGGGATGCTCTGACCATGAGCGAGACGGCGGGCGGTATCACGGTCCACCGGGAGCTCGGTGAGACCGAGGGCGAAAGTGGGAGAGACCAGGGCGTCTTGCAGTCGGCCGTTCTCTTTGAGCTCGGCAAGCTGTTCCAGTGACAGGGCATCGGCAAGCTCGAAAGAAGCCGATCTCTCCCTGACGAGAGCACTCAGGCAGCCCCCCACCCCGAGCCTGTCCCCCAGGTCCCGGGCGATGGATCTTATATAGGTACCTTTCGAGCAGGATACTCTTATCCTCACCGCCGGCGGCTCTATCAACAAGCTTTCGATGGAATAGATCTCCACCGGTCTTGCGGCTAAGACCGCCGGCGCCTGACCGCGCCTGGCCAGGTCGTACATCTTCATGCCTCCCTGCTTGATGGCGCTGTAGATCGGCGGCACTTGATGCTGTTTGCCTGCGAAGACCAGGACAGCCTCACGGATGGACCCGATGTCTAGACCCGAGAGGTCGTCGGTTCTCTCCAGTACTTCTCCGTCGATATCATCGGTGTCGGTTCGCGTGCCGAGGAGTATATCGGCGAGATATGTCTTGTCTCCGGGAACGAATTGAAGCAGGCGGCAACAGCCTCCCAGGGCCACGATCATCACGCCGGTGGCCATCGGATCGAGAGTCCCGGCATGACCTACTCTCTTGATGCCGAAAATTTTCCGCACACGATTGACCAGGTCGTGCGACGTTATGCCCCCGGGTTTGATGACATTGAGAAAACCAATCACAGCGTGCTCAGATCTCGCCTCGCGAAATCTTGCCCAGGATCTCCGACACTTTGGCTCCCCGCTCCAGGGACTTGTCGAGCTTGAAGTTCAGCTCCGGAGCGAAGCGAAGCCGCAAGCGGCGGCAGATCTCGCCCCGGATCGATCCGACATGCTCGGTGAGAGCTTCCATGGTGCTTTTCTGGGCCTCTTCGTCGCCGAACACCGAAACGTAGACCCTGGCCGAGCGGCAGTCGGCCGTGCATTCCACGTCGACGATGGAGACCAGTCCGGAGATGCGCTCGTCTTTCAGGTCTTTCAATATCATCGAAGCGAGCTCTCTTTTAATCGATTGAGAAACTCGAAGCGATCGTTGAGCAGTCATGGCGTCACCTCGTTGGTCGGCGTTATTCGCGCTTGGTCTCTTTGATGATAAAGATATTGACTTTGTCGCCTTCCTCGATTTCATGGAAGCGCTCGAAGCTCATGCCGCATTCGAAGCCCTGGGCGACTTCTCTGACATCGTCTTTGAAGCGCTTGAGGGTCTCGAGACGGCCGTCGTAGATCTGCTTGCCGTCCCGCTCGATCCGGGCGATGGCGCCACGCTGGATTTTGCCTTCCAGGACCATGCAGCCACCGATGACCAGTCCTTTGCCGACTTTGAAGATCTGTCTGATCTCGGCGGTGCCGAGCTTGACCTCTTCGCGGATAGGCTCCAGGAGTCCCTGGATGGCTTTGCTAAGGTCTTCGGTGATCTGATAGATGATGCTATAGGTACGGACGTCCACGCCCTGCTGCTCGGCGACGGTGCGGGCATTGGGGTCGGGATGCGAGTTAAAGCCGATGACGATGGCATCGGAGCTGGCCGCCAGGTTGACATCGTTCTCGGAGATATCTCCGGAGGCGGCTCGCAGTACCCGGACCTGCACCTCGGCGCCGCTGAGTTTGCGCACCGAGTCGGCGATGGCTTCGGCTGTACCCTGAACGTCGGCTTTGATGATCACATTCAGCTCTTTGACTTCGCCTGATTCGAGCATGTCGTGCAGGGACTCGAGGGTGACATGGTGAGCCCGTTTGGCCACTTCGGAGTCTTTTCTGTCCTCCACCATATCCTTCATATGCTGGATGTCGTCCACCACCTCGAATTTGTCCCCGGCCTGAGGAACCGTATCGATACCCAGGACTTCCACGGGCATCGAGGGACCGGCGGCTTTCACACGATAACCGCGGTCGTCGAAGAGAGCCCGGACCCGGCCACCGGTGGAGCCGACAACTATGAAATCGCCTTCCCGGAGAGTGCCGTTCTGCACCAGGGCTGTGGCTACCGCTCCCTTGCTGCGGGAGAGCTCGGCTTCGACGATGACGCCGGAGGCAAGCTTGGCGGGATTGGCCCGGAGGTCCTGGAGATCCGCCACCAGCAGGATCATGTCGAGGAGTTCGTCGAGACCGGTGCGTTGCTTGGCGGAAACGTTGACAGTCACTGTCTCGCCACCGAAGTTTTCGGAGACCAGCTCGTGCTCCATCAATTGAGTGAGCACCCGATCGGGATCGGCGCCTGGCTTGTCGACTTTATTGACCGCTACGATAATCGGCACCTCGGCCGCCTTGGCGTGGTCGATGGCTTCCACTGTTTGAGGCATGACGCCGTCGTCCGCCGCCACTACCAGAACCGCGATATCGGCACCTTTGGCTCCGCGGGCGCGCATGGCTGTGAAAGCCTCGTGACCCGGGGTGTCCAGGAATACAATCTGCTTGACGCCGTCATCATGCTCGACTTCGACATGGTAGGCGCCGATGTGCTGGGTGATGCCGCCGGCTTCTTCATCGGTAATCTTGAACTTGGTCTGGCGGATGGCATCGAGAAGGCTGGTTTTGCCGTGGTCGACGTGACCCATGATGGTGACCACCGGCGGGCGGTTGATGAGGTTGGCCTCGTCTTCCTTGGCTTCGGCGGCCCGGGCTGCTTTCTCTTGTTTTTCCTTTTCTTTCTCTTCGCGCTTAGCATCCTCGCGATCGAGAACTTCGTAGCCCATCTCGAGGGCCAGCTCGATAGCCGTCTCGAGCTCGACGACCTGGTTGACGGTCCGCATGATGCCCTTGGTGAAGAGATTCATGATGATCTCGGTGGCGTCCAGGCGCATCTTCTCCGAGAGCTCCTGCACCGTGACATTGGTGGTGAGGGCGACGATCTTGGGTACGTCCACCGGACCGGGTACCTGCTTGTGGACCTTTTCTTCTTCTTTCTTATGGTGTCTCGCGCCGTGCGCATGACGGGGCTTGGGCGGGCGAGGCGGCGTGGCGCGCATGGACGGAGCCGCTACCCTTATAGGAACGGATGGTGACATCGGTCTCACCGCCTTGCGCTGATTGCCGTTGGCATCGCCTTCGGAATCGTCGCTGTCAGCCGGCGCGGACTCTTCGTCCGTGGTATCGACGCCGGTGTCATCGTCCTCGAAATAGTCATCTTCCTCTTCGACTTCTTTGACACGCTTGCGCTCTTGCTTTTGCTTCTCATGAAAATGCTTGTCCAGGTTGCGGATGGCCCTGGGACCATACTTGGAGCTGTCGGACCATTCGTCTCCGGTGGGCTTGACGTCGCGCTGGGCGCCTTCGCTGTCGTCTCCGGCGCTCTCGGGCTCGGGGGTGGCTTCCTCCACCGGCGGTGGCGTTGCTGTCTTGGCTTTCACCGGCGCCGGCTGCGGCTTCTCCACCGGCTCCACCGGAGTAGCGGCGGCCGTCGCCGGTGTGGCCGGCTTGGGAGTGGGTGCTTGCTGAGGTGACTGGGCAGCAGCCTCGGGCTCCGCATCGGTGCGAACAGGCGGTCGGGGCACCCGGGGAGTGGACGAGATATGCGATGCCGGAAGCGGTGCCGGACCGCTGGCCGGCAGCCCGGGGCTGAGGGCGTTGGGCGAGCCGGGCTCCACGCCTGATTCGGTGGTGGCAGCCTCTTCGAGATCGGCTTTACGATAACGGGATAGAACTCGAGGTTTTACTTTCTTCTTCTCCGGTGGAGGCGGTGGCACTTTCGAGGCGGCCTTCGCGGCTGGTTTCGCGGCTTTGGCGTCTTTCGGAACTTCGTCCTTCTTGTTCATGTGGGCTATGAGGAGAGCAACATCGGCTTTGCTGACCGTGCTTGAGTGGCTCTTGACGTCGACTCCCTGCTCGCGGAACAACGTGATGAGGTCCTGGTTGGGGACATTCATCTGGCGGGCCAGTTCGTAGATTCGGACGCGATCTTCCATAAACTACCTATTTACCATCTCTTTTGCTTGTTGTATTTTGGCATGTTTTGCCTTGATCTGCGCAAAGATCGGCTATTGCCTTGATAAGTTGTGACTCAAGCGGCACTTTCACCTGTCTTTTCGCACCATCCCTGCCGGGGCGCCCGGCCAGAGCATATTGGAGGCGACCGGTCTTGCTCAGGGCTTTTGCGCATGTCTCGCTTTTGCAGAGATAAGCGGACCGGCCCTGGAGTTTCTTGTTGTCGAGGTTGAGAAGAACTTCGCCGGTCTTGAAATCTACCGTGAGGCGGATCAAGTCCGGGCGAGGCTTTGCTGCCCTGCAACTGAAGCAAACTCGTGTCGGGCCGGTGCTCAATTTTTCTTCTATGTCGACGCGCCGAGATCCTCGAGGGTCTGGTTCAGGTTGCGGAACGAGCCGCCCGCCTGACTCTCGGACTTGATGTCGATCTTCCACTGGGTGAGCTTGGCTGCCAGCCGGACGTTCTGCCCGCCGCGACCGATAGCCAGAGAGAGCTGATCGTCAGGGACGATCACTTCGGCGCGCTTGCCTCCCATCTCCGGGGTATCGTCATAGAGAGCCACTGTGGTGATTCTCGCCGGGCTGAGCGCGTTGGAGATATAGTCGACAGGATCCGACGAGAAGCGGATGACGTCGATTTTCTCGTTGCGAAGCTCGGCGACGACGTTCTGGATACGTACGCCCCGGGTACCGATACAGGCGCCGACCGGGTCGACATCAGCATCTTCGGAGTGCACGGCGATCTTGGTGCGATAGCCGGCTTCCCTGGCGATTGATTTGATCTCCACTGTGCCGTCCTCGATCTCGGGGACATAGAGCTCGAAGAGCTCGCGTACCAGCTCGGGGTGCGCCTGGGAGACGATGATCTGAGGTACCCGCCCCGATTCACGCAGCTCGAGCACATAGACCCGAACGCGGTTGCCGACTCTATAGGTCTCGCCGGGAAGCTGCTCGCGGGTGGGCATGCAGCCTTCCACTCTGCCGAGGTTGACGATGACGTTATTGCGGGTGTTGCTCATGACTTCGATACGCTCGATCTGGCCCGTGGTGCAGGTGCCTTTGCGAGCCTCGAACTCTTTCTTGATAAGTTCTTTCTCAGCTTCTCTCAATCTCTGGGTGATCAGCTGTTTGGCTGTCTGGGCGGCGATCCGTCCGAATTCGGAGAAATCCTGGGGGGTGACCTCGATCTCGAGGACTTCGCCCACGGCTACGTCCGGAATAAGATCCTGGGCTTCTTCGAGGCTGATCTCGTGATAGTCGTTACTGACTTCGTCCACCACTTCTTTCGGAGCGAAGATCCCGATCTCGCCGGTTTCGGTGTCGAAAATAGCGCGAACTCCCTCGACATCGTGATCCGGCACCTTCTTCTTGTAGGCTGCCACGATGGCATCGCACACGTAAGAGATGAATTCCTCCTGGGGAATATTCCTCTCCCGCTCGAGCTCTTCGGCTGCTTCCAGCAGTTTGTCACCAATCTTGATCACGGCTTTTCCTCCGTTTGCTTATTCAGTTGTTGTTTCAGTTGTAATTTCGGGACTGAGCCTCAATGATTCGAGGCTTTCTCGCGCCAGGCGGATCTCTTCCGGAGCCTTCAGGGGCTCCGTCGCACTCTTCTTCTTTCGAGAAGATCCTCCGGTCGCTGCCGTCACCGGAGCAGCGATAGTGATTCCGAGCTCGCTGTCGAAGTCAGCGAGAATACCTGTGAAGGCGGTTCCGAGGCCGTCCAGGGCTTTCTTGACCCGGACCTCCACCCGTTCGCCTTTGAAAATGGCGATGTCCTGGTCGCTCACCAGTTTGCGGTCGATGCCGGGGCTCTGGACCTGGAGGCTGAAAGCGCCTTCGATCAGCGGCTCTCCGGCTTCGGCGAGCTCATCGAGTCTGGCCTCGACCTCCCTGCTCACCGCTTCGCAGTCGTCCAGGCTCACCCTGCCTTTCGGGCGATGCAGAGTGATCTCGAGGATACGCCGCTTGCCCTGGTTCGTGAAACGAATCAGGACCAGGACCATTCCGTGAGTCTCGGCAACGGGCCCGGCCAGGGCTGCGATCTTGCTAATAATCTCTTCTTGTCGGGACTGAACGGTCAATTTGTACCTGCTGCCATGACCATCGTTGTTCTGCGCACCGGGTAAGCTCGGTGCACCTTGCCTTTATCATCAGGCCATGGACTCTTGGGGGATATACTAGCACGGGTCAACCAAAAGTCCCATATGGTGAGCGATTATGTCTCCAACAGTTACATTGTCCAACCGTCAACGAAAGCATAAAGTAGATCCCGGCGAGATCAAGCTCATGGCGGACCGGATCGTCCGGGGGGTCCTCGCCGATCTCTGCGAGTCCCCGCCCGATTGGCTGGATGGCGAGACAGTGGAAGCGCTGGCCCGACGCGGACAGTTCAGCCTGGTTTTCGTCAGCGATAAGAAGATCAGGGAATTGAACCGGCGGTGGCGCCAGAAGGATAGCGCCACCGATGTTCTTTCCTTCCCCATGGATCTGGACCCCCCTGACGAGCCTCTGCCTTATGAAGTGGGGGAGATTATCGTCTCTATCGACCGTGCCCTAGACCAGAGCCGCGAATACGGGCACAGTTTCGAGCGCGAGCTGGCTTTTCTGATCACGCATGGTGTCCTCCATGTGCTCGGTTTCGATCATGAGCACAGAGAAGACGAGATCGAGATGTTCGGGCGCCAGAGCCGGGTTCTGACGGGTCTGGGCTATAAGAGGGAATAGGGAGTATCATTAATAAGGCATGTAAAGCGGATTAGATCTTTTAAGGGGCAGAATCCAGCCGATGCATGCATCATTAGAACTGTACCCGGGGCGATCGAGGAAAATCAGTTGCGCAGAGGCAAACACCGCAGCACCACCGAGAAAGAGCGCAAACGCATGCTCGACGGATCGGCCGCTCTCAAACCCGAGATATCCGAAAGAGGCAATTTCGATGTAGTCAGCCGCAAGAGCTTCATTCCTTTTGCCTGGCAGCGCAAGACCGGTCGGACCTCGAGCCTATTCGAGTCCTTCTATCATGCTTTTCACGGTATTTATGTCGGTCTCAAGAGTCAGCGCAATCTCAAGATTCATTTCCTCGCCTGTGTGGTGGTGGTGATTCTCGGAACGGCGCTCAAGATCGAGCCTTATTCCTGGCTGGCCCTCATCGGCGTGATGGGTCTGGTGATCTCCATGGAATACATCAACACCGCCCTGGAGCATCTGGTGGACATCTCCGCCGACGGGCAGTACCGTTACGCCGCCCGCTGCGCCAAAGACACAGCCGCGGCTGCCGTCCTCGTCGCTTCTCTCACCGCTGTTGCCACCGGCGCGGTGATATTCCTGCCCAGGCTGACCGCTTGCTTCGGTCTCTGAAAGCAGGCACTGTTCTTTACTTCGACGACTAGAAACTCGCTTCTCCGGGCATAACATAAGGTGGAGTCAGGCTTTCGGGGCGCCCATGGGAGAATTCCCATTGACAGTCCAGGAATCGAAAAGTAAGTATAGAAGTGTGTGTGGATGGAAAAAAATGGCGCGAGCCATTTCAGGAGAGACATAGATGGGCGACAAGGGCTTTGACGATCCGAACAAATGCCGTCAGGGATCAGGCAGCAGTCAAGACTGCCCCCTCCAGAACGAGGTTTCGGACCCGAACTTCTACAGACAGAACTGGAACGATATTCCCGGCAGAAACGACGTCCCCAGGGACTTCGCCACCCGGGACGCCCTGCCATCGCCGGTGGACAATTTCAACAATAGCGGACTGGATCGCACCACGCTCCAGATGTATGCTCGCAAATACGGTCAACCTCAGCCTCCAGCGGATCCATTCACCCTCGCCCTGAGAGAAGCCAACCGGGGCAACCGCTTCGCCATGGAGCTCTGCACCGCAGCGGTTCTTGGTGGCGGGCAACAGTTCAGGGTCGGCAACCAGCCGTATATCTTCTCCGGCGGCAATCAAGGATGTTTCGGGAACGGCGACATTTTTCGTCAGATTCCTGTTCCCGGAAGCCCGCGCTGGCAGACCGGCCCCAACGGAGACTGGGGCTTCAACAACGGCGGCTGGGACCAGAGCGGGCCGGTCTTCCGCGACTCCAGTACCGATATCTTTTTCCCCGGCGGCAGCACGCATCGTAGCGAGACCGTCATCGGGGCCGATGGCAGACCCGTAGGCGACGGCCGTCACACAGACGGCGATCCCACCAGGGGAATGTCTCCGGAGGATCTCCTCATCTACTCGGGTGCAGCTCGCAATATCCTGGAAGCGATCGCCATTATGAAAGGCCGCCAGGTGCCGGGCAACGGCAACTTCCTGAACAACATCTTCGCCGGCAACCAGGGTCCGCTCTGGAACGGCAGCTACGACGGCCATTACAGCGGTTGGGATCCCGGCTGGAACGGTGGCTGGAACGGTGGCTGGAACGGTGGCTGGAACGGTGGCTGGAACGGTGGCTGGAACGGTGGTTGGAACGGTGGTTGGAACGGCAACGGCCGGAACAATGGCCGCAATACCACGATCATAGCCGGCGGCAGCGATGTCTATCAGGGCTCAAGCGATGTCATCTTCCCCGGCGGCGCAGTCTCGAGAGACGAGACAGTAGTCGGTCCCGGTGCCAGCCATCGCGGTGAGGGCAGCAGTCGTCGCTCCGGCGGCAATATTTCTGCCGAGGATATCCTGGTCGGCTCGGGTGCTGTTCGAAACGTGCTGGAAGGCGTCGCCATATTGAAGGGTAAGCATCCCGGCGTAATTCCCTATTATCCGCGCTAGAGAATGTGAAAAAGTCGTCTGCCTGTGCTCTCATCGGTGACGGTGGCGATTCCGACGTCGAAGACTTCTTCGATCCGTGAGCTGGTGAGGATATCCCTGCTCGTGCCCACGGCTACCAGGCGGCCCGGACCGGTCTCTTCACTGCCTTTGCCAATCAGGGCCACCTGATCAGCCATGCTGTCGATGACATTCAGATCATGGAGGATGACCGCGATACCTTTGCCGTCTTCACGCAATCGCTCGATGAGCTTGACGATGGAGCGCTGGTATTTGAAATCGAGATGGCTGATGGGCTCGTCGAGAAGAACGAAGTCGCTCTCTTGCGACAGAGCCACGGCGATCTGAGCGCGCTGGCGCTCGCCACCGGAGAGGGTAGCCAGATAGCGGTGCTCCAGACCGGCGAGACCGGCACGCTCCAGGGCTTCTCTGGTGGCTTCGCGGTCGCCCGCCGAAGCCGACCATGACCACCAGTTCTGGTGCGGGTTGCGTCCCAGGGCCACCAGCTCACCCACGGTGAGGTTGGTATTGCTGTTGAAACTCTGGGGCACATAAGCGCAGCGCCGGGCGAACTGTGACGGATCCAGCGACCAGATGTCGGCTCCCCCCAGGGTGACTCGTCCCGCGAAGGGCTTGATCTGCCGGGCCAGGGTCTTGAGCAGGGTGGACTTGCCGCTTCCGTTGGGTCCGGCGATGGCGGTTATCGATCCCTTTTCGATTTCCAGATTGATCCCGGAGAGAACCGGCTCACCCGGGCGATAACCGGTGGAGACATCTTCCAGCATGAATTTTTCCAGGCTCATCTCAGGCGAGCTCCTCGCCTTTCTGGCGCGAGACGAGCCAGAGGAAGAATGGCCCTCCGATAAGAGAGAGCAGGGTGCCCAGGGGAAGCTCCTGGCCCGGCACCATGGATCGTGCCGCCAGATCGCTCATCTCCACCAGGGCGATCCCGAGAAGAGCCGCGCAAATGAGATGCACGCGCTCGTCCCGTCCGTAGAGACGTCGGGAGAGATGCGGTGCCATGAGACCGACGAATCCTACTAAGCCGCTGACCGAGACTGCTGCTCCGCACATGAGCACCGCCACTGCCAGAAGCAGCATCTGGACCAGCTCGACATTGACGCCCAGAGAGCGAGCCTGCTGGGTGCCCAGTGAAAGAAGACGGATCTGCTTGGAGAGGATCAGTGCCACCAGACATCCAACCACTGTATAGGTGGCTGCCGGGATCACTTCGTCCCAGGTCCTGCCGCCGATACCGCCGGCGAGCCAGAAGAAGATCCCCTGGGACTGGACGGGGTTGCCGCCATTGGTAATGATCAATGTGATCAGCCCGCTGCAAATCGTGGACAGAGCGACCCCGGATAGAAGCATGCGAGTCATGCTCAGTCCGGTGGGGTTGCGGGACAGAAGCGCCACGACGATGGAAGCGGCCAGCCCGCCTGCAAAGGCAGCGACAGGCACCATGCTGAAAGAGAGACCGAAGGTGAGCCCCAGGGCGACAGTTACACCGGCACCGCTGGACACGCCGGTGAGATAGGGATCCGCCAGATAATTCCGGGAAAGCGCCTGGAGCACATAGCCCGATACCGCCAGAGCCGCTCCCACGGTGGCGGCGGTGAGCAGCCGGGGAAGCCTGATCTGCCAGATGATATCGAGACTGGTGGAACAGCTTTCCGGAAGCGAACCGGGGGCGAACACGCTTTGCAGGGCAAGGAGCGGATCGATTCTGACATCGCCGATGCAAATGTTGAGAAGCAGACCCAGAGCCGCCAGGGCAATCAGAATGACTAGTCTAATGAGCACGATTTTCCCAACGGCATGGCACCTGTTGTATACAGGTTTTCATGCTACCATTTCGTCTATTATGACGATCTATCTTGATAACAGCGCCACGACGAGAGTTCGGCCGGAAGTAGTCGAGGCGATGCTGGAATACCTGAACGATCATTTCGGCAACCCCTCTTCGATCCACTCGCTCGGGCGCGATTCCTACAAAGCTGTTGCCATGGCGCGTCAGAACGTCGCCGGG
>Ga0226835_1000922_pt1 | contig 21035 bp, 16 predicted proteins | sample LAC_MetaG_1_FD_163627 | JGI IMG/M metagenome (GOLD analysis project Ga0226835, IMG submission 163627) | Anaerobic ammonium oxidizing microbial communities from anammox membrane bioreactor (MBR) in UC Berkley, California, United States -... | ecosystem: Engineered > Bioreactor > Anaerobic >...
CGTGGTAAAATCCCGTCGCTTTGAGCATGCCCCCATCGTCTAGGGGCCCAGGACGTGGCCCTCTCAAGGCCAAAACGGGGGTTCGAATCCCCCTGGGGGCACAAATCGAACTGCTCGACCGGCAGGTCGAGCAGTTCTTCGCGTTAATTCACTTTGAGAATAGGGAGAGACTGATAAATTGTATTCAATTCACGCAGAGAACACAGAAATTGTGATAGCCTCACAACCAATGTGACGATAGTAATTCAAAATGCGGATAAAAAACACTTGGCTACTCACCCCCCCCCTGGTGTATAGTAATCGTAGGGAATTCTGACGAAAAATAAAATATCAAAACCGCCGTGTTCCTGCTTCTGGCGCTCGTTTTCTCCACTTGCAGTTTAGGGTCCACTTAAGACCTGCCCCTCTCTATAAGATTCGTTTAATGACAATAATGGATTTACATAGGGTTCAAGACAAGGATTTACCCATGGGAGGAGGGTCTTATGGGTCAGAGAAAACAGATTGTCATCCTGGTTTTTATCTTTTTTACATCCCTGGTTTTGATAACTCGGATTTCAAAAGATAGTCAAATTGCTGAGAATGGGGAAAATAATACTGCCCATGCACACGGGGGCGGTTATCATCTTTATCTTCCGTTGATTATTAGGTCGCCATTTACCACTTCGTCTTACTATATGAACCATTCGGAGGCCGATTTTAATCCTCCAGAGTTGGGACAAACAGACGCTGTTAATTATCTTCAAGCTATTCAATCTGGTGATCGGATTATCACCATTCTCGCGTGGGGTCAGCCTTGTAAGTATTCAGATACCGAATGGGGAGCATATGAGTACACAGATACATGCTATCGGGTAAGCAACATTCAAATTGATATTCAGAATTACATCAGCGGGTTTTGTGCGCAACTGCAAAATATAAGACCCGGTGGATCGGGCCAGTATTGTGGTTATAGCTATAACACACAACAGGTTCCTGTGATTATTGGCCTCGGGGTGGACAATTGTATTGGGGGATTAAATTGTGCTAATCCACCTGGTTCTCCCACTAATGCGGTAACCTATGAACATGGACAAGCATGGGGAACGATGGTACAAAGCATTAATTCATACGTTATCAACCACGGCTACGGGTATCAAATTTTTGTTGCTGGCGCGATGGATATTGAAGCGCCGTGGAATACTTACACAAACACGAAGGCCTGGCTGGATGGATATAAGGATACATGTTGGAGAAATTTCTACAATTACGGAACCTGTGATTGCCCGGATGGCTATCAGCCTTATGCGCCATTTGCCCGTGATTGGAGCTATGATCGCATTCATGAGGTATCTCAGAGAGGGCTTCCGGTAAAATACCCATTACCTGAAATTTACCATACCGATGGTATAGATGCACGCAGGTGGCAGGGGTTGAGCCTATGGGGGTACCTGAACGGTTATTCAAAAATTACGTTCCAGGAATTACTAACCCAATCGAGAGCCTGTAGTCAAACCCAAAATTGCGACCTTTACAATACCCTAAACACACCTATTATGGCTATCCAACAACTGAGAGAGGCCCTTGATGCCGACTGGCGGACCGCAGATGGGTTAGTACCTTATTCTCGTTCCACCGATATGACTTGGTATCCTCGTCCTTGATCTTCGCAATTGGGAGGAAGCTGATATGAGACACCAAAAATCTCCTACTCTTTCGATTTTGAGTATAATCACTGGCTTTCTAGCCCTAATCGCACTCGTAATAATTGTTTCCTTCGCATTTAAATTTCTTGTATCATCATCGATTGGAATGGCGCTGAGTACGGCGACTGCTTCATCACCAACTGAAGTTACTCCCACCTCCTTTCAACACTGGCGAGAGACGGCAGAAGCCGCAGTGATGGAAACCCATTTCGCTCTAATTGCTATGACCACAGTCACACCGCCCCCCACTTGTTGCCCCCCGACAAACACTCCCGAGCCGTTTGTCACTGGGATATTTGAGGCTCATGTTGCTCCCCGGCCATTTGCAAATCTCTGGAAGGGTATGGTTAATGGGCAGCAAGTTCGCGTTTATGCCGGAGGTCTTGAAGGTACATATACGGATACGCCGAATTTAACCAAAGGGGTTCTTGAAGTTCATGTTACTTCACCCAGCCTTGACAATTTTGAATCTGTAAGATACGAAACATCAGAACTAACCGGCTGGCTGGAGATTATAGCCGAGGATCACTATGTGCTTACGCTCGTCGGTCAAAACGATCAGACCCTTTATTTTGACGTATTGACCATGCAGTTTGTGGATAGCCTAACTACAACCGTCACCGCGCCAACGATTACCCCGCTTCCGCCAATTACTTCCACCGCTATACCACCTACCCCATATCCATTTCCCGAAGGATATACACCGCCTCCAGGGCAATATCCACCGCCTTTGACTTCGACGCCACTTCCATGAATAGACAATTTCTCAAATATAGGCCAGCGATACTTTCACCATATCCTGCTCCTTAGAAAATAGCATGGGGTGAACCGGCGCAGTTCGAGTCACATCCTCTTGGGGGCACAATTTCGAAAAAACCGTTCCACGGATAATGTGGAGCGGTTTTTATCGTCAATTCAGTTCAAAATCGAGAAAAATTGAGGGAATTGGGGCCGGATCTTTGATTCCTGAAATACAGCACATAAGCCTGTGCAGGCGTCTGATAATTGAGAGCCTGATGAGGGCGCTCGAAGTTGTAGAAGCGGCTGCTTCCACGCTACGTTCGGCGTGATGTACAGAACAGCCACTCCGCATACTACTCTTATTGCTGTACTCTGTGGGCAGGTCAGAGTACAGCAATAAGAGGCCGTTTGCCTCGGGTGAGCATGCTAAGGGCGATGAAGGAACGATCGGGCGGATTGCGTTAAACCAGCTTTTCCTCTACCACGACGTATGGAACGATTGCATCCATGTCAATCGTAACGTAACGCACTTCGTTCCTTTGTTGTTGCGGTCCTGCGCTTGTCTCGAGGTATGCGTAAACATAGATGGCGTACTTACGTTGAGTCACGGCGAGAATTTCAGTAGCCAAGCCATCACCGACAGTGGCAGCGCCTCCTGCTGTTGCGTTGGTCAGGTAACTCTGTGTGTTCTGCGACCATACGGTAATCCAATGGTCGCGATCAACATAATGCCCCCCGCCGCCTTGCGCCCAACTCTCGACGTAAATGCCCAGGTATGCAGCGGCCGAGGCTGGCGCTCTGTCGTTGCCTGTGAAGCTGGCGCTCGTGAGCCACTGCACATAGGGCCTGATGCTCACTATTGCATCGCCAAATTGTGGGCGGAAGAACATGCCGGCGCCGACGAGCGCGTATGAATTTTGGCCAGAGTAAGAATACGCGTTACACGCCAGTTTTCCTTCCTGGATGATCTGTGTATCGCTTGAATGGATGATCGCGTTCGGCCCTTTGTCTTTCCAGGCGTATCGGTAATACCGTTTCCAGTCCATGGTGTTGTCGCGGTCAGGCCCATAAACGTGGAATAAGTCTCTGGCCGACGGGGCAACTGGCTCGAACAGATGATGATGCGCGATTGTTAGCATTGTGGCGGAGTCGAATCTTTGGAACACGCCGCTGTGGAAGTGGTGAAGGCGACCTACATCCACCTCCCTTTTAAAACGATCCATCTGATGGCGGACGTATTCGTTAATCGGTTGCCCGCTGGGCGCCTTCCATTCTGGATTGGCGGTGTTACAGTCGGTGCGGATAAAGCGGGCTTTGAATGATGCGGAATCCAGGGATTCGACGGCAGTCGTCACATCGCGTTCGCTGAATTCGCCGGTTTCGATCAGTTCTTTCATCGCAACTCCTTCTTGAATAGTCGTCTGGCATGTCACGGCCCCCTCGCATTGTCGTCAGCAGGATGTCCCGTTTCGCACCGGACGGTAAGTACACGGAAAAATTCCGTATACAAAGTAAATGGGCGATTTCCGTAGAATCGCCCGGTTATTCTAAATTCCCCTCAGTTAAACATCGCGATCTTGTTGGGATGATTATATCAGTAGTTTTGCTGGCAACCTGACAATTCGCAAAATGTCATCGTGAAGGAGCGCAGCGACTGAAGCAATCCCTTGCCAAAGTCGTTTTCTGGCTGCCAGAAGATTGCTTCGGGGCAAGAAATATCCTGCGCAATGATATTGCCCTGTGGATGGGTTAATTGTCTGGTAGCTGGTAGTTTTGTACTGATAACAAATCTAGAGTGTTTATGTCTCTAGATCTAACATGGTTTCGTCTTTTGGTCAGGGGGTCACATGGCGCGTTCGACGATGGTGACGGTTAATTCGGATAGCGCCTGCGTATAGATACTCAATGGCAGGCATTCCAGGGCGTGCTGCGCCTGCTCGACCCAGCCGCGCGCTTCGTCCAGGGCGGCCTGGATGGCGCTTGAATGGCGTACCTTTTCAATTAAGGCGGCGACCAGCGGATGATTGCCATCCCTCCTCGCCAGTAAAATCCTGACTTCGGGATCGCCTGGATGCATTTCGATGTAGCGGATGAGCGGCAAGGTAATCAATCCCTGGCGCAGGTCGCCTCCGGCGGGTTTGCCGATCTTTGCCGGGTCGCCAACATAGTCCAGAACGTCATCTACGATTTGGAAGGCCAGGCCGATGGCTCGCCCATAGTCCACCATTGACTGACGGGCGCTCTCGCTCGCGTTGCCTAGCAAAGCTGGCGCCTGGGCAGCCAGGACGAACAGCGCGGCGGTCTTGGCGTAGATGCGCTGTTGGTACGCCTGGCGGTCCACCTGCCAGCGGTTAAAACGTTGCACCACCTCGCCATTCAAGATCACCATCAAGGTTTTAGCAAATTCATCCATGACGCCGACGTGATCCGTCTGCGCCACCAGGTTGGCGGCGCGAGCAAACAGGTAATCGCCTACCAGGATGGCGGCATCTGCTCCAGATACGGCGTTTAACGTGGGCGCGCCGCGACGCATATTCGCGCCGTCAATCAAATCATCGTGCACCAGGGTGGCGGTATGCAGCATCTCGACGCCCGCTGCCAGATGCACCGCGCGTTCAAAATCCACCTCAAAGATGCCCGCCGCCAACAGACTCACTGCCGGGCGGATGCGTTTACCGCCGGAGGTGAGCAAATGGGCGGTAGCCGCTCCAAGCCATTCATGCTGCTCCGGCGGGGCAGTTTGCAACCGTTGTTCGACCGCCAGCAGCGCCGGATACACCGGCGTCATCCAGTCGTAAGGCTCAACCTTGTAAGTCTCGGGGACAACGACGAGCGAGCTGCTTTGCATCATATCTACCTCCAAAGAGTTACTACCGATCCGAAAATGGATTACATTTCTGGGGTGGGTTGTCTTTCGGACTGAGCCGCCAGACTGAGCAGGCGGGAGAAACTGTCCCCCAGACGGGCAATGCGCCGCAGCGTGGCGGTGGGAAGTTGTTCCACCTGGTTATAGACGGAAGTGACCACCTCGAAGAATTCCAACATTTCCTCCAGTCGTTCGATGACATAGGCATTCTCGGATTCTCCTTGCACGCCGGTCATGCTCTCACGTAAAACAGCCACCGCGGGGTCAATCTCCCGCCGTTTACGCTCGCGTAAGATCACGCGGAACATCTCCCAAATATCGGCAATTGTTTCGAAGTGATCACGCCGATCGCCGAGCTGATGCACCACTCGCACCACGCCCCAGTTCTGCAACTCGCGCAAGCCGGTGCTGACCGTCGAACGAGCTATGCCCAGCGTCTCACTGATCTCTTCGGCAGTCAGCGGGGCAGGGGAAAGGTACAACATGGCGTGAATCTGCGCCACGGTGCGGTTCAGTCCCCAATTGGAACCCATCTCGCCCCAATGCAGGATAAATTGTTTCATGACAGGGGTTAATTCGGCCATTTTTTCTCCTGTTACGGTTATTTCGAATTTTACCGAAAAATCCGAAATCAGTCAAGCCGATTGTGAAAAAGATGACAAACTTGCGCTGAAAGGGGTAATTTTCCGGTCCTATTTATACTCGGCGGGTGTTTTAGGTTCAGGAAAGCCGCGCGCATTGAACAAATTACCATACGGCAACCAGCCGCCGTCCACCACCAGGTTATATCCGGTGACAAAAGAAGACCGATCTGACACTAAAAAAAGCGCTGCTTCAGCAATCTCACTCACTTCAGCCACACGCCCTAGCGGGATGCGTCGCAGGTAATTTTCCAGCGATGATAGCCCGCTGCGCAGTGCATCCTGAAACATTTCTGTCATGGTTGGACCGGGCGAGATGGCGTTTACGCGGATGTTGTACTGCGCCCATTCCATTGCCAGTCCCTGGGTGAGGGCGATTAATCCGGCTTTTGCCGCGCTGTAGGGCAGGCGCAGCGGCCAGCCACCGATGCCAACGATGGAGGCAATGTTCAAGACCTTGCCGCTGCGTTGGGGGATCATCGCCTGGCGGCCGACCGCCTGGGCGCATAGAAAGGGCCCTGTGAGCATGACATCCAACTGAATGCGCCAATCCTTTTCCGGGATCTCTTCGGCGGTGTGACCGATGAAGACTCCGGCGTTGTTGACCAGGATGTCAATCCGCCCATAACTGGCAAGCGTTTGTTCCACCAGATGAGCGCAAGATTCGACCTGCGTCACATCCAGAGGAACAGCTTCCGCCGTTAGTCCTTGGGCGCGCAGCCGTTGGGCGGCCTCTGCGCCGCGCTCTGCGATCAATTCAGCGATGATGACAGTAGCTCCCTGGCGGGCGAAGCACTCGGCAATCCCCAGACCGATCCCCTGGCCTGCGCCGGTGATGATTGCAACCTGTCCCTTGAGTTCCATACTTTCACGCTCCGTGGTTGGATATGCAGGGGTTTGAGGTAATATAGTCTAATTTACTCGATTTTACCCGCTTTTGGATTGGTTTCGCGTTTCAATCCCCAAGAACGTGAGAGATCAAGCTATTTGATCTGTAACCGTAGTATGATATAGTTGCATTCGCAAATAATTGCGTTGATTGAACGTATGATCATTTACAATGATTAAGGATAGGCTTATGGCATCCAAAAATGAACGCAACCCTGGAATGCCGCTGCAATTGGATTGGGTGATGCGGGCGCATGTCAACCGCAGCGCGGTCGAACGGCGCGTCGCCTCCCTTCCGGCGCGACGTTCCATCAAGAAAGACTGGCAGGCTGCCTGGCTGTTGCGCGCCGTCACCTGCATTGACCTGACCACCCTGGCTGGCGACGACACGCCCGGGCGGGTGCGCCGCCTGTGCGCCAAGGCGAAGCAACCGCTGCGACAGGATATGCTTGCCGCGCTGGGCGCAGATGGTCAACCCATTACAGTGGGAGCAGTTTGTGTGTATCCCAGCCGCGTTAAAGATGCAGTCGAAGCCTTACGGGGCAGCAATATCCCCGTGGCTTCGGTGGCGACAGGTTTCCCGGACGGGCAAACCCCGCTGGCGCAGCGCATCGCTGAGATCGAACAGGCGATCGAAGCCGGCGCCAGGGAGATTGATGTAGTCATTCATCGCCCATACGTACTCACCGGCGACTGGCAGGCGCTCTATAATGAAGTTCGCGCCTTTCGCGAGACCTGCGGCGATGCAGCGCACATGAAGACCATCCTGGCCGTTGGCAACCTGGCGACCCTCAAACAGGTGTATCAGGCCAGCCTGACGGCGATGATGGCCGGGTCGGATTTCATTAAGACCTCCACGGGTAAAGAGAGCGTCAACGCCACTTTGGAGGCCGGCCTGGTAATGGTACGCGCCATCCGTGAGTACTATGAGCGCACCGGCTATAAAGTCGGCTTTAAACCGGCTGGTGGCATTACCAAAGCCAAGCAAACGCTGGCCTGGCAGGCGCTGATGAAAGAGGAGTTAGGCGTGGAGTGGCTGATGCCGGATTTGTTTCGCATTGGCGCCAGCAGCCTGCTCACCGACCTGGAACGCCAGCTCTATCATTACATTACCGGCCATTACGCCGCCCGCCATCACATGCCAATGGGCTGATCTCTGTTACGAATCATTGCGAGGATTGTGCGATGGACATTTTGGAACTTTACAAGACCATGGATTACGGACCGGCGCCCGAGTCGCCTGCCGCGGTTTATGCCTGGCTGGACGATCATGAGCGCCGATTTGGATTGTTCATTAATAACCGTTGGGTGACGCCGGAGAACGCCGAGTATTATCCCAGCTATAACCCGGCCACCGGCGAAAAGCTAGCCGAAACGGTTCAGGCCGGGCAAAAGGAAGTGGATCAGGCCGTTGCGGCGGCGCGCCAGGCGTTCGAAAGCTGGAGTAAGACCCCTGGACAAGTCCGGGCGCGTTATTTGTACGCCATTGCCCGCAACATTCAAAAGCACAACCGCTTGCTGGCGGTGCTTGAAGCGATGGACAACGGCAAGCCATTGCGCGAGGCGCGCGATATTGATGTACCTTTGTTAGCGCGCCACTTCTACTATCACGCCGGCTGGGCGCAGCTAATGGAAACTGAGTTACGGGATTATCAACCAGTGGGCGTGGTGGGTCAAATCATCCCCTGGAACTTCCCTCTGTTGATGTTGGCCTGGAAGATTGCTCCAGCGATTGCGATGGGCAATACGGTGGTGTTGAAACCCGCTTCTTACACCCGCTTGAGCGCCTTGTTGTTTGCCGAAGTGGTGGCTGAAGCCGGCTTGCCGCCCGGCGTGATCAACATCATCACCGGCAGCAGCAAAGCAGGCACGATGATCGTGACTCACCCGGACGTGGACAAGATTGCTTTCACCGGCTCGACGGATGTGGGGCGCGTCTTGCGTCGTCAGACAGCCGGTACAGGAAAAAAACTTTCGTTGGAGTTGGGCGGAAAATCGCCTTTCATCGTTTTCGAAGACGCGGATCTGGATGGGGCAATAGAAGGTGTGGTGGATGCCATCTGGTTCAATCAAGGCCAGGTGTGTTGCGCCGGTTCGCGTTTGCTGGTGCAAGAGAACGTGGCCGATGTATTTTTGCGCAAGTTGAAGGCGCGCATGGGTAAGTTGCGCGTGGGCGACCCATTGGATAAAGCGATTGATATGGGTGCGATTGTGGATCGTACACAATGGGAGACGATTGATCGCTGGGTGCAGACCGGCGTTAAAGAGGGCGGCGAATTGTTTCAGCCGGACATCCCCTTGCCGGAAAAAGGTCTCTTTTATAAACCCACCTTAATTTGCAACCTGGACCCTGCCGCAGAAACGGTGCAGGAGGAGATCTTCGGGCCGGTGTTGGTTTCACTGACGTTTCGCTCGCCAGCCGAGGCGATCGCCCTGGCGAACAACACCCGCTACGGCCTGGCAGCCAGCGTATGGAGCGACAATATCAACCTGGCGCTGGATGTGGCCAGCAAGCTAAAGGCCGGCTCAGTATGGATCAACAGCACCAACCTGTTTGACGCTGCTTCTGGTTTCGGCGGTTATCGGGAGAGTGGTTTTGGTCGCGAGGGCGGAAAAGAAGGATTGTTTGAATATTTACGCCCGGCCTGGCAAGAACGCCCGCGCCCGGATTTTCAGCCGCCGGCGGATGGACAACAAAAGTCGGCCTGGGGCGAGCATGTTCCGGCGCGGCCAAGCATGCCTGCTGCAACAAAAACAAATGGACGAGATGGACGGGAATTGCCGCGCGTTGACCGCACACCCAAGATGTATATCGGCGGCAAGCAAGTGCGCCCAGACGGCAATTACACCCTGGCGGTGCGCAATCCGAAGGGCGAGGTGATTGGGCAGGTGGGGGATGGCAACCGCAAGGATATTCGCGACGCCGTAGAGGCTGCTCACGCAGCCCACACGGCCAGCCCCGGCTGGGCGATGCGCCATGGCTATAACCGTTCGCAAATCCTGTATTTCATCGCCGAGAACCTGGACGCCCGCCGCGAAGAGTTTGCCCGCCGCATTGTCGCGCAAACCGGGCGTTCGCTTGCCTCAGCGCAGAACGAAGTGGATGTTTCAGTGGCACGTCTGTTCACTTACGCTGCCTGGGCGGACAAATACGGCGGCAGCGTGCAAGAAACTACACTGCGCGGCGTGACGGTGGCAATCAATGAACCAATTGGCGTGATCGGTATTGCTTGCCCGGATGAATATCCGCTGCTGGGCTTTATCTCGCTGATGGCGCCAGCCATTGCTCGCGGTAATACCGTGGTGATGATCCCCAGCGAGAAACACCCGCTCAGCGCCACGGATTTTTACCAGGTGTTGGATACTTCGGATGTGCCGGCTGGCGTGGTGAACATCATCACGGGCGACCGTGATCACCTGACGAAGACCCTGATCCAGCATGAAGATGTGGATGCGGTGTGGTATTTTGGTTCAGCTCAGGGCAGTTATTACGTTGAATATGAATCCGCGGCGAATATGAAACGCACCTGGGTGAGCTATGGTTTGAAGCGTGATTGGCTGAGCGCTGAACAAGGCGAAGGCCATGAATTCCTGCACGAAGCCACGCAGGTGAAGAACATCTGGACGCCCACCGGCGAATAATGTGCGCGCCCGCCGCAGATGATTGGGTCATGAACGTCCCGCAGGTTTTTGATGACACAGGCTTGTTCTTAGGAGAATCTGCGGGACGTTTTACACCGTGAGTATCCGCCTCTGCTAATATCCGGCTGCCCCAGCGCATCCTTCTAACCCGCCTACGCGGGTTGAGCGATGCGTCCGCCAGTCCAGGCTGGGCGAACCGGCTGCGGCGCGTAGCTTGCGCCAATCGAATTCCCCACGATATTGTAGACTGCCATCTGCCACGCGGTAGATCAAATATTGCCAGCCGCCTCGCCCGCTGCGAGATTGAAGAAAGCCCAACGCGGTGCTGTCGGGGCTCCAGAGGAAATAATCCACGAACGCGGCTGTATGCAGACGAGCCGCCTTGCCCGATTCGAGATCGAGCAAATAGGCGCCGCAATCGGATGTTCCTTCGACGCAGCCGAAATATGCCAGCGTGCGGCTGTCTGGCGAGATCGCAAATGCATCGTTGGTGCGATTGCTATGGAGAGCGCGATGTGCAACGCTGAGTTTTCTCAGGTCTATCCAATAGAGCGCTGCGCCTTCCTTCTGGAAAAGGTCTGAGAGGCTGCTGAGCACAATCCAGCGCCCGTCTTGCGAACGTTCACATGCCAGCACGCTCGCTGCAGCAATGGGCAGTTCTCCCAGGTAATATTCTCCAGCAAAGACCTCGATCCTTGCTGGTAGAGTTTGCTCCGATGCGACAGCCTTGCCCTGTGGTTCCTGAACCTCGCCGAGTGGGATGCGGCGGAAAGTCAGCGGCAGGTGAGCGGGGTTCATCTCGTTGGGAAGCATTGTATAACTGGAGGCGGCTGCCGGCTTCAGGCTTTCCTCCCAAAAGACTTTGACCTTCTCTCCATAGGAGATGGGCGTTCCGCTGGGATCGGCGGCGAATTTTTCCCCGCTGAATTCAAGAGGGTGAAAAATGTAGGCGGGCAACTCAGCGTTGATGATTGCGTTGCCCACGAGAACATCTTCTGCAATGTGCTTGCCATCGCCGCCCCAAAACTCACGCCGTTTAAGAGTCAATCCGTATTCTCTGTCCATCCAGAAGCGGTAAACCAGATCGCCGCGCGAATTGCGCCAGTCCAGCACCAGGGTTGGTCTTTGAGCGATGATTTCGCTGCCTGAGATGGAAAAGCCCTGCTGATCAGCGAAAAGATGGGCGGGCAAAGTCAACTTTGATAGGCTGGTATCTAACGCCTGGTTGAAGTTTAGATTGGTGTAAACCAACGGCTGTGAGAATGATCGCCAATACATTTGATTTCCGGCCAGAGTGTACGTTCCATCCGGAGTATTCAGATTAGCCCCATAGATGACTCGGGCATAGAAAGGCCGCGCCATCCAGACCTGTCGGTGCTCCACCAGGCGCGGCGGATCCGGGCTGCCTGGAAGTCCATATTGGAGGATTGCCATATCCACCCACAGCGTTTGCCAAAGCTTTGAGCTTTGCAGGGCGCGCTGCTGAATTTCATTTAGAGAAGCGTCTAAAGGAAGCTGCGCAGGGGCAGGCAGGGGCACAATCTGCGGCAGATCAACCAGCCAATCCTCCTTCTGTAAGGGCGGCTGCGGCACGTAACGGGCAAGCGCCGAGGGGATGACGGGGGGCGCAGGTGGTTGAGGCGTGAATTGATTGAAAAGCCATGCCAGCGCGCCGACGCTCGCCACCAGCAGCAGCGCCAAACTGATCTCTAGCGCCCGGCTGACCAAGCGCATGCGTGTTCGCCGTTTTGAGACCTGGAGATGAATCTCTACCAGGCGTTGGGCGCGGTGATCCTCATCCCAAACAGACGCCAGCTCGTTGCCAGGGTGCAGCGTTTGCTTCCAATAATTCTCCAGGTCGCGCTCCGCGTCGCTTTCACTGAGCTGGCACAGCTTAGCTCGCGACGCTTCCCATTTTGACTGTAATTGCTGTTCAGAAACGCCGCTGATGCATGAAATTTCAGGGATGCTAAATCCATGCTCGTATATCAGCATGGGCAACCAGCCTTCACTGTCTAGCGAGCGTTCGTCTGGGGGCGAAGAACTTATCGTCAAGCTGGCGGGAGGTTTTCTTTTTTCGCTTGGGATTGATGCGCACACGCGCCACAATCTGGCATACAGCCAGGCTTTACCGGTTGTCTGCCCCCAAAAGGTGTGGCGTTCCAGCACAGCCTGCACAATTGCCTCGCCCACCCGCTCGGCGATCTGTTCCAGAGGAACGCCCAACGCCTGGCAGAAGCGCGCAAAAGCCGAGCCAAATTCGTCGAGCAGCCACTCGCATAGATCGGCGTCGCTCACATCCGCGTTGTTCAGAACCCAATCCAGATCGGGCGCCAGGTCCGGCGAATGCCAAGCCTCTCCATGGAGATTCTGAGTATAGGGGCGCATGAGATAGCACCTCAGTTGCTTCGTTTCAAGAATTACCCTTAATGTTTGAATAAATCATACCTTATTTCGTCAATTAGAGCGCGGAAAATTTTGCAACTTTGCTCACGAGTAAATTTTTATTCGTCAAATTGCTGGACAAATCGCGCCGTGTCTAGTAAAATAGCAAGCCGTGCAATCGTAGGTTGGATTCTATTGGAGGATCAAGTTGGCAAATATCAAGTCCCAAATCAAGCGCAATAAACAAAACGAGAAGCGCCGCTTACGCAATCGTGTCTTTGCAGGTCAAGCGCGCACGTTTGTAAAGAAGGCGAAAGTTGCTATCGAGGCGGGCGATGCTGAAAATGCTTTGCAGGCCGCCCGGCTGGCGATCAGCGCGCTGGATAAAGCGGCTGAAAAGGGTGTTATCCATAAGAATAACGCAGCGCGCCGTAAGAGCCGCCTGATGAAGCGTCTGGCCGCTTTAGAAAAACAATCCGCATAACTTTCTCCCAGTTTGCCGATGCAGTATGGCTGCCAGCGGGAGCTATGGATATGCTCCCGCTTTTCCTTGTTTCTAAAGCTCTGCGGAGATAAGGTATAATTTGCCCGCTGATTTCCCATCCTTCTTGAATCGTTGAGATGACCGCCATGTATGACGCCGAACGAATGCAGATTGAAGCTGTGATCCGGGGATATTGCGCCGAAAATGATCTGCCGCAGCCGGAGATGTTGCAATGGTCTCCGCTCCCCTTCGCCGGAGAGTGGGGGATTTCAACCTCGTTCTTTCAATTGGCGGCTCAGGAAGCGCGTCGCCAATCTGGTGCATCTTCGGCGCGCAAGCCCGTTCCGCAGCGCGCCCAGGAAATTGCAGAAGCCATCGCCGCCAGATTGGGCGTTCCGGCTGGTTTCTCACGCGTAGAAGCGGTCAAGGGTTATCTGAATTTGTATTTCTCGACCGCCGAGTTTGCACATCGCACACTTCGGGCGGTCATTTCTGAGGCTGCAAATTATGGTCGCGGTCAGCCGAAAGGCGAGCGCGTGATGGTCGAATATGCGCAACCGAACACACACCATTCGTTTCACATCGGCCATTTCCGCAACGCCATCCTCGGCGAGGCGCTGGCGCGCATCGTTGAGTTTGCCGGTTTTGAGACGCTGCGCGCCTCCTATCCAGGGGATATCGGATTAGGCGTGATCACCGTTTTGTGGATCTACCAAAAGTTTTATCAGGGGCAAGAGCCTCAAGGCGTGCATGAGCGGGGTCAATGGCTGTTGAAACTCTACGTTGAAGCCACGCAACTGCTGGAAGAAAAAGAAGGCGAGACGGAAGAGGAAAGGGCTCGCCGCCAGGCTTACGAGGCTGAACGGCGAGAAATCTATCGCCGCTGGGACGCTGGCGACCCTGAAATCCGCGCCCTTTGGCTCAAGACGCGTGAATGGAGCCTGGAAGAGTTGCGCGATATATTGCGCATGTTGGACATCCAGATTGATGTTTGGTTCTTCGAGAGCGAAGTAGATGAACCCGCCAAGAAAATTGTGGAAGAGCTGGTGCAGCTTGGTATTGCAGACGATGAACGACCAAACGGGCCGGTGCTTGTCCGCATTGACGAGAAGTTGGGCCTCAAAAAGGAGAAATATCGCACCAACATCATCCTACGCAGCGACGGTACCACGCTTTATCTGACGAAAGATCTGGCTCTGGCAAAGGAGAAATTCGAAAGGTATCACGTGGATCGTTCGATCTATGTGGTGGACAGCCGCCAGAGCCTGCACTTGCAGCAAACCTTCAAAATTCTGGAGCTTTGGGGCTTTAAGCAGGCGGAAAAGTGCTTTCATTTAGGCTACGGTTTTGTCAGCCTGCCGGAAGGGGCAATGTCAGCGCGCCGCGGCCGATTGGTATTGTTTAAGGAGGTGGCCGACGAAGCAATCCGCCGCGTGTTGAAGGAAATCGAACAAAAAAACCCTGACCTTCCCGAGGCGGAGCGCAGCATTGTGGCGCATCAGATAGGATTGGGGGCTATGGTGTATGCGATGCTGTCGGTGGATAATAACAAAGACATTGTTTTCGTCATGGACGAAGCGTTGAACTTCGACGGCCATACCGGCCCCTATATCCAGAATGCCCATGTGCGGGCGAACAGCATCTTGAAAAAGGCTGGCGGCCTTCCTTCTCAAGCGCCAGACTTTGATTACAACCTTACCCCACATGAAATCAACCTGATAGATTTGATCTCACGTTTCCTAGCCGTGGTGCAACAAGCGGCGGATGAATATCGTCCACTGGTCATTGCGAACTATGCTTATGACCTGGCGAATGCTTTTCACAGTTTTTATCACGCTGTGCCGGTGCTGCAAAGTGGAGATGAGCGTGTCCGCGCCGCCCGTTTGTGGATTGTCGCCTCTGCTCGCCAGACGCTGGCTAATGCGTTGCGTTTGCTGGATATTGCCGCGCCAGATGTAATGTAGAAACAGGGTGCACTGAGAAAGCAGGAAGGCCGACATCACTTTCAACATTGTAATCACAAAAACCGAAAGGAGAATCATCCATACATGTCACCTATTCGAACCATCATTATGGGCGCTGCCGGGCGCGACTTCCATAACTTTAATGTCGCATTTCGCGATAATCCAGATTACGAAGTCGTCGCCTTTACAGCCACCCAGATCCCCGATATTGAGGGCCGTACCTATCCGGCGCAATTGGCTGGAAAGCGTTATCCAGCCGGTATTCCCATTTATCCCGAAAACGACCTGGTGAAGCTGATCCATGAATTGAAAGCCGAGCAGGTCGTTTTCGCGTATAGCGACGTGCCCCATGAGCTTGTGATGCACAAAGCCTCTCTGGCGCTGGCAGCCGGAGCAGATTTTCGTCTGATGGGCGTGCACTCCACGCAGATCAAATCTACAAAGCCGGTTGTATCTGTGTGCGCCGTGCGCACTGGTTCGGGCAAAAGCCAGACCACCCGTCGCGTCTCCAAGATTCTGCGCGGGATGGGTTATAAAGTCGCTGCCATTCGTCATCCAATGCCCTATGGCGATCTGGTGAAGCAAGCGGTGCAACGTTTTGCCGATTACAGCGATCTGGATAAGTACGAATGCACCATCGAGGAGCGAGAAGAATACGAGCCTCACCTGGATAACGGCGTGATTGTTTACGCTGGCGTGGACTATGAGCGCATTCTGCGCCAGGCTGAACAGGAAGTGGACATCGTATTATGGGATGGCGGCAACAACGACTTCCCCTTCTATGTCTCCGATCTGCAAATCGTGGTGGCCGATCCGCATCGCCCTGGGCATGAGGTCTCTTATCACCCTGGTGAAACCAACGCCCGTTTGGCGGATGTGTTCGTGATCAACAAAGTTGACACAGCTAACCCGGAAAACGTGATTAAAGTGCGCGACAATCTACGCCGCGTGAACCCCGCGGCCGTCGTTATCGAAGCTGCATCGCCGCTGTTCGTGGATAACCCCGACGCCATTCGCGGCAAGCGGGTGTTAGTCATTGAAGATGGCCCCACGCTGACGCATGGCGAAATGGCATACGGGGCCGCCTGGGTGGCCGCGCAACGTTTTGGCGCGGCGGAGATCATTGACCCCCGCCCTTATGCGGTAGGTTCGATCAAATCCACTTACGAGAAATATCCTACCACCGGCAATGTGCTGCCGGCGATGGGCTACGGCGAGACGCAAACGCGTGAACTGGAACAGACCATCAACGCCGTGGATTGCGACCTGGTGTTAATCGGCACGCCTATTGATTTGAATCGAGTGGTGAAGATCAAGAAGCCCACCCAACGGGTGCGCTACGAATTGCAGGAAATTGGTCAGCCCACGCTGGAAGATATCCTCAAGGCGAAGTTTGGCAAGTAAGTTGCGAGGAGTTTATCCGATTATCGAAGTCGGGTAAAAAGCGGCGCGTCGCGCCTTGATCAGGGGCTTCTTAGAGAAGAGGCCCCTGATTTGTCTTCATTCATTGCCCGCACTGATCCACTCAATACGGGGATCGTCGCCGAAGCGTTGGCGCATCACGGCAATAGCCTGCGGGTTGTTGTCAATCAAGATAAATCGCCGCCCTAATTCGAGGCAACTTGCGCCGATAGCGCCGCTTCCGGCGAAAAAGTCCAGCACCAGATCGCCAGGGTTGGACGAGGCGCGCACAATGCGGTTGAGGATCGCCAGGGGTTTTTGCGTGGGGTAGCCGGTTTTTTCTTTGCTATTGGTGGCGACAATGGTATGCCACCAGGTATCGGTGGGCAGCTTGCCCCGTCTGGCTTTCTCCGGCCCCACCAGGCCTGGCGCCATGTAAGGGATGCGATCAATGTCATCCACATTGAAGACGTAGTTGGTTGGATCTTTGGCGTACCATAAAATGTTGTCGTGCTTGGGCGGCCATTTCTTGCGCGTGCGTCCCCCATAATCATAAGCCCAGATAATTTCGTTTAGAAAACTCTGTCGGCCAAAGATCTGATCCAACAAGACCTTGCAATAATGCACCTCGCGATAGTCAATGTGAAAATAGAGCGAGCCGTGTGGGGCCAACACGCGATAAGCTTCTTCCAGGCGCGGCGCTAAGAAAGCCAGGTAGTCGTCAAAGATGTCGCGATATTCCTGGGTGCCCAGGCGCACGGTTTGGTACCGCCGCCCGCTGAACCCTGTGCGGTCGCCGTGTTCGCTTTGCTGAGCCTTGATCCGGGTGCGTCTTTGACTTTTACCGGTGTTGAAAGGCGGGTCAATGTAGATCAGATCTACCCATCCATCGGGAAAGGTCTTCAAGATCGGCAGGTTATCGCCAAAGTAGATGATGTTTTTCATACCATCTAATCCCGCGGCGGACTTTTGGGCGGCTGTTCCAGTTGGCTCGTATGAGGGAGGCGGTGATGAATCGGCTGGAACGCTTCTTTCAAAATGCGCCAATAAAACAACGGAATATCTCTCATATATCGCCAGGCGTAGCGTCTAGGAGAGATGAGCATCCGCGCCAGCCATTCCATATAGTTCTGTGTCATCCAGCTTGGCCCGCGGCGCAGGTCTCCAGCCACGTATTCAAACAGCGCGCCGCAGGTGATGGTCGCCTTCGCCTTAAGAATGGGCTCGTGATCCATCAGCCATTGTTCCTGGAGTGGCATACCAAAACCGACCAGCAGAATATCCGTATTGACGGCGTTAATGTGTTCTATGATGCGCAAGCTCTCTGGGCTGCCAGGTGTTTTGTCAAAAAAACCGTGTTGCGTTCCGGCGATGCACAGAGCCGGGTAGCGCTCCTGCAGTCGGCGGGCAGCCCGCTGCGCTGCGCCGGGTGGGTTGCCTAATAGAAACAGAGTATGTCCGCGCCGGGCAGCCATCTCTGCCAGCGGCCAGACCCAGTCCGCCAGTGTGTATCGGTATTGGATGGAACAGCCGAGTAAGCGGGCGCCGACCATCACGCCCATGCCGTCGCAATAAACCCGATCCGCCTGGTTATAAAACTGGCGCAGCCAGGGGAGTTTATACGCCAGGTTGAGCGCGGTGATATTGACATGCGCAATCAACATGCGCCTGTTGCTGGAGGCTGCCTGATCAATCTCTTCCAAGAGCGCGCTGAGCGGCAGCGAATCAATGCGCACTCCCAGAATCTCAGTCTTATACATTCGGGGTCACGTCTGCATGAAATCGTATTGTGCGAAGATGCATCGGCGGGATTTGCAGACCTTTGGCGTTCATCGTCTTGATCCGCAGGGGCGGCGATTTATACATCCAGGCGGTAGCCAACGCCGCGAATGGTTTTTAGAAATTGGGGGTTGCGGGGATCCTCTTCAATTGCCTGTCGCAGCCAACTGATATGCACATCCAATGTGCGCGTGTCGCCTGTGTATTCCGTCTTCCACACTTCGCGAAAAAGCTGTTCACGCTCCAATGCTTCGCCAGGATGATCCATGAACAATTTTAACAGTTGCGCCAACCGTGGGGTGAGCGTCTCCTCCCGCCCCAAACAACGCACGCGCTTATGTTCCAAATCCAGGCGGATTGGTCCCTTGTGCAGGAGCTTTCCCCCCATTGCTGGCAGCATGGGTTTGATGCGATTGAGCAATTTGCGCGCTGTGAAAGGCAAAGTTAACACTACGTCAGCCTGCACATCTTCAGGGGCGGGATGTTCTGGATCCGAGATCACCAGGATTGGAACGTGGTTCGCGCGAGCGCGCAGGGCGCGACAAATGCGTTTGCCCGAGGTGCGCATCGAGGCGGTGTTCACCACCATTAAGTCGGGGTCGAGGCGGGGGATCAGACGAATCGCCTCTTCGCCGGTGGCCGCAGTTTCGACGATATAACCCTTTTTTCGCAGACCAGGGATGAAAGACGGGCTGTTCGCCCGCTTGCCCTCGATCCATAGAATTTTACCTTTCGTCAATGGTTCCCTTCCCTGTCATCTAGGATATTACTTGGGTTCCCCCGATGGTCGCAATTCCGAAGAGGTGGAGATGATTATAATCACAATCTTAAATAATTGCAATAAATAAGGAGTAAAATATCTTTTAACATTTTAACATCCGCGACAAAGTAAAAACCAATAAAAAGCGTTTGCATCTCGCCCAGCCCATGATAGAATACAATATGTAATACAAGCGGTTTATTGCCGCCAGTGGAGGCCTTCATGTCTGATATGGTCGAGGTTGTGATCGACAGCATCCGTGTTAGCTTAATGTCACAGCAGCGCATTGTCATCTTGCGTGAACAGGATGCTGATCGGTATTTGCCGATCTGGATCGGCGTTTACGAGGCTGAGTCGATCACCATTGCTCTTCAAGAGGTCGAGGTTGCTCGCCCTCTGACTCATGATTTGATGAATAATATCTTTCGTCAGCTCGATGCTCGAATCTTGCGCGTGGAAGTGGTGGCGCTGCGGGATGATACATTTTTTGGTAACATTGTCGTAGAGAAAGATGGGCATACATTGAACATTGACGCCCGACCCTCCGATGCGTTGGCGGTGGCTGTGCGCGCTCATGTGCCGATTCTTGTCGCTCGCTCCGTCATGGATGCCGCCGGCATTGTCCCAGAGGAGGATATACAAGATAAAGTGGAAGCAGCCGAGGCCCCGCGCTCCGAGGTTCCCGCCGAAGAAGGGGATGAACGTCTTTCAGTCTTTTCGGATTTCCTCGAAAAGTTGGATTTGGATCAGAGCGAGGATGACGAGGAAGACGAAGGCAAGGATAAATAATTCGGAATAAAACTGGCGCACGCCGGGGAATGCTGCGTTGCAGCCAGTTTCCCCGGTTTTTCATCTCTTACCAATGGACGCACAATTTCCTGCAACTGCACCTGAATCTTCATCTGCGGCTCAGATTATTCCTCATAGCCGAGAGGCCGAAGAGGCCGTCTTGGGCGCAGTGTTGATTAATCCCGAAGCCTATTACGAGGTGGCCAGCTTCCTTCGGGCGGAAGATTTTTACATTCATCGTCACGGCTGGATTTGGGAAGCTTTCTCTCGCCTGCACGAACGACGTGTACCAATTGATTTGCTCACAGTTTCCGAGGAACTGGATCAATTAGGTCATCTGGCCGAGGTTGGCGGACCGGCTTACCTGACCCAATTGATCAACAATGTGCCTACTTCGCTGCACGCCGAGGCGTATGGGCGCATCGTCGAAGCCAACGCCATTCGCCGCCGCATGTTGAACGCCGCAAATGAGATCGCCAAGCTGGCTTATCAGCAAGAAACGTCCATTGACACCGTCATGGATGAGGCTGAAAAGACGGTGTTTGGCGTCAGCGAGCGGCGCACCACGCGCGACCTGCGCAAAATTCAAGAGGTGCTCAGCGAGTATTATGATCGCGTCGATCAGCTTTCCACCCGCGGCGCAGACGCCTTTGGCGTCCCAACCGGTTTTACCGACCTGGATCGTCTGTTGAGCGGCATGCAGCCCTCGGATCTGTTGATTGTAGCCGGGCGCCCAGGCAGCGGTAAGACGGCTTTCATGCTCTCGGCAGCGAAAAACGCGGCGCAAAAGTATAAAAAGCATGTAGCTATCTTTTCGTTGGAAATGTCCAGCGAACAGCTCGTTCAACGTATGATTGCCCAAGAGACAGGCATCGACTCTCAGCGCCTGCGCACCGGCCGCCTGGAAGGCGACGAATGGGCCTTGTTCGCTCACGCTGTGGAAGTGTTGAGCGATACAGTGATCTTCCTGGACGACACGCCGGCGCTGACCCCACTGCAATTACGCACCA
>Ga0226835_1000923_pt1 | contig 21029 bp, 17 predicted proteins | sample LAC_MetaG_1_FD_163627 | JGI IMG/M metagenome (GOLD analysis project Ga0226835, IMG submission 163627) | Anaerobic ammonium oxidizing microbial communities from anammox membrane bioreactor (MBR) in UC Berkley, California, United States -... | ecosystem: Engineered > Bioreactor > Anaerobic >...
GGTGAACATCGCCAAGGGCTTCCGCGAGGCGATCCCGCTCACCGGTTTGATCATGACTAAGATCGAAGGCGATGCACGCGGCGGCGCAGCCATTTCGATACGTTCTGTCACCGGTGTGCCGATCAAATTCTTAGGCACCGGCGAAGCGTTGGATGCTATCGAGGTCTATGATCCAAACCGATTGGCGGGGCGCATCCTCGGCATGGGCGATATCCTGGGCTTAATTGAGCGCGCTGAAGCGGCTTACGATCAAAAAGTTGCCCAGCAGCAAGCCGAAAAGCTCATGTCGGGTGAATTTACCTTGCAGGATTTCGCCGATCAACTGCGGCAGATCCGCAAAATGGGACCACTGAGCCAAATCCTTGAAATGCTCCCTGGCGGCATGGGGCAGCTTGCTCGTCAGATTTCGCCGCAGGATGCTGAAAAGCAATTGAAATTGACCGAAGCGATTATCAATTCGATGACAAAAGATGAGCGACGCAGACCAGAGATATTGAATGCTTCGCGCCGGCGGCGCATTGCCTCCGGTTCTGGCACACAGGTTCAAGACATCAACCGTCTGATCAAACAGTTCCGAGAGGCCCAGAAATTGTTCAAGACGTTGAAAAAATCCGGGATGCGCGGCTTGCCTCGCATGTTTGGAGGTTAACTCGTTTGATTCAGGCTCTCTGATCAGCATAACGCAAGCGTTTCCCGGCGCTCCTTCCGCCCCCTCTCAACGTTTGCTCATGCATGAATTACAGACAGCCTGATGACTATCTAAGTACGTGAAGGAGACTATCAGTTATGGTTCGTTTGAGATTACGCAGAGTTGGGGCTAAAGCGCAGCCCAGTTACCGCATTGTCGCCGCGGACAAGGAATCCCCGCGAGACGGTCGCTTCATTGAAATCCTGGGATCGTACAATCCGCGCACAGATCCGGCAACCATTTCCATCAAGGAAGATCGCGTGTACGATTGGTTGAGCAAAGGCGCTCAACCCAGCGAATCGGTAGCTCAGGTGTTCAAGAGCGCCGGATTATTAGAACGATACGAACGATTCAAGAAAGGCGAAGCATTGGAGACATTGCTCGCCGAAGCTGAAGCAGCAGAAAAAGCGCGCAACATCAACCCAAAGACGGAACGCACTGCCCCAGCTAAGAAATAAACGTCTGCGTTTCCATTCCTTACTTGGCAGGACTTTCTTAGGAGGCCTATTGTGCGCGAGTTAGTGGATTTTATTGCCCGATCGCTCGTAGATGATCCAACCCAGGTAGAGGTAAAAGAATTTCGGCGCGGCGCTCAGGTGATTCTGAACTTGCGCGTGGCCAAAGAAGATATGGGGCGCATCATTGGGCGCGGCGGGCGCGTCGCCAGCGCGATACGCACGCTTCTACGCGTGGCTGCGGGTCAACAAGGCAAGCGCGCCTCTCTGGACATCGTTGAACCCGAATAAACCGCGCCAGTAAAGCGCCGTTATGGCCGGAGCGAGAAAGACCAGAATGTATCAACAGCCTGCAGGCTCGCCTCCCACCGGCGAGCCTGCCTTCTTGGTTATTGGCAAGCTGCGTCATCCACATGGGGTGCGGGGCGAAATTCTCATGGAAGTCATCACCGATTTTCCAGAGCGCTTGAAAGTTGGTTCGCAAGTTTATGTGGGCGCAGAATATCGCCCCGAACGCATCCGCACCATTCGCGCTCATGGGAAAGGTTTGTTGATCTCTTTCGAGGCGTACCAGACCCCTGAATCTGTAGGAGTATTGCGCAACCAGCTCGTCTTTACTCCTTCAACAAACCTGCCACCGCTGCCGGAGGGCGAATATTATCATCATCAGCTCATCGGATTGCGCGTGCTCAGCGATCAATCGCAAGAGTTAGGGCATTTGGCCGAAATCTTAAGCACACACGCCAACGACGTATATATAATCCGCCGCCCAGATGGAACTGAATTATTGCTGCCGGCTATCGAATCCGTCATTCTAAAGATTGATCTACAACAACGCGAAATCCTTGTCCATTTACTCCCCGGTATGGAGTAAGCAAACCATACGCCATGACCGAAGATTCGAAATTCTATTGGGTTGCTCTTAGCCTTGTCAAAGGCATCGGGGCTACGCGCATGCGCGCGCTGCTGGATTATTTCGGCGACGCGCAAACCGCCTGGCAGGCGACCCCGGAGGAATTGGAAATGGCCGGTTTGCCGGCGAAACTGATTGAGACCCTCAGCCAGGTGCGCAATTCTGACCTGCCGGATAAAACCTGGTTGGCGATTCAGAACCGGGGCATTAAAATACTCACCTGGGAGAGCACCGATTACCCCTTGCGGTTGATGGAAATCGAACAACCCCCGCCAGTGCTTTATCTACGCGGAGAAATTTCCAGCGAAGATCAATGGGCGGTGGGCATTGTCGGCACGCGTCGCGCCACGGCCTATGGGCGTCAGGCGGCGGAAGAATTGGCAGCCGGTCTGGCGCAAAACGGCATCACGATTGTTAGCGGGCTGGCGCGAGGCGTTGACGCAATTGCTCACCAGGCTTGCCTCCGGGGTGGCGGAAGGACTTTAGCAGTTTTGGGAAGCGGCGTGGATCAGGTCTATCCGCCAGAGCATCACCGTCTGGCAGAGCAAATCATTGCCCAGGGCGCGCTGATCAGCGACTATCCGCCCGGAACCGCCCCGGAAGCAGCAAACTTTCCTCCACGCAACCGGATCATTTCTGGATTATCTTTAGCAATCATTGTTGTTGAGGCGAGCGAAAAAAGCGGCGCGCTGATTACCGCCGCGTTCGCCGCAGAGCAGGGACGGGGCGTCTTCGCGATACCTGGTTCGATTTATGCGCCCCAAAGCAAGGGAACAAATCGTCTCATCCAGGAAGGGGCGCACTTGGCGCTTGGTGTAAATGACATCTTAGAAATATTACACCTCACCCGTCACGATCAACAGCGCACCGCACGTACAATTCTGCCGGGCAACGCCGCCGAAGCACAACTCTATTCGCTGTTGGGGAGCGAACCACTTCACGTGGATGAAATCTGTAACCACGCCAGCCTGCCAATCGAGCAGGTTACCGCCACGCTGGCGATGATGGAACTGAAGGGACTGGTGCGTCAGGTGGGAGGAATGCACTATATCGCAGTCCGCGATGAATCCGCAGAATATCAAGTATAAATAGCGCTTAAACTTATCGCTGTTCTGGCAAGATCTTTACCGTAGAAGGAGGATTTCTTTGTGGAAGCCTATTGCGTTCGCTGTAAAACCAAACGCGAAATTAACGAGCCTCAACCCGTTTATACCAAGGACGGCACGCCAGCGACGCGCGGCGTTTGCCCAGTGTGCGGAACCACGCTTTTTCGCATGGGCAGAACCGAGGCGCACGAAAATATTGACCCACCCGTTATACAGAGAAAACAACGGTCTGGAAAACTGGTGATTGTCGAGTCGCCGGCCAAGGCGCGCACTGTTGGCCGATTTTTAGGCAAAGAATATACTGTCAAAGCTTCGGTTGGACATGTTCGAGATTTACTTCGTTCACAATTATCGGTAGATGTGGAAAATGATTTCGCGCCCAAGTACCGCGTACCAAATGAAAAGCGAGCGGTCGTCAAAGAATTGAGAGGCCTGGCGCGCGACGCGGCTGAAGTTTATCTGGCGACCGATCCCGATCGAGAAGGTGAAGCAATCGCCTGGCACCTGGTGGAATCGGCGGAAATTGATCCGAAGATCACCCGCAGAGTGGTTTTTCACGAAATTACCGAGCCTGCCATTGCAGAGGCGTTTAAACACAGCCGGGATATTGATATGTCGCTGGTGGATGCCCAGCAGGCGCGCCGCATCCTCGACCGGTTGGTAGGTTACAACCTCAGTCCATTATTGTGGCGCAAAGTGCGCAGTCGCTTATCCGCGGGACGCGTCCAATCGGTGGCGTTGAGACTGGTGGTGGAGCGCGAGCGTGAAATCGAAACCTTTGTTCCGGTCGAATATTGGACAATTGGCGCTGAATTCCAACCCGATGGAGGACGGCAGACGTTCATCGCTCGACTGATCAAAATTGACGATCAAGAACCGGTTCTGGATAGCGAAGCTACTGTCAAACCAATTCTGGAAGCATTGGATCAGGCCAGTTATACGATCAGTAAAATCAAACGCGGCCAGCGGCATCGGAATCCTGCGGCTCCGTTCATCACCAGTTCGTTGCAACAAGAAGCTTCACGCCGTCTGGGATACACTGCCCGTCGCACCATGGCGCTGGCTCAACAGTTATATGAAGGCATTGATATTGGGCAGGGCGGATCTGTGGGCCTGATCACCTATATGCGCACCGACTCGACCAACATCGCTCAACTCGCACAGGATGAAGCGCGCCAATTCATCCAAGAACGCTACGGAGAGAAATTTCTGCCCGAAAAAGCGCCAAAATATAAGACCAAAGCCATTGGAGCGCAGGAAGCGCATGAAGCCATCCGTCCCACCTCCGTTTTTCGGCAACCCGATGACCTGAAACCTTATTTGAATCGCGATCAATATCGCCTGTATCAACTGATTTGGCAGCGTTTCGTCGCCTCACAAATGGCAGCAGCCATCTACAATACGATCACCGTCGAAGTATTGGGTAAACGGGATGGGCGCGCCTATCTCTTCCGCGCCTCTGGATCTTCGGTCGAATTTCCAGGTTTTCTTGTGGTATATGAAGAAACGCAGGATGAAGATCAAAAGCCAGAAATGGAGGAAGGAGAATACGCTCGCATCCCGAACGACATTGCGGAAGGGCAACCTCAAAAGTTAACCCGCCTGTTGCCAGAACAGCATTTTACGCAACCCCCGCCGCGTTACTCCGAAGCCTCGTTGGTTCGAGCGCTGGAAGAAAACGGCATCGGCAGGCCCTCTACTTACGCCCCCATCCTGGCTACCTTGCAGGCGCGTGGTTATGTTACCCGCAATGGGAAGCAGCTCACCCCAACCGAGACAGGCCTTCTGGTCAATGATTTGCTCATTGAGCACTTTCCAGATGTAATGGACGTTGGTTTCACCGCGCAAATGGAAACGGAATTGGATCGAATAGCCGCCGGGGAGCGAAATTGGGTGAACGTGGTGCGAGAATTTTATGAACCCTTCTCCGTCAAAGTCGCCGAAGCAGAAAAGAACATGCCCGAACACAATGTCGGACCCGAGCCCATCGGGCGCGCCTGTCCGGAGTGCGGTCATGAATTAGTCATCCGCTGGGGGCGGTTTGGAAAATTCATCAGTTGTAGCAATTTTCCACAATGCCGATATACGGAGGCATGGCTGGAAAAGATCGGCGTTCTTTGCCCCAAAGATGGCGGCGAAATCGTAGAGAGGAAGACGCGTAAGGGGCGCACATTTTATGGCTGCGCCAACTATCCAGCTTGCGATTTCACCTCCTGGAAACAGCCTCTGCCGCGCCCTTGCCCGGCCTGTGGTGGGTTGTTGGTTATTGCAGACAAGCAAAACGCTCAATGCATCCAATGTGAAGAACGCTTCCCTCTGGAGCAGGTTACAGTGGATGAAATGGCTGATGCGGCATAATTCTTGCACCATGCATCTTCGCAGCAGAAAAACCAACATCCGTTTAGCGGTAAAAATCTGCGGTATATGACAGGATTTTGAAAAAATAGTTGCATATTTTGCTGGTATGGTCTAAAATTAGAACATGCAGGCGACTGAATCGCATCTGCTCCTTCAGATGCTTTGACCGCCACTGAGCCGTAACATGAATCGATCAGGGAGTTAAACCAATGAATAAGATTCGCGAGCTGCTGAATAACCCACTCGTAACCGGGATTGCTGGTCTGCTGGTTGGCGCTTTGTTTGGCCTGGTTATCCTGGGGTGGTGGCTTTGGCCAGTAAAATGGACGGATGCTACTCCCGCAGAGTTAAGCAGCGAGTGGCAGGAGCAATATTTGCGTCTGACGATCCAGGCTTTTGGTTCCAGCGGAGATGCATCGCTGGCGCAAAAGAATTTCGAAGCGCTGGGCGCCGCTGGGCCCGAGTTGCTGCAAAAAATATCTCAATCTCCCCAAAACCTGAGCAGCGATCTCATCACCAGCTTTTCCAGCTTGGTCGCAGCCGGCGCAGCTCCCTCACCCACGGAAGAACCCAAACCCACCAGCGGATCATCGCGTCTCATCCCATATTTGATCGGCGGTATATGCCTCGTGGTGGTGATTATTATTGCTCTGGCGGCGGCGCTACTGCTGCGCGGTCGTTACGTTCGATCCGGTAGCGCAGAAGCCACGCCCGCCCAAATGGCAATGGAGGCGCGCCGGCAAACAGGCATGACCGATTACGTGGCGGAAGGCAGCGAGCCGCCGGTAGCCCAATTCATGGCTTCATATAAAATCGGCGACGATCTCTTCGATGACTCATTCTCCATAGACTCGCCATCTGGCGAGTTCCTGGGTGAATGCGGCGTGGGAATTTCCGAAACCATCGGAGTGGGAGAACAGAAAAAAGTCACCGCTTTTGAGGTCTGGCTTTTTGATAAGAACGATATTCAAACGGTCACCAAGGTCCTGATGAGTATGCACGCTTTCCAGGATGTCGCCATTCGCCAGCGTCTGGAAGCAAAAGGCGAACCCGTCCAGGCGGAACCAGGCGCTGAGTTTGTTCTTGAGACACAGACCTTGCAAATGGTGGCCCGCGTGGTGGATATGGGCTATGGTGAAGGCGCGATGCCACCGCAAAGTTACTTCGATCATCTGCTGCTCGAGCTGGCGGTCTGGCAAAAGCCAGCCTGAACACGGAACAAAAAACTGGCAGATCATGCGCTGCCAGTTTTTTTGTTCTATGTAGAACAATGTTATTCAATCTTCAAAATCTTCAATCGCACCGCGCCGCCAGGGGTGTCGGCCAGTACGACATCGCCAACTTTTCCACCAAGCAATGCCCTGCCAATTGGCGATTCATTGGAGATCTTCCCATTGCGTGGATCTGCCTCTTTTGCGCCAACCAGATGATAAGTCTCCGGCGGGAAATCCTCCTCCTGCACAGTGACCCACGCTCCGACCTCGACGCGATCTCTGATGCCCGAATTACCTTCGATAATGATTGCATTCTTCAGAAGATATTCCAGTTCCTGGATACGCCCTTCAAGAAACGCCTGATCCTCTTTCGCTTTGTGATAATCAGCGTTCTCCGATAAATCACCTTGGGAAATGGCAGCGCGCAGACGAGCAGCAATGGCCTCTCGTTCGGGCCCCTTTAAATGCGCCAGTTCATCTTTTAACCGAGCCGCGCCCTCAGATGTTAAATAAGGTTGCTCGCCCATAATTGTTCACTCCTTAAATCCGCTAAGCTTCTTCTCAAGGTCTCACCAACGGATCGAATAGCTTCTGATGTTCTTCAACTGCAAATCGGTCGGTCATGCCAGCAATATAATCACAGATCGTGCGCTCCAGGCCATACTCCTCCGCCTGGGCCTGCACATGCTGCGGCAGAATGCTTGGCTCAGACTGATAAGCCGTAAACAAATCGCTGATGATGCGCTCTGCTTTCACTTGCATTCGCACCACACGATGATGACGATATAAATTGGTGTACAAGAAATCCTTTAGCTGTCGGTTTCTTCGATGCATATCTTCGCTAAAACCGATCACGTTATACGGCAATCGTTGTAACTCCTCTACGGATTTGACGTTGCTATCTCTCAGACGTTGATGTGTGGTGTGGACCAGGTCGCTTACCTCCATGCCGATTAACCGGCGGATCAGGCGGTGACGGGTAAGATCATCCAGCTTCTGATCACGAACGCCAACGCTATCTATCAGGATCTCCCATAAAGGAATGCCATCTAACATGTCTGGCGTTAGCATCCCAGAGCGCAATCCATCGTCCAGATCATGAGCCGAATATGCCAGTTCATCGGCGACATTGGCAATTTGCGCCTCCAGGTGACCGCGCAGCTCAGGGTTATAATCGCGGGCATCCGCAATATCATACTCCGATTCATGCTTCACCACCCCTTCGCGCACCTCCCAGGTCAGGTTCAGGCCTGGGAAATCAGGATAGCGCCGTTCTAAAACGGTGATAATCCGCAAAGATTGTTTATTATGATCAAAGCCGCCATAATCTTTCATCAAACGCGCCAGAGCCACTTCGCCGGAATGGCCAAAGGCGCTATGCCCTAGGTCGTGCGCCAGACAGATCGCCTCGATCAGGTCTTCATTCGCCCCCAAAGCGCGGGCTATCGTACGGCCAATTTGCGCCACCTCCAGCGTGTGCGTCAACCGCGTGCGATAATAATCACCCTCATAATTGAAGAAGACCTGCGTCTTATACTCCAGACGTCGAAAAGCAGTGGTGTGCAGGATACGATCGCGGTCTCGCTGAAAAGCAGTGCGATACTCCGGCTCATCTTCCGGGTACGCCCTGCCTTTAGAGTTCCGGCTGTGACAGGCATACGGCGCCAGGCTTTGATCTTCGATGGCTTCGAGTTGCGCTCTACTAAAAAACATCTTTTTAAGTGCCCTCTTCCCAGGAATTCAAATAAGCGACTTGTTCTGGCGTCAAGGTATCAATGGAGATGCCCATCCCAGCCAGCTTTAGGCGCGCAATCTCGCGGTCTATCTCCATTGGCACACTATAGACCTTCTTCTCAAGTTTACTCGCGTTCTTAACTAAATATTCTAAGCTGAGAGCCTGATTGGCAAAAGACATATCCATCACGCTGGCGGGGTGACCTTCAGCCGCAGCCAAATTGATCAAACGACCTTCCCCCAAGAGATTGATACGTCGCCCATCCGGCATTTCGTACTGTTCAACAAACGGGCGCGCCAGGCGCTTATCCTTGCACATTTTCTCCAAGACCGGAATGTTGATCTCAACATTGAAATGGCCGGAATTGGCTATAATGGCGCCGTCTTTCATCACCTCAAAATGCTGTTGATCCAGCACATTAATATCGCCGGTAACAGTCACGAAAATATCTCCAATTTGAGCGGCTTCAATCATTGGCATCACACGGTAACCATCCATCACTGCTTCCAGCGCCGGCAAGGGATCCACTTCCGTGACAATCACGTTAGCGCCCATGCCTCGCGCCCGCATCGCCAGGCCGCGTCCGCACCAGCCATAACCTGCGATCACAAAATTCTTTCCAGCCAGCAATACGTTGGTCGCTCGTATGATGCCATCAATGGTGGATTGCCCGGTGCCATAGCGGTTATCAAAAAAATGCTTGGTCATTGCATCATTGACGGCAATTACCGGAAAAGCCAGAGCGCCATCTGCCGCCATTGCCCGCAGGCGAATAACCCCGGTGGTGGTTTCCTCTGTCCCACCCACGACATTGGCTAACAGCTCTCGCCGTTCTTTATGCAGCGTGCTGACCAGATCGGCGCCATCATCCATCGTGACATGTGGTTGATGGTCTAATGCCGCGCGGATATGCTTATAGTAGGTGACATTATCCTCGCCCTTGATGGCAAACACAGGGATCTCATAATATGCAACCAGAGCGGCGGCTACATCATCCTGGGTAGAGAGGGGATTTGAAGCGGTAAGCACCACATCTGCGCCGCCAAGATGCAATGTATTCATCAAGTTTGCTGTTTCGGTGGTTACGTGCAAACAAGCGGAAATCCTTACACCGCGCAACGGCCTCTCTTTAGCGAACCGCTCACGAATTAAGCGCAAAACGGGCATTTCTCGTTCCGCCCATTCAATCCGGCGACGACCTCCTTCAGCCAGCTTGCTGTCTCGAATATCGTAATGTTCCATCAGATTGCTCCATTATCACAAAGTATTGGTTTCATCAGCCATCGGCTATGATCAAGTTGTCATTGCAAAAAAGTAATCACAGAAGTGGATTCTTTATAAGCGCTCATACGCCTGCAAAGGAACGCATGGGAGTGAAATACACTCCTCGCAGCGACACGTATCTACTGCATCGGCCAAAAAATCAGATGTAATCTCCTGATACGCCGCCAACCAACATTTATTCTGAGCGAGGTGGTTGCAGCAGAACATCTAATTGACCGTGATCATCAAACAAGCTGCGATAGCGGTGGACAAATTCGCTTCGGCTATACGAATGCCCCTGCGGGCCCCGCCGTTCAAGACAGTAGGTGGCTGCCAATGCGCCCATTCGTCCACAGATCAATAAATCCAGCCCGTAACAGTATCCGGTCAAAAATCCACCCCGAAAAGCGTCGCCCACACCTGTCGGATCAACCACCCGTTCTGGAGCTACGGCAGGGATTTGGTAAGTATGTTGATCGGTATAGATCATCGCGCCTTGCGCGCCATGCGTCACCACAACAAATGCTTCTGGACGATCGCGTAGAATTTCCTCTGCAGATAGACCGGTCAACTTCTGCACCAACGCATACTCATAATCGTTCACAAATAGCGCCAGGGCGCCCTCAATCCCGCAACGAATATCCTCTGCGCTCAAGCGTACGATTTGCTGGCTGGGGTCATAAATGTATGGGATCGCCATCTCACGGCATTCCTGGACATATAAATTCATCGCTTCGGGCGCGTTGGGAGAAATCATCACCAGGTCTGGCGGCTGGCCATCCAGTTCGCGCAGCGAGAGCTGACCCGCGTAACCCATCGCGCCGGGGTAAAAGGTCGCAATCTGAGAATTGGCGCGATCCGTGCTGACAAAGAAAGATGCCGTGAATACCCCAGGAATCACCTTCGCCCCTGTCGTATCTATCCCTTTACTTTGCAGCCATTGACGATATTCCTCAAAATCCTCGCCTACTGCAGCCCACAAACGCGGACGACCGCCCAGCAACGCCAGCGTGTAGGCGATATTGGGCGCCACACCGCCACGCAGCCGAACCATCGACTCAACCAGAAAGGACAGGCTGATCTTGTCCAGGTGTTCGGGCAAAATATGATCCCGGAAATATCCCGGGAACGTCATCAGATAATCGTATGCGACAGAACCGGTTAATAAGATATCCATAGCAGCGGAATCACAAGTGCATATTTTACCCCAAATTTCCTTCTACCGCTTTGCGCAGATGGACGGAATAGGGCGGGAAAGCGATCCCGTTTTCCGTCACAATAGCGGTGATCAAGCGAGATGGGGTAATATCAAAGGCCGGGTTGCGCGCGCATGCGCCTGGCGGCGTAACCATCTTCCCTTGTATCTGCAAATTCAGAACCTCATTTGGGTCGCGCTCCTCGATTGGGATCAGCCCCCCATGCTCCAATCGAAGATCAATGGTTGAAGTTGGCGCTACAGCGTAAACCGGAACCTGGTTATCCGCTGCAGCCAGCGCCAGCATGTAGGTGCCGATCTTGTTCGCCACATCTCCGTTAGCCGCAATACGGTCGGCGCCAAACAAGACCTTATGCGCCTGGCCTTTGGACAGGAAATAACCTGCAGCGTTATCCGTTATGATGTCAAAAGGGATGTGATACTGCTGCAATTCCCAGGCGGTCAAACGCGCTCCCTGAAGACGAGGGCGCGTTTCATCCACCAGCACATGGATCTTCTTGCCTTGCTCGTGCGCCATGCGGATCACCCCCAGCGCAGTGCCCCATTCCACAGTTGCCAACGAACCGGTATTGCAATGGTGAACGATGACATCGCCATCATCAATTAGCGTTGCGCCCTGTTGCGCCATTCTTTGATTAATCGTAACATCTTCATCAGCAATTTTGCACGCCTCTTCTAAAACCTTCGCCCGCAGTTCATCCACAGATCCGTCGAATTCGCTCACCACAGATAGCGTCCGATCCAGCGCCCATGAGAGATTGACCGCCGTTGGGCGCGTTGCCTTTAGCAACTCCGCTGCGGCGTTCAAATCGCGGCGGAGTTCCTCCAGGCTTTTCGCCCCAGATTGCTGCGCCGCCAGCGCCAGGCCAAAAGCCGCAGTTGCCCCAATCGCTGGAGCGCCGCGCACGACCATGGAGCGTATTGCCTCAGCCACTTCCCGGTAATCATCATAATGCAGGATGCGGAATTCATGCGGCAGCACCCGCTGATCAATCAGCATGAGGGCGTTGTTGGTTTCATCCCAATCTACAGTACGCATCTTACCTTATCCTCTTCTGGAGCGATAAAGCGCTGACAACAGATTATTCACCAGGTTCAGAACGTTCTCTCACCCAAGAACGACAGCGGAGAGTTTAACATGCATCAAAACCCTTGTCAAATTTCCGCATCTCATCCTAAACCCAACCGGCGCGGACATTGACACAACATTCAGGCTTTGTTATAGTGCCATCTCAATGACTGTTCAGCGAAAGTTAATTCTTTTCATGATATTTCTTACATTGTTGGCCGCTTGCACGCGAGAAGCGCCCCTCAGCTCCTCTCTCCCAACTGCACCTATAGAGCTGCCAACGCCTGCAATCACCAGCACGCCGCCGCCAACGCCTACGGTCGCGCCATCTCCAACGCCGCTTCCAGCCAAACGGGTCGAGAGCGGCGACCAGGCTCTGTTTAATGGAGATTGGGAGACCGCCCTGACTGAATACGAGCAAGCCTATAAAAACAGCAATGACGCCGAAATCAAAGCCGCCGCGCTGCTGGGCAGCGCCCGCGCCCGATGGATGAGCCGCAATTTATACGAAACAAACCGAACGCTGGAGAATTTAATCAAGGATTACCCTTTTTTCAGTCAGCGTGCTCAGGCTTATTTTTTATTGGCCCAGTTGCGTGAAGCCCAAAAACGCTATGCGGAAGCGGCTGAAGCATATACCAAATATCTCGAATTGAAGCCAGGGCTGATTGACGCCTATATTTTAGACCTGCGCGGCGATGCCCAATATGCCGCTGCGCAGTATAGCGCCGCGGCGCAGGATTATCAATCCGCCCTGGAATCAACGAGCCGTCTGGATGGCGTTTTTCTACGCATGAAAATGGCGCGCGCCTATAGCTTGGCTGGCGACTATCCAACCGCTCTGACGATTTATGATGATGTTCAAACCCGCGCCAGCGACGATAATACACGCGCCTTAGCTTATCTGCGTAAGGGCGAAATCTACGCCCAGCTAGGCCAATCCGATCAAGCCAATGCTGCTTACCTGGAAGCGGTACAGAATTTTCCAACCTCTTACCATTCTTATTCTGCGCTGGTCGCCCTGGTGGATGCTGGAGTCAAAGTCAACGAGTTGCAGCGCGGCATTGTGGATTATTACGCTGGTCAGTACGGCGTGGCACAGGCAGCATTCGATCGCTATTTGCAGAACAATCCAGCAGACCCCGCCACGGCTCTATATTTTTATGGCCTTTCCGCCCGGAAACTGGGGAGTTACGAGACTGCTATTCAACAATGGGAACGCGTGATAGGAAATTACCCCGACCATCCCTATTGGGACGAAGCCTGGGAAGAAAAGGCTTATACCCTGTGGGCTTTCATGAACCAGTATAAGCCGGCCATGCAAACCCTGCTCGATTTCGTCGAGAAAGCGCCCTTACACCCGCGCGCTGCGGAATTTCTCTTCGACGCTGCCCTGATCGCCGAGCGGGATAATCAGTTAGATCAAGCCGCCCAGGTTTGGGACCGCGTCGCCCGCGAGTATCCGAACGATGAACGCGCCGCGCGTTCTTTATTCTTGATGGGCATTGCCCAATATCGTCTGGGAGAATTTCCAAAAGCACTGGACTCTTTCCAGAGGCATTTCAATACCTCAACCAGTATAAGCGACCGATCCGCAGCGCAATTCTGGGTTGGAAAGTGCTATCTGGCGTTGGAAGACGCCGCTTCTGCACGAGTTGCGTGGGAAAAAGCAGCAGAAATTGACCCAACCGGATATTACAGCGAACGCGCCCAGGACATGCTCTATAATCGTCCCCCATTCGACCCACCTCTATCTTATGACTTATCCTACGATCTACAACGTGAACGAAAACGAGCCGAGGATTGGATGCGCGACGCTTTTTCCCTGTCGCCGGAGATTGATTTATCCGGCCTGGGGGAACTCGCCGACTTGGCAGCTCTAAAAAGAGGCGAGGAGTTATGGCATCTTGGTCTATATGACGACGCTCGCTCCGAGTTTGAAAATGTACGCTTGCAGCATCTCAACGATCCTATAACCCAATACCGTCTGGCTAATTATCTATTACAACTTGGCGCCTATCGTCCGGCGATTATGGCAGGGCGTCAGGTGCTCAGCCTGGCAGGTATGAGCGACGCGGATACACTGGATGCGCCAATTTACTTCAACCACTTGCGCTTTGGGATCTATTTCAGCGATTTGATCTTACCTTTAGCAAAACAATACAACTTTCATCCACTCTTCTTATACAGTGTTGTGCGCCAGGAAAGTTTGTTCGAGGGGTTTGTCCGCTCCAGCGCTGGAGCCAGCGGGCTGATGCAGATCATCCCCGCCACCGGACAGGATATCGCCGAACGGTTTGGTTGGCCGCAGGATTATTCCTCAGAAGACCTGAGTCGGCCATTGGTGAATCTAACCTTTGGCGTCGCGTATTTGGACGCGCAACGGACTGCTTTTAACGGTGATCTCTACGCGGCATTAGCAGCTTATAATGGGGGGCCAGAGAACGCCCGCCAATGGAGCAAACTTGCCTCTTCAGATCAGGATCTTTTCCTGGAAGTCATCCGCTACGCTGAAACTCGGAATTATATCCGCGGCGTTTATGAACTATTTAATATTTACAGATTGCTCTATGAACGAACGCCGTGACTCGCTCTTCTTTATGGAGTCGGCGTTGCTGGGAGTTGCGCCGCTGCGCTGGTGAGCATATACCAGGCGGTAATGTTGTAAAACCGATCGCTGGGATCGTACAACGGTCCCATACTAACGCCGCGCACTTTTTCATCAATTCCATAGGAATAGACAGGGTAGAGGATTGGTAAAGCCGGCAGTTCATCAGCAAATCGAACCTGGAAATTCCGATACCGTTTGATTCGTTCATTTAAATCCACAATCACACGCGCCTGTTCCAGATATTCACTAACCTGACGATCATCCCATTGCGAATAATTTTGTCCGTTAATGATTTGCGCCTGGTGCCAAAACGGATACGGATCTGGATCTGGTGAACGAGCATAGTTCAAATCAACCAAAGCGGCCTGATATTTTCGCGGTTCAAGATAATCGCTGATCAATTCCTCATAAGGAAGGGCTTTGATTTCAGCCTGAACGCCTATACGCAGCCAATCCTGACGGATACGCTCCGCCATCGCCTGGAATAATTCACCTTCAGGATAGACCAACTCAAAAGATAAGGGGACGCCATCTTTTTGGCGAACGTTACTTCCCTCCGCAGGAACGGTATATTCGGCTTTCTTCAACAGGTTGATGGCGCCTTCAGGGTCAAATTCGATCTGCTCAATTCCTTCATAATACGCCCAGCTTTCAGGAAAAATAGGGCCATGCGCTGGTATTGCCTGTCCGCCCATTAATTGATCAATAATCCAGCGACGATTGATACCCATCAATAAAGCCCGCCGCACTTCAGCGTCTTGAAAGAACGGCAAATCCGGGTCGTCCAGGTTCAAATAGAGCATCGTCAGGCGCGGCAGGCGACCTGAAAAAATCTTCATGCTATTGGATTGCAACGCTTCCTTCAGGGTGCGGTTTGTGATATGGCTGACGCCCATCACCTCGCCTTTTTTGTAGGCTGCCAGAGCCTCCACATCATCAGGAAAATATCGGAAGATGATTTTCTCGATAAATGGCTTTTCTCCATAATAATCCGCAAAGGAGCGTAGCGTGACACCCTGCACCTGATCATTTTCTATATCCAGGCTTTCCAGCCGATAGGGACCGCTTCCGATCGGGTTTAGGTTGAAAGCCGAGTCAACCAATTCCGCGCTGGAAATCCCCTCTAACAGATGCTTGGGTAAGATTCCAAAAGAAAGATAATCCAGAAAGGGAGAGAATGGTTCTGGCAGGCGAAACTGGATGGTCTTTTCATCCAGCGCTTCGACTTTGATTTGCTTCCAAAATTCATGCACATCCGCCGGCAGAGGAATTTCCTCATTCCTCATCATCTCAATGGTAAAAATAACGTCATCACTGGTTACCGGTTCTCCATCCTGCCAGACAGCGTTTGCCCGAATGGAGAAGTTATATACCTTGCCGTCTTGTGAAATCCCCCAACTCTCTGCCAAATCTCCGTTTGGCAAGCCGCGGTGATCGAAACGAATTAACCTGCTATAAATCAAACGATCAATGTCGTAATCCGCCGAATTATAATAATCCAACAACGGATTTAAGCGACCCAATGAACCAATCAGCGCTTCGGTGTACACTCCCCCAACAGCAGGCTGATTCTGTTCAAGCGGGTTGGTAATCGAAATCGGCTGCTGGCTCAACAGCAGAACGGTAATTGCTGCCAGAGCCAACAGCACGACGATAATTTGCCAGCGTAATTTTTTCAAGTTTCACCCGTTCAGCAATTCAAGCCGACCGAATGGTTGCCGCTTGCAATAAATGCAAGATTATCCAGCTACCATGGTGGCTGCAATCGCCAGGATGAAGAAAATGATGCTCAAGGCAATCGTAATTCGAAATAAGAGCTTCTCGACACCCCGCCGGGCGGTGAAGATGCCGCCGCTATCGCCTCCGGTTAACCCTCCCAACCCAGCGCCCTTACTCTGCAAGATGACGCTGAGGATCAGAGCGATCGAAGTTATAATCAATGCCAGATCAACGTAAAACCTCACAAAATCCTCCTGCCATAAACGAACTATGATTTTAAGCAGGGGGGATTATACCTTCCGACCCCAGAATAGTCAAATACTCATCTGAGACCCCGAGACTTGCCTCATGCACGAAATCATCGCTAATCTCCACATGCACACATTTTATTCTGATGGGCACGTCACCCACGACCAGATCGCCCAAGCGGCTTTACGAAGCGGCCTGGATGTTGTCATTGTCACCGATCACAATGTATTTGTCGCTGGGCCAGAGGACTATTATCGCGATGGCGACCGGCAGGTATTGCTGCTGGTAGGCGAAGAAATCCACGACCAGGCGCGGCAACCACAAAAAAGCCATCTGTTGGTTTTTGGTCACAATTGTGAGCTCTCCCATCTTGCCTGGGATGCGGAACGCCTGCTGGAAACGATTCGCAAATTAGGTGGACTGTCCTTTATCGCCCATCCTTACGACCCACCTGCTCCAGCCTTCGGCGAGGACGATTTATCTTGGGATGACTGGCAACTGCAGGGCATTACTGGCATAGAGATTTGGAATGGCATGTCAGAATTTAAGTCCTTGTTGAAGTCCAGGTTGCACGCAGTGTATTACGCCCTTAACCCGGAACGCATCGCTCGAGGTCCTTTTCCACAAACGCTCAAGAAATGGGACGAGTTGCTTGCTTCCGGTCAACGGCTTGTTGCAGTTGGCGGCTCCGATGCTCACGGAATGCCAGCCAGCATGGGGCCGCTGAAACGGACGATTTTCCCATTCGATTTTCACTTCCGAGCGATCAACACCCACTTGCTAATTGAAAAATCGCTGCAAGGCGATGTAGAAACAGATCGGCGTCTGGTATATGATGCACTGAAGCGCGGCCATGCATTTATCGGTTATGACCTCCCTGCTCCGACGCGCGGTTTCCGCTTCACTGCATTCGGGTATGAGCAAACTGCCAACATGGGAGAAGAGATCTCAGCAAAAAAGGGCGTCACCTTCCAGATCCGCCTTCCACAAGCAGCCGAATGTCAACTCGTTCGACACGGTCAGGTGGTGAAATCTTGGAGCAACCAACAACATTGCACCTATATTACCAGCCAATCAGGAGCATATCGCGTTGAAGTCTATCTGAAATATCTGGGGCAGCGCCGAGGTTGGATCTTTAGCAATCCGATTTATGTCCGTTAGCCATTACTTTATAACTATTTGCAATTCAATTGCTTGACGGTATAATTTATTGTAATGTGATGATGCTCAATGGTTATTACACACCTCAAGGAAAGCCGATAGTGGATCGCCGCAAGGAAAACCGTCGCTACCTGACCTATTTTTCCCGTGTTATAGATCGGGAAACGGGTCACACACTGGGCTATCTGGTTGATCTAACGACTGGAGGGGCGCTGCTGGTAGGCAACCTGCCGCTGAAGACAAACACTATCTTTCAGCTTCGCATTGACCTGCCGGAGGGCATATTTGACAAAGAGCAACTGGATGTCAAAGCCAGAGCGGTATGGAACCAACCCGATTCCGACCCGGAATTTTACCGCACGGGTTTGCAATTGGTGGATATTCAGCCGCTTGATTTGTTAATCCTTGAGCGCTTGTTAACGAACTTCGGGACTACACCCGAAGGGAAACGCTGAATACGGTACAAAAAGCGCGCCGGCAATCTATTTCCGCAGCCTGACCCTGACTTTTACACCCGGGCGAGGTTCCAATGTCGCCCCCATACGAGGAGAGACGGGCTGCAAAACGCCGTCAAATTCATATCGTCGTAAAATATAAGCAAGCGTAATTTTGGCTTCCATTTGTCCATAAGCCACACCGATGCAATTGCGAGGGCCTCCGCCAAATGCCAGCCAGGTGTAAGGCGGCGGTTGCGCGTCTGATGCATAACGTTCTGGCTGAAAGTTATTTGGTTTATCCCAATAAGCAGGATGGCGCTGAGTCAAATAAATAGAATAAATTACTCGCGAGCCACGCGGAATTAAAAACCCTTCGTACTCAAGATCCTCAGCGGCTAAACGATTCCCCAAATGGATTGGAGGATACAGCCGCAAAGATTCTTTTATGACCCAACCCAAATATTCCAGGTTGTTCAAATGCTCTATTTGCGGCGGGACGCTAGATGGCAAAAACATGTCCACCTCTGCCTGCGCTTTGCGACGGGATTCAGGGTACTCCGCCAATAAGTAAAGTGTCCATGCAAGCAACGCGGTCACTGTATCATGACCAGCGATGAGCATCGTCAGAAGTTGATCGCGGATCAGATCGTCTTCCAACCCTTGATAAATCAATACGCCTAACAGATCCTCCGGCAGCGAGGTACACTTGCTCATCGCCTTGCGCCGTTCGATGATCACCTGATATAAATATTGGTTAATCCGATGAATTGAACGGAGATATTGCGGGCGAGGAATGCCAGGCCAGAACATCCATAAGCCTGGCGAAATATAGCCAATACAACCCAGAATGGAATCCCAAAGCTGTTTCATTACCGGCGTGAAATCTATGCGATAAAGGGTCCGCATGAGGGATAACAGCGCAATTTTGCGCATTTCTACCAGCATGTCCACCACTTGCCCTTCCTGCCAGCCAGCAGCAACCTGCTCTATGCTTTTCCACATATCGCTGATATAGGCTGACAACATACGCCGATGCAAAGCCGGGCTCAGAATGTGCCGGAGATCATCATGGCTCTGCCCATCTTCTACCAACACCCCATGTTGCAGCAAACGGGACACTGGATCATTTTCGTTGCGCCATAAAAACTCGCCCCGTTTCTGCGCCAAAACGAACCGCGCTGCTTGTGGGCCAACCAGGAAAATTGGGGAAAAGCCCAGCAAGTTAACCCGAAAAACATCCCCCAACTCAGCATGAAACACTTGAAGAGCCGCCAGAGGATGCTTTTCGCCCAGCATCGCACTTAAAGCGCGCAAGCTGGTTTTTGCATTGGGTGTTGGGACAGATTTATACGCCATCGGCTATGACAAGTTGACTGGCAACTTTCCCGGATAGCATCGCCATTGGCACCCCGCCTCCTGGATGAGTCGTACCACCAGCAAAATAGAGACCATGAACATCGGGTGAACGATTATGCGGGCGACGGAAAGCCGCCCAGCGGCTGTTGGATGAGAAACCATACAGTGCTCCACGTCTTGCACCAGTCATTTGCTCCCAATCGTGCGGAGTCAATATCTTGCAATATTCGATCCGATTCCGAATGTCAAAGCCTCGCTCAGCGATTATGTCCAGCACACGTTCCACATAACGAGTGGCATGTTCGTTCCAATCCCATGCCTGATTCAAGGCTGGCGCATTGACTTGAACAAACCAGTTTTCTTTGCCCGCTGGCGCATCTTCCGGCGTCGTTTTGCATGTGATTGAAACATAGATAGTGGGTTCGCTGGGTGGAATTCCCTGGCGAAAAATTTGATGAAACTCTCTTGGATAGTCGGATGAAAAAAACTCATTATGATGAGCCAAATCAGGGTGCTCGCCGCGCACTCCCAATAACATAACCAGCGCCGAACTGGAAAGCTCGGCCTTGCGCCAGATTCTCAATCGGCGCAAAACGCGAGATGTCCGAGGCAACAAATTGTCATAGACAGAAAACACGTCTCCATTTGCAATCACCGCGGCAGCAGGGAGACTTTCTCCAGTGGACAAAGCTACCCCGCTCACAGCGTTGCCTTCCAGTAGAATGGAATGCACCGCCTGACCGAGGCGCACTTCAACGCCGCTTTCTTCCGCCAGACGATGGAGCGCCTCGGCTATGCGATATACGCCGCCTTGCGGATACCAAACACCCTGATTAAGTTCTATATGGGCGATAACGTTCAACGCCGCTGGAGCAAGATAAGGACTTGACCCAACGTACGTGGCGAACATACCTAAAACCTGACGCAGATGGGGTGAATGGACAAAAGTATTAATCGCCTGGCTCATTGTGCGCAGCCCATCAAAGCGCAGTACGTCCCTGACGGGCACTTTGCTCAAACTGCTCATGCGCGGCGGATGATCAAAAATAAAAACTGGTCCAGTGATGCGATATAGGCGAGCCGCATAATTCAGAAAATCCAAATATCCCTCAACTTCCGAGGGCACAAAATACCGGAGTTGCTCCAGCATTTTGGTTAAATCGCGGCTAAGATCTAAGACAACTCCATCAGGGTAAAAACAACGTGTAATTGGCTCAAGCGGTTGTAAATTAAAATAAGAATTCATCTCTCGGCCGACTGAGGTAAATAGATCCTCCATTACTGGACGCATCGTGATGAGCGACGGTCCCATGTCCCAACGGAATCCACCTTCGCGTACTTCAGCCATCTTACCGCCAACCCAGGAGTTACGTTCCAGAACAACGACCCGACGCCCCTTCGATGCCAGATAAATCGCTGCACTCAATCCGCCAACGCCAGCGCCAATTACAACAATCGGGTAATCCATTCGTATTTTGC
>Ga0226835_1000925_pt1 | contig 21000 bp, 15 predicted proteins | sample LAC_MetaG_1_FD_163627 | JGI IMG/M metagenome (GOLD analysis project Ga0226835, IMG submission 163627) | Anaerobic ammonium oxidizing microbial communities from anammox membrane bioreactor (MBR) in UC Berkley, California, United States -... | ecosystem: Engineered > Bioreactor > Anaerobic >...
CGCGGCGGCCGGCGCCGGACCCAAGCCCGTGGTGGCCTGCTTCCTCGCCGCCCAGGGGATCCCCGAGGCGCTGCGGGCGCCCTGGGGGAACGGGACGGCGCCCGGGGCCGACGACCCCGGGGCGAGCACCGCCGGCGGCGGCACGGACGGCGGCGGCACGGACGGCGGCGGCACGGACGGCGCCGGCCCGGGTGGTGATGCCCGGCGGAGGTCGATCCCGTCGTTCTCGTTCCCGGAGGCGGCGGCCGCGGCGCTGGGGCGGGCCGTCGAGTACGCCGCCTGGCGGCACCGACCCGAGGGCCGCGTCCCGGTCCTGGGTGGCATCGATCGGGAGCGGGCCGAGGCCCTGGTCGCCGAGCGCCTCGACAGCCATCCCGACGGCGTCTGGCTCGACCCCGACGTCGCCGCGACGCTGCTCGGCTGCTTCGGGATCCCGGTCGCTCCCACCCGGTGGGTGGCCAGCGAGGACGGCGCCGTGGCCGCCGCGGCCGACCTCGGCCTGCCCGCGGTCCTCAAGGTGGGCTCGGGCGCCATCGTCCACAAGACCGACGTGGGCGGGGTCCACCTCGGCCTGGAGTCGGAGGACGACGTGCGGGTCGCCTTCCGGACGATGAGCGAGGCGCTCGGCGACGCCATGGGCGGAGCGGTCGTTCAGCCCATGCTCGAGCCGGGGGTGGAGACGATCGTGGGCGTCACCCACGACGAGTCGTTCGGTCCGTTGGTCCTCTTCGGCATGGGCGGGCTGACCGCGGAGCTGATGCGCGACACCGCGCTGAGGGTCATGCCGCTCACCGACGTCGACGCCCGCGAGCTGGTCCGCTCGCTCCGGGGTTCCCCGCTCCTGTTCGGCTACCGGGGCCGGCCGGCCGTCGACGTCGCGTCGCTCGAGGACCTGCTCCTGCGGGTGGGCGCCATGGTCGACGCGGTGCCCGAGATCGCCGAGATGGACGCCAACCCCGTGATCGTCTCGCCGAGCGGCGCGGTGGCGGTCGACGTGAAGGTCCGGCTGGCCCCGGCCCCGGCGGCCCCGCTCAGCGGCGTCCGCCGCATGCGCGAGTCCTGAGGTCCGCCCCGGCCGGTTGCGGGGCGGGGCCGGTCAGGCCGGCGGCGCGGCGAAGGCCCGGTCGGTCTGGCGGGCGAGACCCACGAGCAGCCCCGACAGCTCGAGCGGGAGCACGAACTTCGTGGCCGGGGACGCGCCGAGGGCGACGAGCGCCTCGAGGTAGCGGATGGCCATGGTGTTGGAGTCGACCCCTCGGGCCACGTCGAAGACCGCCTGCAGAGCCGCAGCCTCGCCCTGGGCGCGGAGGTCGACGGCCTCCCGGTCGGCCTCGGCGCGCAGGATCGTCGCCTCCTTCTGGCCCTGGGCCTCGAGCACCGCCGACTCCTTCTCCCCCTCGGCGCGCAGGATCTGCGCCGCCTTGTCGCCCTCGGCCTCGGTGACCACGGCCCGCCGGGTGCGCTCGGCCGACATCTGACGGGTCATCGCCTCCTGCACCGCCGGCGGCGGCGTGATCTCCCGGATCTCGACGTTGGTGACCTTCACGCCCCAGCGTTCGGTGGTCTCGTCGAGCTTGGCCCTCAGCACCTGGTTGATCTGGTCGCGCTTGGCGAGCACGTCGTCGAGGGGCAGGTCGCCGACGATCGAGCGCAGGGTGGTGGCGGCGATGTTCTGCGCCGCGCCGGCGAAGTCGGCCACCTGGACCACGCTGGCCTCGGGATCGACGACCTTGAAGAAGGTGATGAAGTCGATCGAGATCGGCGCGTTGTCCTTGGTGATCGACGTCTGGCTCGGGATCTCGAGGAAGAACTCGCGCAGGTCGACGTAGACCGGCCGGTCGATGAACGGGATGAGCATCACCAGCCCCGGGCCCCGCACGCCGACCATCCGGCCGAGCCGGAACAGGACGATGCGCTGGTACTCACGCACCACCCGGAGGATGAACGGCAGCAGCGCGATGAAGAGCACCGCCACCACCACGACCACGATCAGCCCTGCGCCCACCTACCCGACCTCCTCGTCAGCGGTCACGTGCTCCACCTACCCCCGTCCGACGGGCCGGCGCACGTCGGTACCCGGCTCGCCCGCGCCCGGCCCACCCTCGTCGGAACCGCTCGCGTGCGCGTCACCTGCGTCGGTGCCGCCCGGGGTCGACCCGGCCGGGACCGACTCCGGTACGACCTCGAGGGTCAACCCGTCGAGCCCGACGACGCGGACGCTATCGCCCGGTCCCGCCCGTCCCTCGGAGCCCGCGGCCGGGCCACCGTCGGCGTGCTCAGCCGCCCGGCCGGAGATGCGGGCCGACCAGTGCTCGCCCCGCACCGCGACCGAGCCCAGCGGCGCCAGCTCCTCGACCACGGTGCCCGTCGCGCCGATCAGCGCCTCGGCGCCCGTGGTCACCGGCGCCCTCCGGGCCCGCAGAGCTCCCCGCACCACGAAGAAGAACATCCCCGCCAGGGCCACGGCGAGACCGGCGATGAGCGGTCGCGACACCCGCGCCTCGGGGACCCCGTCGTAGAGGTACAGGCCGCCGAGCACCAGGCAGGCGATCCCGGCCGCGGTGGGTATCCCGTGGCCCGGCACCTTGAGGTCGATGACGAAGAACACGAACGACGCCGCGATCAGCACCAGGGCACCCACGTTGACCGGCAGCACCGACATGATGACGAGCGACGTCACGAGGAGGATCAGCCCTCCGACACCGGGGATGCTGATGCCGGGATGGAGCAGCTCGATCACGATCCCGGCCAGGCCGAGCACGAAGAAGAGGAACGCGATGTCGGGGTCGGCGAGCGCGTGGAGGATCGACTCTCCCGACGTCAGGTGCTCGGTGGTGGTCGTCGCCCCGGCGGTGCGGAGCGTGACCTCACCGGCGGAGGTGGCGACGCTCCGGCCGTCGACGGCGGCGAACAGGTCGGCGGCGCTCGGGCTCTCGAGGTCCACGACGTGGAGGCGGACGGCCTCGGCCGCACTGATGCTCACCGAGTCGCGGACGGCCCTCTCGGCCCAGTCGGCGTTCCGGTCGCGGGCCTCGGCGAGGGAGCGGATGTAGGCCGCGGCGTCGTTGGTGACCTTCTCGCTCATCACGTCGCCGCTGAGGCCGACGGGGTGGGCCGCTCCCACGTTGGTGCCCGGCGCCATGGCGGCCACGGGGCAGCCGACCAGGATGAACGTGCCGGCCGACGCGGCCCGCGCCCCGGCAGGGCCCACCCAGCAGAGGACCGGCACCGCCGAGCGCTGGATCGCCTTCACCACGTCGCGCATCGAGGAGTCGAGGCCGCCCGGCGTGTCGATGCGGACCAGCACCGCGGCGTCGTCGGCGGCAGCGGCGTTCGCGATCCCCCGCTTCACCATGCGGGCGACGAACGGGTCGACGGGCCCGGTGACCGGGACCTCGCGCACCGTCGGGCGGTCGCCGTCGGTGGCCGCCGCGGCCCCCGGCGCACGCGTCGCGGTGACGGGGCCGATGACGGCGAGCGCCGCCCCGACGGCCAGCGCGGCCAGAGCGAGGGCGCGCAACCCGGTCCGGGGCGACCGGCTCCCCAGCGGGGGCCCGCCCGGCGATCCTCCCGGTGCCCGCCCCCCCTGCCGGCCGGCGATGGCCTTGCTCCTCCTCACCACGCCTCCACGGCCCTGCCGTCTCCTCGGCCGCCGCGGGTCGGCGGTCGCCGGCGCACATGGGCGGTCCGAGCTCTCGGGGACCAGGAGCCCTCGTTCCCCACCGCGAGGGTAGTGGTCGGGCACGCGCCCAGCGTGCAGGGTTGGGTGGCTGTCGCCACGGTCGAGGTGCGGCAGCCCGGGGCGTGGTGCACCGGCGGCCCGGCGGTGGGGCGTCGGGGTACCAGATCTCGCCGCCAACCGCCGGCGCGGTGTGGGGAGGATGACGGGCCCGCGCGCGGGAGCCGGCGCCCGGGCGCCTAGCGTCATGTGGTGAAGCTCACCGACCTGGTCGCCGTCGCCGTGCTCGGCTACGTCGGCGTCCAGCTGGTGCGAGCCACCTCCATGTCGCTCCGACGAGGGGCTCCCACCTGGGAGATCCTGCGCGGGCTCCGGTGGCGCCACTTCGCCCTCGCGGTGCCGGTCCTGGCCGGGGTGCTCGCGGTCGGGATCCCGCTGATGAGCCTGCCGGTCCTCTCGTGGGGTTGGTGGACGGCGATCGGCGGGGTCGGCAACCCCGTGTTCGGCACCACCGACACCACGACGGGTTCACCGTTGACGATCGTCATCCCGGTCGTGTTCATGGTGCTCCTGGTACTCGGCCTCCCGATCCTGGTGCTGAGCGAGGAGTGGATCTTCCGCCGGGGAGCCCAGCGACGCTCGGTCGTGGGCAACGCGGCGTGGTCGATCCTGTTCGGGCTGGCTCACGCGCTCATCGGCATCCCGGTCGGGGCCGCGCTGGCGCTCTCCGTGGGCGGCGGCTACCTCACGTGGAGGTACCTGCGCGGATGGCGGGCGACCGGCACCGAGGAGGGGGCCCTGCGGGAGTCGGCCCGGTCCCACCTGGCGTACAACCTGGTGATCCTCGCCGCGGTCGCCCTCACCTTCGCCGCCGGTTGGTGACGTGGGACTTCCGGCCCTGCAAGAGTTCACGCAGCACACGATATTTTCGCGAGCATGACCGACGTGCTCGTCGCCTTCGCCTCCAAGCGGGGATCCACCCGGGAGATCGCGGAGGCCGTCGCCGACGGCCTCCGCGGCCGGGGCCTCTCCGTCGACTGCCGACCGGTCGGGGAGGTCCGCGAGGTGTCGCCCTACGGCGCCGTGGTGCTCGGCAGCGCGGTCTACATCAAGCGGTGGCGCGGCGACGCCAAGCGGTTCCTCCGCCGGCACCGCAAGGCCCTGGCCGCGATGCCGTTCTGGGTGTTCAGCTCCGGCCCGGTCGGCGATCCGGCGAAGGACCCGGGCCCGTCCTGGCAGGAGCCACCCAAGATCGTGAAGCGGATCGAGGCGCTCGGCGCCCGGGGCCACGTCGTGTTCGGGGGCCGGGTGCCGCCCGACCCGCACGGCCCGATGGAGCGGTCGATGGTCGACGGCACCCCCGAGGAGTACCGCGACCGCCGCGACTGGGACGAGATCCGGGCCTGGGCGTCGACCATCGCGGCGAGCCTGGACGTCGCGAAGCAGGCAACCTGACCCGGTCCGATCCCCGACCGACCGATCACGGCGGTGGGCCGGTCGCCGGTCGGCCGGTCGGCCCGCTGCCCCCTGGGTCCGTCAGCCGGTGCGGTGGTACCGACCGGCGAGGTGGGCCCAGGTGACCCTCGGCTGCACCGTGACGCCACCCGCCTCGAGGGCGGGGCCGAGCCGGTCCATGAACTCCTGCTGGCCAGCTCGCGACTCCCACACCTCGACCACCACCAGGTGTCCGTCGTCGGTACGCCCGGCGGCGTGGCTGATCATCGGTGCAGGCCAGTCGCCCACACCGGTCGCCGGATCGACCCCGAGCTCACCGTTCACCTTGCGGTAGTCCGACTCGTCGAGCCCTTCGAAATCCAGTATCAGCAGGTCGGCCATGAGCGTCCCCCCTTTCGTCGATGCCCCGGACGATGCGCCTCCACTGCGACGGTAAGCCCGTCGCAGCCGCCTGAACAGTCGCCCTTTCATCGGAAATCGCGGGACGGCTGGGTGGTGCCGATCGGCAGCGCCAGCACCTCGATGCGCTGGGCGAGGACGTTGACCACACCCTGGTGGCGCTCCAGCACGCCGCGGATGCGCAACGCGGGCGAGGTGGCGGCCACCGGGCGGTAGCGGGTCCACACCCCGGGCGGGCAGATCACGTTCACCAGGCCGGTCTCGTCCTCGAGGTTCACGAACACCGTCCCCCTGGACGTCTCGGGGCGCTGGCGGTGCGTGACTACCCCCGCCACCTCCACCACCGACGCGTGCGCCAGCCCCCGCAACGCCGCCGCGGTGACCACCCCCCGCCGGTCGAGGTCGGTGCGGATCAGCTCGGTGGGATGGCGGCCGGTGGAGATGCCCGTCGACCAGAGGTCGGCGGCCGTCTCCTCGGCCTCGGTCATCCCCGGCAGCGGCGGCGCCTCGATCCCCGTGACGATGCCGTCGAGCTTGTCGGCCCGCGCGTCGCGCAGCGCTCCCGCGGCCCACAGGCCGGCCCGGCGCCCCACCCCGAAGCAGGCGAACGCCCCGGCGGTGGCGAGCGCCTCGAGGGCGTCGACGGGGGCATCGGTGCGGCGGGTGAAGTCGTCGAGGTCGCGGAACGGGGCGCGGGCCCGCTCGGCGTCGATCCGCTCCCGCAGCCCCTCCCCCAGGCTGCGCACGTAGCGCAGCCCGATGCGCACCGCCCGCACCGACGGGTCGGCGTGCCAGCCCGGCCCGGGCCGCCCGATCGGGCCGGCCGCCGCGCTGCGGGGCTCGAGGGTGCAGTCGGAGCGCGACCGCTCCACGCACGGGCCGAGCACCTCCACGCCGTGGCGACGGGCGTCGCGCACGATGGTGTGCGGCGAGTAGAAGCCCATCGGCTGGGCGTTGAGGAGGGCGGCGGTGAACTCGGCCGGGTGGTGGTACTTGACCCACGCCGACGCGTACACCAGGTAGGCGAAGCTCACCGAGTGGCTCTCGGGGAAGCCGAAGCTGGCGAAGGCCTCCAGCTTGGTGAGCACCTCACCGGCCGCGTCGCCGGTGATGCCGCGCTCGGCCATGCCGTCGAGGAGGCGGTCGCGCAGGCGGGCCATGCGGGCCTTCGAGCGCTTGGAGCCCATGGCCTGGCGGAGCTGGTCGGCCTCGGCGGCGGTGAAGCCGGCGGCGTCGATCGCCATCTGCATGAGCTGCTCCTGGAACAGCGGCACGCCGAGGGTCTTGGCCAGCGACCGCTCGAGCAGCGGGTGCGGGTAGGTGACCGGCTCCTCGCCGTTGCGCCGCCGCAGGTAGGGGTGCACGGAGCCGCCCTGGATGGGCCCGGGCCGGATGAGCGCCACCTCCACCACCAGGTCGTAGAAGCACTCGGGGCGCAGGCGGGGCAGGGTGGCCATCTGGGCCCGGCTCTCCACCTGGAACACGCCCACGGTGTCGGCCGCCGAGAGCATCTCGTAGACCTCGGGCTCCTGGGGGATGGTGGCCAGGTCGACCTCGACGCCCTCGTGCTCGCGGATCAGGTCGACGGCGAGGTGGAGCATCGTCAGCATCCCCAGGCCCAGCAGGTCGAACTTCACCAGGCCCGCCGCGGCGCAGTCGTCCTTGTCCCACTGGAGCACCGACCGGCCCTCCATGCGGGCCCACTCCACCGGGCAGCACTCCACCAGCGGCCGGTCGGCGAGCACCATCCCCCCGGAGTGGATGCCCAGGTGCCGGGGGAAGTCGAGCAGCGCCCCGGCCACGTCGATCACCAGCTCCGGGACGGCCGGCGCGTCGGGCACCCCCCGATCCAACCGGCGTTGGGACAGTTCTCGTCGCATGGCGTCGGTTTGCGACCCAACGCTCGGGGGTGAACCCGGTGGGACCGGTGGGACCGGTGGGACCGGCGCACCCTCCACGGTCCGGCGTTGGGGCAGTACTCGTCGCATGGCGTCGGTTTGCGACCCAACGCTCGGGGGTGAACCCGGTGGGACCGAGAGGAGCGGCGTGGGGTGGCGGAGCTCGGCGAAGGGGTCGTCGGAGCTCGAGCGCCGGCGCTCCACCCAGCGGGCCAGCGCGTCGGCGTGGCCGGGCGACAGCCCGCAGGCCTTGGCCGCCTCGCGGATCGCCGAGCGGGGCCGGTAGGTGATCACGTTGGCCACCTGCGCGGCCCGGTCGCGGCCGTAGCGGCCGTAGACGTACTGGATCACCTCCTCGCGGCGCTGGTGCTCGATGTCGAGGTCGATGTCGGGCGGGCCGTCACGCTCGGGCGAGAGGAACCGCTCGAACAGCAACCCCAGCGACACGGCGTCGGCCTTGGTGACTCCCAGGGCGTAGCAGACCGCGCTGTTGGCGGCGCTCCCCCGCCCCTGGCAGTAGATGTCCGAGCGGCGGCAGAACTCCACGATGTCGTGGAGAAGCAGGAAGTAGCCGGGGAAGCCGAGCGCCTCGATCACGCCCAGCTCGTGCTCGATCTGGCGCATCGCCTCGTCGTGCCTCGGGTGCGTGGACGGGTAGTAGACGGCGGCGCCCCGGCGGGTCAGCTCCCGCAGCCAGCTCATGTCGGTGTGGCCGTCGGGGACCGGGTAGTGCGGCAACGACGGCACCGCGATGCGCAGGTCGAAGGCGCAGGCGGCCGCGATCTCGGCGCTGCGCTCCACCGCGCCGGGGTAGCGGGCGAAGCGCCGGGCCTGCTCGGAGGGACGGCGCAGGTGGGCGAACGGCGTGGCGGGCAACCAGCCGTCGAGATCGTCGAGGCTGCGCCGGGAGCGGACGGCGGCCAGCACCGCGGCGAGGCGGTGGCGATCCGGCGTGGTGTAGTGGACGTTGTTGGTGGCCACCACCTCGACCGCGGCCGCGGCGGCGAGCTCGGCGAGGGCGTCGTTGCGGGGGCGGTCGATCGGGGCGCCGTGGTCCCACAGCTCGACCAGGACCCGGTCGCGGCCGAAGGCGTCGACCAAGCGGTCGAGGGCGCGGCGGGCCGCGGCGGGGCCGCGGTCGACCAGGGTGGCGGGCACCGCCCCCTTGCGGCACCCGGTCAGCACGAACCAGGCCGGCCCGGCACCGGGCGGATGGCCGTGGACGGGGGCCCGGGCCGCGTCGGCCAGCGTCGCCGGGTCGAGGCGGGGCGCTCCCTTGGCACCGCGCAGCTGGGCCGCGCTGATCGCCGTGGCCAGGCGGGCGTACCCGAGCGGCCCCTCGGCCAGCACCACCAGGTGCTCCCCCGGCGGGTCGGCCCACCCCGACCCGGGCCGTCCCCCGCCCGACCCGTCGGAACCCAGGGTCAGCTCGGCACCGAAGACGGTCGGCAGGCCGACCGGTCGAGCCGCCTCGGCCAGGCGGACCGCCCCGTAGAGGCCGTCGTGGTCGGTGACGGCCAGGCCGGCGAGGCCCAGGCGATGGGCCTCCTCCACCAGCTCCTCGGGGTGGGATGCCCCGTCGAGGAACGAGAAGTTGGTGTGGCAATGGAGCTCGGCGTAGGCGACGATCCACCCAGGGTACCGAACATGTGTTCGGTCGTCGCCCCCGGCGTCAGTGGATGGGGCCGGAGGTGTCGCGCAGCGAGCGGACCTCGGCCGCACCACCGCGGTAGCGCTCGGCCACGATCTCGGCCACGATCGCCACCGCGGTCTCCTCGGGGGTGCGCCCACCGAGCTCGAGCCCGATGGGCGAGTGGATGCGCGCCAGGCCCGCATCGTCGACACCGGCCTCCCGCAGGCGCTCCACCCGTTCGGCGTGGGTGCGCCTGGAGCCCATGGCACCGATGTAGCCGGCCCGGGTCTCGAGCGCCGCCTGCAGGGCCGGCACGTCGAACTTCACGTCGTGGCTCAGCACGCACACGGCGTCGCGCGGGCCGAGCCCGGCACCCACCGACCGGATGTGCCGGTCGGGCCACCCGGTCACCACCTCGTCGGCGTCGGGGAAGCGCTTGGCGGTGGCGAAGACAGCACGCGGGTCGCAGACCGTAACCCGGTAGCTCAGCAGCTTCGCCGCCCGCACCAGCGCGGCGGTGAAGTCGACCGCCCCCACGATCACCATGCGGGGCGGTGGGGCGAACGACTCCACGAACACGCTCAGCACCGCGTCGATGCGGGCCTCGCCGTGGGCGCCGTAGTGGCGGACCCCGGTACGACCGGCGGCGAGCTCGGCCCGGGCGTCGCGGGCGACCACCCGGTCGAGGTCGAGGTCGCCCAGCGAACCCGCCAGCACTCCCGCCGGCGCCTCCGCCTCTCCCTCCCCGGACGCCACCGCGGTCCCGGCCTCGGGCTCCCCCACGAGGAGCTTGCGGCCCGTGCCGGGCCCGTCGACGATCGTGGCCAGGGCCACCGGCCGGCCGGCCGCCGCCGCGGCACCGAGCACCGCGAAGAGCTCAGGGGCCTCGAACGGTTCGATGTAGAGGTGGACGGTCCCGCCGCAGGTGAGGCCGACGGCGAAGGCGTCGTCGTCGCTGTAGCCGAACGACACCTGGTGCCGTTCGGCCCCGGCGAGCACCTCGAGCGCCTCGGAGACCACCGCGCCCTCCACGCAACCGCCCGAGACCGAGCCGACGACCTCGCCGTGCTCGCTGACGGCCATGGCGGCACCGGGGAGGCGCGGACCCGACCCGTCGAGACCGACGACCCGGGCCACGGCGGCGCGGACCCCCTGGAGCCGCCACGCCTCGAGGTCGTCGAGCAGTTCGATCACGCGGGGCCCCCGGACCCTGGGGCGCCGGTGAGCCTCACGACGGGCACCGCCACGCCCGCCACCAAGGTACCCGCTACTTCTTGAGCACCACCGCGGCGCCGTTGCCGCCCAGGCCGAGGCTCTGCGCCAGGCCCACCCGGGCGCCGGGCACCTGGCGCTCGCCGGCCTGTCCGCGGAGCTGCCAGGTGAGCTCGCAGATCTGGAAGACGCCCTGCGCCGTCGTCGCCTCACCGAAGCAGATGAAGCCGCCGCTCGGGTTGATCGGCATGCGCCCGGTGGGCATCGTCTCACCGGCGTGGAGCAGCTGGTCGGCCTCGCCCGGCTTGCACAGCCCCCACTCCTCCGGGAAGGCGAGCTCGTAGTACACGGTGTTGTCCTGGAGCTCGGTCAGGTCGAGGTCGGTGGGCTCCACCCCCGCCTGGTCCAACGCCTTGGCCACCGCGGCGGCCGCCTCGCTGTGGTGGGCCGGGCCGTCGGGGACGATGCCGGCCAGGCCGCGGGGTAGGCCGTCGTCGAAGCGGGCGGTGGCGACCGCGCTGCCCGCCACCCACACCGGGTCGGAGGTGAGCCGGCGGGCGGCCTCGGCCGAGCAGATGACGGCCGCCGCCGCGCCGTCGCTGACCGGGCAGATCTCGTAGAGCCGGAGCGGGTCGCTCACCATCGCCGACTCGAGCACCTGCTCGAGGGTGAACTCCTGGCGGAAGCGGGCGTACTCGTTGTGCTTGCCGATGCGGTGCGCCTTGACGGCCACCTGGGCGTAGGTCTCCTCGGTGGTGCCGAGCTCGGCCATCCGGTGACGGGCGAGCAGCGCCCAGAACGACGGTCCGGGCATCCCCACGCACCGCTGGCGCAGGTACTCGGGATCGTTGACGTCCTCGACGCCGGAGGTCTGGATGAAGCCCTTGGGCATCTTCTCGCCGCCGACGACCATCACGACGTCGTGCATCCCACCCGCGACGAGGGAGTAGCCGACGTTGAACGCGTTGGCCCCCGCCGCGCACCCGGCCGACATGTTGTAGACGGGCACGCCGGTGGAGCCGAGGTCCTCGACGACGTCGTTCCCGTTCAGGCCCCAGCCCTTGCCGCCCGAGAACCGCGAGCTGGCGGCGGCGACGGCCTCCACGTCACGCCAGCCGATCCCGGCGTCGGCCAGCGCGGCCACCACGGCGTCGCGGCAGAGCTCCGTCACCGACTTGTCGGCGAACTTCCCCCACGGGTGCATCCCCACACCCACGACCGCTACGTCTCTCATCGCGCCCTCGCTTCGTGTCACCCGGCGGGTCGCCCCGGCGGGCTCGTCCGGCCGGAGGACGGGCGGTGCGCCCGGACGCCCCCGCCGGATCGGCTCAGACCGTCCGGAACATCCAGCTCGTCCGCTCGGTGCCGTCGTCGTCGGTTCGGATCGGGCCGACGACCACCTCGACCCGACCGCCCACCTCCGGTGCCGAACCGCCCGGCTCCATGCGCCCGACGACGCGCAGGCCGTCGTCGAGGTCGACCACCGCGAGCGCGTAAGGCTCGTAGGGCTCGTCGTAGATGGCCGGCGCGGGCGGCGGGTAGTTCTGGACCGAGTAGCTCCACACCGTCCCCGACGGACCGAAGGAGGCGTCCTCGGTCGCGGAGTCGTCGCAGTCGGGGTGGTGGCACAGCGACGACGCCGGGAAGTAGGGGGTACCGCACGTGGCGCAGCGGGACCCGAGCAGCCGGGCCACCCCGTCGTCGTCGGTGAAGAGACCCTCGACCGCCGGCACCCTCGGTCCGCTCATCGCGACGCTCCCCTCTCCTTGACCGCCCGGGTCAGCTCCGGGAGGATCTCGGTGCAGTCGCCCACCACGCCGTAGCGGGCGAAGCGGAAGATCGATGCGTCGGGATCGGTGTTGACGGCCACGATGGCCTTGGCCGCCGCGCAGCCGGCCATGTGCTGCATGGCCCCCGATATCCCCGCCGCCACGTAGAGCGCCGGGCGGGTGATCCGGCCCGTGATCCCCACCTGGCGTGACGAGTCGATCCAGCCGTCGTCGACCAGGGGCCGGGACGCGGCGGCGAGGCCGCCCAGCGCCTCGGCCAGCTCCTCCACCAGCTTGAAGTTCTCCGGTACGCCGAGGCCACGGCCGCCGGCCACGAGGACGTCGGCGTCCTCGATCCGAGGCCCCTCGGTGTGCGCCTCCTGCACGACCCGGATGCGCTCCTCCACGCCCGAGAGGTCGACGGCTACCTCGCTCACCTCGGGCGTCGACGGCTCGGGGGCGTCCTCGGGCACGATGATGTTGGTGAGGGCCGTGACCACCGACGGACCGGGCCCGGTGATCGCGTAGACCATCACCGTGTTGCCGCCGTTGGCCGAGGCCAGGGCCGTGAGCCGGCCGTCGGCGACGTCGACCCGGATGGCGTTCATGACCACCGCGGTCCCCAGGCGTCCGGCCAGGCGGGGGGCGACCGGCCGGGCGTCGAAGGTGTTCGGGAACAGGAACAGCCGCGGCGAGCGGTCGGCGGCGTACCGGGACAGGGCCTCGACCAGGGCGTCGAAGCGGCCCGGCCCCAGCTTCGGGTCGTCGACGTGGTCGACGGCCGCCGCGCCGTGACGCGCCGCGGTCGCGGCCATGCCCTCCGGCGCCGGACCGAGCACCAGCCACCGGAGCTCTCCGCCGAGGGAGGCGGCGACGCCGCGCCCGAGCGTGAGCGCGGCCTCGGTCTCGGGGACCGGGTCGCCCCGGACCCCCCGCCAGGTGACGACCACCACCGCTTCGGTCATGTCGGATGCCTCCAGTCGGGAAGGGCGCGCCGGGGCCGCCCTAGGAGCGGGCCGGCAGCACCTGGTCGTCGATGAGGCGGGCCACCAGGCGGTCGGCCACCTCGGCGGCGTCGGCGCCCTCGATGATCACGCAGTCGCCGCTGATCTCGCGGGCGGACTGGCGGACGGCCGCCACTCGGGGGGCGAGCGCCGCCTCGTCGAGGCCGAGGTCGGCGGCGGTGACCACCGCGGGCTGCACCTTGCGGGCGGCCATCTTCATGGGCATGGTCGGGTAGCGGGGCTCCCCGAGCTCGCTGCTCACCGTCACCACCGCGGGCAGGTCGACCTCGACGACCTCGTCGCCCTCGGGCGTGACCCTCGTGACCCGCGCCGCGCCCTCGCCGGCCGTCTCGACCGCCCGGGCCACGGTCACCACCGGCAGGCCCAGCTCCTCGCCGATGAGCGCCGGGACGACGCCCTGGTCGTCGTCGGAGGCCTGCCGGCCGCACAGCACCAGGTCGGCGCCGCCCGTCGAGCGGATGTGGGCGGCGAGCAGCGCGGCCACGGCCGCGCCGTCGAGCGGCGCCGCGGGCGGCTCGATCGCCGTCACCTCGTCGGCACCGAGCGCCTTCGCGTGGCGCAACAACGTGGTCAGATCGGAACCGACCGACACCACCGCGACGGTGGCGTCGGCTCCGGCCTCGCGGATCCGCAACGCCGCCTCGACGGCCTGCTCGTCGTAGCCGTTCATCAGGCGGGGGACGGTGCTCATGGCGATCGACACGCCGTCGTCGCCGATCACCAGGCCGCCGGCGAGCGCGTAGTTGCCGATGGCGTCGGGGTCGAGGACCTCCTTGACGCAGACGACGATCCTCATCTCTCGCCCCTCACGAGTCGCCCCGTGGTCCCGCGTCTGCAGGGTCCCGGGGTGCGGAACGGTTGGTGATGCGTTACTACCACATGGTGAGGATTCCTGTCCAGGTGGTAGCATCCGTCGCGTACCGGGATCCCGGGAGCCGCCCCGCCGCGGAAAGGACGACCATGACCTGGACGGACTGGCAGCAGGTGGAGGGCGACGGCTTCGACTTCGCCGAGATCGTCTACGAGAAGAAGTCGCACGCGGAGCTCGGCGGCGGCGTCGCCCGGGTCACGATCAACAAGCCCGACCGCTACAACGCGATGACGCTCGAGACGGTCGAGGAGATGTTCCGGGCGTTCTACGACGCCAACCACGACCCCGCCATCGGCGTGATCGTGGTGGCCGGGGCCGGGAAGAACTTCGGCGCCGGCGGCGACGTCGAGTGGGAGCGGTGGGGGCTGCGGGCCGCGTTCTACCACCGCTACCCGCACAACCGCCTCATGCGCCTGTCGCGCAAGCCGGTGATCGCCGCCGTCCAGGGCTACTGCATCGGGGGCCATCACCACATGGCCTACTGCTGCGACTTCACGATCGCGGCCGACGACGCCAAGTTCGGCCAGGCCGGCCCCAAGGTCTCCAGCCCTGCCGACGGGTTCTTCGTCCCCTACCTGACCAAGGTCGTGGGGGCCAAGAAGGCGCGCGAGATATGGATGCTGTGCCGGCGCTACACCGCCGAACAGGCCCTGCAGATGGGGCTCGTCAACACGGTCGTCCCCCGCGACCAGCTCGACGCCGAGGTCGACCGCTGGTGCGAGGAGCTCCTGGAGAAGAGCCCGGGCTGCCTCGAGATCCTCAAGGCCGCCTTCGACCAGGAGATGGACGGCTACAACGAGATGGGCGTGATCTCCAGCCAGATGTACCCCGACTGGTTCGACATGCCCGAGGGCCAGGAGGGCGGCGCCGCGTTCACCGAGAAGCGTCCGCCGCGGTTCTGGGTCCTGCGCGAGCGGGAGGCCGCGGCCCGCGAGGGGCTGCGGCAGGTCTACGCCGACGACGCGGCCGCCCCCGACGCCGACGGCGGCGAGAGCGGCGAGTGACCGGCGGGCGATGACGGGCCGGGACCGGCCGCCGGTTCCGGGGCCGTTCAGCCCTCGAAGCGCTTCTCCGGCTCGGCCGCGGCCGCGACGCCGGCGATGTAGCCGTAGGTGATGCCGAGGCCGATGGTCGCCCCGGGACCCCAGTACGCCTGGCCCGCCGGCGACGCGATGCAGTTGCCCGCGCCGTAGAGGCCGGGGATCGGCTCGCCCTTCGGGTCGACGACCTGGGCCCGGCTGTTGATGATCGGGCCGCCGTTGGTGTCGAGGACGGCCGCGCCGACGACCACGCAGTGGTACGGGCCGACGTCGGAGAAGGGCGCCATGGTCGGGTTCGGAGACTCGGGCCGGATCGGCCCGGTCCACGACCACTCGATGGGTGTCTCACCCCGGTGGAAGTCGAGGTCCTTCCCCGTGCGGGCGAACCCGTTGAAGCGCTCGATCGTGGCTTTCAGGTTCTCGGTGAACGACGGGTCGAGGCGGGTCCCCGCGATCTCGGGGCCCCACTCGGCGAGCTGGGCGTCGACGTTGGCGGCGAGCTCCTCCCAGGTGTCGCCGTGGATGACGAAGCTGGGGTCGGGCTCACCGGGGTTGGGCAGGGGCTGGCGCATGCCGACCACGGAGTCGGAGCTGTGCACCGTCTCGTCGTAGATGTGGAAGAGGAGGAGGTTCGGGTACTCGCGCCGCGTGGGGTCGTAGACGAAGTGGGTCTGGCCGCGGTCGTGGTACGCCATCTTCTCGTTGACGACCCGCCGGCCGTAGCGGTTCACGTGGATCATGGCGTCGCCCCACGGCATCCAGAAGCTCGGCGGGGTCGGCATCCGCAGGGCCGCCTCGATCGGCACCTGCTTGTACCAGGCGTTCTTCATGTTCCCGAGCGCGGCCCCGACCTCGGTCCCGATCCCGACGAAGTCACCCTGGGCGCCGAGCGTCGCACAGGTGCCGAAGACCCGGCCGGGCAGGTAGCGGGCGATGAGCTCGGGGTTGTGGGCGTAGCCACCCGTCGCGAAGATCACCGCCTTGCGGGCCCGGGCGAGCACCGCCTGGTGGCCGCGGCGGAGCTGGAGACCGACCACTTCGCCGTCGTCGTTGCGAAGGATCGAGGTGGCCTGGTGCTCGAGCGCCAGCCGCACGCCGAGGCGGTTCGCGCCGGCCTCGAACTGCTCCAGCACCCCCGGTCCGTCGGGCATCGGGAAGAGGTGACGCCCGGTCGGGAGCTTGTTCCCCATGTTCTCGCCGCCGTAGTCGGGGAAGCCGGCGAGCCAGTGGCCGGAGTAGACCTTGATCAGCTTCTCGAGATCGGGCGCCCGGGTGTCGGCGACCACGTTGAGCACCCCGGCCTCGGTGAGCCGGTCGATGGCCTCCGATCCCCGGTCGTAGAAGGTGGCGATCAGCTCGAAGGCGTCGGCCGGGAGCCCCATCGTGGGGTGATCGGCGTAGAAGTACTGCGGGTACGCCATCCGGCACATGTAACGCAGGGCGTCGTCACGCGGGTCCTCCTTGCCCTGCGCCCGCAGCGAGCTGTTGTTGGGTATCCACAGCGTGCCGGCGGACGCACCGGTGGTGCCGCCGATGTGGTCGTTGCGCTCGAACATCACGACCGAGGCGCCCTCGAGGGCGGCCGCCACCGCGGCCGAGTAGCCGGCGCCGCCGGTACCGACCACCAGCACGTCGGCTTCGAAGTCGAAGAGGTCGTCGGGCATAGCGCTCTCCCCTCAGGTTGGCTCGTTCACGATCGAGACGGACCGGCGGCGGCGCGGCGAGGACCGGACGGAGGCGCCGGTCGTCGCGCCGGGCACGTCCTGACCCGCGGGATCCACCCCCGGATGATCACCCGGGACCGGCCTCCCCGGCCAGCCCGACCGAGCCGTCGGCCACGAGCTCGGCGACCCGCTCCGGCCCGAAGCCGAGCTCGGCGAGGATCTCGGCCGTGTGCTCCCCCCTGACCGGTGGAGGCAACCGCACGGAACCCGGCGTCGCGCCGAAGTGGAGCGGGACCCCGGTGACCCGGACCGGGCCCAGCCTCGAGTGCTCGGTGGTGACCACCATCTCGTTGTGGAGCACCTGGGGGTCGGAGGGGACCTCGGCCACGCCGAGGATCGGCGCCGTCAGCACGTCGGCGTCGACCAGGCGGAGGACCAGGTCGTCGCGGTCGAAGTCGCGGCAGCGCGCGTCGAGGGCGGCGTCGAGGGCGTCCTGGTTGGCCAGGCGGGCGTCGATGGTGGCGAAGCGCTCGTCGGTGAGCCAGTCGGTCTCCAGGGCGTCGCAGAGCTTGGCGAAGAACCGCTCCGACGGGCAGGTGATCACGACCTCGCGTCCGTCGCGGGTGCCGTAGATCCCCGACGGGGCGAAGTAGAGGCTGCGGTTCCCGGTGCGCGGCGTCTCCTCCCCCGTGACCAGGTAGCTCCCGAGCCCGGCCGCCTGGGCGTGCACCAGGGCGTCGAGGAGCGACACGTCGACGCGCTGGCCCTCCCCCGTCGAGGCCCGCGAGTGCAGGGCGGCCAGGGCCGCCGTGCAGACCAGCACCGATGTGAGGGTGTCGATCAGCGGCACCGTGACCCGCACGGTCGGGGCACCGGGCTCCCCGTTGAGCGCCAGCAGGCCCGCGTAGCCCTGGATCAGGAAGTCGATGCCGGGGCGACCCGCGTAGGGGCCGTCGGCGCCGAACGCCGTGACCCCGATCCAGATCACGTCGGGCCGGTGACGGCGAACCGAGTCGTAGTCGAGGCCGAGCCGGCTCAGGGCCGGTTCCCGGACGTTGGTGATCACCACGTCGGTGCCGGCGACCAGCTCGGCGAACACCTCCTGGGCCCCGGGGCGGCGCAGGTCGAGCACCATCCCGCGCTTGGAGCGGTTGAGGCTCAGGAACGCCGAGCGCTCGCCGTCGCGCTCGGGTCCGAGGTGGCGGCTCTCGTCGCCGTAGTGGGATTCCACCTTGATCACGTCGGCGCCGAGGTCGCCCATCAGGGTGGCCGCGTAGGGGCCGGCCATCATCGTGGAGACCTCGACCACCCGCAGGCCGGCGAGCGGCCCGGGACGCGGCTCGCCGGAGGGGGCGCCGGCCGCGCCCCCCGTCACGGGATGGCTCCGGACGCCTTGAGCGCGCTGATCTCGTCCCAGTCGAGCTCCAGGGCCTCCATCAGCAGGACCTCGGTGTCCTGGCCGAGCTCCGGTCCGAGAGACTCGATCCGGCCGGGGGTGCGGTGCAGCGTCACGGGCAGGCCGCGGAACTCGACCTCGCCGCCCGCGGCGGCGCAGTGCGCCGAGGCCAGGTAGCGGTTGGCCCGGGCCTGGACGTCGTGCAGCAGGCTGTCGTAGCGGACGACGACCTCGGACGGGATCCCCTCGGCGCGCAGCGCCTCGGCCCAGGCGGCGGCGGTCCGGGCGGCGAACGCGGCGTCGAGCGCGTCGACGAGCGCCGGGGCGTTCTCCCTGCGCGCCGCGACGGTCGCGAACCGGCCGTCGGAGGCGAGGCCCGCTCCGCCGACGACGCCGGCGAGGCGCGCCCAGGCGTCGTCGGTGTTCTCGAGGCACACGAACAGCCAGCCGTCGGCGGCCGGGTAGCGGTTCCACAGGGGGTTGGCGGTGTCGCGGCGGGAGCGCTGGTCGGCGTAGCGCTCGTCGCCGGTGGCGAGGTAGCGCTGGAAGGTGGGCGCGGCCAGGAAGAGCTGCGCACCGAGCAGGGAGGCGTCGACGTGCTGGCCGCGGCCGGTGGCGCGGCGGTGGTGCAGGGCCACCATGATCCCGAGGGCCGAGAGCAGCCCGCCGTACGCGTCGCCGGCCCCGAGGCCGAGGTAGATCGGGGGCTGGCCGGGCTCGCCGAGCCGGGTCATGATCCCCGTCAGCGCCTGCACCGTCATGTCGAAGGCGGGGCGGTTGGTGCCGCGGTGCCCGTAGCCGCTGTTGGTGGTGTAGACGAGGCCGGGATTGATGGCCGAGAGCGTGGCGTGGTCGAGCCCGAGCGGCTCGAGGTTGGCCATGTTCTGGTTCCAGAGGAAGACGTCGGAGCGGGCGACGAGGTCGTGCAGGATCCGCCGGCCCCCGTCGGACTTCAGGTCGACGGCCAGGCTCTTCTTGTTGCGGTTGTTGACCATGAAGTACTGGTTCCACGCCGCCGCCGGGACCGCGTTGATGCTCGCCACCCCGCGGGACTGGTCGCCCGAGCCGGGTCGCTCCACGTGGATGACCTCGGCTCCGAAGTCGGCGAGGTACTGCGCGCAGACCGGCCCCTGGAACCACACGGTCAGGTCGAGGACCCGGATCCCGTCGAGGGGGCGGGGGCCGCCGGGCTCGCCGGTCGGTGCCGTGGGGGCCGATCGACCGTCGGGCCCGGCCGGACCGGCCGCCGGCCGGTCGGCGGCGACGACGGGCGCCAGGCCTTCGGGGCGGACGGTACCGATCACGCCGTCGGACTCCAGCGCCGCGATCTCGTGGTCGGCGAGGCCGAGGCGCTCCTCGAGCACCTCGGCGGAGTGCTGGCCGAGCCCGGGCGCCATCCGGCGGAGCCGGGCGGGCGTCTCGCTCAGGTGTACGGGGAACCCGACGCTGCGGTACCGGCCGTAGCTCGGGTGCTCCAGGCGGAGGACGTAGCGGTTGAGGGCGGCCTGGGCCAGGTCGGCGGCGTACTCGTAGCGCTCCATGATGTCGGCCGACAGGCGCTTCTCGTCGAAGAGCCGGCGCCAGTGGGCGGCCGGGTGGCTCGAGAAGATGCCCTCGAGCAGGTCGATCATCTCCCGCCGGCTCTCGCCGCAGCGCTTCTCGTGGGTGTCGAAGCGGGGATCGTCGACGTCGAGGCCGACCACCTCGGAGAAGGCGGGCCACCACCGGTCGCTGTCGGGCATCGTGAGCGTGATCCAGCGACCGTCGGAGGTCGGGTAGGAGAGGCCGGCGCCGCTCATCGGGTTGCCGGAGTCGAGGCGCGACACCGGCTCGCAGAGGCGGTCGTCGCGCATGGCCAGGTACGCGTCGACGTTGAGGGTCGCGGCGTAGAGGTTGCCGCCGAAGAGGGAGGCGTCGACGAGCTGGCCCTCGCCGGTCGCGGCCCGGTGGTGCAGGGCGGTGACCACCCCCAGGGCCAGCATCACCGCCGTGTACATGGGCCCGGTGCCCGCGTAGACGGGGGGCTCCCCGGGCTGGGGCATGGTGGGCATCACGCCGGTGCGGGCGGCGGCCAGCTCGTCGAGGGCGGGGCGGTCGCGGTCGGGGCCGAAGGGCCCGAACCCCGACCCGCGGGCGTACACGAGCCCCGGGTGCCCGGCCGACATCGCCTCGTAGCCCCACCCGGAGGCGTCGAGATCGGCGAGGGAGCGGTCGGTGAGCAGGACGTCGGCTCCCGCCACGAGGCGCCGGAACAGGTCGCGGCCGGCCTCGCTCGAGAGGTCGAGGCCGACGCTGCGCTTGTTGCGCTGGACCAACTCGGCCTCGCCGTCGATCCGCTCGGGGGGGTTGAGCCCGTCGCGGTCGGGATCGCGAGCCGGGCGGGACAGGTCCTCGACTCGGATCACGTCGGCACCGAAGTCGCCGAGCAGCGCGCCGGCGAGCGACCCCCACATCTCCGTCGTGAGATCGATGACGGCGACGTCGCCGAGGGCCCGGCTCATGGGCCCCGGATGCTACCAGTTGGTTAGGATTTCCGCATCCGGGTAGGATCGTTCGCGCCTGATGGTCCGACGCAGCGGACCGGTCCGGCCGGAGCCCCCACCCGGGCCGTGACCGCAGGCCGTCGCCCGACCCGAGCCGCGAGACCGAGGAGCACCGTGGCGTCCGCAACCGACGACGAGGTGCTCGGAAGGCTGGCCGACGTCGAGGCCATCCGCGACCTCGCCCGGACCTACGCCCACCAGGTCTGGCGCCGGAGCATCGCCGGTGTCGTCGGCGTGTTCACCGACGACGGCCGCGTGGAGCTCGGCACCGTGCCGCCCGTCGAGGGCCGCGCCGCGATCACCGCCGCCTACGAGGAGGTGCTCGGCGGCACCGACGAGTTCCTGCCCTTCGTCCAGCAGCACCTCGTCGACCTCGACGGCGACACCGCCACCGGCACCTGCTACATCCAGGTCTG
>Ga0226835_1000926_pt1 | contig 20997 bp, 11 predicted proteins | sample LAC_MetaG_1_FD_163627 | JGI IMG/M metagenome (GOLD analysis project Ga0226835, IMG submission 163627) | Anaerobic ammonium oxidizing microbial communities from anammox membrane bioreactor (MBR) in UC Berkley, California, United States -... | ecosystem: Engineered > Bioreactor > Anaerobic >...
GGTCGGGTTGGAGTAGAGCGCGATCACGCCGCCGCTCGTGACGTCGAGGGCCACCACCGAGCCCCGCTGACCGGCCAGGGCGTCGCGGGCCACCCGCTGCACCTGGTCGGAAAGGGACAGGACCACGGTGCCCGTCTGGGGCCGGCCGGTGAGGAGGTCGCGCACGTTGCGGAGCTGGAGCCGGGCGTCGCGACCCACGAGCGGGTCGTTGTAGGTGGCCTCCACCCCGGTGTTGCCGAACACGAACGACTGGTAGCCGCCGACCTGCGCGTACAGCGGACCCTCCGGGTAGACCCGGCGGTACACGAGCTCGTCGTGGGAGGGCACCGAGTGCGCCACGATCACCCCGTCGGAGGTGACGATGTCGCCCCGGGGCCGGGAGAAGTCGCGGGTGAGCCGCCTCACGTTGCGGGGGTCGTCGGCCAGGCGGTCGGCCGCGACGACCTGGAGGTAGGTGAGCTGACCGATCACGGCCAGCAGCAGGATCGTCACCGCGATCCCGGCCCGGCGCAGGGTGCGGTTCACGGCGAGCGCGCCGGGACCGGCGCCGGCGTCCGGGCCCGGCCCCGGGCCGGGCGGGTGTGGCGGTTCGACTCGTCGGCGATCCGCAGGAGCAGCGCCAGGGCCACGTAGTTGGCGACCAGCGAGGAGCCCCCGTAGGACACGAACGGCAGCGTGATGCCCGTCAGCGGGATCATGCGCGTCACGCCGCCCATGATCACGAACGCCTGGAGGCCGATCGTGATCGCCAGCCCGGCGGCGAGCAGCTTCGGGAAGTCGCGCTCGGAGCGCACCGCGATGCGGATGCCGGAGCCGACGAGGAGGATGAACGCGGTGACCACGGCCACCGTCCCGACCAGGCCGAGCTCCTCGCCGATGGCCGAGAAGATGAAGTCGGTGGAGACCTGCGGGATCTTCCCCGGGCTGCCCAGGCCGAGGCCGGTACCGGCCACGCCGCCCGTCCCGAAGGCGAACAGCGACTGCACGAGCTGGTAGCCCTTGCCCTGCGCGACCGGCCACGGGTCGAGCCACGTGCTGACCCGCACCTGCACGTGGCCGAAGAGCTGGTACGCCGTGACCGCCCCGCCGAGGAACAGCAGGAGGCCCGCGAGCAGGTACGCGGACCGGGCCGTCGCGATGTAGAGCATCGCCACGAACACCGCGAAGAACATGAGCGAGGAGCCGAGGTCCTTCTCCTGGACCATGATCAGGATCGAGGCCAGCCACGGCACCAGCAGCGGCCCGAGGTGCTTGGGGTCGGGCAGGTGCAGGCGGCCGAGCCGCCGGGTGCCCGAGGCGAGGAGCTCGCGCTTCTCGACGAGGTAGGCGGCGAAGAACACCACCAGGAGCACCTTGGCCGCCTCCCCGGGCTGGAAGGTGACCGGGCCGACCTTGGCCCACAGCCGCGCGCCGTACACCTCCTGGCCCACCCCCGGCACCAGCGGCAGCATCAGGGCGGCCAGGCCGAGCAGCAGGAACGTGTAGCGGTAGCGGGCCAGGCCCCGGATGTCGCGGACCACCACCAGCACCACCACGAAGGCCGCGATGCCCACCGCCGTCCACACCGCCTGGGCGGGGCCCAGGGCGTCGGCGGCGGCGCGGTCGCGATCGAGGCGCGTGATCATCACGAAGCCGATGCCGTTCAGGAGCGCGGCCAGGGGCAGCAGCGTCGGGTCGGCCCGCGGGGCGAACCGGCGGACGGCGAGGTGCGCGGCGGCGAAGAGGCCGAGCATGGCGGCCGCCAGGCCCCCCAGGTCGCGGGGGAGAGCCGGGTTCTCGGCCAGGTACACGAGGACGTAGGCCCCGACGATCACGATCACCACGAGGGCCCCGAGGGCGGCCTCGGTGCCCCGCCGGCGGGCGGCCAGGGCGTCTCTCATCGAGTCGGTGGCGGAGCGGCGGGCCCGGTGGTGGTGGGCGACCCGCCCGGGACGGCCGAGCCGGGAGCGGTGGTGGAGGTCGTGCTGGTGGTGCTCGTCGTGGTGCTGGTGGTGGTCGTCGACGTGGCGGCGGCGCGGGCCCGGGCGTCGTCGCGCAGCCGCTTCACGTAGTCGTGCGCCTCGTCGGCGGAGGAGAAGCGGCGGACGTCGGCCACGTCCTGGCGGGCCGACGGGGTCAGCGCCCGCCCGGTGAGCGTGGTGCGCTGCTCGACGGTGGGGCTCCACAGGAACAGGCCGCCCGGCACCCCGCGGTAGACGGTCACGTGACCGGCGGTGTCGTACTTCACGAAGAAGTTGAACCGCCGGGCGTAGAGGCCGACGGCCGCCACGGCCACCCCCACGATCAGCAGCACCGGCACCGCGAAGCGGGTGAGGCGCCAGGCGCGGCGCCAGCCGTTCCGGCGCGGCGGTGCGGCGGTCGCCGCCGGCTCGGCCACGGCCCGGTGCGCCGGCCCGGCGGGGCCATCCGCCGCCGGCCCCGGCTCGGGTCCGGCGTCCGCTCCGCGGCCCTCGCCCGGTTCGGCCCCGTCGGGGACCGCCGCCGGCCCGGCGCCCGAGGCGCCCTCCACCGGTTCCCCGGCGCGGATCACGACCGCGGTGATGTTGTCCTCGCCGCCGGCCTCGTTGGCGGCGTCGACGAGGGCTTCGGCCGCCCGGTTCGGGTCGGGCTCGCGCCGCACGATCCTCGCGATGACCGGGTCGCGCACCATCGAGCTGAGGCCGTCGGAGCAGAGCACCACCCGGTCGCCCGGCTCCAGCACCAGCGGGTAGAGGTCGATCTCCACGCCGTCGGCGACGCCGAGCGCGCGGGTGATGATCGACCGTTGCGGGTGCACCGCCGCCTGCTCGGGCGTCAGGCGGCCGTCGCGGACCAGTTCCTCGACCAGGCTGTGGTCGTCGGTGACCTGTTCGATGGCGGCGTCGCGCACCAGGTAGGCGCGGGAGTCGCCGACGTGGGCGATCATCAGCAGGTCGTCGTCGACGGCCAGGCCGGCGGTGAGGGTGGTGCCCATGCCGGCCATCGACGGGTCGTCGGTCGACTTCTCGTAGACGGCTTCGTTGGCGATCTCGAGGGCTTCGTCGATCGGGCGGCCCGCCGCCACCGCTGCCCGCAGCGCCTCGAGCGCCGTCGCGCTCGCCACCTCGCCCGCCCGGTGGCCGCCCATGCCGTCGGCGACGGCGAAGAGCCGGAGGCGGTCGTCGACGAGGAAGGCGTCCTCGTTGCCGTCGCGCACCCGGCCGACGTCGGTGACGGCGGCGGCGTCGAGGGGGAGGGTCAACGGACGACCTCGAGGACCGTCTCGCCCACCTGGATGCGGTCGCCCCGCTTGATCCGCACGGGCGACGAGATGGCGGCGCCGTTCACGAACGTGCCGTTGGTGGAGCCGAGGTCCTCGACCCAGCTCCGGCCGCCGGCGTGGAAGGCCCGGGCGTGGACCTGCGACACGAACGTGTCGCCGCTGAGCACGAGCCCGCAGCCGCCGGCCCGGCCCATGGTCAGCTCCCCGTGGACGGGCACGATCTCGCCCCGCCGGTCCGCCGGCTCCACCACCTCCAGGCGCAGGTCGGGCTTGGCGGCGCGGTCGGGGCCGGCGGGGGCCCGAGGGGCGGCGGGGCGGGGTGCGGGCGCGTCGACCGGGAGGGGCTCACGCATCTCGCCGACGGTCACGCGCACCACCCGGGCGAGGAAGAGGTAGAGGAGGGCGACGAGGCAGAACTTGAGGATGGTGAGGAGGCCTTCGGACATCCCGGCTCCGGCTAGGACGCCTCGAAGACGATCTCGGTCTCGCCGACGCCTATGAGGTCGCCGTCGGCGAGGATCGCCTGCTGGACGGGCTGGCCGTTGAGGGTGGTCCCGTTCAACGAGCCGAGGTCGTGGAGCAAGAAGCCGTCCTCGGTGCGGCGGATCTCGGCGTGGCGGCGCGACGCCTGCGGGTCGTCGACGACCAGGGCGCACTCCGGGAGCCGGCCGATCACCACGGGGGCGTCGAGGGGGAGGCGCCGGCCGTCGGCCACCACGAGGCTGCCGCCGAGGCCGCCGGGCGCCTCCACGATGTGGGCCTCCACGTCGAGGCCGCCCTCGCGCAGCTTGTCGTCCTCGACCAGCTCGACGCGCACCGGCCCGAGGAAGCGGTAGCCCTCGTCGCGGGCGTGGGTGCGGGCTTCGTCGGCCAGCTCGCGCTCGAGGGCGTCGGCGTAAGAGGAGAAGCGCTCCGCGTCGGCCGGTGACAGGGCGATCAGGTACTCGTTGGGGACGACCGTCCCGCCGCGGACCCCCAACGTCCGGCCCGCTTCGAGCTCCCGCAGCATGCGGCGGGCGATCTCGACGGGCTGGAGCCCGCTGCGGAAGGCCTTCCCGAACGCGCCCTCCACGATCCGTTCGAGCCGGCGCTCGAACCGCTGGAGTCCCATCCTTGCCGAGTGTACCGGCGGCCCACTCGGTTCCCGGGCCCCTCCGAGGACCCGCCGGCCGGGGACGAACGCCCCTTGGCGCGCTGCCGCGCGGCCCCTACGGTTCGGTCACCGGTCCGGAGCGTGGGTGCCGGGGACTCCGGGCCGCCGGTGCCGGGAGTGCAGGCGACGACCGAGGAGGGACGCGTGTTCGCGAGGTTCTGGCGCTCGGTGGCCGCGGTGTCGGCGAACCGCTACAAGCTCGTCGTCCTGCTCGTCGCGCTGGTCACGATCGTGCTCGCCGCCGGCGCCCCCCGCCTCCGCTTCGACACCTCCCAGGACGCCCTGATCGGCAAGGACACCACCGTCGCCCGCGAGAACCGGCAGTACCAGCGGGCGTTCGGCGGCGAGACGATGCTGGTGCTCTACACCGCGAAGCCGGGCCGCACGGCGGCCGACCTCGTGGACGGCCGCAACCGGGCCGCGTTCCGCGCCATGGCCGCCGAGCTGCACCGCTCGGGCCAGGTCGCCGCGGTCATCAGCCCCGCCACGGCGGCCGAGTTCGCGAAGCGGCAGTCGGACCCGGCGTTCGCCCCCAAGGTCTTCGACGCCGCGAAGGCCGACTTCCCCGACCGGGCCGGCGAGCTCGACCGGACGTTGCAGACCGAGACCGGGCGGCTGCTCGCGGCGGGCGAGGCGTCGCTCGACAACCCGAAGTACGTCGACTTCCTGCTCCACACCGCCGACGGCCAGGTCCGCTCGGCTCTCCAGAGCAACTTCATCGACGACCGGCACGGCCTGATGGTCGTGTACCTGAAGGGCAACCTGGCCATCGGCGACATGGGCAAGGGCGTCGACGCGGTGAGGAGCGCGGTCGAGCGCCACCCGGTGGAGGGCTTCGAGCCGCTCACCACCGGGGCGCCGGTGCTGCTCACCGACATCAACGACTACCTGCGGGGCGGGATCACCCAGCTCGGCGGCCTCGCCGTCGCCGTGATGCTCGTGGTGCTGTGGTTCGTGTTCCGGCGCCGCTGGCGGCTCCTGTCCCTGGGCCTGGTGGCGGTGGGGATGGTCGGCACGTTCGGCTTCATGGGCTGGGTGGGGATCCCGCTCACCCTGGTCACCATCTCGGGGCTGCCGATCCTCATCGGCATGGGCGTCGACTTCGCGGTGCAGATGCACTCCCGCTTCGAGGAGGAGGTCGACGTCGACCGCGACCTGGGCGGCGTGCTGAGTCGCGTCCTCGCGCACCTGGGGCCGGCCCTGGCCGTGGCCCTGATCGCGGCCATGCTGGGGTTCGTCGCGCTCCAGCTATCCCGGGTGCCGCTGATCCGCCAGTTCGGCGTGATGCTCGACCTCGGCGTGGCGGTCATGTTCCTGACCGTCATCTTCCTGCCCCTGGCGCTGCTGAGCTGGCGGGAGCGGGCCCGGCCGACCCCGCCCGACCGGCACCTCCAGCACGGCGTGGGGCTCGAGAAGGTCGTCGGCGCGCTGGCCTTCGTGGGGCGCCGGTGGCTGGCGCCGGTCGCCGTGATCGGCGTGATCGTGGTGGTGGCCGGCTTCGCGGTAGAGGGTCGCTTCACCATCCAGACCGACCCGGAGAAGTGGATCCCCCAGGACGGCTCGACGGTCCACTCGCTCGAGGACCTGCGCGCCGGCACCGGCTACTCCACCTTCCTGGGGTTGATGGTGCAGGCCCCCGACACGACGGCGACGCCGGTGGCGACGTGGATGCAGCGCTTCGCCGAGACGGAGGCCGAGAAGCACTCGCGTGAGATCGTCCACTTCTCGAGCTTCGGCGACATCGTGACCACCCTCACCGGCGCGCCGCCGAGCAAGGGGCAGATCGACCTGCTGCTGCCCATCGCCCCGCCCGACATCCGTAACACGTTCCTGAGCACCGACCACACCAAGGCGAACCTCGTGTTCCCGATCGCCAACATCTCGCTGACGCAGAGGGGGAAGCTCCTCGACGCCATGACCTCCGACCTGGAGACGGGCGACCTGAAGCCGCCACCGGGGGTGTCGGTCACGCCGTCGGGCCTCGTCGTGGTGGGCGTGGCGCTGGTCGACGCGCTGGAGGCGAACCGGGTGGCGATGACCTTCGTGGCGCTCGGCCTCGTGGCGGTGTGGCTGCTGATCTTCTTCCGCCGCATCACCAAGATGGTCCTGACCCTCATCCCGGTCCTGATCTCGGTGGGCATGTCGTCGTTGGTCGTGTACGCGACGGGGCTCGAGCTGAGCCCCCTCACCGCGGTGTCGGGGCCGCTGGTCATCGCGGTGTGCACCGAGTTCGCGGTGCTGATCATGAGCCGCTACGTGGAGGAGCGCGAGCGGGGCCGCACCCCGGAGCTGGCGGTGCGCGAGGGAGCGGTGCGCATCGGCCGGGCCTACGTGGCCTCGGGGTTCACCCTCATCGGCGGCTTCGCGGTGATCGCGACCTCGGCGTTCCCGCTGCTGCGCGACTTCGGGATCATCGTGGCGCTGAACGTGGTGGTGGCGCTCGTGTGCGCCCTGGTCGTGCTGCCACCGATCCTGATGTGGGCCGACGAGCACCCCCGCATCTCCGGCTTCGAACCGGGCGGGGAGGGCTTCGGCGGCCGGCACGTCCACGAACCCGGCCCGGCGGGGGGCGTCGAACCCGAAGGGGCGGACCGGGCCTGAGCCGGCGCGCCCGCGGGCGCGCCAGGCGCGCCGGTCGGCGGGTTCGGTCGGCGGGTTCGGTCGACGGGCGCGAACGGAGGGCCCTAGGTTTGCCGTCGTCCCGTCGACCTGCGGAGAGTGGCCCAGTGCGCGAGTACGACAAGATCTTCATCGGCAACGAGTGGGTGGAGCCCGACGGCCGGGGCGTGATCAAGGTGATCTCGCCCCACTCCGAGGAGGTGATCGGGCAGGTCCCCGACGCCTCGCCGGCCGACATGGACCGGGCCGTGGCCGCGGCCCGGGAGGCGTTCGACGACGGCCAGGGCGCCTGGCCGCGCATGGACCCGTCGGAGCGGGCCGACGCCATCAGCCGGCTCTCCGCCGCGTTGCAGGCGCGCAACCAGGAGATCGCCGACACGATCTCGGCCCAGAACGGCTCGCCCAAGCAGTGGTCTCTGCTCGGGCAGGTGTTCTCGTCGACGATGGTGCTCGACACCTACGCGGAGCTCGCCAAGTCGTACCCGTGGGAGGACCACCGCCCCGGCGCGCTCGGCAATCCGCTCATCGTGCGCCGGGCGCCGGTGGGCGTGGTGGCCGGGATCATCCCGTGGAACGTGCCGCTGTTCATCGCCGCCCTCAAGCTCGGCCCGGCGATGGCGGCGGGGTGCCCGATCGTGCTGAAGCCCGCGCCCGAGACGCCGCTCGACGCCTACCTGCTGGCCGAGGCGGTGCTCGAGGCCGGCCTGCCGCCGGGTGCGGTCAACATCGTGGTGGCGGGTCGGGAGACGGGCGAGCACCTGGTGCGCCACCCCGGCGTCGACAAGGTGAGCTTCACCGGCAGCACCGCGGTGGGCCGGCGCATAGGCGAGATCTGCGGCGGCCAGCTCAAGCGCTTCACCCTGGAGCTGGGCGGCAAGTCGGCGGCGATCGTGCTCGACGACGTGGCCTTCGACGACGCCCTGCTCAACGAGCTGCTGATGTCGGGCCTGCTGAACAACGGCCAGGCCTGCGGGGCGCAGACCCGCATCCTGGCCCCGCGGTCGCGCTACGAGGAGATCGTGGGGGTGCTCGGCGACGCGGTGGGGGCGCTGAAGGTGGGCGACCCGCTCGACGACTCCACCCAGATCGGCCCGCTGGTGGCGGAGCGCCAGCGCGACCGGGTGCTCGGGTTCCTCGACTCGGGCAAGTCCGAGGGCGCCCGCGTGGTGACCGGCGGCGGGCGCCCCGCCGGCCTGCCGACGGGTTGGTACATCGAGCCGACGGTGTTCGCCGACGTGTCGAACGACATGCGCATCGCCCGGGAGGAGATCTTCGGGCCGGTGCTGTCGGTGATCCCGTACGACACCGAGGAGGAGGCCGTCCGCATCGCGAACGACTCCGACTACGGGCTGTGCGGCTCGGTGTGGACGTCGGACCCCGAGCACGGCGCCGAGCTGGCGGCGCGGGTGCGCACCGGGGTGATGGCGATCAACTCGCAGCTCATCCTCGACTTCCGGGGCCCCTTCGGCGGGTTCAAGCAGTCGGGTATGGGCCGCGAGCTCGGCCCCGAGGGCATCGACCCCTACACCGAGTACCAGACGATCATCAAGCCCGCCGGCTGACCGCGCGGCGCCCTGGGTCGGGGTGGGGTCGGGTCGGTGATCGTTGCCGGCGGTCGTCGGTCGAGGGCCTGGCGGCCCGACACCCTCCCTCCAACCGATGGGAGGTTCGATGTCGCCCCTACGGCCAGGAAGCCCCCGGCAGCGGTCGGGTTGGCGGGTGAGCGCAGCCTGGGGGGGCCACCTGGGGGCGCGAGGGCGGCTGGTATCCTCGGCGCTCCACTCGGGCGAGTGGCGGAATAGGCAGACGCGCTGGCTTCAGGTGCCAGTGGCCGCAAGGTCGTGGGGGTTCAAGTCCCCCCTCGCCCACTCAGAAACCCCTGCTCAGCAGGGGTTTCTTCGCGTCCGGGAGAGGCCACATCTACCGGATCTCTACCGTTGCGCCGACAACCACCGCTGGCGTGGCGGATTGACAGGTTCGTGCCGCGTGATCCACCGACCGGTCCTGGTTCGCTGCCACCATGGGCACGCCGGCATTCGCTGCGGAAGGGGTCGGTGCCTGTGACGGAGCCGTCCCACGTGTCGGATGAGAACGACCTTGCCGGCCTTGGTGCGGTAGCCCGAGTGCCATTTCTGGCGCCTGTTGCCAGTGATCGGATCGGGGTCGAGCTCGATCTTCACGTAGTAGGCGGTCCCCCTCCCACCACTGATCCACGCATGGGTCACTCCTTCTCGTCGATGGGATTCCGTTCGTCCTCGGCGCCCGACAGTGAGCGCAAGTAGCCGGAAGGGCCGAGCGCCTTCACCCGGGCGGCGAAGTCGGCGAGGAAGTCAGCCACCTCGTCGAGGCCGGAGCCGAACTCCTTCTCGACCTCTGCGATGCGCGCCGCACGCCAGGTGCGGAAGTGCTCGTGCCAGTTGCCGGCGGCCTCGTCGGCACCGAACAGGGCAGTGAGCACCGCGTCGGAGCCATCGGGGTCGTCGACGCCGATCGACCGGAGCCGTTCGTCGACGGCGTCGAGCTGGGCGTCGGTGCCGAGTAGCGAGCGGTACAGCTCGGCGACGGGACGGCCCGAGTCGGCGAGGGTGGCACCGGACAGGTCGGGGGGCGGGAGGAAGAAGTAGGCGATCGGCACGTCGAACACCTGAGACAGCAGGTACAGCTCGTGGGCGTCGAACCGGCGCCGCCGGTCGCCGTCGAAGCCCCGTTCCATGGCTGAGATCGACGCCTGCGGGAGTTGGTGTCCGGTGAGCTGGGCGAGCCGGTCGGCCACGGCTTGTTGGGTCATGCGCCGCCGCTCCCGGATGGCCCGGACGTTGAACGACACGACGGCGTTGACGTCCAGGCCCTCGTCGGCACTTGGCGGTGCCGCTGGGCGCTTGCGGGCTCGGACCATGTCCACCTCCGGTGGGGCGTGTTGTCCTTGACGATCCTACTTCATCGCGCGATAACTGCACACTACGTTGCTACACAGCGTCAAGACGTTGCGAGACGCCGAGCGATCAGGTCGTCGCTCCGCCGCAGCCCCCGCCCAGACGCTCGGCACCCACCCCGAAGGAATTCCGAGAACCCGCAACCCCCCAGCGAACAGACAAGTGCCCGCCGGCGGCAAGGAGGCCCCGCTGATGCTCCGAGTGCGCACCCTCTACGCCAGCAGCGCAGCCGAGACGGCCCGCTACTACACCCGCTACCTCGACGCGCCCGACGAGGAGCCGGGCCGTTGGCGCGGTGGTGAAGCCGCGAGCCTGGGACTCGCCGGCATCGTCGAAGCGGAGCAGCTCGAAGCGCTCCTCGGCGGTCACGATCCGACCACGGGCGTCCGGCTCGGCTCGGCGCTCGTCGACCGGTTCAAGGCCGACGGCACGCGCATCAAGGCGGTCGCCGGCTACGACGCGACGTTCTCGGCGCCGAAGTCGCTGTCGGTCTGGTGGGCGCTCACCGGTGACCCCGGGCTGCTCGCCGCCCACGACGCGGCCGTCGGCGCGGTGCTCGACCACCTCGAGGCCCAAGGCTCGACGACCCGGATCCGCCGCGACGGGAGCCGGGCCTTCGTCGACACCGGCGGCCTGTCGATGGCGACGTTCCGCCAGTCGACCTCCCGTGAGGACGACCCGCAGATCCACACCCACGTCGTGATCTCCACCAACGTCCGCGCCGCCGACGGGCGCTGCTACGCGCTCGACGCCCGCTACCTGAAGCGCAAGCAGCGGGCCCTCGGCGGGATCTACCAGTCGGTGCTGCGAGCCGAGCTCGCCCATCGCTACGGCGTCGCGTGGGGACCGATCGCCGACGGTCAGGCCGAGCTGGCCGCCATGCCCGGCGAGCTACTCGACGCGTTCTCGAAGCGGGCCCGCCAGGTCGAGGACTACCTGGAGATCAAGCTCATGGGCTTCCGGGAGACCGAGGGCCGGGACCCGACCCGCTGGGAGCGAGCCGCCATCGCCCGCGAGGCCGCCGCCGACTCGCGGCGGGACAAGACCGGCGCAGCCGTCACCGATCTGCGACAGGTCTGGCGGGACGAAGCCGCGGTCCTCGGGTGGACCCCGGCCCGCCTCACCAGCGTCCTCACCACCGGGAGCGCACGGCGCGCCGGGCCGCACGCACCGCTGACGGTCGAGGAGGTCCTCGACCGGCTCAGCGCGTCGTCGTCCACCTGGCTGCCGATCGACGTGCTCCGGGTGCTGTGCGACACCCTCCCACCCGACGCCGAACACACAGGCGCCGAGTGGATGGCCGCCCTCGAGGCCGCCGTCGACCGACTCACCGAGCAGAACGCCGTCCTGGATCCCGGGGTGTCCGGCCCGGTGCGCCGCTCCGACGGGCGCTCCATCTGGGTCGAGCCGACGAAGGCCCACCTCACCGACCGGCACATCCTCGACCAGGAGGAGCGCATCCTCGCCTTCGCGGAGGAGGCCCGGCCCGCCACGCCGACGGCGTCGCCATCGGTCGACACGACCGACCTCGACACCCTCCAGGCCGACGCGGCCCGAGCGGTGGCCGGCGACGACCGGCTTGTCGTGATCGTCGGGCCGGCCGGCACCGGCAAGACCACCACGCTCGCCCGAGCAGTCGACGACCTCGACCGCTCCCGGCGACCGGTCTTCGGCGTCGCCCCGACCGCCAAGGCCGCTAGCGTCCTCGCCGACGGCGCTGGCATGCCCACCGACACCGTGGCCAAGCTCCTGTACGAGTGGCGGCGACCCGAGGGGCCTGGCGACGCCCACCGACTCCCGGCCGGTACGACGCTCGTGGTCGATGAGGCCGGCATGGTGGGCACCGGCTCACTTGACGCCCTCGTCGGGCTGGCCCGCGAGCAACGGTGGCGACTGGTGCTCGTCGGCGATCCCCTCCAGCTCCAGGCGGTCGGCCGAGGGGGAATGTTCGACGAGCTGTGCCGCAGCACGCCGACCCACGAGCTGGCCACCATCCACCGCTTCACCCACCGGTGGGAGCAAGCCGCGTCGCTCCAGCTCCGCCGAGCCGAACCGGCCGCCCTCGACCGGTACTTCCACCACGAGCGGGTGGAGGCCGGCAGCTTTCTGACGCTCCAGGTGGACATCGCCCGCCGGTGGGTCGACCACCACGACGCCGGTCGCTCCGTTGCCGTCGTGGCCGAGACCAACGCTCACGTCGACGCCCTCAACCTCGCCATCCAGGCCGCCCGCCGGGACCTCGGCCACCTCGGACGATCGACGACCGGGATCGCCGGCCACGAGCAGGCCTTCATTGGCGACCACGTTGCCACCCGACGCAACGACCGAACTCTGCGCACCGACAACGGGCAACCGGTTCGCAACCGGGCCCGCTGGACCGTCCAGGCCATCGGCCGGAACGGCTCGCTCACCGTGGCCCACCAGCGGGGCGAGGGCACCGTGACGCTGCCTGCCGACTACGTCCGTGAGCACGTCCGCCTCGGCTACGCCGCCACCGCCCACGGCAACCAGGGCGACACCGTCGACGTCGGCCTCACCGTGGTCACCAACGCCACCAGCCACCGCAGCCTCTATGTCGGGGCCACCCGAGGCCGTCACGAGAACCGCCTTCTCGTCGTAGCGGACGACATCGAAGAGGCACGTGACGTCCTCGAACAGGTTCTGACCAACGATCGCGCCGACGTCCCCGCCGTCGTCCGCCGCCGTGAGCTGGCCGAGATGGCCGACAGCCGACCCAGCGACTCGGGTCGCGACAACCACGTGCGTCCGCGTCGAAGCCAGGAACCCAAGCCCGCCTGGGAGACAAGGCTGGCGGCCTACCGGACGGTGCGCGACGAAGCACTGGAGCGGGCTCGCCCGTTCTGGGACGCCGTCGACCAGGCCCAACAGGACGTCTACGCGGCGAACAACGAACTGCATCGGCTCCGGGACCAGCACAAGCAGGCAGGAGTCTTCGCCAAGTCCCGCCTGCGTGACGCGCTCAGCCAAGCCTCCGAAGCGGCCGACGCGGCGGAAGCCGCCCTCGACCTGGCAGCCGATCGGGCCGCACCCCACGACGTCGCGTTCAGCCGAGCCGACCGCGACTTCGAGGCCGCCCGACGAGCCGCCGACATCGCGCGCTTCGATCGCCAGGTCAAGGACATGCAACGACGCGGCCCGCAACGAGAGGCAGCTGGGCTCGGCATCGGCTGAGACGTCGAGAAGCGGAACCGAGCACCCGACGTTCGGTCCCGGTTGTCGTCACGGAAGGTTCGTACGATCCAGGTATGGCAGCGGTCGCGGCAACCAACGGAAACGAGGTGGAACCGCTGCCCGAGATCCTCGCCGATCTCAACACGGCACAGCAGAAGGCAGTCGCCGCCACCGAAGGTGCTGTACTTCTGATTGCCGGACCGGGCGCTGGCAAGACCCTCACTCTCGTGAGGCGCACGCTCCACTTGCTGACGTCTGGGCTCGCCGAGCCCAGCGAGATCGTGCTGTGCACCTTCACGGAGAAGGCCGCGCTCGAGATTCGTGACCGGCTCCGCCAAGGCGCGATCGACATCGGGTTCACGAGCGACCTCACGGCACTGCGCACCGGAACGATCCACGGTATCTGCAACGAGTTCGTCGACAGGCACCGCCACCTCACCCCGCTTGGCAACGGCTACGAGGTGCTCGACGAGGTGACGCAGCCGCTCTTCCTGTTCGAACACTTCGACGAGATCTTCGGCGAGAAGCACGCCAACGACCGCTACCTCGGACGATGGCTGACCAAGTGGACCGCGATCGACAGCATCCAGAAGTTCCTCGACAAGATCACCGAGGAGCTGATCGACACCTCCCAGCTTGCAGCGTCAGGAGACTCGTTTCTCGAAGGGCTGGTTGCCGCTCACGGCGCGTACGAAGCAGCTCTCATCGAGGAGAACCGCATCGACTTCGCACACCTCCAGCGCTACTTCCTCGACCTGCTCGACGACCCCGAGGTCGGCCCGGCGATTCGGGGATCGGTGCGCTACGTCATGGTCGACGAGTACCAGGACACCAACTTCGTTCAGGAGCGCCTGCTCGCCCGGCTTAGCGAAGGCCACGGGAACCTCTGCGTTGTGGGCGACGAGGATCAAGCCCTGTACCGGTTCCGGGGAGCCACCGTACGCAACATCCTCGAGTTCCCGACTACCCATCCCGGTGCCAACACGATCAAGCTGACAACGAACTACCGCTCCCATGAAGCGATCGTGAAGGCCTACGACAAGTTCATGTCAACAGCGGACTGGTCCAATGTCTCCGGTGGTCCGGCGTTCCGCTTCGACAAGACGATTCAGCCCAACCCCGACGCCACCTTCCCCGACTACCCGGCCGTGTTCTCGATTTGGGGCACCACGAAGAAGGACGAGGCCACCCGATTCGCCGACCTGGTGAAGTTCCTGGCGGACAACCACGTCATCGAGGATTACAGCCAGGTCGCGCTGCTCCTGCACAGCGTCCGTTCTGACCACAGCGGGCCATATCTGGACGCACTTGCTGCGCTGGGGATCCCGTATTTCTGCCCGCGGGCCCGGGGCTACTTCGACAGCGAGGAAGTGTCGGCCGTGATCGCGTGCCTTGCGGTGGTCTTGGGGTGGTACGGCGACAACCGAGGGTCCATGACGGGTCGAGCGCTGACCGCTCTGGCGGGATACGTCGACAACGCCATCTCGGACGTGGGCCGGCGCTTCGGTGATCCACACCCACTCGCCAGGAAGCTCCAGGAGCTGGTGGCTGAAGTGACGGCGCTCGGGGAAGAGGACGCGCTCGATCGCCGGCCCGCCGACTACCTCTACGAACTCTTGGGCGTCGAGCCCTTCGCAGGGTGGGTCGGGGACGAGAACCGAGCACGTAACCTTGCGACGTTCTCCGAGCTCCTCAACGTCTTCCAGCGCTACTACCACTACACAGTGGTGACCGGCCGAAACTTGTCGTTCCTGCGGCTGCACCTGTTCAACAGCTTCCTGCGGCTCCTCCACGAAGGTGGCATCAACGAATACGAGGACCCGGACCAGCCGTTCCCCAAGGGCCACGTTCAGGTGATGACGATCCACCAGGCCAAGGGGCTCGAGTTTCCCGTCGTGGTGGTGGGCTCCCTGGCCAACCAGCTGTCCTCAGCGAAGGACGTCGACCGGACCCTGGGTGCCTACTACCAGCGCTCAGCGTTCGAACCTGAAGGGCGGATCACCGCATTTGACCGGATGCGTCTCCACTACGTGGCCTTCTCCCGGGCCGAGAAGGTGCTCGTGCTGACGTCCACCGACCAGCCGAAGCCGCACTTCAACTCGATCTGGCAGGGCCAGCCCCAATGGCCCCACGTTCAGAAGGACTTGCTCGCCGCCCAGGGCTTCCAGTTCAAGACCAAGCTTGCTCCGAAGAAGAGCTTCAGCTTCACCGGCGATCTCAAGGTGTTCGAGACCTGCCCTCGCCAGTACCAGATGTTCCGCCACTACGACTTCACGCCCTCGCGATCGGCGGTGATCTTCTTCGGTCTGCTCGTCCACCAGACGATCGAGGACATCCATCGCCTGGTTCTCGCCGGCAAGCTCGCTGAGATCGATGACGATGAGATCGAGCGTCTCTTCGAGTTCAACTTCCGCCATCTGGCCAAGAAGGACGTACGCCCGATCGGCGAGACGGCAAAACGGTCGGCGCTCGCGCACGTGACCAACTACTTCCACAACAATGCAGACCAGATGACCAGAGTGGTCGAGGCCGAGGTCGATGTCTCCCTCGAGAAGGACAGTTACATCCTGACTGGAGCGGTCGACCTGTTGCTGGCCGACGACGGCGCGATGGAGGTCCTCGACTTCAAGTCGCAACGTCGCCCACCCGAGGCCGACCCGGTACTGCGGACGTACTACCAGCAGCTCTGCATCTACGCGCACATCCTCGAGGAGCGCCGCGGGCGACGGCCTGACCGTCTGCTGCTCTACTGGACTGGCGAGGCGAAGCGTTCGAAGGCGCTGATGTCGTTCAACTACGACCCGGCCGACGTCGCCGACGCCGTGGCGCACTTCGATGACGTCGTCGCCGAGGTGCAGGCTCAGCGCTTCGACGTCGTCACTCCTCCGGACAAGGGCGTCTGCAAGGAGTGCGACTTCCGTTCTTATTGCGTGTCCCAGGGGACCATCTCACCGAAAGCGATCGCCTGAATGAGTTTCGAGATCACACGCACCGAGCTGGTGTGGCCCGGCAAGTACGACGAGGATGGCAAGCGACGCGAAGTCGAGCGGGTTTCACTCCCGTTCCAGGTGATCGAACGGGTCAACGAGAGCCGGGCCACACGCGAGGCCGAGAAGACCCGCAACCCCAGCCTGTTCGACATCTGGCAGGGGGACAGCGGCGAGACATTCGAGGACGGTTGGCGCAACAAGCTCATCTGGGGCGACAACAAGCTCGTCATGTCGAGCCTCCTCGACCAGTTCGCTGGCAAGATCGACCTGATCTACATCGACCCACCGTTCGCCACTGGGTCCGACTTCTCGTTCTCAGCGCCCATCGGCGAAACCGACCAAGTCAGCGTGTTCAAGGAGCAGTCGCTCATTGAAGAGAAAGCGTATCGAGATACGTGGGCGCGTGGCCGCGATTCATACCTCGACATGCTGAGCGATCGACTCGTGCTCATGAGGGACTTGCTCAGCCCGGGCGGAACACTCTACGTGCACCTCGACTACCGAGTCGATAGTCACGTGCGACTGCTCTTGGACGACATCTTCGGCGACAAGAACCTCCGGAACTCTATTGCGTGGTGTTACACGGGGCCTTCACGCGTCAATCGCGACTTCCCCGACAAACACGATACCATCTGGCGGTATGTCCGCGGCGAGGGTCACTACTTCGACCCCGATGCACCGGAGGCGCGCCTCGGGTACGCCAAGAGCTTAAAGGCTGCTTCCAAAGCCACTGGGATCTACTCGGCACGCGATGAAGACCTTGATTACGACGAATACGACGCACGCGGGAAACTCGCCGAGGACTGGTGGAGTGACGTGACCCCGGTTGGAAGAATTCAAACGGAGGACTTGAAGTACCCCACGCAGAAGCCGGAGAAGCTGCTCGCCCGAATAATCGCGTCGAGCTGCCGACCGGACGGTCTGGTAGCGGACTTCTTCGGCGGTTCGGGAACAACTGCCGCTGTTGCAGAGAAGCTTGGACGCCGCTGGATATCATCTGACCTCGGTCGCTTCGCGGTGCATACGACGAGGAAGCGTCTCCTCGGTATTGAAGGCTGCAAGCCATTCGAGGTCCTGAACCTGGGGAAATACGAACGCAAGTACTGGGCCGTCGTGACATTTGGAGAGGACCTCGACAACGACGGGCTAGTCAGCCTCTACGAGTATGTCGCGTTCGTGCTCAAGCTGTACGGAGCCCAGCCCGCGACTGGGCTGCAGCACCTCCATGGCCGCAAGGGCAGCGCGTTCATCCACGTTGGCGCCGTCGACTCGCCGGTCACGATCGACGAGATCGTCGCCTGCGTCGACGAGAGTGTAGCCCTCAAGGCCAAGGAGGTGCACGTCCTGGGCTGGGAGTGGGAGATGGGGCTCCACGATCCGATCACCGATGAGGCCAAGAAGCGCGGCGTCAAGCTCGTGCTCCGCCAGATCCCACGTGAGGTCATGGAAGCACAGGCCGTCGACAAGGGCGACGTCGAGTTCTTCGAACTCGCATACCTTGATGTCGAGATCGTTCCCACCAAGAAGAAGTACGAGGTGGTGGCGAAGCTCAAGAACTTCGTGATCCCGAACCCCGAGCTCGTGCCGGACGATGTCCGATCGAAGATCAGGAAGTGGTCGGACTACGTCGACTACTGGGCGGTTGACTGGAACTTCTCAGATGACACGTTCATGCAGGGCTGGGTCACCTACCGCACCCGCAAGGACCGCACGTTGGATCTTGCCTCCGACCCACATGCCTACGACGCGCCAGGGACCTACAACGTGATGGTCAAGGTCATCGACATCTTCGGCAACGACACCTCGAAGATCATCCCTGTGAAGGTCGACTGATGGCTGGACCCAGGAAGACCGTCGTCGAGTACGAGCGCGACATCCCCGAGATCGAGGACCGCGACCCCACCCTCCCGCCTGATCAGCACCTGCGCAAGCAGCGCGACTCCGATGAGATCGAGATCGTCAACGGCCGGCGACCCTCGAAGATGCTGCTGGTCGACAAGCTGCGCGACGCCGTGGGGGACTGGCGCGACAAGGGGTACCCAGGGGCATCGACCACCACGGTCGACCTGTTCCGCCACTGGTTCTCCGGTGCGTCGATCACTCTGCAGGGCGACGTGTTCGCTCCCTACTGGGGCCAACGCGAAGCCGTCGAGACGCTCGCCTACCTGATCGAGGTGGAACGCGTCTCCGACGTCAAGGGCCTCATCGAGGAGTTCGCGACCGCCAAGCCGAGCACGCTCCTCGCCGACGGTGTCGCGTTCCAAACGAGCAGTAGCGACGGAAGCCGTTACGTCCTGGTGCCCGCGGACCGGACCACCCCCGCTCGGCTCCCGATCCCGCCGGAGAACCTGCCCCGCTTCGCCTGCAAGATGGCGACCGGCTCAGGCAAGACCCTGGTCATGGCCCTGGTGATCGCGTGGTCGTACTTCCACGCTCGGCGCGAGAAGAAGTCACCGCTCACCACCAACTTTCTCGTGCTCGCTCCGAACGTGATCGTCTACGAGCGCCTGAAGATCGACTTCGAGAACGGTCGGGTCTTTCGGGATCTCGGGCTCATCCCGCCCGGCTGGAAGTTCGACCTTCGAGTCATCCTGCGAGGTGAGGCGGCCGAGCCGGGTGGAGCCGGGAACCTGATCGTCACCAACATCCAGCAGCTCCGCGAGACGTCCGAGACCTGGGAGCCGAAGAACGCCATCGACAACCTCCTCGGTCGCAAGCCCACCGACAATGCCGCCACCAAGGGCCGCTCGATGCTCGATCGTGTCCGGTCGCTCGACCGGCTCATGGTTCTGAACGACGAGGCGCACCACGTCCACGACGACGATCTCGAGTGGAACAAGACGTTGCTCGACCTGCACGCCCGGCTGCCCCACGGCCTCACGGCGTGGCTCGACTTCTCGGCTACCCCGCGGTTCGCTGGGGGCGCCCACTTCCCTTGGATCGTCGTTGACTACCCGCTCGCCCAGGCCGTCGAGGATCAGATCGTCAAGGCACCGATGATCCTCCACCTGGTCGACAAGGCAGATCCCACCGGCGTGACCGGGAAGAACGTCATCGAGAAGTACGGCGACTGGATCGTTGCAGGCATGAAGCGCCTCCGCGAGCACGAGAAGGCGTTCAAGGCGCTTCCAGGCACCAAGCCGGTGCTATTCGTCATGTGCGAGACCACGAAACACGCCGACGTCATCGGCAAGTGGCTGCTCGACCAGAAGTCGTTCAAGTTGAAGGACGAAGAGGTTCTCGTGATCCACACGGACTCGGCGGGCGAGATCAAGAAGGGGGACCTCGACGCACTTCGCGAGTCGGCCCGAGAGATCGATGATCCTGAGAACCCGGTGAAGGTCGTCGTGAGCGTGCTCATGCTCCGCGAAGGGTGGGACGTCCGCAACGTGACCATCGTGCTTGGCCTCAGGCCGGGCACGGCTGCGTCGAAGATCCTTCCCGAGCAGGCCGTGGGTCGCGGGCTTCGCCTGATGCCAGCTGCGCGCGACCGTCGGCAGGTGTTGGAGGTGCTCGGCACGCCGGCGTTCGAAAACTTCGTGCGAGAACTCGAAGCCGAGGGCGTGTACATGAAGGAGTCGGGCACAGAACCCACTCCGCCGATCATCGTGGAGCCTGTCGTCGAACGGGCGCGCTACGACATCGTGATACCGCAGACGACAGCACTCCTGCACCGCGCGTACTCACGCCTGTCGGAGTTCGACCCCGCCAAGGTCGACCCGCTGTTCGAGCCAGGCGCGGCGACGAAGGACTACAAGCTGCGAGTCAAGGTCGAGGACGCCACCTACTTCGTCGAGCTCGACAAGTTCTTCATCGAGCGCCCGGGCGGCCCACTCGCCTCAGAGTTGGTCGCCGTCATCACCAAGAAGGTCGAGCAGGCGGCTCACCTCACCGACAAGTTCGCCATCCTCTACCCCCTGGTCGAGACCTACCTGCGAGACCATTGCTTCGGCGAAGGCGTGGACCTTCAGGACGAGAAGGTCCGAGCGTTCCTGGGTGACCCGGTCAATCAGAACCAGATCGCGACCTTCCTCGGCCGCACGCTCGGCAAGCTCACCACGCAGGAGCAGCCCCTCAAGCTTGAGAGCGCGCCCCTTCAGCTCTCGAAGACGGCACCGTTCACGTGGCGGCGTCAGCACACCGTGTTGGAGAAGACCGTCTTCAACTACGTCGCGACGTTCAACCCCTTCGAGACCTCGTTCGCTGATTTCCTCCAGGAGTGCGGCGACGTCGACCGCTTCGCTGCGCTGGCGGAGACTTTCACCCGGTTCGCGGTGGACTACCTCAAGCCCTCGGGTGCGATCGGCCACTACTACCCCGACTGGGTGGCGGTGCAGACCACCGACGACGGCGACGTGAACTGGATCATCGAGACCAAGGGCCGCGTGTGGGACGGAACCGAGCAGAAGGACGCCGCCATCCGGTACTGGTGTACCGAGGTGACAGGCCTTACCGGTGAGCCCTGGAACTACATGCGAGTCGACCAACCGATCTTCAAGCCGAGTTCCCTCGGGACGTTCGCTGATCTGGTCGACCTCGTGTCGACCCGAGCTGACGCAGTCGACGACCAGGTGCTGTTCACCCCGGACCGCGACTGAGCAAACCTGCGCCACGGCCGGCGTATCGACCAGCGCCCCGGCCCTTGGGCTCGCGGGACTGCCGCGTGGTCCGGTGACAGGTGGGGTGTGGGGTTAGGCCGCCTGGTCGACGGCTGGTGTGATGATGGTTTCGTACTCGATCGGGGTCAACCGGCCGAGGGCGAGCTGGCGGCGGCGCCTGTGGTAGGTGCGCTCGATCCAGGTGACGATCTCGATGCGCAGCTGGTCGCGGGTGGCCCAGCGTTGACGGTCCAGGACGTTCTTCTGGAGC
>Ga0226835_1000927_pt1 | contig 20997 bp, 20 predicted proteins | sample LAC_MetaG_1_FD_163627 | JGI IMG/M metagenome (GOLD analysis project Ga0226835, IMG submission 163627) | Anaerobic ammonium oxidizing microbial communities from anammox membrane bioreactor (MBR) in UC Berkley, California, United States -... | ecosystem: Engineered > Bioreactor > Anaerobic >...
TCAGGGACGGGGTGTATGTGACCGACCCCGTGCTCTCGGACGGCGCGGCCACCTACACACCTGGGATCTCGGAGCGCAGGTCGAGCGCCACGAAGTTCTCTCACCCCGACCGCCTGGGCACGACCGAGCGCCTGACCGACACCAACCAGTCCACGACCGACACCCGGCAGTACGACGCGTTCGGGTTGCTTACTTCCTCCTCAGGTAGCACCTCTACTCCCTTCGGCTTCGCCGGCACGTGGGGCTACCAAGAAGACCCCGACTTCGGCCTGAAGCTCCTGGGGCATAGGTATTACGATTCCTCGACCGGAAGGTTTCTCACCCGAGACCCGGAAAAGGATGGGCGGAATTGGTATGGGTACTGTGGAAGCGCACCATTAGTTCGCACTGACCCTACTGGGACGGTTACCCTGGTCTTCACCGGAACCAAACTCAAGTGGTTTCGCGATGATGGTACCTTAGTTGACTCTGTACCGGCCTTTTCAGGCGCACCTGGTAAGGGCCGTCGCGACCAAGGGCAGAGGGGCGGACCCATATCTGAAGGAACCTACTCCATAGATCCTAATGAGGATCAATACGCAACATATAACATCTTTGCCTATCCCTGGGCTGGATATCCACCCAGCCCCGCTTGGGGCGATCGAAGGATCCCCCTTAAGGGAGGGCCGGATGTTCCAGGGCGAACTGGAGGGTACTTTCTTCACGGTGGGGAGTTTGTCGGTTCAATTGGATGCATCGATATCGGGCCGAACGATATAAAGATCATTGATAAACTTGGAAAACTAACTAAGAAAATGAAACTCGTTGTGGATTACATGGATTGGAATGGGACCGTACCCTCGTCAGATAACAATAAACCAGTCAAATGGAAGGAGTACTTGCATCAGCGACAATGACGGCCCGCTATCAACTGAAGATGCGCTACGCACAGCTAATCTGTGGAATAGTGTTCGCATTTGCCTTGTCAGTTGATTCGGCTGATCTTCAGATCATATTTCCATTTGCAGACTTTCTTACAATAGATTCTTTGCTTAGGGCAGTAGTTATTGTGTGTGTCGTTCTTTTGCTCATCGTTCCGGTCTTTGTTCGGTTTGATGGACTGTCTCTACGTGGTATTGCTGTCGCATCGTGTGCGATCGGGGTTTTGGCAGTGGGAGCGAGTAAATGGATTTCGTTCCTTGCCCATCAATACGAGCATCCCTACGGTTTCGAGCTGTACCTAGTGCAATACGTTTGGCAGTTTGCAATTCCTATTGTGGTTGTTGCGCTATTATGCGGGTTGTTGTTCTTCGCTAACAAGTGGTGTGAGAAGCTTTTCGGGATACTCAGGCGACGAGCGAAGCAGTAGGCTGTTCCCGGCACAGCGTCTCTGGCCAGGGGGAGCGGGCAATGTGCGCGCAGTCAGCAGAGGTGACGGTGAAAAGTTTCACCTACGATGCGGCGGGGAGGACCACGGCGGTCACGGTCGGCAACGACACGACCACGCTTGCCTACGACTATGAATCCCGGATCACGCAGATCACGTATCCTAACCAGAGCACGAACAGTTTCAGCTACAATGGACTCGATACCAGGGTGAGCAAGGTGGATTCGACCGGAACCAGGACCTATCTCAGGGACGGGGCGTATGTGACGGCCCCGTGCTCTCGGATGGGGCAGCGATGTACACACCTGGGATCTCGGAGCGCAGGTCGAGCGTAACCAAGTTCTACCACCCCGACCGCCTGGGCACGACCGAGCGCCTGACCGACACCAACGAGTCCACGACCGACACCCGGCAGTACGACGCATTCGGGTTGCTCACCTCAATCTCAGGTAGCACACCTACCCCCTTCGGCTTCGCAGGCGCATGGGGCTATCAAGAAGACCCCGACTCCGGTCTGAAACTCCTGGGGCATAGGTACTACGATCCTTCGACTGGGCGGTTTCTTACTCGGGATCCGGTGAAGGACGGGAGGAATTGGTACTCTTACTTCGAGAACAATCCTCTGAAATGGGCTGATCCGGAGGGCCTTAGCGAAAAGGGAGACGCCGCACGTCGAGCTGACGAGGGGATGAGCAAGTCACCGATCACGCCGAACATGCGCGAATAGCTGGCAAGTTTCGAGCGAATCTTTGACTTGGAGTATTGACACGAGAACAAGTTCTGGGCCCCTGTAAAGCGACAAAACCCAGCCCGTGGCTCCAGTACATGCCGCCGGGAAGCCCAAGTGAGGCTAAAACACGAGCGACTTCTCGGCTTCCACGACCCAGTCGGCGAGTTCGGGCATGCTGCCGATCAGCACCCCGGGAACCGCGTTCTCCCGGTCAAACCCGCGAGCGTCGGCGCACGAACCGCAGAGCTTGATTTGCCCGCCCTTCGCGAGGATCGCCTTGAGCATTCGCTCTACGTTGTAGTAGCCGTCGGGAGTTCTTCTGGCCGGAGGCCGCCGCCCAGATCGCATCGGCGAAGAGGAACACGCGCACATCGGCCCCGTGCTCCTTCTGGAGCGTCATTGCCGTGCGGAGGCCGTTGTAGGCGCGCTCCCCGCCGTACGGGGCGTCGTTGAGGATTATCAGGACCTTCATGGCTCCATTGTTCCCCACCCGGCGTCCGGCGGGAATGAGATTCGTCATAGAGGTGGGGGTTCGACGACCACGGTGCCAACGCATCCCGCTTCTCAAGCGATTCCGCAAGACTGGCTCCTAGGTCGCCGCGAAACTGGAGCGGACGCAAACTGGGACGATGGACCTCGCGACGCTCGACTCCAAGTAGGATTGCCGGGTTTGCGGACTTTGCGGCGCGGATGGCCCGACTTCTGATACAATGTCTTCGTGCTTCCGGCTGAAGGCCGGGTGCTATGTTTGAATTGGAGGAGTTTATGAAGAAGCTCGCGCTTGCTGCGCTCGTTGGTGTATCCGCCGCGTCTTACGCCGCCATCAACATCAATTTCGACCTCAATTACCAAACGGTTCTGAAGCCCAGTTCCGGTAGCGTGTTCGTCACTTTCACGGGAACGGTGGACATCTTGTTGCCCTCGTTCTTTGCTTCGGGAGCGGTCGTCGAGTGGCCGGGCAACGGGTCGGCCTTCCTTTCGACGACGTTTGCGCCGAGTTTCCTGACGTACGTGACTGCAGCTACTCCCGGCGCTGACTACGCAGGTGATCTGATCATCGTCGAGGTCGCGAGCACCGACGCAGACGGGTTCTACTGGCTGAACGGCTCCACTTCAGGCATGTCGCCCCTTTCCGAACTCATCGTCGATGCTTCGGACGGCACCAACATCGCCTCGGACAACGAGTTCTTTGGCGTGACGGTCGTGCCGGAGCCCGCGAGCATGGCCGCGCTCGGGCTTGGCGCTCTGGCGCTCATTCGCCGCCGCAAGAACTGATCGAGCCGAGCTTCTCTCTGGATTCGCTTCCAGGAGTCGCCTGACGGGAGGGGGAGAGTGCTTCCCTTCCCGTTCTTGTTTGCCAAATTGCGCCGGGGCGCCTCTGCGAAGCCCCCTACCGAGGGCCGCCAGACTCGCTCCAGTGGACCGCAAGCTTCCTACCCGCCCAGGTATCTTCGCCCTATGCCCTACATCCGATTCGTGCCTGAGGAAGAAGCCGAGGGCGAGCTCGCCCGGCTCTATGAGGAGGCGCGCAAACGGGCCGGCAAGGTGTTTCACATCGTCCAAGCGGCTAGCTTGGCCCCGCGCCAGCTTCGGGCGTCGATGGGCATTTACCGTGAGATCATGTTCGGGGTTTCACCCCTCAGCAGAGCCCAGCGCGAGATGATCGCGGTGGCCGTCTCTCGGGCGAACGCGTGCCACTACTGAGTGTGGGCCCATGCGGAGGACCTCCGGTCGGAGGGCGTCGAGGAATCTACAGTTCAAGCGCTTTGCACGGATTGGCGAGGCGCGGAGACCCTTTCCGCTGCGGAGAGGGCCATGCTCGCCTACGCGGAAAAGCTGACTCTGTCACCAGGATCGATCGCCGAAATCGACGTCGCCCGGCTAAAGGCAGCGGGCTGGTCGGACCGGGCAATTTCCGACATCGTGCAGGTCGTAGGCTACTTCAATTACATCAATCGGGTGGCCGACGGCCTTGGGGTCGAACTCGAAGACGACATGCCGCCCAGGTGAGCCCAAGCCGAGATCGTCCGCACGCAGGTCACTCGTCCGTCCGTTCTGAAGAGGTTGACGGCGGCTGGGAATCGCACGGCACGTCCCCATACGAGCAAAACACGCAACAATCGCCAGGCAAGGGTCGAGAAACCGCGCCGCACGCGACGCATTCGAAAGCCAGCACTCAGACGTCCGGAGGGACGATCGCCAGCCGGACCGAGCCGCAGCTTGGGCACACGAGGTTGGAAATGCGCTCACCCATTGACTCACTCCTCCCGCAACAGGGCGATCGCTTCTTCTCTCGATGGCACTCCGCAGAAGACGCGTTCGCCGTTCTTCCAAATGCAGGGCGCTAGCGTAACCCCCCGCGACTTGGCCTCGGGTCCATCGGCCGGTAGCACGCGAATCTCGCATCCGCAGGTCGAGACGGCTTCTCTGACGATGCTCACCGCTTCGTCGCAGTTCGTGCATCCGGCAGTAAAGATTTCGATTGTGCTCATGGTGTTCTCCTTAGGGAAGATCGGGCCAGCCCCCAGAATCGCGCAAAGGGCGTTCTCGGCGTCCAGCGAACCGCTTTCGTACGCCTGAAGCCGCTGGCGCAGGGCCATTCGGAGCCGATTCCACTCCGCGACTTCAGACTCGATTTGGGCAAGTCGCTTGCGAACAATGGCTGCGACCTCCCTGCAGGGCTCTTCCCCGCCATCGAGAACTTCTAGGCAAAGCCGGATCGTTTTCAGCGGAAACCTTAGCCTCTTGGCCGAAGCGATCAAGAGCACCCGCTCAACGTCGCTCTCGCCGTAGCTGCGGTACCCCGACTCGCTCCGTTCAGGCTCGCCAAGGAGTCCTTGGCGTTCGTAGTAGCGGATCGCGGAGACGCTGATCCCTGTTCGATGGGAAAGCTCGCCGATCTTCATCGAATGGTAGTGTGAAGCCTGAACCTCGGTTTAGAGTCAAGGCCCTATCTTAACAATTCACAATTTGCGTCCGCGACTCCCGGCGCTCCACACCCTGCGTCCGACCCATCGAGCAGAACCTCCTCTGTCCACGGGCATGAACAAGAATTCAAGAGCACCGAAGATGCGCTTTTCCAGGGCGTTCCGAAGGAAGAAGCCGACAAGATCGCGGCGGCGATCGCTGAAGTCGGTGGCAAAGTCGAAGTCAAGTAGGCGTCGCCTGCGCGGTCTCGCGAACGAGTTGCCTCGGCCGCCCGCGGGCGTCGGGGCAATTCGGCGTTTCTCGTGGCCGTGCCGTCAATGACCTTGAGGAGGGGCTTGCGAGCGCTTCTTCTTGTACTCCTCGATCAGTTCGATCGCGGCGGTATAGCGCTTCTGCCGAACCATCTGCTCGACTGTGCGGTTATAGACGTCTTCAAGGTCGAGCCTCGCGCCCCGGTCGAGAAGGATGCGGGCGGTCTGGAGATCTTGGGAGTCCTCTTTGAGCAGCGCGCAGTGCAAGGGGGTGTATCCATCGTCCAAGGTCTGCTCGTTGAGGTCCGCCCCGGCGTCGAGCAGGATGTTCACGCACTGAGGAAAGGCGTAGTACGCCGCGATATGAAGAGCCTTGCTGCCGTTTCCCTTGACGGGGAGATGCACGTCCGCCCCGGCCTCGATCAGTTCCTTGATCATGAGGGGGCGTACGGGCGCTTCTTTTTTCCGGTATTCACCTTGCAATACGAGATTCGGTCCTAGGGCTTCGCATAGGGGGCGCCGCTCATGAAACAGTTCATTCGGGTCGCAACCTGCCTTCAAGCAAGCGCGAAGTACTCCGAGAGCTCCCAAGTTGCCTGCTCGATGAAGAATGCTGGAGTTTCCAGGATAAAGCGATGCGCCGTGGGCGATGAGGAGGCTGGCGAGTTCTTCGTCCTTGCTGGGGTCGGAGGCCAGCTCATTGGGGCTTGAAGCCCAAAAGCAAAGTCTAAAGAGGACAGTACTCTGGCTCCCCCCTATACCCCTTTCCGTCATATCAGGATGGACTCCTGACTTCAAAATGCGCTCAACTTCCTGTATACTCCTGGCTTCAACGGCGGAATAGAGTTCTTCAGAGCCTTGGGCGACCTGCTGCCCCCTAGCGGTAAGGGCCAAGAATGAAATCGTAGTAAGAAACATGTCTACCCTCCCAGGTTTAGATGGATGGAAACGGGAAGCATGGCTGCTCCCCCATTGGCGATGCGGATGAGCATGATCTTCTGCTCTCCAGGGTTCAAGGTCGTACCGACCCCGTTCGACGGGCTGATCGCGTTGTTGTGGTCGAGGTCTTGGCCATTCAGCGGAAGCCGGACAATCCCCTTGCCCGCGGAAAGGCCAGAAGACCCAAACTGCGCGCTCATTGGACAAGTGATACCCGGTCTGGCCGATGAATCAGGCGCGGGGTGGCCGGCGAGGATACCTGGGCTCGCGATTCGGCCCGTCTCACGCCCATTCAGGGCTTGAGAGGTTGGGGCACGCGCGATCCCAGGTCTTCGGCCTTCGCTCTAACCTTGCGGCCCTTCAGGCCTCGGGAACCGAACCCACCCCTCTCTCAAGGTGGACGTCGGCGATCCGGCAGGCCCAACGGGCCGACATACTAAAGCGAAGGGCAACGCCCTGGTGGAGTCCGGCCCCCAAAGGGAAGGCGGCCTGTAAGGTCGCGACTCTCGACTTCGCGACCCTGTGGCCGGGGCCGACCCCTATAGCAGCCACGAAACCGACACCGTTCCCTATGGGCAGCCACGTATCAAACCACGTTCCCTCTGGACAGCCACACCCCAAAGCAAGTTTGGGGTGGCACCCGGATTAGGTTGCGCGAAGCCCCGCTTCACCCGGCCGAGGACTTCCCGGTCTGCTCTGCGAGTCAGACCGGGGCACCCGGACCCGGACCTTGTCGTCCCAGGACGTTTTTCATTCCGCACCGATGAGCGCGGTCCCTGCCCCTCCCGGACCAACGGCACCGACCCTCCATCGATCCGAGCCAATCGGTCCGCGGGCGCTCGCAGGACTTTGCCCGCGAGACGCGGGCGCTCGTGGGACTCTGCCCGCGAGACGCGGGCGCTCCCTTTGTTGACCCCCGGATAGCGATCAGCGTCCCCTGGGCAGACATTCTTGCAGGAACGTGTCGTCCGGGATCGGTAGAATCTATGCATGATTGTGTTGGTTGCGGATAAGTTCGAGCAGTCGGGACTCGACGGGATTGCCGAGTTGGGCCACGAGGTCCGGTATGAGCCCGCACTGAAGGACGACGCTTTGAGGGCCGGGGTTATAGAGTCCAGTGCCGAAGTCCTCATCGTTCGCTCGACCAAGGTTCCCGCCGAAGTCATGGAGGGCTCGAAGCTGAGGTTGGTCATTCGGGCAGGCGCAGGCTACAACACCATCGACGTCGCGGCCGCCACCCGTCTGGGAATCTACGTCGCGAACTGTCCCGGAAAGAACAGCCAAGCGGTGGCGGAATTGGCGTTTGGGTTGTTGCTTTCTGCCGACCGCCACATTCCCGACAACGTAGCCGATTTGAGGGCCGGGAAATGGAACAAGAAGGCGTTCTCGCAAGCTCGCGGACTTTGCGGGCGCACGCTAGGACTCGTCGGGCTGGGCATGATCGGGAAGGAGATGATCCCCAGAGCCAAGGCGTTTGGGATGCGCGTGGTCGCTCACAGCCGTTGGCTCGACGACGCTGCCGCGCAGGCATTGGGCGTTGAGAAGGCGTCCCTCGACGCGCTGGCCGAGCAGAGCGACTACGTGAGCGTGCATTGTAGTTTGCGTCCTGAAACCAGGGGGCTTCTGGGCCCTGAGTTCTTTTCGAAGATCAAGAAGGGTGCGGTCTTCGTCAACACGAGCCGCGCCGAGGTCGTGGACCAAGCTGCCCTTTTGGAAGCCGTTCACACGCGAGACGTCGTCGCCGGGCTGGATGTGTTCGAAGGCGAACCGGACGTGCCCGAAGGCGACTACTCCGGCACTCTCCGATACGAGCCGCAGGTCTATTGCACCCATCATATCGGCGCGAGCACGGTTCAGGCGCAACAAGCGGTCGCCGACGAGGTCGTCCGCATCGTCCGGTTCTTTGAGGCATCGGGAACCCCACCGAACGCTGTGAACGAGCCTGTGAGCGCGGGCGTTCGGTAGGGAGCCGGCGGCTTAAATCTTGCCTTCTTGCCTGAGCAGTGGATAGTGGCAGGCTTTGAACTTCTTGCCGCTTCCGCAGGGGCAGGGGTCGTTTCGACCCACCTTTCTCCAGTCTAAGTTCGCGGGCGCTCCGTTGGGCTGCGCTGCGGTCGGCTGCGGGGCCCCGGGGCCTTGCTCGGCATCGTCGACTCGCATCATCTGGGGCTGCTCGACGCGGGGCTGTCGCACCTGAACGTCGGCTTGGTAGATCGTCCGGACCGCCTGATCGCGAATCTGACGCAGCGTGTGCTGGAATAGGTCGTACGTTTCCCGTTTATAGGCAATGAGCGGGTCGGTTTGACCGTATCCCCGCAGGCCGATGCCCTCGCGGATGTAATCGACCATCTGCAGGTGTTCCATCCACCGGTCGTTGACGGCCTGGAGCATGACGTGCTGCTCGAACTGTTGCATGAGGTCGGAACCCAGCTTTTCGGCCTTACCGTCGTAGGCTTTGCGCGCGAGTTCGATGCAGTAGACCGCGATCTCTTCGCCAGGTTTGTATTGCCTCAACTCCTCGGCCGTGATGTAGTCCATCGCGGGGAAGACCTCGTTCAGCTCGCTGAAGAGCTTGTCGTAGTCATAGACCTGCGCCCCCTTCGTCTCATCGAACGCCCAACAGTTCTCCACGACTTCGTTAATCATCGAATCGACGTACTTGATGAGGTCCTCGCGAACGTGCTTCCCAAAGAGAATGTCGCGCCTCATCCCGTAGATGTGTTCGCGCTGTTGGTTGAGGACATCGTCGTATTCGAGAACGTGCTTTCGGGCCTCGAAGAAGTGGTTTTCGATTCGCTCTTGGGTCTTGCGGATCATTCCGGAGAGGAACTTGGCGTCCACTTGCTCCATCGGCGGCCAAGCCTTTAGCAGCGGGTTCTGGAGCATGTTCGCGTTGAAGATCTTCCAGAGTTGGTCTTCGAGGGAGACGAAGAATCGGCTTTCGCCGGGGTCGCCTTGCCGTCCCGAACGTCCGCGCAACTGGTTGTCGATGCGCCGGCTTTCGTGCCGCTCCGTACCGAGGATGTAAACCCCGCCTAGCTTTCGGACGTCCTCCGCCAGGGAGCTTCTCTCCTGATCGTTCAGGGGCAGCGGGGGGGCGGCCCGCTCCTTCCCTCCTCGGCGATAGCTGGCGTACGTCGAAGCGTAATCGCTTTCAAACGCCTCGTCGCCCTTGGACGAGCGGGAGAGGGCGGTCTGCTCGTCCTCGATCCGTCCGCCGAGCAAGATGTCGACGCCGCGCCCGGCCATGTTGGTGGCGATGGTCACGCCGCCCTTCCTTCCGGCCTCAGCGATAATCAGAGCTTCTCGTTCGTGGAACTTCGCGTTGAGAACGTTGTGAGGGATGCCGTGTTCGAGGGCCTCCTTGAGGTTCTCCTTGTCCGAATCAGGCAGCTCGTATTCCTTCAGGAACCAGTCCATCACTTCGTCCGAGGTGGGATCGCCGGATTCAGCTACCTTCGAAAGAATCCCCGACAGCTCTTTGCGCTCCACCTCGTCGAGCGGGCGGTTAACGGTGTTCGTGACGTCGTCTCGCAGGCTTTTGGCGGTGTCCTTCTTGACCTCGTTGTGCCAGCGTAGTTTCTGAACCAAGATCAGCTTCTGAAGCATGTCGGGCGTCAACCGCGCCGAGACTTTTTCGGACATTTCGATCGATCGCGTGCCGACGAGTACGGGCTGTTGTTTGGTGTAAAGCCGCAAGATCTCGAACGCGATGCCCCTGAACTTGGCCTCAAGGGTCTTGTAAATGATGTCCGCATGGTCGGTCCGGATCATCGGGCGATGGGTGGGGATCGTGACGACGTCGAGTCCGTAAATCTTACGGAACTCGTCCTCTTCGGTCTTGGCCGTTCCCGTCATACCCGCGAGCTTGTTGTAGAGCCGGAAGAGGTTCTGGAACGTGATGACGGCGACGGTTTGGCTCTCGCGCTGAACAGGGACGCCCTCTTTGGCTTCGAGCGCCTGGTGCAGCCCATCGGAATAGCGTCTGCCGAACATTAGCCGTCCCGTGTTCTCATCGACGATGACGACCTCGTTGTTGCGGACCACGTAGTCCACGTCGCGGTCGAACAGCGCGTAGGCCTTGACGCTCGCCATGAGGTGGTGGAAGAGCTTGGGCTCGTTGGCGATGTTATCGATGTCGAGAAGCTCCTCGGCGTAATCGAGACCCTCTTCGGTCATGCTGACGCTGTGGTTCTTCTTATCTGCGGTGTAGTGATCTTCAACCTTGAAATTCCGCACCACCTGGTCGATCTGCTTGTAGAGCGAAACGTCCTCCATCGAAGGGCCGCTGATGATGTGCGGCGTGCGGGCCTCGTCGATCAGGATGGAGTCCACTTCGTCGATGATCGCGTAGTTGAGTTCCCGCATCGATAGCTGTTCGACCTGAAACGCCATGTTATCGCGGAGGTAGTCGAACCCGAACTCGTGGTTCGTTCCGTAAACGATGTCGCAAAGGTAGGCCTCGCGCCGGGAGCAGGGGACGAGGTTGACGTACCTTGGGTCGCCTGCGACGTCGGCCCCCGGCACATACTTGAAGCTGCCGCCCAACTCGTCCGAGTCCTCGCTCTGCCCCTGAATGATGCCGACGGTGAGCCCGAGGAAGTGATAGATCGGACCCATCCATGCGGCGTCGCGCCGGGCCAGGTAGTCGTTGACGGTAACGAGGTGGACGCCCTTTCCGGTGAGGGCGTTCAGGTACATCGGCAGGGTGGCAACGAGGGTCTTTCCTTCGCCCGTCTTCATCTCCGCGATCCGGCCCTGATGAAGCACGAGACCTCCCAGAAGCTGCACGTCGAAGTGCCGCATCTTGAGGGTTCGCTTGCTGGCTTCTCGGACCGCTGCGAAAGCCTCGGGCAACACGTCTTCGAGCGTTTCGCCCGCGTTGAGGCGCTCCTTGAACTTCAACGTAAGCTCCTGAAGCTCTTCGTCGGACTTGGCGGCGAAGTCTTCCTCGTAGGAATTGATGCGATCGACGATCGGCGCGAGGGATTCCACGTCGCGCTTGCTCGTGTCGAAGAGTTTTCTCAGATAGTCAACCATAGGGGGTTCTTGTCGGTGTTTCGGACGAATCCGGAGGTTGGGGCGGCCCCGCCGGGGGGACGCAGACGACGACGCTGAGGGCGCTTGAGGCGCCTAGGCGAGCGGTCCGTCGCGAATGAGGTCCGAGCGGCAACTTGGAGGGCCAGGCGGTTGGCGCAGGTGCTCGGAGCGTATGCCCTCGGTCTCTTGAGTTTTCGTGAGAAACACGGTTGCCGGTGGGTTGTCGGCGGTCTGGACGTCGAGCAGGCTCAGCAACTGGCTGAAAATGGCAAGGACGTTCCCTTCGTTCCAAGAAAACCGATCCGTAGTTCGCTGCCCTTCCGCGAGGGCCGGTGCGCCGCCTTGGGAAGTTCCTTCGTCGAAGTGGGCCGTTGTCGCGCCCTCTTCGGCCTGAAACCCCGTGGCATTCCATCCGAATTTAGCATCCGAGTGGAACGCTGCCGGCCCATGAAGGACGGCGAGGATCAGCGCAGGAATCAACGATAACATGAGTACAGGATCTTCGCTATTATAGAACGCATCGGGGCCTTGAATCGTCCCCGTTAGGTCCCTTCGGGGTCAAGCGGGCTTTCCGCAGCGGGTTCTTTGTGCGGCTTCTCGGTGTGGCTCGCCCCCAGGGAGCGGCAAGAGACGTACAGGCGGATTCCTCGGTTCGCGATGACGGAGCCGACCACGGACATCACGAGGAGCAGGATCACGCGGACGACGATGACCACCAGCGATTGCCCGGCGACCGTCGGATCGATCGTTTCTTTCGTCCGGCCCGCGATGGCCACTTCGGGTGGAACGCTGAACATCGCGTAGGCGAGTTGAAACGTGACCACGAGCAACGCGATGCCGCCGACGAAGGTGGCCAAGCCGATGAGCGATCCCATCAGGTCAGAAGTTGGCTTGGAAGTTTGCGTTTTCATTCTGGCTGCGTGCCTTTCGCGGGGCTTCCCTCCTGAGGATACCGCTCCTCAGCCACTGGGTGATCCGGCGCATCGCCGGGCATCTTCACCCACCAAGCCCCCAGCGCAGGGATCGCCATGATGGCCCCAGCCAGCAGATAAGGGGCGTAGGGCTGAAGTTCATAGAGTTTGTTTCCCGCGACCGGGCCCAGAATCCGAGCCAAAGCGCCGAGGGCTTGCGTCGCGCCAAAAACGCTGCCTTGGAGCGCGGCGGGGCTCGATTTCGAAATCAACGACCCTAGCGCAGGTTGAGCCAGGCCAGTGGCGATCCCGGTAACGATGATCACGGCGATTTGCGGCGCCCAAGGCTTCAGAAAGGGGATCAGGGCGAGGCAAGGACCCAAGGCAAGGTACGACCAGCGTACCAAGGCCGGTTCGCCAAAGCGAGGGGCCGCCCACCTGACGACCCCTCCCTGCATCACGGCGCTTACGACCCCGACCACGACAAGAATCAGCGCCCCTTCGTATTGCTCGAGTCCGAACCAGTTCACCGACAAGCGAAAGTAGGTGCTTTCGAGGTTGGAGAACGCGAAGCTAAAGGCGAAAAACAGGGCGAGCAACAGCGCCAGGCCCTTCGTGCTGAAACCCAACCGGAGAGTCGCGAGGGTCGAGAGCTTTCGTTCGGGCTCGCGCCCTTTGCGGCTTTCGGGGAGAATCCAGTACACGAAGGCCCAGTTCACGGCGGAGAGCAGCACCGCCGACAGGCCCAACACGAGAGGCTGGGCAGCGTATTGGGCGGAAAGAGGAAGATCAGGGTGGGCGGCGATATGCCGGGCGTGGTCGAGGCTCACAAGGGACGACCCAAGCGGCGGGCCCAGGATGAACCCGAGCCCGAACGCCGCCCCGACGACGCCCATGCCCTTGGCGCGGTTTGCTGCGGCCGTGACATCGGCCACATACGCGTACGCTACTCCAATGTTGGCGCTGGCGATTCCCGAAAGAACCCTCGCCAAGAACATCAGGGGCAGGTTGTCGGCAAACGCATAGGCAAGGAAGGCGAGCGCCGAAAGGCTCGTGGTCGCGAGAAGGATGGGCCTACGCCCGATGCGATCGCTCAGCCTTCCCATTCCAGGGGCGAACGCAAGCTGCGCGATGCTGAACGTCGCGATGAGCAGGCCCAGAATCGCCCCCCGCGCCCCGAGCGACTCGCCCCGAAGTTGGATGTCGGGAATCACGAGCCCGAACGCCAAGAGATCGAGGAATACGGTCAGGAACAGGGCCAGCAACGGCGAAATGCGGCGGGGCATCGAAGTGCATTATGAAGGAACTGAGTTGACGACGACGGATCGCTTCGGCGCTGCCACGACGGCTCCGGAAGTGGGTGGATCGGACTACCCGCGCGGGGCCCTCGGCTATCCGAGTCAGCCTGCGAACACCTCAGTAATCGAGGGGAACCAGCCAGATATTCCGAAAACGGATCGCGGAGCCGTGGTTTTGCAGCAGGATCGGCCCTTTCGTCGCCCAAGGACCCTCCAGGCCCGCTGTCGTCGCCGACTTCGGAATCTCAAAGTCGTTATGAATCCGAACCCCGTTGTGCCAAACGGAAATGCGCGGTTTGGCGATGAGGTTGCCCTTGGGATCCACCTTCGCGCCGCGCATTACGATGTCAAACGAGTTCCAGGTCTCAGGGGGCTTGATCGCGTTCGAGTCGGGGTCCTTAAGGCCGTACAGCGCCCCGCAACCTCCCATCGCGTAGGTCGAGTTCTGCCAGTTGTCCAGAATCTGGATTTCATATCGGCCCTGGTTGTAGACGCCGCTGTTGGCTCGGCCCTGATCCTTCTTGTCGGCCTCCAAGGGAAGCCAAAACTCCAGGTGCAGGCGGTAGTCGCCGAACTCCTGCTTGGTCATGATGTCCGGAGTTCCCGACTTGACGAGCATGGCCCCGTCGCGGACCTCCCATTGGCAGGGCTGCATCGACCCCCGGTGAACCCACGCGTCGGTGTTCGATCCGTCGAAGAGCACGATCGCTCCGGGCGGGGGCGACTGGGGGAACGAGCTAAGGCACAAAAGAGTGGCAAGGGCGAACATGGCGGTTTTCCAAGTATAGCCATGCCATGGCGCAGCGGTCTATTGCCAGACGGCTTCTCCTCCAAGAGCGGCCCTGTTCAAGTCAAGGGACGCACAAACTCCGGCCGGTGGGTTGGGCCCCGGCGAACTGTGACCGGCAAAAGTACCAGATTCAACCTCGATTCGCAGGTACTTTCGTTCTCTTGGCATATAGTAGGAGAACCGTAATTGATCGTCGCCCTGACTGGGCTACGCAAAAATGGGAGGACACTTGAAATGAAACGACTCGCATTGTTGGGTCTCGCGGGCTTGGCGCTTTGCGTCGCCGGTCAAGCGCAGATCCCTTATTCCACGGGCTTTGAAGCCCCCACGTACACGGCTGGCTCCAGCATCGTCGGAGTCGACGGGTGGCTTGCCGGATCGGGCAGCGGCAACTCGCAGTCCGCGAGCACCGACGTCGCCGAAAGCGGAGACCAGAGCCTGAAGTTCGACAACTCCAGCTTGACGAGCTTCTACTCGGTTCGTCGGCCGCTGGGCACGCTGCCTTCTCTGCTTGAGGTCACGGTCAGCGTCTTGGTCACGGGGAACACCCAAGCGAACCGCCTTTACGGCCTGTACCTATCGAGCAGCGCCACGGGCACGCTCGGCAGCACGATTCTGGGAATGACGATTGCCGGTGACGGTAAAGTGCGCGCAGGGAAGACTTGGGGTGCCACGTACAGTGGGGTCACGGGTCTGATCGGCACGTTTGATCCCGGCACGTACACCGACCGCTGGCTGCACATGCGGCTAACGTTCGATAGCGGAACCGGCGACGGAATGGCTGAGATCACGAACCAGATCGGCACCACGTTCTCGCAGGGATACACCTCCGTGACGGCGCCGATGGGTCTGAACCTCGGGACGGACTATGTAACCAGCACGAATCGCCTAGGAGTCGGTTACTTTGACAACTTGGCCGTCGTGCCCGAGCCTGCTACGCTCGCAACGCTCGGCCTCGGAGTCGCCGCCCTCTTGCGCCGACGCCGAAAGTAAACGCTCGTTCGAGCAACTTGCGAAGGGGTTCCTGAGATTCTCAGGAACCCTCTCTCGTTTCTTTGCTCAAGTGGCTGTTATGATGCGTCCGTTCGCGAATCCCAGCAGCGTCGAAGGATACCGCCAGGCCCAGACATCCCAGAGGCTGACTCGTCAGGACGCTTTGCGAATGTACCTACGGCCTGGAGAGATTCGAATCTTCCTACCGGAGGGCTCGACGAAGTCGATGACGTACCTATCTTCCTCGTTGTCATTGTCGAAAACCTGCACCACGGTGGCGGGAAGCCACTGGCGTCGATAAAGGTACAGGACCTTATCTCCTGCTTTGAAGGGCGCCTTTTCGTTGAAGAAGCCCATCGGGGCCGTGTCGATGTACACCGAGTTCGTGCTGCCCACGTACTTCACTCCAGCGCCAAGCGCTTCGCCAAGGAACCTCAGCGGCACATAGGTCGATTTGTTCTCAATGATCGGGGGCTGGTCCATCCGTAGGCTCCGGCCGTCGATCATCGCCTCAGGGTTACCGATTTGAATCTGGATCGTGCGCTCGGCTCGCCAAGCCGTGATCTGTTTGGTGGCGGTGTCGTAGTACACCACCGCGCCCAAAAGGTCGAACGCCTTTCGGAGTCCAAGTAATGTGCGGCCTCCTCGAAGGATCGGAGGTTCCCGAAGCTCCTCTTCGATCCCATCGATGAACACTCGCACTTCTTGTGACTGGGCGAGCGCCGTTGCCAGTAGTCCGATCAAGAGGGGGACGATTTTGCTCATGCGAGCACAATACCCAAAGGGTTCGGGATTCGGGAATCGCTGGGTTTGAGTCTGGGGACCCCTAAGTCACTAAGCGACACTACCAAGGCTACGGGGGCCAGTTCGAGGGAATCAAAGTCTACAGCGAAGGAAAGGAAAGGGGCGGATCGGGCCGATCTGTAAGGGAGATTTCGAGGGTCACCGGGCGCCCCCAATGGGAATCAGCGAGATCAACCATACTCACGCCATGCCGCCGCGCATTCCGATCCGCTACACCTTCGGCAACCACATGCATTGGGTCGATATGGAGTGGCTCTGGGGGTACTCCGTGTTGCCGGGTTCCGTGCGCGATATGCTGCGGTTCTGCGAAGAGACGGGAGCCAAGGGCTGCGTCAACTTCGACGGCGTGGGTTACGAGAAGATGGCCTCAGAAGCCCCCGAATCCCTCGCTGACTTGCGGGCGTCGGTGCAAGCGGGGATCGTCGAGCCCGTCGGATGCTCCTACGGACAGCCGTATGGGCTGTTTCAGGGCGGCGAATCCAACGTGCGACAGCGCGTTTATGGCGTGCGGGCGGTGTTGCGGTTGCTCGGGGCACGCCCCCGCGTGCTTTGGGAAGAGGAATTCGACTTTTTCCCTCAACTGCCTCAGATTCTCGCGTCGTGCGGGTTCGAATTCGGCTCGCTCTACTTTCAGTGGACCTGGCACACGCCCGAAGTCCCGCTGGAAGCCCCGCCTGCCGTTTGGTGGGAAGCGCCCGATGGCTCTCGGCTTCTGGCGGCCACCCGAAACCGCTGGAACCTCCACCAGTGGCCTGAAGACTTCGCGCTGCTGCTCGATGACCTCGCCTCGGGTGATTCGGTCCCCGCCGACCCCCTCTTGATCCAGCAGTGGCTGGAACTCATGCCCTCGAGCGACTGGATGTGCCGTTCGGAATTGATGATTCCGATGTTGCGGCGGCTGCTTGCTGACGAACGGTTCTCGGTTCAAATGGGGACGCTTGGCGAGCACCTCGACGGAATCCGTAAGGACGTCGGCGACGAGCGTATTCCGGTCCGTCGTTACGGCATGGAGGACGTCTGGCATGGGATGAGCCTCGGGAAAAATGGCGACCGAATGAGGCAAGTCTCTGCTGCCGTCGAGCAGTCGATCCTCGAAGCGGAGACCCTTGCCGCGCTCCTCTCGCTCTTCGGCCGCCCCTACGCTCAGTGGGACGTGTATCCGGTTTGGGAGATCGAGGAGGCCTGGCGCGAGCTTCTTGCGGCCCAACACCACGACAACGACGAGTGCGAAGGGCTTTGCGGCCATGTGGGGATGGCCTCCTACCGCCGTGCTTCTGAGTTGGCGGCAGGGGTTCGGGGGCATCAAGTGCGAGGGATGTCGCGGAGCGCGGGCAGATTCCCCATGGAGTCGCTTCTGATCAATACGCTGGGTTGGGGGTGCGCGAGACAGCCCTTGGGAGGAAGAGGAAGGCCACTCCCGAAGAGCCTCGAAGTTCCTGCAATGGGGTGGGTCGCGTTTCGCATGGGCGCGGACGAACCGCCCAGGCTCAGGAGGCGAAAAACCCGCAACGGGTACCGGTTCTCTACAGCCTCGTTCGCGGTCGATCTAATCACGCCCGAGGACGCAGGGTGCTTGCTCGATATCGGGGGAGCGCTGGAACTGGGTCTTGGCGATATTCAGTGCAAGGTCGGCGGTTCGATTTGCCGAACCTCGATCACCGAGGAGGCGAGTCCGGATCGGACTTCTGTGTTCGTTCGTTTGGGGTCGCCGGATTGGCCCAATGAGGATTGGGCGTCCGTGACCTCATACCTGACTTCGAGCAGCGATGGTTTGTGCCAGGTGTGGGTGAACTGTCACCCCCTTGAAGGCGAGCCAGACCCCGGAATGAACGCAGGCTGGCAGCTTCCCTTTCGCCCCAGGTTCCCCGTCGCGCACATCTACGCGGACTATCCCTACGGAACCTACGAGGTCAAGCCCAGCGGGATTCGTCGCCGCAAGTACCCGACGGGCGATTGGATGACCAGCGAGCAATGGTTCGAGGAGATCGAAAACCCCTTCACTTCGCTCAGCTTCGTGGACTTTGTCGGGGAGGACGGTTCGGGCGTGCTGGTGATTCACGACGGGACGAAGCAGTGGTTCTTGGATGAGGGGGGCCGGGTTCGTGCCCTGCTGGGAATGGTCGACCCTTGGGACGAGGACCTTGCGACCGCTTCGTGTGAGGCGCTCTACAGAATCATCCCCCACGGCCCGATCACGAACTCGGAGCGGCACCGCCAATCGATGCGCTTTCGAGCCGATCATTCTCGCTGGCTGTCCGCGGACTACGATCGCAAGTCGGCAAGTTTGCCCGCTTCGTTTTCGGCGCTGCAATGTTCGGCCGGAAACGTGGTGCCGACGGCCTTCTACCGAGAGGACGAGGGCTATTCGGGCCGCGACCTCGAGGAGTATGTGGGCCGGGGAATGGGATATCCGTTCGTGTTGCGACTGGTGGAGTTCGACGGGATCGAATGCGAGGCCGAAATCACGCTTCCGGGCCCGATTGCGTCGGCCTTCAAGTCCAACCTTCTCGGCGAGCCGCTCATAGCGCTCGCCGCAGAGCCTGCCGATCCGCCGCCCGGCAATTCGCCTGAGGCTGCGGCGCTGTTCGAGTGGCAAAAGGTCCGGGTGCCTGTGCGGCCCTTCGAGATCGTGACGCTGTACTTGGACCTGGTTCCCGGCCGCAAACAACCCCGCGACCTCGACGCCAAGCGTTCCGTATGGGCGACGGTGCACCGGGCGCAGCCCTAATGCATTCCCCCCCCATCACCTGCGACAAGCGTTCGACAAATGCGAGCGGGGAGGGTGGGGCGGGCGAATGCATAATGGCTTCATGTTCACCGCACTCGCCTGCGCCGTCGCCCTGGGGCAGAGCCCGCTGATCGAGAAGCAGGTCCCCACCCGGGCCGCGGCATGGGCCATCGCAGACTCACGCCCCATCGCCCCGCATCCGAAGGAGGTCCACCTTCGAAACGTCCGCCAGCTCACCTTCGGGGGCCAGAACGCGGAGGCCTATTGGAACCTCGATGGGTCGAAGATCGTGTACCAGACGCGCCAGCCCGAATGGCCCGACGAGCAGATCATCGTGATGAACGCCGACGGGAGCGGGAAGACGCTTACCAGCACGGGCTTTGGACGAACGACGTGCGGCTACTTCACGCCCGACATGCGGTACGTGTACTTCAGTTCGACCCACGAGAAGAACCCGGGCGCGCAAAAGCCACTCGACTTCAGCAAAGGCTATGTCTGGATGGTGAACCCTCAGTTCAGCCTGTACCGTAGGGAACTCGCAAGCGGCAAGGTGGAGCGTGTGCTCGACCTCAAGGAGTACGTTGCCGAGACCACCATCGACCCGCGCGGCCGGTTCATGGTGTTCACGAGCGCGTTCGAGGGGGATTTGCAGATCTACCGCGCAAAGCTGGATGGCTCGGGCCGAACTCGTTTGACGAACGAGGTCGGGTACGACGGGGGGCCGTTCGTCGATTGGAGCGGTTGCAGGGTCGTCTACCGCCGAGCCCCGATCCAATCCCCCGAACACGAGCGCGAGTACTTGGCGCTGCTGAAGGAGCACCTGGTGCGTCCGGGCTTGCTCGAACTGTGGATCATGGACTCAGACGGCAAGAACAAACGGCCCATCACGAACTTGGGATCGGCCTCATTCGCGCCGTTCCTTCATCCCGATGGGAAGCGCGTGATCTTCAGCAGCAACTTCGGCGACCGGCGGGGCCGCGAGTTCGAACTCTGGATGATCGGTGTCGACGGGACTGGGCTGGAACGAATCACGTACGCCCCAGAGTTCGACGGGTTCCCGATGTTCAGCCGAGATGGGAAGAAGGTGGTGTGGGCTTCGAACCGCAACGGCAGCGTTCCGGGCGAGACGAACATCTTCGTGGCGGATTGGGTGGACTAGCTAGGTGGGACGATTCCGGCAGCCTGGAGCCGCCTCCTGACGATGGCCTCCACCTTGTCTCGAAGGGCCGCCGGAAGGTCTTCGTAACGCGGGTAACCGCGAGGTTCGCGGTGTAGGGACACCAGCGAAGTCTTCATGACGGATCGATCGGTTAGCTGCATTGTATACGTCCACTCTTGGTCGGAGCCGATGACAAACGCCAGTACGTCGTACCTTCCATAGTAGTCTCCGAACGTGTCCGGGTGGAGCACTTCCAGCCGCATGCTGGCGAGTCCCTGAGGCTCCATCATGAACCTGGATACGTTTTGAGTGAGCCGAGATCGCGCTTGAACTTCTACGATCTCTTTGGTCGTTACGTCCAGGCGGAGCGAACCGTCGGAAGGCAACCCGTTCGGGCAGACCTCGGTGACTTCAGTGGCGATGGTATTCCAGGGTTCAGGAGATCCTTCGGGTTCGTACAAGGAGCCCGGGGTTTCAATCGAGATATCGCTCTGAAAGACCACGTCCTCGACCGCCGAGCGGACGTTTGGGTCGAGCAGCCGAAACGGAATGGACTCTCCTGCCAGTAAGACCTGCTTTTGCTTGGGCGAGAGGCTCCCGTGAAGTCGGAGCGACTCGAAGCTTGCGGGCAACCATATCCCCCGAAGGATTCCCACATCGACAATCGCAAGGAATTCCACACAAGCCGTGAATTCAGAGCCCTCCATTCCAGGGGTTGCGGCAAGCCGGGCCAGCGAGTCGACGAGGGTCATCTCTCCCTGGGCGATTTCTGCGGCCAGCCGGGCTGTCTGCTGGCGGTTGATCCTGGAGAAGATGCCGAAATAGCCGCTTGCCGTGCGGATCACCAGCCAGCCTTGGCTTTCTTCTAAGGACGTATTGGCGGCCCGTTGGGACAAGAACGTCCGCAGGACCGAAGGCGTGACGGTGTCGCCGCCAAACCTGGCGACTGCAATCATCGCGGCCGCGTCGCTCGGGGAGGCCACAAGATTCGCGTCGAGTCGCTGGGCATATTCGAGCAGGACCTCGTCCACAAAGAGACAAGGATCGTGTTGGTCGGGCC
>Ga0226835_1000928_pt1 | contig 20980 bp, 17 predicted proteins | sample LAC_MetaG_1_FD_163627 | JGI IMG/M metagenome (GOLD analysis project Ga0226835, IMG submission 163627) | Anaerobic ammonium oxidizing microbial communities from anammox membrane bioreactor (MBR) in UC Berkley, California, United States -... | ecosystem: Engineered > Bioreactor > Anaerobic >...
AGGTGATTGGCCGTGTTCCCCATGGCGAGCGCCCGCGGCCAGGGACTGGTTGAGTATGCGTTGATCATGTTGCTGGTTGCCCTCATCGTCATCATCATACTGGCCCTGTTTGGCCCGGCTGTGGGAGATCTATACAGTACAATCGTATCGGGCATTTAACATTCTTCTTTAATCCATTGAACTTTTATCATCATTCAGAAGCCGCTTGCAACCAGCGGCTTCGCGTTTATCAGCAGTTGCCGGATAATTTTTGTGGTATGATGCGCTGCCGACAGGTAGGAACCGTAAAATCCTGATGGACGAAAAACGCTACCTCCTCGAACAAGCGACTTTGCTGACAAACCGATTGGAGCGCATCTCGGTTGATTCGATCTGGGCGCGCCGCTCCAGCGGTCACCGCGGCGCGTTGCTGCGCTGGGTTGAGCGCTTACAAAACACAGATGCCGAAGCCAAGCTGAGCCGCGAGGACTTGGAAAAGTTAGAAAGATTAATCCACGAAGGATATCGTCTTCTGGAGCGGGCAGCCAAAGAGCGAGTGCGTTAGTTCCCAAAACACAAAAAGCCCGCCAGCGATGGCTGCATCGCACGCCGGCAGGCTTTCTTTTAGAATACGGGGAAGAATTGTCTCAGTAAGTCGTGTTGTTGTAGAACCAATTGTAGCTATAGTAACCCGTCGCCCAATTCTGCGTCCGAATGGCGATTTGATACGAGCCATAAAGCTGCGGCGGTATCGGGAAGGTGGCAACCAACGTTCCGCCAGCTCCGGAGTTGAGGGTGCCAACATGATACCCGCCGACGCCACGCGTGCCCATCGGGCCCATCAGCACCTCAAAGGTCAAACCAGGTGGGAAGTTGCGCGTTTGGATCGTGACCGAAGTATCGCGCACCACACTGACGATCCAAATCGTGGGGATACCCCAGTAATAGTATGGCGGGTAGTAACCTGGTCCTGGGATGCCGCCCGTGCCGCCGCCTGGCCGATTGTAAAATACCTGATCCATCGAGAAAGTTTTGCCATTCTTCTTGTGTTGGATCAGGCGCAGAACAAGCTGATTTGCGCCGGAGAACTGGGCAGGAATGCTAAAAGTGGCGCTAAACGAACCGCCGTTGCCGGTATCCAGATCCGGTAAATTCACCCAATCGTAACCGCCGCCGGAGTAGCGCCCCATCCGCACCTTAAAGATCACGTTGTTAGGAAAATTGTGGGTCTGAATCGTCACACTGGCGTTAGCAACCACGCCGGTTACACTGAAACTCCACGTACGCCCACCCGTGTTGATGGGGGATGGCCCCGGCGGATAGTAGGGGCCGCTCCTGGGAGGAATGCATAGCACCTGCCCCGGATAGATCGTATAGCGTGGTGGACGCACGCCATTAACTTGAGCCAGATAAGGCCAATACACGCCATAATATCGAGCGATCCAGGACAGGCTCTCGCCATAGCGCACCGTATGGTAAGCAATACATCCAGAAGCCTGCGCTGGCTTCGCTGTCGCCCCTGCGCCGCTGACTAGGATGATCAGGGCCAGCAAAACCATTAGCAAACGTTTGGAACCTCGCATGGTAGTCCTCCTCACTTTACGATTGTTCGAAAATCGGCGGCAGAAGCCATACGGCGGCGACCAACGGCCGGATTGGGTGCCTGCTGCGTAAAGTATTATGGATGTATTATAGTCTGTGACCCACCCTTTTTCAATAGATAACGCTCTAAATCTAACAAATTTTTGTGAAAATTTTACGCGGACTCAACGCTCGGTGCAAAATTCGTGCCACGATTGGCAGCTAATATATTCGGTTTGGCCTTCCCTGGACGAGTTGCGCGAACCTCGTAGGCGTGTATAATTTGATCGCGCTGCAAAACTTATTTGTCTCCCATCGTTTATCATGGACCCAACTCGCAATCATCCCAAACTCTACCAGATTAACGCCCGAGTCTGGATCAGTCGCTATACAGAAAAGATTGGACGAACAGCCACCCTGGACGACGTCGCTGACGCCGAACTGGACGCCCTGGCTGAACTGGGCTTCGATTGGATTTACCTGCTAGGGGTATGGCAAAACGGCGAAGCCAGCCGACGTATTGCTCAATCCGATGAGCAGTTACAAAAAGAGTATGTGCAAGTCTTGCCCGACTTAAGGGATGCCGATATTTGTGGATCATGCTTCGCCATCGCTAGCTATGAAGTGAATCCTGCGTTAGGGGACGAGCGCGCTTTGACGCGTCTGCGCCAGCGCTTACACTCACGCAACATGCAACTGATGCTAGATTTTATCCCCAACCATACCGCTATTGACCATCCCTGGGCATTCAAACAGCCGGAATACTACGTTCCAGGAGATGAAACGCTCCTGGTCAAAGAACCACAAAATTATATCCGCCTTCAAACAATCTACGGCGAACGTATTTTAGCGCATGGGCGGGACCCATTCTTCCCCGCCTGGAGAGATACGCTCCAGTTGAACTACGGTAATCCAGAGGTGCAGAGCGCCATGATCCGCGAAGCGCAAAAAATCGCCGAGCTATGCGACGGATTACGCTGCGATATGGCGATGTTGCTCCTGCCGCAGGTCTTTGAAAGAACGTGGGGAATAAAAACAGAGCCTTTCTGGTCGCGCCTCATTCAGACTTTACGCGCCCAAAAGCCTGATTTCATATTCCTGGCAGAAGTTTATTGGGATCTGGAAAGGGAGCTGCAACAACAAGGGTTCGATTATACGTATGATAAGGGCTTATACGATCGCTTGACCCAACAGCAGGCTCGCCCGCTCCGAGAACACCTGCGCGCTCAGTCATCCTACGCTGCCAGAATGGCGCGCTTTTTAGAAAACCATGACGAACCGCGCGCTGCCAGCGTATTTCCCGCCCCAGTTCACCGCGCCGCGGCTACGGCAGCTTACACCCTCCCAGGTTTGCGTTTTTTCCATGATGGTCAATTGGAAGGCTATCCCAAACGTATTCCAATGCAACTCTGTCGCGCGCCCAATCACCCTGCGGACGAAGAGTTGAAACGCTTTTATCGCCAATTGCTGCGCTGTTTGGATCAACCGGCGCTACAACAAGGCGACTGGATATTGATTGAACCTTCCCCGGCGTGGGATGGCAACTGGACTTGGGAGGATTTTGTCATCAGTTTGTGGATCACTCAGGATGACTCGGCGCTGTTGGCAGTGGTGAATTACGCCTCCCATCAAAGCCAATGTTACGCCCGGCTGGCATGGGAGTCTCTTAGAGATCATTCATGGCGGCTGGAAGATTTGCTCAGCTCAACGCACTATGTACGTCCGGGCAGCCGGCTGATCTCACCGGGTCTGTATCTGGATCTCCCCCCATGGGGGGCTCACATCTTTCAAATCTTGCCTGAAGGAAAAACGCCGCGCGAAGGCGGCGTTTCAGCCCTATAAAAAATTACAGCGCACAGTCATTAACGATTTAATGAGTTCCCCGATGACAGGGTAAGGTCACATAGATCGGCGGACCTTTCTTGCAGTCGTTAATGTAGCGCCAATTCCCACCGCGGCAACCGCAGCCGGCGGGTTCAACTCTGGCAACCACCCGTCCGCATTGCAGATAGATGATCGTTTGCCCAAAGGTCGGATATACTTTGATAAATCGGCCATCAGCAGATGTCCCGCCGCAGCTCGCTGCCCTGCTATCTGCCGCTTTTACATCCACCTCGGCGGTCGCCAGTTGAAGCGAGAGGCGGGTCGTCTGTCGCCCCATCACCTGCACATCTTTCGCTGACTGAGCTTCGGCGTCATCGGTATATGCCAGGACATTATATAACCCGGTCTTCAACCCCGTGAATGTATAAACGCCGCCCTTGCTGCTCTCTTCGGAAATAGCAACCCAGTTTTTATCATATAGCACGATATGGATTGGCAACCGCGAATGCAGCGAGCGTTGAACGCTGACCTGGATCTTTCCGTTCGCCTCTAAATTCGCTTCCACGCCCGGCGCATCCTTCACTTCTTTCGCCTGAACCGGCGAGACCATCAACACCACCCCTAAGCACACCAATAAAACGAAAACCCCTAAGGTATTACGCATCGGTTTCATACAGCACCTCCACTGGTATTTTCGCAAATAAATCCACGCTTGTCAACTCCAATTCCGCCCCGCGGGACAGTTCTTTTCCCCAACTTCGAGAGCGTTCGGAAACCATCTTATTGCCCATCTCCCTTAGCTCCCCTTCCCGCTGGTGTTGTACAGGGCGGGGTCATGAGTGAGGGGAATTTCCGAACGCTTTCTATCATACTAGTGACACCCTTGAGATTATCCTGAACGGACGTTAATTTATAACGCTCTTTGTTCAATCCGAGGGTAAAATCAGGCTATATTTGGAGTTTCTTGCCTTACTGGAACAAATGTTCTATAATTAAACAGGTATATCCGAACGGACAAAGAAGTGAATTCATATTGGAAAGTTTTCTATCAAATGATATGGTTGGCGCTGCTGGCAAGCTTCGCCTGGACGAACCGCGTCGCCTTCGCTCAAACTCCAGTCATCGTCCCCACGCCAGATGGGCGCATTCCTGTGGGGTTCCAACTGCTCGATTCGGCGCCTGGCATCCAGCTTTACAAAAAAGATTACCCTAACGGAAGCCCGGATTACGTTCAAGTGATTGACCTGAGCGCCGGGGCGCGTTTGAAATTGCTTCATGGACAAATCACCGAGCCGCGCCCGACCCGAGGATCGTATGGTGGACCAGACCCGCGTATGACCTCGCCAGCGTTGCAAACTTACTGGCAACAGGTCCTGGAAACTGACGCCGAAGCCTTTTGTGTGACCAACGGCGGATTTTTTTACATGCCAGAATACCCCACTCGCCTTGCATTCCCATTAAAAGTTGACGGTCAAATGATTACCGAAGGATGGGGGATCAAAACTTACATCGAACAAAAGCTGATCTTAGAACTTTGGCCGGATCGCGCCAATATTCGCCCCCTCAGCGCAGAGTCTCTCTATGATTCCGAAGCGCCAAATATTTTAGGCGGGCTTACCGAAGACGCAAACAAAAGGGCTAAATATGCCGTGGGACGCACATTCATCGGCATCGCCGATTATGATGATCATAATGGCTATGAAACGGTGCTGATCTTGAACACTCAGACCGCGCTTCAATCCAGCGCTGCGGCTGTGTTGCGCGATTTCGGCGCAGAGAAGGTCATGATGCTGGATGGAGGCGGCTCCACCCAGTTGTTGTGCAAAAGCGGTTGGCACATTCGATCGGACCGCCCCATCCCCCAGGCCATCGCGGCAATCGCCGCTCAACCGCCGCGCATCGCCGCGCAGCCGCTGGAACAAAGCCAATGGCCTGTGCTGGTGGAAGGGGAGGGTTTTCCATTTTACCTCAAGGTGAGAAACACGGGCGTCCTGAGCTGGACGATCCAAACCACCCAACTCATCCTCGACCCTTCCCCTTGGGGAGTTCCTCAATGGCTGCCGCTTGAAGGCGAGATACAGCCTGGGGCCAGCGCCGTTTTCAGCGACACGCTTGCTGCTTTCCGCAAAGCAGGTCTGTATCAAGTCAAAGTTTCCTGGGGCATCCGTCACGGCGGTGAAACCTATTATGGGGAGCCATTGATGACGCAGGCGGTGGTGTTGCCCAGCGCGCTGCGAGACCAGCGCCAGGCGTTGCAAAGCCAGATTGAACAGTGGCGCGCGCATTCCTCGCCAGAACAGGTCGAGGCGCAGGTTGAACGCTGGCTGGAGGAGAAAAACGGCGCCTCCCTGCCTACTGCGATGGTAGAGGACAAAACCACGCGAGCAGTCGCCGAAGTCCATCCGCAGGATGCTGTCTGGATCCCCTTGATTATGCTGCCCATTGTCATCATCCTGGGTTTTATGGTCAGCCGACGCACAGTTCACGGATGAGGCGCTGTTCTAAGGATCCGTTATGCGCCCGCCCACGACAAAGTGATTGTTCTCTATCCCAACGCTCAAAACCATATTTTGCTACTATAATAGTAGGAATGATTGATCTGGACATGTAAGCAAAGGTTCGAGTCTTCAATTCAATCAGGGAGAACGATGCTTTGCCCACATTGTAACGAAGAGCATTCACCTTCTACACAATATTGCCCCAAGACAGGCCGGCTCCTGACTTCGGCGATGCCGACCTGCCCATACTGCGGCAGCGAAATTCGCCCAGGCATCCGTTTTTGCGCCAACTGTGGAAAACCCTTGCCCGCAGATATTCACAGATCCGCGCCTGCGGTGGCGAATCTTGCCCCGCCTGGCGAGGCGGAAAAACCCGCTTCTCCGTCGGAAGCCGAAATTACCCTCCCCGGCCAACCGAACGCCGCTTCTGAATCCGCTGAACCCTCAGCAGGCAGCTACCCGCCGATCAAGGATCCAAAGCTGGCCTGGGCATCGCCGCCCATTGGCGAACGTGCGGCTACAGCGTCGGGCGGAGTCAGGCGTTCGCCGCGCAGCATAACCCTCGCCCTAGCCGCGTTAGTGATTTTGGCTGCGTTGGTTGGGGTGGGGGTCATCTCGCGGCAGTTTCTCCCGCGACAATCGCCAGGCGTGGTTCTTCAGCTCAGCTCAACATCGCCGACGATCATCGTGCCCTCCTTACCGCCAACCGTTTCTTTACCCACCTCCCCCAGCGCGGCTATCGCGCCGACAAACGCCCCCTCAGTGTCCTCGCCTTCAGCCACTTTCGTGAAAACTCAACCGCCAGTTGTTGTTGCCAACCCCACCATCACGCCCACTGCCTCCCTTGCGCCAGCTTCGACTTCCATGTTGGTTTTCTTCTCCACCCGTGATAGTCGTCAGGCGCTCTATCGCATGAATCCGGACAATCCGCAAGACTGGACTGAGGTGCCTGCTCCAACCGAATACGAAATTTTCGCCTGGCCAACCTTTTGCGGCGACCGCATTGCATTTGAGGCTGAGGATCGTTCCATGAATCTGCCTCCCTGGATTTTCCTGTACGATCCCAAGAGTGGGAGCGTGCAGCCAGTAACTTTTGCGTATTCGCCCCCTCTCCGGGTTGTCCAACCCGGTTGCTCGCCCAGCGGACGCTATATGGCAATGAAGACCCTGCACGATAACCGCTGGTACTTGAGCGTCCTGGATTTGGAAGACCAAACCATCATTGCCGAACGCCCCACGAATGAATACTCAGATGTGGGCTATGCTTCCTGGCCGCTAGAGGACGATTTCTTCGTCTGGATGGGAGTGCGCGCCAGCGGCTATTTTGATATTATTGAAACACGATCCTTTGCCAGCGGCGTACAATTTCCCTCTCAGATCATTGCTCAGGGCAAATATCCCGCCATTTCGCCAGATGGGTCTCGCCTGGCCTTTTTCTGTGGCAACTTGCTTCACCTGTGCATTGCAGAGAGACCCACTTTGAATCTGTTGTATCAGATTCCAGTGAGCTACTTCAAGAAAGTGAACAAAGAAAACGCTCCTGCGACTGCAGCCTGGTCGTCAGATGGTCAATGGATTTACTTCACCTCTTCTATCTCAGGCAATTGGGATATTTACCGAATGAAACCGGATGGCAGCCAGATGCAAAATCTTACCGAAAGCTGGACTTCTGATGAACTGATGCCCGCTGTAAGGTAGTTTACGCATCTGCTGCGGAGATATTTTATGCAAAATTTATCCGGCAGCGTGCTTGTCCAACGCTTTCGCCTGGACAGATTAGAGAGCCAAACCGAGTTGGGGGATGTATATTTGGGCGCGGACTTAAAACGCAACTTCCAGGTGGCGGTTACGGTAATGCACAGCGCCATCCCTTATGATCCAACCGTTCTCAGCTTTCAGCAAGGCAACCTGACATTACAGACACTAAGTCATCCTCACATTGCCCCGTTTTATGGTTTATATCAGGATCAAAACATCGCTTTTCTCGTCGAACGCCATGTAGATGGACCAACTTTAGAAGAGATATTGCGTGAACGCCGCGGGCGTCCCGTTTCTCTCCTGGAAGCGATGATTTTTCTAAAATCGCTCTGCGCCGGGCTGGGTTACGCTCACCGCTTCGGCCTGGTGCATTGCAATGTCAGACCGTCAAATGTGCGCATTGAACGCAACGGCAACATCCTGCTGAGCGGTTTCGGCTTTGCCCGCACCGCGGAAAGTGTGATGACCTCTACCGGCATATTGGGTATTCCCAGCTATCTGGCGCCGGAAGAGATCCGCCGCGAGCTGGTTACCCCTGCCACCGATATCTATGGTTTAGGCCTCATATTATTTGAACTACTCACCGGTCAACACCCCTTTTTGGGTTCGGCGCGCCCATCCTACACCCCAGAGCTGAGCCAGCGCGTCATCGCCGCGCATTTGCTCGAACCAACGCCGAATCCCAAGATGCTAAACCCAGCCATTCCAGAGGGGATTTCACAGGTCATTCTCACCGCCCTGGCGAAAGACCCCCACGACCGTTACCAGAACACCCAGGAGATGTTAGAAGTTGGCTGCGCGGTGACCGGCTACACGCCCGACCAGTTGCCGGAGCGGTTGCCCAACTATCCCGCATCCTCCGGCGGAACCGACGAGACGTTGATCGTTACTCCATTGAGCGCGCCTCCCACCTTGAGCGCCGAACAACGCCCAGGCGAGACGATACCGGTCTCTGGAGTTTCACAACCCGGGACCTACTCACAACAACCCCCTCAGACGCCGGATAGTTTTCGCCGGTCGCCCGGTGGAACGGTAGTTGTGCCCGTTGAACCCGACGAAACCGAGGCCGCCAGCATTCGAAAGCGCATCGCGCCAGTACTGCCCTACGCCCTGGCAATCGGTGCAGCGCTGGCCGCATGCCTGTGTGTGACCGTAATTGGTCTGGCAGTCTTTCCCACGACGCGCGGTTTGTTTGCTCTGCCCATCATCAACCCCACCGCGACGGTTACCTCGACATTTACATTCGTCCCTTCGCCTACCGCGCAACTGATAGCGACCTCAATCCCTCTCGAATCGCCCGGCGCGCTGCTGACTGACACGCCGCCGCCCACCCATCCCCCCCTTCCAACCAACACGCCGCTGCCCAGCGACACCCCAGCGCCCACGCCAACTCCACCCCGCACGGCGTTCACCGTCACCATCCGCAACAACCTCGGCTATCCCATTTATGCTTTCCGTGACGGGCGTCTGATGGGCACAGATCCCATCCCACCAGCGCGCTATATTTATTACCTCAACATCCCCGCTGGCATGCATATCTTTTATTTTTGCAGCAATATCAACGGCACGGATTGCACCGAGCGGCGGGAGGTGAACATCAACCAGGACCTGACGATCGCGGTGCCATAGCCTCCGCGGCAACTACGGATCCCCAATTCAATGTTGGGTTTTGTCCAGCTTGATTCACCCTACCATTAACCATCAACTCTCCCGCAGCTTCCAAACCTGCGGGAGAGTTGTAATTTGCAGAACTTCACGTTCGTAATGATCAACTCTTTGCAAGCAGCAAGGAGTTGCTACTGGGGAAACGACTGGCGAATAAAATCTGCCAGATCGGCTTTCAACTTCTCCAACGATGGCATGTGGATATACATCATGTGCCCGGCTTCATAATAATCCAGGCGAATGTTCGGTTGTAAAGATGCGTCCAGGCCAAGATGATTGAAGGTGTATTCCGTGGCAAAATATGGGGTAGCCAGATCGTAGTAGCCGTTGGCGACGAAAACCTTGAGGAAAGGGTTCATCGCCATGGCGCTGCGCAACGTCTCGCTCACATCCACATACTTATTTTCATGATCTGAATAACTCCACGGCCAGACCTTCGGGTTCAAAATTTCGTACGGCAAATCGCTTTCGAACTTTAATTCGGCGCGCACGTATTGATTGAACGTGGCGGTGTATGGCCCCATGATCGCCGACATGCTGGGGTCGTGGCTGAAATGTTCGCCAGCCGAGTCGCGGTCAATGCCCAGGAAGCGGGTGTCCAACCGGCCAACGGTGCGCCGCCGATCGCGCATCAACTCCTTCGTGAAGCGAAAGATCTCAATTCGCAGGTCGGTACGGTCTATATAATCCTCGGAGAGGGCAGTGTAGCGCGCCAGGCTGCGCCGGATGCGCTGCCGTTCCTCGTCAGAAAGAAGGGCGCCTTTAAATAACGCCAGGTTATACTCGTTAGCGGCAAACGTTTCCACCTCGCTCAACAGCGAGCGCAGATCTTTGGTTTGCAAATCCGGCTCCAGGCGTTGGTGATACCAGGCGGTTGCAGAATAGGTGGGCAAATGGGTGATGTAAGGTAAGTCATTGCCCGGCTCGAACTCGTGTCCCTGAAAGTTAAGCACCGCGGAAACCAGCATCAAGCCGTTCAAATACAAACCATGCCGTTCTTGCAAATAACCGGATAAACCCGCGGCGCGAGTCGTGCCGTAACTTTCCCCGATCAGGAATTTCGGCGAAGCCCAACGCTGATAGCGCGAGGTATAGAGGCGGATAAAATCACCAACCGATTCAATGTCCTTTTTAAAACTATGATACTGTTTGGCTTTCTCGCCCACCACCGGGCGGCTGTAACCGGTGCTGACCGGATCTATAAAAACCAAATCGGTGACATCCAACAGCGAAAAATCGTTGTTCACCAGTTTCCAGGGCGGCGGGAGTAGCGCGCCAGCGTCGCCCATCTCCACCCGCCGCGGTCCCAATACACCTAAGTGAAGCCAAACCGAAGATGAGCCAGGTCCACCGTTGAAAGAGAAAGTAATCGGACGGCGCGATAGATCTTCAACGCCGTCGCGGGTATAGGCAATAAAGAAGATTGAGGCTTTCGGTTTCTCCCCTTCCGACTCGCCAGCTTTCTCTCCCTGACCTTCGCTCTCTTCTTTGAGAACAATACGCCCGCAAGTGACCGTATAGGAGATGGTTTGACCTGCAACAATAGCCGTGTGTCGGGTGACAACCAGCTCATCTTTTGGTTCGGGGCGGGTTTCGGTTTTCGATTCCTCGGAATGCTGATCGCTCTCGCTTTTTGTAGTCATATTGTCTGCTCACAAATCCAGGATGGCTAACGCCTGATCGCGGGTCATATCCAGCGACAGTGTCTCGGCGTCCGGCGGGCCCTGAATAAGGATAGCTGGCGTAAGCCCGCTCAATTCAACCGCTCGTTGGTGCAGTTGCTGCATCTTCGCCACATACTCATCCACCAGCTCTTTGGCTTGCGGCTCGGTCAGGTCTGGGCTGGCGCTGATGGTCTGATACAAACTGAGCATATTTGCCTTTGCGCTGCGCCAATGCTCCTCCGTCGGCTGAGCAGCCTCACGCTGCACCCGCTCCCACAGAGGGTAGAACGGCAGTAGATCCACATCGCTGCGGCTGACCGATTGCACCAGGCTGTACAACACAAATTCGGTTTCTTGCAATGGATTAGCTGCCGCAGCGTTTCTCTCCTGGACGGAGACCGCCTCCGCCAGCGTATCTCCATAACAAAGACGATTGTTCTTTACCCACAATCTGGCGGGGTCAATATTGTTTTGCTGATTGGCAAGCAGGGCAAAATAACCCGGCGTGAATGGTTCGTTGCCATCCGGGTCATATTCCTTGCGATAGCCAATCAGCGGCTGGATCTGACCGCCGTCAAACAGCGCTTCGACGCCATCCAGCACCGTCGCCGCGATCTTAAGATACACGCCTGAAGATGCGCTAAAGTCCAACGCCGAAGCTGCGCTTTCTACAATGCTTAGCAACTTGCGCACCAGGTTCTCACGCTGCGCCCGGTAAAGCACAATGGCCACAGACACCCGCCCGCCGGTGTAAGGATGGAGCCCTGCCACGCGTGTATCTTGAAGCAGCAAGCCCGAATCTGGTATAGAAATCCCTTTTTCCTCGATCAGGGATGGCCCCACCACCATGGGCGCAGCCTGGACAGCGCGGTGATATTGAAACTCCGTAAGCGCCAGCGTCATGGGCAGATAAGTTGTCGCCCACTGTCGGCTATAGGGCAAGTACATCTCATTGAGCCGCACCTGAAAGTAGTGCTGGTTGCGCGTAAAAGGGCCGCCGATCGCCCGATCCACGTGGCTCTCCGGGATCGGCACACAGGTAGGCAAAAAGGAGGGACTTTGCCGGATGACATCCCAAACTTTTGAAACCCGTTCAAGTAAAGTAGGCATCGCTTTATTGACCTTCAGATAATTGGGTGATGAACGGTCCCGCAGGTTTCTGATCACACAGGCTTGTTGTTAGGGAAACCTGCGGGACGTTTTGCACCGACGAGATAAACCAATTTCGGTGAATATCGTTAGTATCCGTGGTGCTTTCGCAAGGCGTAGTGGATGTAATTGGCCCACAAAGTGACCATCGTCTCATCCAGATAGTTATGCGTGCTCATGGTTTGTAGGATTAGCCTGCCGTTGTAGCACTCCGCCAGCACGCCGTAGCTATTCGGTTCATCGGGTCGCGTGCCGAGCACCAGTTGGGCGTCACCGGTGCCGGTCAAAAACATCAAATCGCCTTGATCTTCATAAGGCCAGTAATCGGCAATGCGGAACGCCCGCACACTGACCACCTCATTCAACAGGGGATGATCCGGCTGGTAAGCATAGATCTTCAGATCGGCCGGGGTGCGTGAGCCACCGAACCAGTTCACCACATCCACGCCGCAGCGTAACAAGATCGGTTTGGCTGTACCCAGATGAACTTCATCTAAATACCAGGCTTCCAGGATGACCGAGGTCTTGCCGGAATTGAGAATGCCTTCCAAAACCTCGAAAAAGGTACCCTGGATGCCAGAGCGGTCTTCCGCAGCAATGATAATCAAATCCCAGGGCTGGCCATCCGGCGCATTGCCGATCATGCGATCCATCAGCCGACCTTGAGCGTCGCCCAGGTCTACGTAGGAACCTTTGCGGAAACCCAACCGCTCCATTGCCGCGGCCACATAGCGGAATACTTCGGGATTGCCAGCCACATCCTCAAAAAGCAACACCCGCGAGGAAAGGATGATTTCCTCCAGATTGGCTGGGGCTTGCGGCGAGGTCGCTGGCGGAGGCGGCGGGGTGGGCGGCTCTTGGGTCGGAGATTCCTGCGTTGGCGGCAACGGCGTGGGCGACGGCGGCGATGTTGGTTGAGGCGTGGCAGTCGCCGCCTCGGCGTTGATTGTGGCTTGCATGACCGTGATCGTCGCCGACATATCGTTTGTATTGACTTCCCCTAAGCCGGGAATGCTGCAAGCAATCACTTGTACGAAAAACGGGAGGAGTAGAATGAAAAGAACGCTAAAACGAGGAGGGCGGAAATAATCGGGTCTCAGATGACCATTCATGGTTTACCTCCTATGAAAATGCAAACCACTGAACCCTCGATTAACAACCGGCTATAGGGGGGAAAACAATGTCTGAAGATATTATATCATAAATATTACAATTTTTATTGAATCGAAATCACCACACCTACGCGAGGGCATCTAAGACCCAATCAACCCCATTTCTCGGCCCACCCGACCAAAGACATCCAACACTTTTTCGAGTTGTTCTTCGGTATGTGTGGCCATATAACTGGTACGCAGCAATTCCTGACCGGCCGGCACCGCCGGGCTGAGCACCGGATTCACAAAAACGCCCGCGTCGAAAAGGGCCTTCCACACAAAAATAGTGCGCATTGTGTCGCCGATTAAGATGGGAATAATGGGCGACTGCGAATTGCCGGTGTTGAAGCCCATCGCCTGATACGCCTGGCGCATTCTCTCGCCAATCTGGTTGACACGGGCGATGCGTTCAGGTTCATCCCGCATTACTTCCAGCGCCGCCAAAGCAGCGGCAGCGTTCGCCGGTGGAATACTGGCGCTGAAGATCAGCGCACGTGCGAAATGCTTAATATAGTGAATAACATCGGCGGAACCGGCGATAAAACCGCCCAGCGAGGCAAATGACTTGCTGAAGGTGGACATAATGAGATCCACTTCTTCCGTCACGCCAAAATGCGCCGCCGTGCCCCTTCCACCGCCAAGCACCCCCATGGCGTGAGCGTCATCCACCATCAGGCGAGCGCCGTACTTCTTGCACAAGGCAAGAATCTCCGGCAGCGGGGCAATGTCGCCGCCCATGCTGTACAATCCATCTACGACCACCAGCTTACCCTTACTATCGGGGATATTGGACAGGACGCGCTCCAGATCCGCCATATCGTTGTGGCGAAAGCGCTTGGTCTCTCCCCAGCTCAGACGGGCGCCGTCCACAATGCTGGCATGGTCGTCTTTATCCAGGATCACCACATCGCCGCGACCCACAATGGCGCTGATCGTCCCCAGGTTAGTCTGCATGCCGGTCGAAAAGACTAGGGCAGCCTCTTTACCCACCCATTTTGCCAGCTCTTGTTCCAGTTGCTCGTGCATTTCCAACGTGCCGTTCAAAAACCGTGAACCGGTGCAGCTCGTGCCGTACTTGCGAATGGCATCCTCCGCCGCCTGACGGACTTTGGGATGCGTGGTCAATCCCAGGTAGTTGTTGGAGCCGCACATGATCAGACGGTGACCGCGATAATCCGCCTCGTTGCCTTCGTTGCCTGTCAAGGGGATAAAATATGGGTAGATTCCGGCTTCTTGGGCATCCTTTGCGGCAGTAAACTGAGAACATTTTTCAAAGATATCCATCATGATTTCGCTCCTTTGAATCGTATAGAGAAAGCCTGGCAACGATTAATGCGATTGCCGGATTTGTCGCTGCGCCCGTGCTAACAACATGTCCAGTATTGGATATTGAAGATTTCCCGTCAGGCGCAGCGCCCAAAAAATAATGCGCGAGCCAAAGTCGGGCAAGATATGATATTGCTCCCGCTCAATGCCGCGCACCACCGCTTGCGCTACCTTCTCAGCAGAGATAACCCCTAACTCTGGGAGCAGATACTTGAGTTCTGGCGGTTTATATTGATTCTCATAAGCCAGTTGAGGGGTATCTGTATCCGGGGGAAGGACGATAGAAACCCGGATTCCCAACGGCTTCAATTCCATGCGCAGCGCGTCCGAGAAGCCGCGCAGAGCGAATTTCGAACCGCTGTAGGCGGTATAGCCAAACACCCCCACCTCCGAAGCCAGCGAACCGAAATTGACAATTGTTCCCGAACCTCGCTGGATCATTCCGGGCAATAGCGACTTGATGACATGCACCGTACCAAAATAATTGACTTCCATCATCCAGCGAAAAATTGACAGATTCAATTCTTGCACATAACCAGGATGCGCAGCCCCAGCGGCGTTGATCAAAATATCTGGCAAACCAACGTGGGCGACCAGCCACTCTGCCATCGCCTGCACCTGGGCAGCATCACAGACATCCACGCAGTAATAGCGATGAGCTGCGTTGTCAACTGCTGGCAACGATTCCAAAGCCCGTTTTAGTTTCTGTTCATCCCTCGCCGCCAGCACGACAACAGCATTACGGGCGGCAAGCGCCTTCGCCAAAGCCAACCCAATGCCGCTGGATCCGCCCGTGAGCAAAACAATTTTCTGTTCAATTTTCACCATCACACCTCAACGGTAAGGGATGCAGAGTAAATTATAATAGAAAAAGCCGTGCGGATTTGCTTCAGGAGGCTAATCACATGTCCCTGGGAATCGCCATCGTTGGATTACCCAATGTGGGCAAGAGCACCGTATTCAACGCCCTCACCGGCGCGCAGAATGCGGCGGTTGCGAACTATCCTTTCTGCACCATCCAGCCCAACCGCGCCATCGTGCCTCTGCCAGACGAACGTCTGGATCAGTTGGCAAAGCTGGTCAAAGTCCCTAACGTTATTCATGCAACGGTGGAATTCGTAGATGTGGCTGGTCTGGTCAAGGGCGCCAGCCGCGGCGAAGGGCTGGGCAACCAGTTCCTGAGCCAGATTCGTGAAACCGCTGCTATCCTGCACATTGTACGCTGCTTCGATGATCCGAACGTGGTGCATGTCAACGCCCTCCCCAGCCCGCGCCAGGATATCGAAGTGATCAATCTGGAACTGGCGCTGGCTGATTTGCAACACCTGGAAAGGAAGATCGAACGCTTACAAAGCGCGGTCAAAGGCGACAAAAAGCTGGCGCCTGTGCTGGAAATGTGCGAGCGCCTGCGAGATCACCTCGGGCGCGGACTGCCGGCGTCTCGTTTCCCTGAAGCCAGCGATGAAAAATTTCTCGAATTAAACCACGAATTGCGCCTGCTAACGGCCAAACCCATGATCTATGTGGCAAACGTGGACGAGAACTGCCTCAGCGAAGCCAATCCTTATCTGCTAGAAACCCGTCAGGTGGCCGCCGAACAAGGCGTGGAGTTGGTTGTGCTTTGCGCAAAGCTCGAACAAGAATTGCAAGAGATGGAGCCTCAGGAACGGCAGGAATATCTGGCTCTGGCGGGCATTGAAACCAGCGGGCTGGAACAAGTGATCCGCAAAAGTTTTGAACTGCTCGATTTAATCAGTTTCTTCACCTTCAACCAGAACGAGGCGCGCGCCTGGAACGCCCCACGCGGCGTGACCGCGCCCAAAGCCGCCGGGATCATCCACACGGATTTCGAGCGTGGGTTCATCCGCGCCGAGGTTATCCCTTTCGATGTATTTGTTAAATTTGGCAGCTCGGCGGCCGTCAAAGCCGCCGGTCAAATGCGCCTGGAAGGCAAAGAATATATCGTCCAGGATGGCGATGTGATCTATTTCCGCTTCAATGTGTGAAGTCTGATTTACCCACTTTCAGACTCTCCCACTTGATACGGCACTTCAACGATAACAATTCCCGGTCGGAAGAGCAGGGCTTTGCGCAACCACTCGGCGGTGTTGGCATGTAAGATGCTGCTAACCGTATGGGGCGAGACAAAATGCGGCACGACCACGGTGATGATCTCGCCGGGCTGCCGTTGTTCGGCGAGGTTCTCGATATATTCCAGTAAAGGCTCCACCAACAACCGATAAGGCGAATCCAGAATCACCAGGCGGGTGCCATCTCCCCACGACTCCCATTTTGAACGCACCTTTTCCGCATCTTCGGGTTCAATGGCAACATGCACTGCGGTGACATCATCGGAGAGTGAGCGAGCGTAGTTTAAGGCGTGCAACGCGCCGCGATGCACTGTGGAGATCAGCAAAATCACCCGGTGTCTCTGAATGGTGCGCGGGCTGCCGAAATCTTCTAACGTAAGTTTGCTGGCTAGGTCTTTATAATGGCGATGCACCGCTGTGAATGCGCTGACCAACGTGGGGATAATCAGCAGAACGATCCAGGCGCCATCTCGAAACTTGGTCACCGCAAAGACCATCATGACTATCGCGGTGCAAACAGCGCCAAACCCGTTGACCACCATCTTCAATAACCAGCGCGGGTCGTGATGCACAGAAGAGCCTGCCTCTTTGAGGCTTTGCCCGAGCTGGAGGCGTCCCGACTTCCACCAGCGCCGCGCCATACCGAACTGGGAGAGGGTGAATGAGAGGAACACGCCTATTGCATACAGCGGAATGAGCGCCGTTACGCTGGCTTGAAAGATCAGGATCAGCAGGCTGGCGATCACCGCCAATGTAACAATACCCCGCGAATACACCAGACGGCTGCCGCGGAAGGTCAGTTGACGAGGTAAATACCCGTCACGCGCCACCAGGGCGCTTAAGCGTGGAAAATCAGCAAATGCCGTGTTTGCCGCCATGATTAATATAACGGTTGTCGCGCCAATGGTCATCAAATAGATCGTGTTGCGGCCATTAAAAACGGTGCGCGCCAACTGCGAGATGACCGTCTCGAACTCTGAAGGTACTGCGCCGATCTGTCCGCTTAAAAAGGTAATGCTCAAAAACAAAGTGCTCAGAATGAACGCCATGGCGATCAGAGTGACGCCGGCGTTATGGCTGCGTGGTTCGCGAAAAGCGGTGATGCCATTCGAAATCGCCTCGATGCCGGTCAAGGCGGTCGTCCCGCTCGAAAAAGCGTGCAAGATCAAAAACAGTGTAATCGGTTGGAGCGCGTGGATCATCTCGATTTCTGGCGGATCCACCACTTTGCCCAGACCGCCGGTGAAATAGCGGAACAAGCCAAAGATCACCGTAGAAAACATCATTACCAGAAAGAAATAAGTTGGGATGGCGAAAGTGATGCCCGATTCTCGGACGCCGCGCAGATTGATCAACATGACGAAGAAAACCATGCCTACGGCAATCCATACTCGAAGATCGGTTAAAGCCGGGAACGCCGACACCAATTGCGCCACACCCGAAGAGATAGATACGGATACAGTAAGGATATAATCGGTCAACAAAGCTGCCGCGGCGACCTGAGCCGGTAAATCCCCCAGGTTATCTCGCGAGACAATGTAGGAACCGCCGCCGTTGGGGTAAGCATGGATCGTCTGCTCATAGGAAATTGTCACGATGGCTAATAAAGCGACAATCGCAATCGAGATCGGAAAGGCATAACCAAGCGCAGCGGTTCCAGCAACAGCCAGAATAACCAGAATTTCCTGTGTGGCGTAAGCCGTCGAAGATAGAGCGTCGGAAGCAAAAACAGCCAGACCAATGGCTTTGCCAATCGTCTGGTGCGGCGCATCTGCGGTGGACAAAGGGCGTCCAATCAACCAGGTGCGCCAGGATTTAGGCGGCTGATATTCCGAGCCGCGATATAAGACTCCCGTTTCCAGGAGATAATCGTCGCCAGGGTTCGTTTCTATACCCATAATCGTTTTCATCCATTCTACGCCGATGTAATCTTGTTCGCCCAGGTTTTAACGACGCAGGCTGAAAGTAATATCGGCGGCAAATATAGTTTGATCTTTAGATCGGTTCAGCTCGCTCACGAACGCACTCCTGATAAGCCTGCATCAATTTTCGCGTAAGTTTGCCCGGTTGTCCATTACCAACCACGTATTGATCAATCTGACGCACTGGCAGCACACCGCGGCTGGAGCTAGAGATGAAGGCTTCCTCCAGTGCAGGCAAATCAGCGAGCCGCGCTGCCTCGCCTCTTAAAACGATGCCCAATCGTTGAGCGCATTCCAACACCAACGAACGGGTGACACCGGCCAACACACCCTCTTGGGCAGTCCACAATTCGCCGTTTTTGACGGCGTAAAAATTACTGCTCAATCCCTCCAATAATCGGCCATCCGGCGCGACCATGATCGCCTCATGAACTCCCGCTGGAAGAGAGCGACGCACAGGTTCAGCGCGGGCGATAAAGCGGGTCAGTTTGGCTTGCGGAAGCTGGCGCTGTAAATCGCTGGTGATCACCCGCACGCCTTCCTGATAAGCAGATGGGGGCAGGCTCATCAAGGGTTCGCTGGCAATATACACCACGCCCGGGCAATCTTCCAGATCCAGCGTGAGGCGGAAACGCCGATCTGAGGAGGGAGAAGACTCCGCCAGAATGCGGCGCAATGCTGCCCTCAGCGCCCCCTCGTCTAAATAGACGGGTTTGCCCGCCAGTCTTGCGGTCTCTTCCAGGCGGCGGAAGTGATCGCTCAGGCATAACACCTTCGCGCCTTCGTAAGTGCGGAAAGTCGTGTACGCGCCGCCGGGGAGGAGACGGGAAGATTCATCCAATGTCTCGGCTGGATGCGGCAAAGTCGCTGGTTCCAAATTGGAGCCAGCATCATCAGGGATGAGTTTCCAAACCAGAACAGACATAGCGCGCCGGATTCAAGGTTGATTACAACGCCCTGCAGCATTGTTCGCATACAGGACTTCAGTTCGTGAACGGGTTTTCTTCATCAGGACGTTTGACAGGGCTGAGGATAGGTGACCGGATGATAGTGAACATAAACGCGTCGCACCAGGTCTAAATGTTCGTAGATTAAATTCTCTACTTCAGTGGAAATGCAGTCTCCAGCAGCCACCGATAATCCACCTTCTACGCCGATCGTCAGGTTGACGACAATATAAGGCCCGAAGCGATGAGCGTGCACTTCCTCGACGCTCTTGACGTCTTCGATCGTCGTTGCCAATTGGGTAATTTGCTGCGCCAGTTCTTCGCTGGGTACAGCGTCCATTAATTCCGCGGAAGACTGACGCAACACTTCCACGCCGGTGCGCAAGATCAACAACGCCACCAGCGCTCCAACCAGCGGATCCACCCAGGGCAACCCCTCCCGCCCCAAAAAGATGCCCACCGAGGCGGCAGAGGCGGAAAACACATCATTGCGGTGATCATACGCAAGGGCGCTAACCGCTGGATTATTCGTCTGGCTGCCTAAACGACGCGTGTAACCATAAAGGACGATTTTTGCCCCAACCGTTATCAGGGCAATCCATAACGCCAGAAGAGAGGCGCCTGTTGAAGCGGCCTGGCCGGAAACCAGATCGAAAACGTTATTGATCGAGTCCCAGAAGACCGCGATGCCGGTGGTCAGAATGAAAGCGCCCACCACCAAAGAGGCGATGCTCTCCAATTGGCTATGCCCGTAAGGGTGACTCTCATCCGCAGGTTTGATAGACAAACGCATAAACACAGCGACAACCAAATAGTATGCCACATCTGAAGAAGAGTTCACCCCTTCTGCCAGCAGCGCCGGGCTGTGACCAAGAATCCCCACGCTGGTCTTTAACAGCGCTAAGATAATATTAGCCGCCAACCCCAGGTTGACGGCTCGCTGACTTCTTGCCTGTCGTAGAGAAGAGGCGCGTCGTTGATCGGGCCTTTCGCGAAGCATCGCACCATTGTTGACTGCATCCGGATGGATTTCTACCGATCGAACGACTGCCGGTTCCTGACTGGAAAATGAATCTGGCATGCCGTTGATACCTCAGCGGCATATTATAATCGAAAAGAATACGACCTTCCGCTTCGAAGACGTGGAAGGTCGCTCTATGACGAACACGCCTTCAAAGGGCTGCGCTTCTCTAGCAGCAACGCTTCATCCGATGGCGGCGCAGGCGGCTTTTAGATTGCGCCCTTAATATGTGATTTGACGGGGCAAACTCTTTGCCTGTTCAACCCAGCTTTGCACCTGCGATAGCACCGGCAGGCGACGCACCAGCTTTTTCTCGGCGTTGACGGCGGTCATCTTTTCCAGCAGATGTTCCGGGTTGCGCTGAGCCAGCTCCATCACGGTATCCACCCCCGCCGCCTCCAG
>Ga0226835_1000929_pt1 | contig 20969 bp, 20 predicted proteins | sample LAC_MetaG_1_FD_163627 | JGI IMG/M metagenome (GOLD analysis project Ga0226835, IMG submission 163627) | Anaerobic ammonium oxidizing microbial communities from anammox membrane bioreactor (MBR) in UC Berkley, California, United States -... | ecosystem: Engineered > Bioreactor > Anaerobic >...
GACGGCGAGGCGGCGTTTCAGGCCATGCTCGGAAAGCCGTTCGATATCGACCAGCTCGGCGACAAGCGCGTCGGCCGCGAGGTCTCGCCCTACGGCATCACGCTCGGCATCACTTATCCGGCGCTATCGGTGGACCGGCTGCTTGCGCTGTCGGGTGCGGCGGGCGAGGCGTGGGGCCGCGCGAGCGTCGAGGATCGCGTCGGCGTCTGCCTCGAAATCATCCATTGCATCAACCGGCAGAGCTTCCTGATGGCGAACGCCGTCATGCATACGACCGGGCAGGGTTTCATGATGGCGTTCCAGGCCGCCGGCCCGAATGCGCAGGACCGGGCGCTGGAAGCGGTCGCCTACGCCTATGACGAGATGAAGCGCGTTCCGGGCTCCGCTAACTGGTCGAAACCGCAGGGCAAGAGCGATCCGCTCGTGCTCGACAAGGTCTGGCGCATCGTCCCGCGCGGCGTCTCGCTCGTCATCGGTTGTGCCACGTTCCCGACCTGGAACGCCTATCCTGCCATCTTTGCGAGCCTTGCGACCGGCAATACGGTTCTCGTGAAGCCGCATCCGGGCGTCATCCTGCCGCTGGCGCTGACGGTGCGGATCGCGCGCGAGGCGATCAAGGAGGCAGGCTTCGATCCCAACGTGATCATGCTCGCCCCCGACGACGCGGAGGCGCCGATCACGAAGGAACTCGTGACCGATCCGCGCGTCGCGATCGTCGATTTCACCGGCAGCCCGGTGTTCGGCCGATGGGTGCGCGAGCATGCGGCGACCGATCTCGTCTTCACCGAAGAAGCCGGCATCAATCCGATCGTTATCGATTCCACGTCGGATTTCCGCGGCCTGTGCGGCAATATCGCGTTCTCGCTGACGCTTTATTCGGGGCAGATGTGCACGGCGCCGCAGAACATCTTCGTGCCCGCCGGTGGCATTGCGACCGATCAGGGCCACAAGACCTTCGACGAGGTCGCGGTCGGTATCGGTGCCGCGGTCGACAAATTGCTGAGCGATCCCGATCGCGCGATGGCGCTGCTCGGCGCCGTGCAAAGCGAGGCCACGCTCAAGCGCATCGAGGCAGCGCGCAAGCTCGGCTCCGTGGTGCGCGATTCCGCGCCGGTCCCGATCGTCGGCTTTGCGCAGGCGCGCACGGCCTCGCCGCTCATTGTCGCCGTCGACGCGGGCGATGAGACGGCCTGGGGCGAGGAACGGTTCGGACCGATCGCATTCGTGATCAGGATGCCCTCGACCACGGATGCGATCGCGCTTGCCGCAGAATCCGCCAGTCGCAAAGGCGCGATCACGGCGGCGCTCTATTCGACCGGGGAGGTCGTGATCGATGCGGCGGCCGACGCCTTCGCCAAGGCCGGCGTTGCGCTTTCGGTCAATCTGACCGGCGGTGTGTATGTCAACCAGTCCGCCGCGTTCAGCGATTTTCATGTCACCGGCGCCAATCCGGCCGGCAATGCCTGCCTGACCGACACAGCCTATGTCGCCAACCGCTTCCGCGTCGCCACCGTGCGGCGTCATCGGCCGCCACAGGCGTGACGGCGTCGTGAATGGTTCTTGATGCAGTCCGGAGCCCGCTCGCGCGCTAGCGCGAGGATTGCCCGGCGGCCAGCCGAGTCTCGAATTCCCGCAGGACTTCGATCATCATCTGACGATTGGCGGGGCCGAACAGCTCGGCGAGCCTGGCCTCGTGCTGCGCGGCCAGCATCTTGGCCTGCTTGAGGAGCTTCTGGCCCTCGCGTGTAAGATGCAGCGCATGCGACCGACGGTCGCGGTCGGACGGCAGCCGCAGCGTCAGCCCGCGCCGGTCCAGCCTGTCGAGCATGCGCACGAGACGCGCGCGCTCGATACCAAGGATATCCGAAATGTCCGACTGCGAGAGGCCGGGATTGGCGCCGATAACCACCAGCACCGAATACTGGGCCGGCCGGATGTCGATTGGCGTAAGCGTCCGGATGAAGTCCTGAAACACCCAGACCTGGGCGCGGCGCATGAAATAGCCGAGATGCCCGTTCAGCACCCCGCGATCGGGCCGCGCATCACGTGCTTTCGGACTTGCCAGCCGCGGGCGCGCCGTCGAGGGAGCGGAGGCCTTCGCTGAAAATTTGCGGTCGGACACGGACATTCCCTGGTCGAGCCGGCATCGCACGATGGCCGCGGCGGCCAGCGTACGTCGCAGAGCGCGCGTTTTGCTGATCAGCTTAACGCCGTAGATAGTTGTTGACTACATCAATTGTCGTGGACAACAATATTTTGAAAGACCGGACCGGGGGCGGCCGGTCGGATCGCGCGATCGGCCTGTCGGTCGCGTCAGCTCCGATCAGGCATTGCAACTTGTTCCGAAGAATAAGAAAAATAGCATTCAAGCGGCGTTCGGCCGCGACCGGGATTCAGGGAGGATTCCAGAATGACCAAGACCACACGGACGGACTTGGCCCGCAAGGGCCCGCGCGTCACACGGCGCGCCTTTACGGCTGGCGCCGGCGCAACCGCGCTTCTTGCGGGCACAGCGCCTTTCAACATCATCCAGGCGCAGGGTGCCGCGCTGAAGGTCGGCGTGCTCCTGCCGCGTTCGGGTGCGCAGGCCGGGATCGGGCAGGATTGCCAGCGCGGCGTGCAGGTGGCGGCCGGCATCCTCAAGGATCTTGGTCTGCCCAATCTGCAGATCATGAACGCCGATACCGAAACCAACGTCGAAGTGGCGCGCGCACAGGCCGAGAAGCTGATCAATGAAGGTGCGCAGCTTCTGATCGGCGCTTTCGATTCGGGCCAGTCGACCGCGATCGCCCAGGTCGCCGAGCAGAAGGGCATTCCCTACGTCATCAACATCGCCGCTGCTCCCCCGATCACCGAGCAGGGCTACAAGTTCGTTTTCCGCAACTTCCCGGTTGCCGGCACGATCCTGGCCGACGCATTCGCCAACCAGAAAGAGATTTTTGCCGCCACCGGTTCGGCGCCGAAGTCGGTTGCCTTCCTGCACTGCAATGACACGTTCGGCACGGCGATGAAGAACGGCATCGGCGCAGTCATGCCGAAGTTCGACATGCCGTACAAGATTGCGGAAACGATCTCCTACGATCCGACGGCGCGCGACCTTTCGGTCGAGATTGCCAAGGCCAAGGCGACCGGCGCGGATGCGCTGCTGGTGGTCAGCCGTCTGAATGACGCGATCCTTCTGACCCGCGAACTCGTCAAGCAGCGCTGGTCGCCGATGGCGATCCTGAGCATGGGCCCGGGCTGGTACGAAGACCAGTACCTGAAGACGCTCGGCAAGCTCGGCGACGGCCCGCTCAGCTTCGTCCCCTGGTACGATCCCAACAAGAAGCTCAGCAAGCAGCTCGAGGCGGCGGTCGCCAAGGCGTTCCCCGGCATCAACGTCAACACCAACCACGTCTACACGTTCGAGGCGCTGCTGGTGGCGGCCGATGCCTACAAGCGCGCCGGTTCGACCAATCCGACGGCGCTGGCGGACGCGATCCGCAAGACCGATATCAAGGACAACGTCTCGACCGGCCCCGGCATCCAGTTCAACGCGAAGGGCCAGAACGACAAGCTGAGGAATTCGGCGATCCAGAACCGCGGCGGCAAGCTCGTCACCGTGGCGCCGAAGGAAGCGTCGAATGCCAAGGTCGAATGGCCGATGAAGCCGTACGACAAGCGCGGCTGATAACGATAAAAATAAAAGCGCAAGCTCCGGCCGCGAACAGCGGCCGGAGCTTGCGATGACAGGACCATTTCGTGCCCGCAGAAATCTACCTGAACGTTGCCATCAGCGGCATCCTGACCGGCCTCGTCTACGGACTGATGGCGCTCGGCTTGTCGGTCATTTTTGGCGTTATCCGGATCGTTAATTTCGCGCATGGCGAAATGATGACGATCGGCATGTATATCGCCATCGTGATATTCTCCGCCTTCAAGCTGGATCCGCTCGTCATGATGGTGCCGATCGCGGCGGTGCTGTTCGTGTTCGGATATGCGCTGCAGGCGAGCCTGATCAATCCCTTCATCAATCGCCCCGAGCACAGCCAGTTCATGCTGCTGGTCGCGATCGCGCTGATCATGGTCAACGTGCTGCTGATCATTTTCGGGCCCGACGCCAAGAACGTCCAGACCAGCTACGCGTTTGACAGCTTCCTGGTCGGCTCGTTGATCGTCGACGCGACCAAGGTCTATGCTGGCGGCGCGGCGGTGCTGGTCTCGGCGATCCTCTTTGCCTTCTTCCGCTTCACCTATATCGGGCAGGCGATCCGCGCCTGCGCCGACAATTATGTCGGCGCGCTGGTAGTCGGCCTCGACGTGAAGCGTCTTTACGCGCTGACGTTCGGGATCGGCGCGGCCTGCGTCGGCGCGGCCGGCGCGATGCTGGTGCTGATCATCGACGTGACGCCGGCGCTCGGACCGGCCTATACGCTGCTCGCGTTCATCATCGTGATTACCGGCGGCCTCGGATCGATGCCGGGCGCGCTTCTCGGCGGAATCCTGATCGGCTTTACCGAGGCGATGGCTGGTCTTCTGTTCACGCCTTCCGCCAAGAGCATGTTCGCCTTCGCCCTGCTTGTGCTCGTACTTCTGTTCCGCCCGCAAGGCATCATGGGCAAGAGGACGACATGATCGGGCAATTGTTCGAAGGCGTCCCTGCGCGTGCGCTCGTCCTCGGCGGTCTGCTGCTGGGGGTGCTGGTGGCCGCGCCGTTTCTGGTCAACGATTATCTGCTGACCGTTCTGATCATCATCCTCTATTACGCCTATACCGGCCAGGCGTGGAACATCATGATGGGCTTCGCGGGCCAGCTTTCGCTCGGCCACGCGCTTTATGTCGGGCTCGGCGCCTATACGACCGCCGCCTTGTATGTGCATTTCGGCGTCTCGCCCTGGATCGGCATTCTCGCCGCGATCCCGATCGCTATCATCGGTGGAGCGATCATTGGCTTTCTCGCCTTCCGCTTTCGCGTCGGCGGAGTCTATTTCGCCATCCTGACGATTGCGTTCGCGGAGTTCGCGCGGGTCGGCTTCGACCATTTCAGCTGGGTTGGCGGTTCGAGTGGTTTCTTTCTCCCGGTGGCGAACTATTCGGTCAGCGATCTGTGGAACCTGCGCGGCAAGCCGATGATGTTCTATTATCTGATCCTGACGATGACGGTCGGTGCGTTCGTCATCTGCCGTCTGCTGCTGACGGGCCGGATCGGCTATTTCTGGCTCGCCATCCGCGAAGACGAAGAGGCGGCGCGCGCCATCGGCATCGATACCTTCCGCTACAAGATGTTTGCGGTGATCCTGTCGGCCGGCATGACGTCGCTTGCCGGGGTGTTCTTCGCCTTCTTCTACAACAACTTGTTTCCGGAACAGGTTTTCCATATTTCGCGTTCGATCGAACTGATCCTGGCGCCGATCATCGGCGGCATCGGTACGCTGTTCGGTCCGGTCCTCGGCGCATTTCTGCTCACGGGATTGTCGGAGTCCATGCACGCCATCTTGTACAAGTTCGGGGTGGACATTCCGGGCGTCAAGCAGGTCTTTTACGGATTGTGCCTGCTGTTCGTCGTGATCGTGTTGCCGCACGGTGTCTGGCCGTGGGTTGCGCGCGTCCTCGGGATCAGGGAGCGCCGGTCATGAGCGCGCTTCTTTCCGTACAGGGCGTCACCAAGCGCTTCCGCGGTCTCCTCGCCGTCGACAATGTCAGTCTCGAGGTTGCCGAAGGCGAGATTTTCGCCGTGATCGGCCCGAACGGCGCGGGGAAGACGACGCTGTTCAACATGGTTGCCGGCGTCTATCAGCCCGATCAGGGCCAGATCGAATTTGCCGGCCAGCGGCTCGACGGCAAGACGCCGGATCAGGTCTGCCGCGCCGGCGTCGGCCGGACCTTCCAGATCGTGCGACCGTTCCCGGCGCTCTCGGTCGAGGACAACGTGATCGTCGGTGCGTTGCTGCGCCATCACGGGCTGCGTGACGCGCGCGAATCGTCATATGGAATTCTGAATCGCTTCGATCTCTATGATAGGCGCCATCGGCTGGCGTCGGAATTGACGCTTCCGGACCGCAAGCGGCTGGAGGTCGCGCGCGCGATCGCCACCGAGCCGAAACTTTTGCTGCTCGACGAGGTGATGGCCGGGCTGCGCCCGACCGAGACCGACCGCATGGTCGCGGCGCTCCAGCGCCTGAACCAGGAGCACCGCGTCACCGTTCTTTTGATCGAGCACGTCATGCGCGCGGTGATGGCGCTCGCTTCGCGCGTCATGGTGCTGCATCACGGGGCGGCCATCGCAGAAGGGCGGCCGGACGAGGTGGTCCGTGACCCTGCCGTCGTGCAGTCCTATCTCGGTGCGGAGGCCGTCGGCTGATGCTGAAAGTCTCCGGTCTCGATGTTTTCTACGGCGATGCGCAGGCGCTCGACGGCGTATCGCTGGAAGTCGCGGAAGGCTCGATCGTCGCCATCGTCGGCGCCAACGGTGCCGGCAAGACGTCCCTCATCCGCACCATTGCCGGCATCAATCGCCCGGCGCACGGGCAGATCCATTTTCGCGGCCTCGATATCGCGGGTGCGCCGAGCTACAAGGTTTGCGATCTGGGGATCGGGCAGGTGGCGGAAGGCCGCCAAGTCTTCCCCACGCTGTCGGTGTCGGAAAATCTCGACATGGGCGCCATGTTGCCGCGCGCGCGCGCAACGCGCGAACGCAACCGCGAGCGCGTGCTCGACCTGTTCCCGCGTCTGCGCGAGCGTCTGTCCCAGGCCGCAGGAACATTATCGGGCGGGGAGCAGCAGATGCTGGCGATCGGCCGCTGCCTGATGGGCGCGCCGGAACTTGTGATGTTCGATGAACCCTCGCTCGGCCTTGCGCCCACCGTTGTGCAGCAGGTGCTGGCCACCATTCGCGACCTCAACCGCGAAGGCCTCACCTGTGTGCTGGTCGAGCAGAACGTTGCGGTGTCGCTGCGGCTCGCCGCCCGTGCCTATGTGCTGGAAAACGGCCGTGTCACGCTATCGGGAACCGGCAAAGAGCTGCTCGCCGACGACCGTGTCCGGCAGGCCTATCTCGGCATGTAGTCTTATCGGCGCATCATCGCGTCGAGGGCGGCCACGCGAACCGCGAGCGGGGAATCGGGAAAGGCACGGCGCAATATCCGCAACGCCTCCGAGCCCGATGAGGGGCCGGTGTCCGTTATCGCGGTCGCCATGGCGCGCGCCAGTTCCGCTTCCGCTCGTCCCGTTGCCCCGCAGGGCATAAGCGTCACGTCGCCGTAGGGCTGCGGCTCGACGACGACCGCGATCGCGTTGCGGGAAGGGGTGGCGGCCATGGATCTGGCTCCAGGAAATGGCATCGTGCGCGGAGAACGCACGAGACGGGCCGGGGTTCCGTTTACCCGGCTGCGGTGTTAGTTCCGGCGGGATGTCATGGCAGGCCCGCGTTGGATGGCTGGCTGCGCTGGATTTAACCTCAAGGCCGTCGTGCGAAGGCTGGGCCGATTGCACCCCATGTTCCGCCACGTCTTGACGGGCGTTTTCCCGCGCGCCTTCATGGCACAGCGTTTGGTCATCCATGCCATCGCATTGAAGACGGCAATTCACCTCATCTTCTGCATAAAATCGGGGACGTTCATGAAGCTTTATTATTCGCCCGGCGCCTGCTCGCTGTCGCCGCACATCGTTCTGCGCGAGGCCGGGCTGCCGTTCGATCTGGAACGGGTCGACAACAAGGCCAAGAAGACCACAAGCGGGACCGATTTCTGGAGCGTCAATCCGAAGGGCATGGTGCCTACGCTGCAGCTCGACGACGGACAGATTCTCACCGAAGGACCGGCCATCGTCCAGTACATCGCCGATTGCAGGCCGGAAACTGGCCTGATGCCCGCCCCCGGAACGATGGAGCGCTACCGGGTGCTCGAATGGCTGAATTTCGTGGTCGCCGAGATCCACAAGCAATTCACGCCGCTGTTCAAGCCGGATACGCCCGAAGACTACAAGACGATCGCCAAGAACAATATCCTCAAGGCGTTCGCCCTGCTCGACCGGCACCTGGCCGGCAAACAGTATCTGCTCGGCGACCGCTTCAGCGTGGCGGACGCCTATCTGTTCGTCGTGCTCAACTGGGCGCGCCTGCACAAGATCGACCTCGCCGAATGGCCGAACGTGAAGGCGTTCCGTGAGCGCGTTGCTGCGCGTCCGATGGTGCACGAGGCGATGAAAGCCGAAGGCCTGATCAAGCCCGCGGCGTGAGCGCGCCTGAAAAGCGAAACGGGGCGGTGAGGAGCCGCCCCAGTCGCAATCGGATTATTGCCGTGCGCGCATATTGCGGCCGCTGACGTCAGGCTTTCGGTTTTCCGATCGTGACCGTCAGCGTGCCGACGCCCTCGATCTCGCATTCGACCTTGTCGCCGGGCACAAGCGCACCGACGCCGGCCGGCGTGCCGGTCATGATGATGTCGCCAGCCGCAAGCTCGACCATCTCCGACAGTTTCCAGATCGTCTCCGGAACGTTCCAGATCATCTGGTTGAGATCGCCTTCCTGCTTCACGGCGCCATTCACTTTCAGGGCAATGCGTCCCTTGGCGGGGTGGCCGATTTCGGAGGTAGGAACGAGTGCGCCACAGGGGGCCGAAGCGTCGAAGGCCTTGCCGATTTCCCACGGCCGCTTGATCTCGCGCGAGGCGATCTGCAGGTCGCGGCGCGTCAGGTCGATGCCGACGCCGTAGCCCCAGACGCAGTCGTTGGCCCTTTCCGGCTTGATATCGCTGCCGCCGGACTTCAGCGCCACGACCATCTCGACTTCGTGGTGCATATCCTTGGTCAGCGGCGGATAGGGGACGACGCCGCCATCGTGGACAATCGCGTCGGCCGGCTTGGCGAAAAAGAACGGCGGAGCGCGTTCGTCCTGCCCCATCTCGCGGATATGCTCGATATAGTTACGGCCCACGCACCAGATGCGGCGCACGGGAAAGAGCTTGTCACTGCCCTTGACCCTGATGGCGGCCTGCGGCGGGGGTGCAATCACGTACTTGCTGGCATCGGCACTCATGGGCGATCCGATTTTGGGTGATCCGATTCTGGGACGGTTCAGTGTTCAGGCAGGAGGACGTCGCAGATTGCAACGTCCGCATAGCATACCGCGCCCGCGGATCAAATCACCGGTCGCGTGTCCGCTCACGCAGAGGCAATGGCGGCGACCTTCTGCTCCGGCTGCTCGTCCTTGAGCTGGAGCCGGTAGAGCGCCGCATAGCGGCCGCCCTTGCGGACCAGCTCCTCGTGACGGCCGGATTCCGAGACGCGGCCGTCCTCGATGACGAGAATATTGTCGGCATGCGCGACAGTATGCAGGCGGTGGGCGATCACGATTGTCGTGCGCCCCTGTGTCAGGCGGGCGATGGCATCCTGAACCTGGCGCTCGGATTCCGAATCAAGCGCGGCGGTCGCCTCGTCAAGCAGGATCAGATGGGCGTCCTTGATCAGCGCGCGGGCGATCGCGATGCGCTGGCGCTGCCCGCCGGAAAGCTGCAGGCCGTGCTCGCCGACCGAGGTGTCGTAACCGCCGGGGAACGACATGATGAAATCGTGCGCATTGGCCGCCCGCGCGGCATCGACGATTTCCTTCTCGCTCGCACCCGGTTTTCCGAACGCGATGTTGTCGCGGATCGAGCCGCGAAACAGGAAGACGTCCTGTCCGACATAGCCGATCTGCTGCCGCAGGGAATACCGCGAGACCTCGGCGACGTTCTGCCCGTCGATGGAGATCGTACCTGCCTGCACCTCGTAAAGGCGCAGGATGAGGTTGAAGATCGTCGACTTTCCGCCGCCTGAGGTCCCGACCAAAGCCGTGGTCTTGCCGGGCTCGGCAACGAACGAGGTCTGGCGCAGCACCGGTTCGCCCGGCCGGTAGCCGAACTCGACCCTGGAAAACTCCACGCGCCCTTGCTGCATGCGCAGCGCTGGGCGGTTACCGTCCTCCGGCTCGCTCGGCGGGGCATCGATGATGTCGAACAGGATGCGCACGCCGACGAGGCCGGCATTGAGATCGATGTTTAGCCGTGCCAGCCGCTTGGCGGGTTCGTAAGCAAGCAGGAACGCGGTGATGAAGGAGAAAAATTCACCCGGCGTCGCGCCGGTTTCGATCGTGCGATAGCCGCCATAGGTGACGCCGAGCGCGATCGCGATGCCGCCGAGTGTCTCCATCAGCGGGCTGGAGCGGTTGGAAACGCGCGCCAGCTTGTTGGCCTCGTGCTCGACGTCGGCAATGTTCTTGCGCATGCGCTCGCGCATCTCGTCTTCGAGCGTGAATGTCTTGACGATGCGGATGCCCTGGATCGTCTCCTGCATCGTCTCGAACAGGCGGGTGCCGCCGGTGAACTGGTTCTTTGCGATCGTGCGCACGCGCCGCACGAGCTTGCGCACGATCCACAATGCCGGCGGCGCGATGACGAACGCGAACAGCGACATGACCGGGTCCTGGATCACCATCACGGCGGCAAGACCGATGAGCGAAAGCAGGTCGCGGCCGACCGCGGTGACCAGCAGGTTGAGAACCTGCGTCGCGGAATTGGCGCCGGTCGACAGGCGCGCGAGGAATTCGGAGGAATGGCGCTGCGAGAAGAAGCCGAGATTCTGCCGCATCAGGCGGTCGAACATGCGCTGCTGGTTCTCGGCGATGATGCGGTTGCCGATGCGCGAGAGGATGACGGCATGGCCGTAGCCGGAGGCACCCTTGACCGCGAACACGATCACGGTGATGACGCCGAGGAACACGATGCCGGGGAAGCTGCGGTTCACATAGGCTTCGTTGACCACGGTGCCCATCAGATAGGCAGTCAGCGCGGTGGTTCCGGCGCCGATCGCCATCAGCAAGAAGGCGAGGGCATAGCGGCGCCAATGCGACAGGCCGTATTCGGTCACCAGACGCCGGATCAGGGCGGAGGCACTCTGCTCAGCGGCAGGATTGTGGTCGGCTGTGCCGGGCATTGACGGTCCTTCGATGCTGGTTGTTTTTGGGCCTTTTGGGCCGTTGTCCGGATGCCCGAATCCAGGCATGGCGGCCGCGCCGGGCAGCCGGGCCTTCCATGCCCGTCCGTGCCAGATTATTCAAGTATGAAAAGGAGCTAGCTTGGTCAGGCCTGCGCGGCGAGCGGCAGCGCGCGCTCGGCGGCGAGCTTGGCTTCCCAGGCGAGCGCATGGCCCACGATCGTCGGCAGGTCGTCGAACTGGGGCGCCCAGCCGAACGCGGCTCGGATCTTGGCGCTGTCGGCGACGATCGCGGCGGGATCGCCCGGGCGGCGCTCGGCGTACGCGACCGCAAAGTTCCGCCCGCTGACCTGCTTGACCGCCTCGATCACCTCGAGCACCGAATAGCCGTGTCCGTAGCCGCAATTGACCGTCATGCTGCGGCCGCCACGCCGCAGATGCGCAAGCGCCATCGAATGTGCCCGGGCCAGATCGCTGACATGGATATAGTCGCGGATGCAGGTGCCGTCTGGCGTCGGATAATTGGTGCCGTACACGTCGAGCTTGGCGCGCAATCCGAGCGCGGCTTCGACGCCGACCTTGATGAGATGGGTGGCGCCCACGGTCATCTGCCCGGTGCGGCCGGCGGGGTCGGCGCCTGCGACATTGAAATAGCGCAGCACCGCGTATTTTAACCCGTGCGCGGCGGCGACATCATGCAGCATGATCTCGCTCATCAGCTTGGAGGCGCCGTAGGGCGACATCGGGTGCGTCTGCGCATCCTCGGCCACCGGGATGCGATCCGGGTTTCCGTAGACGGCCGCGGTCGAGGAGAAGATGAAATGCTTCACGCCGCCCTTGATCGCGCTTTCCAGCAGCGAGCGGGTGTTCATCGTGTTGTTGTGGTAATAATAAAGCGGATCGCGCACCGATTCCGGCACCACGATCGATGCCGCAAAATGGATGATGGCGTTGACACGATGCGCGCCGATCAGGGCGCCGGTGAGGCCGACATCGCCGGTATTGCCGACATAGAGCGGCACGCTCTGCGGGATGGCCGAGCGAAATCCGGTCGACAGATCGTCGAGCACGATCACCTGCTCGCCGGCATCGACGAGTTCGTGCACCATATGGCTGCCGATATAGCCGCAGCCTCCGGTCACCATAATGCACATGCGAGACGGTCCCGATCCAGTCGGGACCTTGGTTAGCCCGGCAATATGAAGGTTATGTTTCGGCGGCGGGAGGGTTACCGCTATCGTTAACGCATCGTATAGATGACCCGGCAAATCGCGGTTTTCGACGGTTCGAGGCGGCTCGCGTGCAAGACATAGAAGTCATCATTCCCAACCTGCATTGGCGTTATTCGGGCGTCACCGCGACGAATCGGACGGTGGCGCCGCGCATCGCAGGCCGTATCGCGGCCGGCTGGTTCGGCAGCGATGCACCGCCCGGCATCCGCAGGCTGTCGGGGCGGGACCTGCTTGCCTTGCGGTTTCGCCGGCCGCGCCGGCCCCTGATCTGGCACGCCCGCCGCAACACCGAGATGATGGCCGGCCTGGCGTTCAAATGGCTCGGCTGGCCGCTGCGGCTCGTCTTCACATCGGCCGCGCAACGTCATCATACATGGATCACGCGATTTCTGATGGCGCGCATGAACGCGATCATCGCGACGAGCGAGGCGGCGGCATCCTATCTGCGTTTTCCGGCGACGGTGATCCTGCACGGCGTCGACACCGGACGCTATCGCCCGCCCGGCGACCGCGAAGCGGAGCTGAAGGCCACCGGTCTGCCCGGCCGCTATGCGATCGGCTGCTTCGGTCGCGTGCGCGCCCAGAAGGGCACCGACGTTTTCGTCGAGGCGATGTGCCGGCTGCTGCCGCGCCATCCAGATTTCGTCGCCGTGATTATTGGGGCGGTGACTCCCGATCAGCGCGGTTTCGAGGAAGCGCTCAAGGAACGCGTGAGTGCTGCCGGCCTGTCCGACAGGGTCCGCTTTTTCGGCGAACTGCCGATCGACGACGTGCCGCAATGGTACCGGCGCGTCCTCATCTATGCGTTCACGTCGCGCAACGAGGGGTTCGGATTGACCTTGCTGGAGGCGATGGCGGCGGGGGCAGCCGTGGTTGCGGCGCGGGCAGGCGCCGCGGAGACTGCGGTGCTCGATGGCATCACGGGGACGCTTGTGCCGCCCGGAGACGCCAACGCGCTGGAGCGCGCACTCGAACCGCTGATGCGCGAGCCCGCTCGCGCTGTCGTCATGGGGGAACGCGGACGCGAGCGGGTGGTCTCAGGGTTCAGCGCCGATGCCGAAGCCGGTCTGATCGTCGGCGTCTATCGCAATGTTTTGGGGGCGCGTTAGATCGTGCCCGAGCGGCGCAGATAGTCGTTGATCGCATCCGCCAGATTACTGCCGTCGAAAAGGTAGCCGGCGATGCCGACTGCCGCGGCGGCGCGCAGGTCGGTTTCCTTGTCACCGACGAGAAAACTGCGCGATTTGTCGACCGGCCAGACCTGCATGATGTCGAGCAACATGCCCGGCTTCGGTTTGCGCCATTCGGAATCCTGCCGGTAGGCGGCGAGCGGTGCATCCGGGTGGAAGGGGCAGAAGCGGATATCATCGATCCGCGCCCCTTGCCTGGCGAATTCCTCGCGCATCCAGGCGTGCAGGTCCTCGACGTCCTGTTCGGTGAAAAATCCGCGCGCGACGCCCGATTGATTTGAAATGATGAAGACGAGATAACCCGCCGCGTTGAGCCGCCGGATCGCGTCCGCGGCACCGGGCGTCCATTCGACCCGCTCGCGCGTGCCAATATAGCCGGTATCCTTGTTGAGCACCCCGTCGCGATCGAGGAACGCCGCCGGGCGCGGGAGCGGCGGTTCGCCGGCGCGGGTCACGTCGCGGGCGCCTGGAACAGGTCGCGCTCGACCAGCCCGCAAATCGCATGCGCGGCCGTGATATGGACCTGCTGGATCAGCGCAGTTTCGGTCGAGGGTGCTGCGAGGACGAGATCGCACAGCGCGTTCATCGGCCGCTCGCCGCTTCCGGTCATGCCGATCGTGACGATCCCGATTTCGCGCGCAGCCTTGAGCGCGGCGACCACGTTCGGCGAACGGCCCGACGTCGAAATGCCGACGAAGACGTCGCCTTTGACGCCGAGGCCGCGGATCTGCCGTTCGAACACCTCGTCGTAGCCGAAATCGTTGCCGATCGCGGTGAGCACCGAAGTGTCGGTGGTCAGGGCAATGGCCGGGAGCGGATTGCGGTTCAGCACGAAGCGCGAAAGAAATTCGGCGGCGATGTGCTGGGCGTCGGCCGCGCTGCCGCCATTTCCGGCCAGCAGCACCTTGCGTCCGCTGCGGAACGCCTTGCCGATTGCGCTGGCAATCGACATGACCGCGAAGGCGAGCGCCCGGTCGGCCGCCGCGGCCTGCAGCACCTCGACGGACTTGCGGAAATGAGCGCTGATCGCGTCCTCGCGCGGATCGGCCATGTCGGTATTCTCCGCGGCCAATGCCGCCGCCATGGTTCGTCGTATCGGTCCCGATCCGCTCATGCAAGGCGTCCGCCCGGCTGGATGCCGGTCAGCGCGCGCTTGACGGCCTCAAGAACGCGCTGTGGTGCGACGTCGGCGGTGCGCCGGCTCGTGATCGCGCCGCCTGCGGTCTCGGGCGGTTCGAGAATGGCGGCGAGCGGGTTGAGCGGGGCCCACAGGCGCGGATTGGTCGGTCCGAATATGGCGATGGTCGGCGTGCCGAGCGCGGCGGCGATATGCATCAGCCCGGAATCGTTGGTGACGGCCGCATCGGCGATCTTCAGCGCGATGATGGCGTCGCGCAGGTCGTTGCCGGTCAGATCCTTCACGTGCGGCCCGCCGGCCGCGCAGATATCGGCCGCAATCTGACGTTCATTCGGTCCGCCGAGAATCCAGACTTCGGCGCCGGCGGCTGTCAGGTCGCGCGCCAGCGCCGCATAATGCGCCGGCGGCCAAGCCTTGCCGGGGCCGACCGCGCCCGGCGCCAGCGCCACCAGCGGATGGGCGCCCGCCTGCAGCCCACGCTTTGCCAGCCAGGCGGTCATTTCCGTCGGGGTGACGGCGACCCGCGGCAGCGGCCATTCCGCCAGTAATGATGCCCCCTTGGGCAGGGCAAGGGCACCGCAGCGGTCGATCATGCGTTCGAGCTTGCGCTCGCCCCAGCGGATGTCGGTCAGAAGAAGGAAGCGGCCTTCGCCGAAAAAACCGACCCGGTCGGGGATGCCGGCAAGAAACGGCGCCAGCGCCGATTTCCAGGTCCGCAGCATGACCAGGGCGCTGCCATAGCGCTCTGTGCGCAGCCGTTCGCCCAGCGCGCGGTACCGGGCCAGCGGCAGCCGCCGGCGGGGCAGGTCCCAGACGATGCCTTTGCGCACGCCGGGCATGTAATCGAGCAGCGGTGCGCACAGGGTGGTGGTGAGGAAATCCACCGGGCGGTTCGGCCAGCGGGTCTTGAGCACCTGCACGACGGAGTGGCAGCGTACGAAATCGCCAATCCACATGTAGGGGATGACCAGGATGGGGTCGGTCCTTGTCGCGGATTCGGCGTCTTGAGACGGGTTTTGGATCATTCGATTATTGATATGAATGTAGATTCATATCTTCAGACTGTCGGCAGGCGTCGCAGCGGTTAGCCCGCCGGGCGGGCAATGTCGAGTCGCTTGCGCGCTGCGTGCCGCCTGGTCGGGACAGGTCAGGTGGCGTTGCTGGGCTGGCTCAGCGCGTCGGAGCAGCAATGGTCATCGCGGGCGGTCCTGGCGGCTCTGGGCGGCCATTTACCTTTCGCACCCCCGCGGCGTTGCGCCCACCGGGCTTGTCAGGCAAATGAAAGCCCGTGCAGGGGCAGCCGGGGCGGCGGGGTACGGCGCAATGTTGTTGGTGACCGGCGGGGCCGGCTTCATCGGTTCGAACGTGGTAGCGGCCCTCAACGAGGCCGGGCGGACCGATGTCGTGGTCAACGACATGCTCGGGACCGACGGCAAGTGGCGCAACCTGAGCAAGCGCCAGCTTGCCGACTTTGTGCCGCCGAAAGATCTTTCCGCCTGGCTCGAAGGCCGCAAGCTTGAGGCCCTGATCCATCTCGGCGCGATTTCCGAGACGACCGCAATCGACGGCGACCTCGTGATCGAGAGCAATTTCCGTCTCTCGCTGCGCCTGCTCGACTGGTGCACGCAGACGCGCACGCCCTTCATCTATGCTTCGTCGGCGGCGACCTATGGCGACGGTGAGGGCGGCTTTCACGATGACTGGACGCCCGATGCCCTGCGCGCGCTGCGGCCGATGAATCTCTATGGGTGGAGCAAGCACCTGCTCGATCAGGTCGTCGCCGATCGCGCCGCGCGCAACGTTGCGCTGCCTCCGCACTGGGCGGGGCTCAAGTTCTTTAATGTTTTCGGGCCCAACGAATATCACAAAGGAAACATGGCAAGCGTGCTCTGCCGCGTGTTCGACGAGGCGCGCGACGGCAAGCCGGTGCGTCTGTTCAAATCGCACCGCGACGGCATTGCCGACGGCGATCAGCGGCGCGATTTCATCTATGTCGACGACGTCGTCGCCGTGATCCGCTGGCTGCTGGCGACGCCTTCGGTCAACGGCATCTTCAATGTCGGCACCGGCAAGGCGCGCAGCTTTCGCGACATGATTGTTGCGATGTTTGCGGCCATGGGGCGGTCGCCGAACATCGTTTATATCGATATGCCGGCGGCAATTCGCGATCAATATCAATATTTTACGCAAAGCGACGTCGGCAACCTGCGCCGCGCCGGCTACAATGGCGGCTTCACGCCGCTGGAGGAGGCGGTCGCGCGCTATGTCGGTGGCTATCTTGACCGGCCGGACCGCTACCGGTGAACCCCGATTCACATCCGATGTTCGACCTCGATAAAAAGCTCGTAGAAGCCCGCAAGCTCGGCGTCCTGTGTGTCGGAGATCTGATGCTCGATAACTTCGTCTATGGCGAGGTGTCGCGTATTTCGCCCGAGGCCCCGGCCCCGGTGATCGCGGTGCAGCGGGAGGACGTCGTGATCGGCGGTGCGGGCAATGTCGCGCGCAATATCGTTGGCCTCGGCGCGCGCTGCATCTTCGTCGGCGCCATCGGCCGCGACGAGGCCGGGCGGGATTGCCGCAAGCTGTTCGTGCAATCGAGCCGACTGTTGTCGCCGCGTCTGGTCATCGATGCGACACGGCCGACCACACGCAAGCTGCGGTTTGTGTCGGAGCATTTCTCCACCCATCTGCTACGTGCCGACTGGGAAGAAGCGCGGCCGGTCGCGGCCGCAGTGGAGGCTGCGATCATCGCGCAGGTGACGAAAGCGCTCGGCCAGGTCCAGGCCGTCATCCTGTCGGACTACGCCAAGGGCGTGCTGACGCCGAAAGTGATCCGCACACTGATCGAGCGCGCGCGCAAGCGCGGCATTCCCGTCATCGTCGATCCCAAGGGCCACGATTACTCGATCTATCGCGGCGCGACCCTGATCACGCCCAACCGCAAGGAGCTGGGCGAGGCCGCGCACCATCCGGTGCGTACGCAAGAGGAAGTGGCGGCCGCTGCCGCCAAGCTCGCGCGGCTGGTCGGCAGCGAGGCGGTGCTGGTGACGCTCAGCGAAAAAGGCATGCTGCTGCAGGTGAAGGGGCGCAAGCCCGTTCATGTTCCCGCTTATCCGGCGAAGGTGCGCGACGTCTCCGGCGCCGGCGATACGGTGGTCGCCGTGCTCGCGGTCCTGCTCGCGCTGGGCGCGGATTTCGAAACCGCGATGCGCACCGCCAACGCGGCGGCCTCGGTCGCCGTCGAGAAGAAGGGGACGGCGGTCGTGACCGCCGCGGAGCTGCGCCAGCGCATCCTGCCGCCGGCGGTGCTCGCCTCGGAGGAAAAGATCGCGCGCGACCGCAAGGCGCTTGCCGCCCGCGTTACCGAATGGCGCCGGCAGGATTTGCGCATCGGCTTCACCAACGGCGTCTTCGACCTGCTGCATCCCGGCCATGTCGCGGTGCTGGCGCAGGCGCGCGCGGCCTGCGATCGCCTGATCGTTGGCCTCAATAGCGACGCGTCGGTGCGGCGACTCAACAAGGGCGACGAGCGTCCGCTCCAGAACGAGAAGGCGCGCGCGGAAGTGCTGGCTGCGCTCGAAGTGGTCGATCTGGTCGCGATCTTCTCCGAAGACACCCCGCTTCAGCTCATCCGCAGCATCCGTCCGCAGGTGCTGGTGAAGGGCGCCGATTACCGCGGCAAGGAAGTGGTCGGCCGTGACATCGTGGAGGCTCATGGCGGGCAGGTCATCCTGGTCAATCTCGTCGCCGGCCATTCGACCACCGACATCGTGCGGCGTTCGCGCGCCAAGACCAGGCGCTGACATGGCTGCGATCTTTCCGCCCGCACAGGAAGAGGAGCTGGTCCGGCAGTTCTTTGCCGGCGGCACGCCGGGCTTCTTCGTCGAGGTCGGCGCCAACGAGCCGAAGACCGAATCGCAATCCTTCCATCTCGAACAGGCGGGCTGGAGTGGGGTGCTGATCGAACCGCAACCCGACCTTGCCGCCAAGCTGCGCGCGCAGCGCACGGCAACGGTGTGCGAGGTGGCGTGCTCCTCGCCCGAGCGCTCCGGCACAACGATGCGACTCTATGTGGCCGGTGCGTTTTCCTCATTCGACCCGCGGCTCGCCGTCACCGGTGTACGGCCTGAGAAGGCGATTGACGTGCCCGTTCGCACGCTCGACGAGGTGCTGCGCGAAGCGGGCGCGCCGCGTCCCTTCGATCTGCTCTCGGTCGATGTCGAGGGGCACGAGCTGGAGGTGCTTTCGGGCTTCGATTTCTCATACTGGCGTCCGCGCCTGATCCTGCTCGAAGACCACGTCACCAGTCTTGACAAGCACGCGTTTCTGACGCGCGCCGGCTATCGCCTAATTCGGCGCACCGGCCTCAATGGTTGGTACGTGCCGCGCGAGCAGGCGCCGGCACTGGATTTGGCCGGCCGCTGGCAGATTTTGCGCAAATATTATCTGGCGCTGCCGTTTCGCGTCTTGCGCGACGCCAAGCGGCGGCTGCGCGACCGCATCCATTTCGCCCGCACCGCCGGCTGACGGAGGAGGCCATGCCGACGTTCTCTGCCATCGTCATCACCAAAAACGAGGCGCGCAATATCGCCGATTGCCTCAAGAGTCTTGCCTTCTGCGACGAGCGTATCGTCGTCGACAGCGGCAGCAGCGACGGCACGGTCTCGATCGCGCAGGACAACGGTGCGAAAGTCGTTTCGCATCCGTTCGCGGGTTTCGGCGCGCAGAAGAATTTTGCGCTCTCGCTCGCCCAGGGCGACTGGATCGTCTCGCTCGATGCCGACGAGCGCGTCAGCGACGAATTGCGCAACGAGATAGTGCAGGCGGTCGCGCGTGCGGACGCCGACGGCTACGAGATGCCGCGGCTGTCCACGTTCTGCGGACGGCCGATGCGCCATTCCGGCTGGTATCCCGATTATGTTCTGCGCGTATTCCGGCGCGGCAAGGCGCGTTTCTCCGACAATCTCGTGCATGAGCGCGTCGTCTGCGAAGGCCGGACCGTGCGCCTGAAGTCGCCGCTCATTCATCACCCGGTTCTGCGTCTCGAAGAAGCGCTCTCGCGCATGGACCGCTATTCGACCGCAGGCGCCGACATGCTGGAAGCGTCCGATCGCAAAGTCTCGTTTGCGACCGGGATCGTGCGCGGGCTGTGGTCATTCGTGCGCACCTATTTTCTGCGGGCCGGATTTCTCGATGGCCGTGAGGGCTTTCTGCTGGCCATCGCCAACGCCGAAGGCACCTATTATCGTTACATGAAAGCGTGGCTGAAGGGGCGCCGGCGTGGCTGAGCTGATCTCGGTGATCGTGACCACGCACGAGCGCGAGGATGCGCTCGATGCGGTGCTGCGCTCGCTATCCGCCCAGACCGACCGCGACTTCGAGGTGATTGTCGCCGACGACGGTTCGGGTCCGGCCACCGCCGCCTTGATCGAAAGTTGGAAGCCACGTCTTGGCCGTGCGCTCGCGCATGCGTGGCATCCGCATCAGGGTTTTCGGGCCGGCGAAATCCGCAATCGCGCCATTGTCGCGAGCGCGGGGAACTATTGCATTTTTCTGGACGGTGACTGCATCGCGCGGGCGGATTTCGTCGCGCGTCATCGCGCGCTCGCGGAAAGCGGCTGGTTCGTGACCGGTAACCGCATCTTGATGTCGGAAACGATGACGGATCGGGTGCTGCGGGAAGAATTGCAACCGGAAACCTGGAGCTTCCCGACATGGGTCGCTCGGCGCGCGCATGGCGATATCAACCGGCTTGCGCCGATGATCGCGCTGCCGCTCGGGCCCTTGCGCAAACTGCGCGCGCACCAATGGCGCGGCGCGCGCTCATGCAATCTTGCGGTCTGGCGTACCGATCTCGACGCCGTCGACGGCTTCGATGCCGATTATAACGGCTGGGGGCGGGAGGATTCCGACCTCCTCGTGCGGCTGCTGAATGCCGGCGTGCGGCGCAAAGACGGCACGTTTGCGACCGGGGTCCTGCATCTATGGCATCCGGCGGCGGATCGCGGTGCGCTTACGGTCAACGACGAGAAGCTCGAACGGGCGAAGGCCGAAAAAAGAATCCAGGCTCTGCTCGGCTTGTCCACACTCGTCATGGCATCCTCGCGCGAGGGGGAGCGCAATCGGGCGCCCGCCGGTATACATTTGCGGCCGGGCGGGGGAATCGCATGACCGGTACGCTGGGCGCGGACGCGCGTGCGCGGCTGGAGAAAATGTCCGACGCGCTGGGGGCCGCGATCGCGACGGTGGTGCCGTGGTCGATTTCCGCCACCGGCATCTGCGTGGTGCTCTGGCTGCTGGTCACGATACCGACGATCGATGCGGCGGGATTTCGTCGCATGTTCGCGCGGCCGGCGGCGTGGTCGCCGGTCGCGCTGTTCGGCTTCGCTCTGATCGCGATGTTGTGGTCGCCGGTTCCGTTCAAGGAGCAGTGGCGGGCGGCTGACGATTTCCTCAAGCTCA
>Ga0226835_1000930_pt1 | contig 20960 bp, 15 predicted proteins | sample LAC_MetaG_1_FD_163627 | JGI IMG/M metagenome (GOLD analysis project Ga0226835, IMG submission 163627) | Anaerobic ammonium oxidizing microbial communities from anammox membrane bioreactor (MBR) in UC Berkley, California, United States -... | ecosystem: Engineered > Bioreactor > Anaerobic >...
GCAGACTCCGACGACCAGTTGAAGCGGCAGCGCGGCCGACGCGGGCTCGAGACGCTCGACCTGCTCGCCGCGCAGCAGGGCGTGGTCACCGAGGTGGCGCACGACGACGTGGGCAAGGGGCCCGTCGACGACAAGCTGGTCCGCCTCTGCCTGGAGCGTGACGCCGACCTCATCACCACCGACTACAACCTCAGCCGCGTCGCCGCCTTGCAGGGGGTGCGGGTGTTGAACCTGCACCAACTCGCGAGCGCCGTCAGGGTCGCCTACCTACCGGGCGAGCGCCTGGCCCTGAGCATCGTCCGGCAGGGCCGCGAGCACGGGCAGGGCCTCGCCTACCTGGAGGACGGCACCATGGTGGTCGTCGAGGAGGCGGGCGAACTCGTTGGTAACACGATCGACGTGATCGTCACGTCCAGCTTGCAGACCAACATGGGGCGCATGCTCTTCGCCAAGCCCGCCGATCACCCAGACCGCCTTGACACGGCACCCTAGCCCCGACGTACTCTCAGGGCGCCCGGCTCAGGCGCGCGTGGGGCCTTAGCTCAGCTGGGAGAGCGTTCGCTTTGCAAGCGAGATGTCGCCGGTTCGAGTCCGGCAGGCTCCACCAACGGCGCGGCCTCGTGCCCCCGGCCCCTCGGCCGGGGGCACGGTCGTGAGGAGGGGGTCGCCGCCGCGGCCCCTTACACCGCCGCGGCGGCGCGGACCGTGGCGTATCACCCTGTTCACCGCCCCGCCAGGCTCTAGCATCTGACAACCGAACGCGCGTCTGTCACGCCCTTGGGAGGGGGAACGCGGCGGCGGGGGCCGGGACGTTGGTCCCGAAAGGGCCGGAAACCGGTTTGTGATAGATTGTGCCAGGTTCTCATGCGGTACTAACCGCGCTGAACGCGTTTGTGCGGGCCGGAGCGGGCCCGCGCCTCATAAGGAGGTCGATCCGAGCATCATGAGCGTCGAATCTAGTCGGCCAACACCCTCACGTGGATCGTGGCCGTGTCCCACAGTCTCGGCCATGCACCGCCCCGGGAAGCGCGCTGAGGTACCTGTCTGATGCCGCAGTTCTTCCCTCCGAACTCGAACGCGTTCGTAACGTGGGCCGTGTGGGGTGGAGGCGTCTTCGCCGTGCTCATGCTCATCGCCCTGCCGTTCTACGCGCGCGTGACCAACAACAACGTCGGCGTCCCCGTGGCGCAACCGATCGACTACCCGCATAACCTCCACGTGGTGCAGGTCGGGCTCGACTGCCGCTTCTGCCACACGACCGTGGAGACCTCGAACACGGCCTCGGTGCCCCCCACCGAGACCTGCATGGGTTGCCACTCGCAGCTGCGCGTCAACACGCCGCAGCTCCAGAACGTGGTGGACTCGTGGAACAGCGGGACGCCGATCCAGTGGAACCGGGTGCACGAGCTGCCCGATTTCGTCTACTTCAACCACAGCGTCCACGTGAACAACGGAGTGGGCTGCAGCAGCTGTCACGGGCGCGTGGACGAGATGGCACAGATCTGGAAGAACGAGCCCATGACGATGGGTTGGTGCCTGGAGTGCCACCGCAACCCGGAGAAGGCGCTGCGGCCCGTTAGCGAGGTCTTCAACATGGCGTACGAGCCCTTGCCCGAACCGACGGCGCAGCTGGCGCTGGGGGCAACCCTCGTGGAGCAGTACCACATCGACACCGACAAGCTCATCCAGTGCTCGACGTGCCACCGATGAGCGACGCGCAGATGGACTTCTCCCGCATCCGCGCCAAGCTGGCGACGCAGGAGGGACCCGCCTACTGGCGCAGCCTGGATCAGCTCGCCGACACCGAGGAGTTCCAGCTCTTCCTCCAGCGCGAGTTCCCCAGACACGCGGCGCCCGCCCAGGAGGGCCTCGACCGACGCGACTTCCTCAAGCTCCTCGGGGCGAGCATGGCCCTGGCGGGCCTCAGCGCCTGCGCCAGGCCCCCGCTCGCGCACGAGAAGATCGTGCCCTACGTCAAGCAGCCTGACCAGATCACGCCCGGCAAGCCGCTGTTCTTCGCCACCGCCGTCACCTACGGCGGGTACGCCGAGGGCGTGCTGGCCGAGAGCCATCAGGGGCGCCCCACCAAGCTCGAGGGCAACCCCGACCATCCGGCGAGCCTCGGCGCCACCGCCGCGGTGACGCAGGCGCAGGTCCTCTCCCTCTACGACCCGGACCGCTCGCAGGAGTTCAACGAGCGCGGCGCCGCCAAGACGTGGGAGGAAGCCGCCGCGGCGCTCACGGCCGCGCTCGAGGGCACGCAGGACGGCTCGGGCTTCGCTATTCTCACGGAGAACGTCACCTCGCCAACACTGGCCGCCCAGATCGACCAGCTCCTCGCCAAGTACCCGTCGGCCCGCTGGTACCAGTACGACGCGCTCCATCAAGACAACGTCGTCGCCGGCGCGCGCCTGGCGTTCGGCACCGACGCCACGCCCGTCGTCGACTTCGCCAAGGCCGACGTGGTGGTCGGGCTCGACGCCGACTTCATGAACTCGGGTCCCGCCCGCCTGGCGTACGCGCGCGCCTTCGCGAACGCGCGCCGCGTCCACCGCGCCGCCGACGGCATGAACCGCCTCTACCAGTTCGAGACGACCCCCACGACCTCGGCGTCGCTCGCCGACCACCGCGTTCCCCTCAAGCCAAGCGACGTTGCCCAGTTGGCTGCCGCGCTGGCGACCGAGCTTGGCGTCTCCGCGCCCGCCGCCACGCGACCGGCGGCCGTGAGCGCCGAGCTGTTCGACGCGCTCGTCGCCGACCTGAAGCGCTACGCCGGCAAGTGCGTCGTGGTGGTCGGCGAGACCCAGCCGCCCGTGGTGCACGCCCTGGCTCACGCCATGAACGAGGCGCTCGGCAACGTCGGCAAGACGGTCACCTACCTGCGGTCGGCCGCGGCCAGGCCGGCCGTGCACCTCGACGAGCTGGCAGAGCTGGTCGCCGCCATGAACGCCGGCGACGTCAAGGCGCTCGTCATCTTCGACGCCAACCCCGTCTACACGGCACCGGCCAGTCTCGACTTCGCCGGCGCCCTCGCCAAGGTGCCGTTCACGGCGCGCCTCGGCCTCTACCCGGACGAGACGTCCGCGGCCGTGCAGTGGGTCATCCCGCAGGCGCACTTCCTCGAGACGTGGAGCGACGCCCGCGCGTTCGACGGCACCGTGACCATCCAGCAGCCGCTCATCCTGCCGTTCTACAGCGGCAAGAGCGCTCACGAGGTCGTGGCGGCCCTCCTCGGCGACGCCAAGGCGACCGGCTACGACGCCGTCCGCAACCACTGGAAGGCCAACGTCACCGGGTCGTTCGACGACTTCTGGCGCGAGTCGGTCTACCGGGGAACGGTGGCGGGCAGCCGCTCGCCAGAGGTGACCGTCACGGCGCTCCCGGTCACGGCGGCGCTGCCCGCCGCCGCGCCGCTCGAGCTGCAGCTCGTTCTCGACGCGTCCCTGCTCGACGGGCGCTTCGCCAACAACGGCTGGCTGCAGGAACTGCCGAAGTCCTTCAGCAACCTCACCTGGGACAACGCGGCGCTCGTGGCGCCCGCCACGGCCGAGGAGCTGAAGCTGAAGAGCGGCGACATGGTGAAGCTGACCGCAGGCGGGCGCGAGCTCGAGGCGCCCGTGTGGATCCAGCCCGGCCAGGCGCAAGGAGCCATCACGCTGGCGCTCGGCTACGGCCGCACCAAGGCCGGCAAGGTCGGTAGCGGCGTGGGCGTGGACGCCTACCGCCTCCTCGACCACCAGGCGGTGGGGGCCGCGGCCACGACGTTGGCCAAGACGGGCCGCCAGCATCAGCTCGTCAGCACGCAGATGCACCACAGCCTGGAGGGCACCGGCGAGCGCCGCCACATCGTCCGCGCCGGCACGCTCGAGGAGTTCAGGGCCGAGCCCGACCACCCGCACTTCGTGCACCCGGTGGCGCACCACGAGGCCGACCTCTACCCCGACCACGAGTACAACGGCTACAAGTGGGGCATGGTCATCGACCAGACGGTCTGCACCGGTTGCAACGCGTGCGTCGTGGCGTGCCAGTCGGAGAACAACATCCCCATCGTCGGCAAGTCGCAGGTGGCGGTGGGGCGCGAGATGCACTGGATCCGCGTCGACAACTACTACGGCGGCAGCATCGACGAGCCGGAGTTCTACCACCAGCCCATGCCGTGCCAGCAGTGCGAGAAGGCACCGTGCGAGCCCGTCTGCCCCGTGGGCGCCACCGTCCACGACTCCGAGGGCCTCAACGTGATGGTCTACAACCGTTGCGTCGGCACGCGCTACTGCTCGAACAACTGCCCCTACAAGGTGCGGCGCTTCAACTGGCTGCAGTACTCGGAGCTCGCCACCGACGCGAGCGAGCTGTCGCTGGCCAACAACCCCGACGTCAGCGTGCGCTCGCGCGGCGTCATGGAGAAGTGCACCTACTGCACGCAGCGGATCGCCACGGCCCGCATCGACGCCGCCAACGAGGACCGCAGGATCCGCGACGGCGAGGTCAAGACCGCCTGCCAGGCAGCCTGCCCCACCGAGGCGATCGTCTTCGGCGACCTGAACGACCCGACCTCCGAGATCGCCAAGGTCAAGTCGTCGCCCCTCAACCACGGCCTGCTCGAGGAGCTGCAGACCTTCCCGCGCACCACCTACCTGGCGAAGGTCAAGAACCCCAACCCGGCGCTCGGCAGCACTGAAGGGAGAAGTTGATGGCGGTAACCGCCGGCAAGCCCAAGGTGCCCTTCCGGGAGACGAACCGCGTCATCCGGCCGGGCGAGACCTACGGGGGGATCGACGACGCCGTACTGACGCCGGTGCTGGCCACCGTCGAGAAGACGCCCCTTTGGTGGTGGATCGGCTTCGGCATCTCCGCCACCGTGCTGGTGATGTACCTCGTGTCGGTGGTCAAGCTGATCACGACCGGCATCGGCATCTTCGGGAACAACATCCCCGTCGCCTGGGGGATGCCCATCATCAACTTCGTCTGGTGGATCGGCATCGGCCACGCCGGGACGCTCATCTCGGCCGCGCTGCTCCTCTTCCGCCAGCCGTGGCGCACGACCGTCAACCGCTTCGCCGAGGCCATGACGATCTTCGCCGTCGTCTGCGCGGGTCTATACCCCATCCTCCACTTGGGAAGGCCCTGGGTCTTCTACTGGCTCGTGCCGTACCCGAACACCATGGGCCTGTGGCCGCAGTTCCGCAGCCCGCTCGACTGGGACCTGTTCGCCATCGGCACCTACTTCACGATCTCGGTCGTCTTCTGGTTCATCGGCCTCATCCCCGACCTGGCCACGCTGCGCGACCGGTCCAAGACGAAGTTCCAGCAGTTCGTCTACGGCATCTTGAGCCTCGGCTGGAACGGCTCGACCAAGGCGTGGCAGCGCTACCAGCGCGCCTACCTCCTCCTGGCGGCTCTGAGCTTCCCCCTCGTGCTGAGCGTGCACTCGACCATCGCCATGGACTTCGCCGTGGCCCAGCTGCCGGGCTGGAACAACACCATCATGCCGCCCTACTTCGTGGCGGGCGCCGTGTTCGCCGGCTTCGCCATGGTGCTCATCCTGGCGGTGCCGCTGCGCAAGGCGCTCAGGCTCGAGCACCTCATCACGCTCCGTCACCTCGACAACGCCGCCAAGCTGATGCTGGCCACCGGCATGATCGTGGTGTACGGCTACTTCATCGAGATTTTCACCGCCTGGTACTCCGGCGTGGAGTTCGAGCGCTACATGATCTGGAACCGCATGTTCGGGGACCACGCCATCTTCTTCTGGGCGCTGATCTTCTGCAACTTCGTGGCCATCCAGCCCATCTGGTTCCGCCAGGTGCGCCAGAGCCCGTGGGCGCTCTTCATCATCGCCATCATCGTCAGCGTGGGCATGTGGCTCGAGCGGTTCGTGATCTTCGTGGTCTCGTTGACCAAGGACTTCCTGCCCTCGTCGTGGGCAGACTACGTGTCGACCGTCTGGGACTGGTCGCTGTTCATCGGTAGCCTCGGCCTCTTCTCCACCCTGTTCTTCCTCTTCATCCGACTGCTGCCGTCCATCGCCACGGCCGAGACGAAGGAGACTGCCTTCCACGATCACCATCACGGCAGCGACGCCTTCGAGCTCGCCCGCATGAAGTACTTCAACGCGGAGGAGCCGGCATGAGCAGCGTCACGCTCGGACGCAACGCGGCGGCACCGGCCCCGGCCCTCTACGGCCTGGTGGCTCAGTTCGACAGCGTGGAGGCGATCAGGGAGGCGGCGACGCGCGTGCGCAACGCCGGCTACACGAAGATCGACGCCTACACGCCGTTCCCCGTCGAGGGGCTCGACCTCGACCTCGGCATGAAGCCCACGCGCCTCGGCTGGGTCGTGCTCATCATGGGCATCCTCGGCGGCCTCGGCGGCTTCTGGATGCAGTGGTGGGCCAACACGAACTACTACGCCATCAACATCGGGGGCAAGCCGTTCAACAGCTGGCCGAACTGGATCGTCATCATGTACGAGTGCACCATCCTGTTCGCGGGCCTGACCGCCGGCATCTTCATGATCGTGCGCAACGGCATGCCGCGGCCCTACCACTCGATCTTCAACACGCCGGGTTTCGAGAACGCCATGCGCGACCGCTTCTTCCTCTGCATCGAGGCGAAGGACCCGAAGTTCGACCTGGCCGCCACCCGCGCCCTCCTCGAGGGGCTCGAGCCGCTCGTCGTGTCGGAGGTGGAGAAGTGAGCCGCCGCAGGCTGCGCCTCCTCGCCGTCGCCGCCATCGGCGCGCTGCTCCTGAGCGCCTGCGGTCGCAACATGTACGACCAGCCGAAGGCCAAGGCGTTCCAGTCGTCGCCCTTCTTCGCCGACGGCTCCGCCATGCGGCCGCTGCCGACCGGGACGGTGTCGCGCGAGTTCGGCGCGCTGGAGCCCACGTACCTGACGGGCCTCGGGCCCAGCGGGTTCGTCAGCGAGCTGCCGGTCGAGCTGACCGCGGACCTGCTCCTCAGGGGCCAGGAGCGGTTCGACATCTACTGCTCGCCCTGCCACAACTACAACGCCGACGGGCGCGGCGCCACCGTCCTGAAGGGTTTCCCGCAACCGTCCGACTTCACCACCACCCAGCGCCTGCTCGACGCGCCGGTGGGGTACTTCTTCAACGCCATGACGAACGGCTTCGGCCGCATGTACAGCTACGCGTCGCGCGTGCCGGTCGAGGACCGCTGGGCCATCGCCGCGTACATCAAGGCGCTGCAGCTCAGCCAGAACGCCGCCATAGCCGACGTGCCGGCCGGCGCGGCGCTGACGAGCTCGACCACGGAGGCCAACCGATGACTCCGCTGAAGCTACCGCCCATCGACACCGCCAAGGCGCAGATGGCCGGGTTGGTCATCGGCGGGGCCGCGCTGGCGGCGGCCGTGATCCTCGGCTTCACGGGCCGCGCCGACGGCTTCTTCCAGTCGTACCTGGTGAGTTACCTGTTCTGGGCCGGCCTGTCGATCGGCTCGCTCGCACTGCTGTTCCTCGTGCACCTGGCGGGCGGCTCGTGGGGCGCCCTCATCGTGCGGCCGCTGGAGGCGGCGGCCAGCGCCGTGCCTCTCTTCGCGCTCCTGTTCGTGCCGATCATCCTCGGCATGGGCCGGCTCTACCCCTGGACGGACGCGGCCTACGTGGCGTCGCAGCCCACGGTGGAGGCCAAGACGCTCTACCTGAACACCGCCTTCTTCATCGTGAGGGCCGTGGTCATCTTCGGGATCTTCACGCTCGGGGCACTGCTCTACCGCAACCTGAGCAAGCGCCAGGACGCCCAGGCCGCCGGTCCCGACGCCGAGCGGACCGGCTACCGCATGAAGAACCTGTCCGGCCTCTGGTTCGTGGTGTACGTCCTCACCATGACCTTCGCGGCGTTCGATTGGGCCATGTCGCTGACCCCCACCTGGTTCTCGGGCATCTACCCGGGCATCATCATGGCGGGTCAGGTCGTGTCGGCGCTCGCCCTGATGATCCTGGTGATGGTGAACCTCTCGACCAAACACCCCACCATCGACAAGCTGTTCACCCCCAAGCGGCAGCAGGACCTCGGCAACCTGCTCATGGCCGTGATCATGTTCTGGGCCTACACGCAGGTGTCGCAGCTGATCATCCAGTGGTCCAACAACGTGGTGGAGACGGCCAGCTGGTACGTCGTGCGCTTCGACCCCACCTGGATCGGGCTCTCCGCCTTCATCCTGTTCTTCGGCTTCTTCGCGCCGTTCATGATCCTCTTCTCCCGCTGGGTGAAGCGCACGCGGCGCGCGCTGTCGATCGTGGCCGTGTGGGCGCTCATCGTCCAGTTCATCAACTACTTCTGGTTCGTTGTCCCCGCCTTCGACCGGCCGGGGTTCCAGTTCACCTTCCTCGACCTGCTCCTCCTGGTGGGCCTGGGAGGCGTGTGGGTGGCGGCGTACGCGCGCGCCCTGGCAGGCCGCAACGTGCTGCCCGCCAACGACCCGCGGCTCGTGAAGGTGGTGGCCGACCAGCATGCCTGAGCAGAACCGCAGGTACCTGATAAGCGAGAAGCAGATCCGCCTGGCCGTGTTCCTCGGCACCGTCGGCATGATCGTGGCGGTCGCGGTGCTCTTCTTCCTCGCCACGTCGAGGCCGAAGGGCTCGTTCCAGGTCCTCGACGGTGCGGCGTTCCAGCAGCAACTGGACGCGGCCGTGGCCAGCATCACCGGCTACGAGGACCTGGGCGGCGGGAAGGCCCGCATCGACATCAACCGCGCCATGGAGCTGGTGGCGCAGCGCGGCGTGGAGGACCCCGGGTTCTTCACGGCGGCGGCCCCCGCGCCCGCGGCGGCGGCGCCCACGGCGGCGGCGCAGGAGGCGCCCGCCGCGTCGGCGCCAACGGGAGCGGCGCCGGCGGGAGCATCGTCAACCGGTGAGGCGGCCGCCGGTGAGGCGGCCGCCGGCACCGGGGCGACGCAGGTGGCGGCCGGTCCGGACGGCGAGGCCCTGTTCGTGAGCACCTGCTCCGCCTGTCACCAGGCGAGCGGCCAGGGCATCCCGTCGGCGTTCCCGCCCTTGGCCGGTCACGCGCCCGACCTCTACAAGGCTGACCGCGACCTGCCGCTCGAGATCGTCGTCTTCGGCATGCAGGGGCAGATCACGGTGGCCGGCACGGCCTACAACGGCGTCATGCCGGACCACCTGCGCCTCGAGGACGCCGCCATCGCCGCCATCCTGGATCACGTGATGACCGCGTGGGGCAACGACGCGAACCTCCCCGCGGACTTCGAGCCGTACACCGCCGACGACGTCGCCGCTGTGCGCGCCAAGATGCTGACGATGGGCGAGGTGCATGACGCACGGGCGGCGGCCGGCCTCGACTGAGTAGCCGGCCGCGCACCAGCGGCACGCAGCAGGCACACGGGGAGGGCCCCGCGCGAACCGTCGCGCGGGGCCCTCCCCTTCTCGTTCTCGGCGCCCTCTCCGGGCGCCGATGGTTCACACGTCGAGGTGTGCCAGGTGGGCGTGCGTCTCGATGAACTCGCGGCGCGGCGGGACCTCGGTGCCCATCAGGATCTCGAACGTCTCGCTCGCCTCCAGCACGTCGTCGATGGTCACGCGCTTGAGCACGCGGGTCTCGGGGTTCATGGTGGTCTCCCAGAGTTGCTCGGCGTTCATCTCGCCGAGGCCCTTGAACCGCTGGATCTCGTACTTGCGGTCCTTGTACTGCCGCTGCAACTGGGCGAGCGCCCCCTCGTCGTAGACGTACTGCATCTCCTTCTGACGCGGCAGGCGGAGGCCGTAGAGGGGCGGCTGCGCGATGTAGAGGTAGCCGGCGTCGATGAGGGGCCGCATGTAGCGGTAGAAGAACGTGAGGAGCAGCGTGCGGATGTGGGAGCCGTCGACGTCGGCGTCCGTCATGATGATGATCCGGTGGTAGCGGACCTCGTCGATGTTGAAGTGGGCGTCGTCGCCCGTGCCCTCGACGCCCGCGCCTATGGCGGCGATCATGGCCCGGATCTCGGCGTTCTTGAGGATCTTGGCGAGGTTGGCCTTCTCGACGTTGAGGATCTTGCCACGTAGGGGCAGGATGGCCTGGAAGCGGCGCTCGCGACCCTGCTTGGCGGTGCCGCCGGCCGAATCGCCCTCCACTATGTAGACCTCGCTCACTGACGGGTCGGACGACTGGCAGTCGGCCAGCTTGCCGGGCAGGTCGTCGTTGTCGAGCGGGTTGGCGCGGCGCACCAGGTCGCGCGCCTTGCGCGCCGCCTCGCGGGCGCGCGCCGCCTGGGTGGCCTTCTCGATGATGGCTCGGCCAGTCTTGGGGTTCTCCTCGAGCGCCTCGGTGAGCTTCTCGTACACCACGCTGTTCACGGCCGTCTGCGCCTCGGCGTTGAGGAGCTTGACCTTGGCCTGCGACTCGAACTGCGGCTCCGGCAGCTTGACGGAGATCACGCAGGCGATGCCCTCCAGGAAGTCGTCGCCGGTGGGGGGCGTGTCGCCCTTCTTGATGAGGTTCTTGGCCTTGGCGTAGTTGTTGAGCACGCGCGTGTAGGCGCTCTTGAACCCCGTGAGGTGCGTGCCGCCGTCGCGGTTGGTGATCATGTTGGCGTACGTGAGCACCGTCTGGCCGTAGCCCGTGGTGTGGGTCAGCCCGACGTCGACCTCCACGTCGTGAGCGCCCGAGTCGGTGGGCACGCTGGCCGTGCCCTTGATGACGACCGGCTTGTCGTAGAGGGCCGTGCCCTCGCGGGCGAGGAACGCCGCGTAGGCGCCGACGCCGCCGACCTCGTGGAAGGTCTCGGTCTTGGGGCTCGCGCCGCGCTTGTCGGTCAGCACGATCTTGACGCCGCCCGTGAGGTAGGAGAGCTCGCGCAGCCGGCGCCGCACGCGGGCGTAGTCGAAGCCCTCCACGTCCTTGAAGACGTGCTTGTCGGGGTGGAAGGTGACCTTGCTGCCGGATTCGCCCTGCGGGGCGGTGCCCACGACGTGCAGCGGCTCCACGACGACGCCGTCCTGGAAGCCGATGCGGTAGTGCTTGCCGTCGCGCTTGACCTCGGCCACGAACCAGTTGGATAGCGCGTTCACGACCGAGCTGCCAACGCCGTGCAGGCCTCCCGAGACCTTGTATGCGCCCGCGTCGAACTTACCGCCGGCGTGGAGCTCGGTGAAGATGACCTCGATGGCGGGGCGCCCCTCGCGCTCCATGACGTCGACCGGGATGCCGCGCCCGTTGTCGGCGACGGAGGCCGAGCCGTCGGGTTCGAGCGTGACCTCCACCGTGTTCGCGAAGCCGGCGAGGCACTCGTCGATGGCGTTGTCGATGATCTCGGTGAGCAGCTGGTGGTAGCCGTCGACCCCGGTGCCGCCCTGGACGTACATGGCGGGGCGCTTGCGCACGCCGTCGAGCCCGCGCAGCACCTTGATGTTCTCGGCGGTGTAACCGTTGCCGGTACCGTTCTCGTGTTGACTCAAGACTACCTCCGCGGGCCGCCCGCCGGTCCCGGCGGGCCGCGCTGGGCCGTGAGCCCTGGCGCAGACCCTGCCCGGAGGACGCACCCCCGGAGCCCACACATCTTACCCTTCGGCACGAGCGTTGGTCAATCGATTTTGAGCGTCCAGGACAGGTTTTTTGCCAACTTCGACACGGCCCTTCGGCTTGCGTCCGCGGCTTGGCGAGGCCTCAGGTCCGCGTCTGCCCCTCGCCGTCCACCAGGTACTTGTAGGTGACCAGCTGCTCGAGCCCCACCGGGCCGCGCGCGTGCAGTTTCTGCGTGCTGATGCCGATCTCTGCCCCGAAGCCGAACTCGAAGCCGTCGGTGAAGCGCGACGAGGCGTTCACCACGACCGCGGCCGCGTCCACCTCGCGCCGGAAGCGCTCGGCGCGGCCCAGGTCGCGGGTGAGGATGACCTCCGTGTGCTGCGTGCCGTAGCGCGCGATGTGACCGAGCGCCTCATCCAGGCTCGCCACGACCCGCACGGCCAGCTCCAGGCCGAGGAACTCCTCCGCCCACTGCGCCTCGCCGGCCGGCTCCATGTCGTGCACCAGCGCCCGGGCGGCAGCGCAACCGTACAGGCGCACGCCCTCGGCCCGCAGCCTGCCCGCGGCCGCGGGCAGGAAGGCCGGCGCCTCGGCCTCGTGGACCAGCAGGGTCTCGATGGCGTTGCAGACGCCGGGGCGCTGCACCTTGGAGTTGAGCACGATGTCGAGCGCCGATGGGAGGTCGGCGCCCTCGTCGACGTAGAGGTGACAGTTGCCGACGCCCGTCTCGATGACCGGCACCCGCGCCGTGTCGACCACGTGCCTGATGAGCCCGGCGCCGCCGCGCGGGATGACCAGGTCCACGTGGCCGCGGGCCCTGAGCAGGGCCGTGACCAGCTCGCGGTCGGGCGAGTCGATCAGTTGCACGGCGTCCGCCGGCGCCCCCGCCTCCGCCAGGGCGCCTCGCATCAGGTCGACGAGGGCCCGGTTGCTGGCGAGGGCGTTGGAGGATCCGCGCAACACGGCGGCGCTTCCCGCCTTGAGGGCGAGCACGGCAGCGTCGACCGTGACGTTCGGGCGCGACTCGTACACCATGCCGACGACCCCGAACGGCACCGTCACGCGCCGCAACCGCAGCCCCCGCTCGGTCTCCCACCCCGCCAACACCCTGCCGAGCGGATCCGGTAGGTCGGCAACCTGTTCGACTGCCCGCGCCATCGCCTCGAGGCGCTCGGGGGTGAGCGTGAGGCGGTCGACGAGAGCGGCGCTCGTCCCCCGCTCGCGCTCCGCCGCCACGTCGGCGGCGTTGGCCGCCAGCACCGCCGCCGCCCCCGCCCGCAGGGCCGCCGCCACGGCGAGTAGCGCGGCGCGCCGGTCGGTCGCCTGGAGCCGACGGGCGGCCGTGCGGGCGGCGGCGAGCAGGGGCGCGAGCGCGGCGTCCGCCGCCGACGCGGCGCCCGCGCCGGGCGCCGTCCCGGTCCCCCTTACCGGCGCCCCACCGCCCGCGACTCCCCCGTCGGCGGTCCGCACGACCTCGCTCCCTGCAGCGTCGACGTTCATGCGCGACTATACCCAACACGGGCGGCCCGCCCCGTCGGCGTTAAGGTGACGCATGAGCTTGTCACGAGAGAACAGCGGCGGGCGCCTGGCCATCGTCACGGGCGCGGGCGGCGATCTGGCGGGCACGGTGGTGCCGCGCCTCGTGGAGCAGGGGTGGCGTGTCGCCCTGACGACCAGGCCCGGCTCGGAGGCGAGGACGACGGCGCGCTACTCCGACCTGGGGGTGCCGGCAGAGCGGTTGCACGCCTTCGGCGTCGACCTCGCCGCGAGCGCGTCCGTCGAGGTGGGCTTCGAGGCCATCCGCGCCGCCATGGGCACGCCGGCGGCGCTGGTGCACCTAGCGGGACGCTTCGAGGGCGGGCCCCGGCCGGACGCGTCGGTGGCCGACGCGGCCGCCGTGCTCGAGAGGACCCTCGACGGCAACCTCCGCAGCGCCGCCTACGCCGTCGCCGCCGTCCTCCCGGCCATGCTGGCCGCGGGCAAAGGCGCCATCGTCGCCGTCGGGGCGGCGGCGGGGACCTCCCCCGCTCCCGGCTCGGTGGCGTACGCCGCCGCCAAGGCGGCGCTGGCGGCCTACCTCCGCTCCGTGGCCGCGCAGGCCGGCAAGGGCGGCGTCAGCGTGGGGCTCGTCGTGCCACAGGGGGCGTTCGACACGCCAGGCAACCGGGCGGCGATGCCGAAGGCCGACCCGGAGGGCTGGATCTCGCCGGTGGCGTTCGCGGAGGCCGTCGAGTTCCTCCTCGCGCGCGGACCGCGGGGCATGGTGCACGAGCTGCCGCTCAGCGCCCACTGAGGGCAGCCGCGGCGCCGGCTCAGCCGGGACCGCCGTGAGTGAACACGCCACCCTTCATGGTGGCCACCACCTGCAGCCCGTCGAGCGACACGAGCGGGTCGTGATCGAGCACCACGAGGTCGGCGTCGTATCCCACCTTGAGGGCCCCGGAGCGCCCCTCCGCCCCTATCGCCCAGGCCGCTCCAGTCGTGTACGCGGCCAGGGCCGCGTCGGGCGAGATGGCCTCCGTCGCCGGCAGGCGCCTGCCGGCGGCGTCGGTGCGGCGGCAGGCGGCCCGCAGCCCGTCGAACACGCCCGGCGGCGCCACCGGCGTGTCCGACCCGAACGCCAACACCGCGCCCGCAGCCGCCAGGGAGCGCAGCGGGTAGGCGCGCTCCAGCCGGTCCGGTAGGAGCGCCTTGATGGACGCGATGTCGAAGGTCAGGTGGACGGGCTGCATGGACGCCACCACGCCGAGCCGCCCGGCGCGCGCCACGTCGACCGGGTGCATGTGCTGGGCGTGCTCGAGCCGAGGGCGCAGCCCCGCGGCCAGCCACTGCGCCCGCGTGGCCTCGAAGGCGTCGAGGGTGGCGCGCGTCGCGGCGTCGCCGATGGCGTGGACGACCGGGGTGAGCCCGGCGGCGAGCGCGAGCGGCACGCGCTCGCGCAGCACCTCTGGGCCGTCCATGGCCATCCCGACCCCGTCCGTGCCGGCGTACGGCTCGAGCATCCAGGCGGTCCGGCTGCCGAGGGCGCCGTCGGCGAAGAACTTGGCGCCCCCCACGCGGAAGCCCGCGCCACCCTGGCCGGTGGCGAGCCCGATCGCCGCCGCCGCCTCGATGTCCTGCTGCGGGATGCAGGCCCACACGCGCAGCTCGTAGGCGTCGTCGCTCGCCACCAGCGCCAGCTCGCGCCAGAGGGCGGCGCCCTCGGCCGCCATGTGGTGCACGGTGGTTATCCCGAGCGAGGCGAGGTGACGCCCGGCCCGCACCAGCGCCGCGCGCAGGGCCTCCCGCGTGGGCGCCGGCACCGCGCCTTCGACGAGGTCGACGGCGTGCTCGAGCAACAGGCCCGTCGGCTCGCCCCCCTCGTCACGGATCACGGCGCCGCCCTCGCCGCCGCCGGTGGCGGTGCTCACGCCCGCCGCGGTCAGCGCCGCAGCGCTCGCCCACGCCGAGTGGTGGTCCTGGCTGTGAACGAGCACCTTGCGGCCGGCCGCTGCCGCCTCGAGCGTGGCGCGTTCCTCGGCGCCGATGGTCGCCAGGCCCCAACGCTGCAGCCCGAGGCCTGTCGCGATGACCCAGTCACCCTCGCCGGCGGCGCGCCGCCGCAGGAGCTCCGCGGCGGACGCCAGGCTCGTGGTGGCGCTCAGGTCGAGGTAGTCGAGCTCGAGGCCGTGACGCGTGAGGTGCAGGTGCGCGTCGTGGAAGCCCGGCATGATGCACGCCGAGCCGAAGTCGAGGACGGTGGCGCCCCGGCCGGCCGCGTCGTGGAGGTCGGCGGGTTCGCCCACGGCGACGACCCTGCCACCCGCCAGCGCCACCCCATGGGCGCGCGGCCGCGTCGGATCCATGGTGAGGACCGATCCGTACAGGACGGTGTCGGCGCGCGGCACTCAGCGACCCTCGAAGCGCGGCGCGCGCTTCTCCCTGAAGGCCGTCACCCCCTCGCGCGCGTCACCGGAGGCAGCGGCCTCCGACTGCGCGCGCGCTTCCAACGCGAGCTGCGCCTCGAGGTCGTTCGCGGCCGCGGCCCGCAACTCCTCCTTCACCAGGGCGTAGGCTCGGGTCGGCCCACGCGCGATGGTCACGAGCTCCGCCATCACCTCGAGGTCGAAGCTCTCGTGCGAGATGACACGCTCCACGAGGCCGATGCGCAGGGCCTCGGCGGCGTCGACCCGGCGGTTGCCGAGCGCCAGCTCGTAGGCCCGGCCGGGCCCCACCAGGCGCGGCAGGAAGTAGCTCGCGCCGGCGTCGAGCGCGAGACCGATGCCCGTGAAGCCGAGCGCGAACGTGGCGGTGGCGGACGCGATCCTCAAGTCGCACGCGAGCGCCAGGCTGAGACCCGCGCCGGCCGCGACGCCGTTGACGCCGGCCACCACGGGCTTGGGGAGGGCCGCGATGGCCCGCACCACCGGGTGGTAGCTCTCCTCGAGCACCCGGCCGATGTCGGCGTCGAGTGGGGTGGCGCCAAGGTCGGCGCCCGCGCAGAAGCCGCGCCCGTTGCCGGTGATGAGGACCGCCCTGACGGTGTCCGCGGCGGCCTCGCCGGTCAGGACCTGGGCCAGCTCGCCCAGGAGGGTGCGGTCGAGGGCGTTGAGGACGTCGGGGCGGTTCAGGCCCACGCGCAGCGCGCCGCCCTGCTCCTCTAGGGTCACGGATTGGTAGCTCATGTCGGGCTCCTTGGGGTTGCTGACAGCCTAGCAGGCGGCGGGGAGCCGTCAGGGTGCCAGACCGCCGCTCGCGAGGGCAACGATCACGTCGAAGTCGTCCGGCCGTTCGGCGTCGTCGAGCGCGGCGCGGTTGCGGACGAGCGCGCCGCAGCTCCGGCAGCGGTGGACGACCACCCACCCCTTCTTGGCGTTGTGTTCGACCGCGACGGGTTCGAGCACGCCGCGGCACGGGTTGGCGCGGTCACCGGGGTTGACGTCGACGTGGAGGGAGTGGAGGCAGTAGGGGCAGTGGTTGCGGTAGCCCCCGCCCTGGAGCGGCGGCACGGTGGCGCCGCACTCCACGCACGTGAACGGCTGGTTGGCCCCGCGACCCGTGAAGCGCTTCACGTGACGAGCATAGCCAAAGCGCCGTGGCGCCCCGTCGCCCACGGAGCACGGCCGCGGCTAAGATGGGCGCGTGACCGCCCCCAGCCGCGCCGCCGGGAACCGGCGCAGGCGCTGACCGTGGAGTTGTTGCGCGCCGGCGCCGTCGCGGTGGGCGCGGCGGGAGCGGAGTTGGTGGCCGGCCTCGACCTCCGGTTGGCGACCGGCGACCGCCTGGGGCTCGTCGGGCCGAACGGCAGCGGCAAGAGCACGCTGCTCCGCGTGCTGGCGGGGGTGGCGGCCCCGCTCGACGGGCGAGTGGCGCGCCCGCCTGGCGTTCGCGTCGGGCTGTTGCCGCAGTCCGTGGCGGCGCTGCCCGGCCGCACGGTGACCGAGGTCCTCCGAGCGGCCACGCTACGGGCCCGCGAGCTCGAGGCGCGCCTGCGGGAGTCGGAGACGCGCCTCGCCTTTGGCGGCACCGCCGACGACGCGGTGGAGCACGCCGCGCTCGCCGCCGAGTTCGACCGGGCGGGGGGCTACGGCGCGGAGGCGGCGGCGCGGGAGGTGGCGGCCGCCCTCGGCTTCCGCGCCGGCGGGCGCGACCTCACGTGCGCGGAGCTGTCTCCCGGTGAGCGGCGCCGCCTGCAGTTGGCCGTGACCCTGGCCGCGGCACCCGACGTCCTGCTGCTGGACGAGCCCACCAATCACCTCGACCTGACGGCGCGCGAGTGGCTGACGCGCCGCCTCGGAGCGTACGCGGGCGCCGTCGTCGTGGTCAGTCACGACCGCGCCCTCCTCGACGCGGCCACGACCCGCACGCTCTTCCTGGCCGAGGGACGCGCCTGGCACGAGCCCGGCCCCTACTCCCTGGCGCGCCGCCGCCGCGACGCGGCCGTCGGCGCCGGGCACAAGCGCGCCCGCGAACTGGAACGGGACGCGCGGCGCCTCGAGCGGATGGCGGTGGAGCTCGCCGCCTTCGGTCGCAAGGCCGCGGCCCGCCGCCGCCGCGCCGAGCGCGACGGCCGGGCGCTGCGCGTCGAGGCGCGGGTCGCGGCGCCCGCTGAGCGCGTCGCCCCGCCGCAGCTCGCGCCTCGCCAGGCGCCATCCACCCGCCTGCGGGCGGCGGGCGGCGAGACGCTCGTGACCGTCCGTCACCTGGCGGCGGAGGGCCTCCTGAGCGACGTCGGACTCGAGCTGCGCCGCGGCGAGCGCGTGGTTCTCGTGGGCCCGAACGGGAGCGGCAAGAGCACCGTCCTGAGGGCAGTGGCCGGAGACCTGACGGGCCTCGGCCCGCGCGCCGAGCTCGACTACCTTCCGGGCGTCAAGTTGCGCGTGGTGGATCAGCTCGACAGGGGACTGACCCCGGGCGTGCCGCTGCTCGAGCAGGTGGCGGCGGCGGTGGGCGAGGCGGCGGGGCGGCGCCTGCTCGCGGACGCCGGAGTGCCGGCGCGCACCTGGGAGCTGACTCCCGAGCAGGTCTCGGGTGGCGAGAGGATCCGGGCGGGACTCGCCCTGGCGTTCGCCCACCCCGCCGACCTCTGGCTGCTGGACGAGCCTACGAACGACCTCGACCTGGCGGCGGTCGAGGCCCTGGAGACGCAGCTGACGGCGATGCTGGCCGGCGGCTCGGCCGCCCTGCTGCTGGTCACCCACGACCGGCGCTTGGCCGAGAGGGTGGCGGACGAGGCGTGGTCGGTGGTCGACGGTAGCCTGCTCCGATACCGGGACGTGGGCGCCTACCTGCGAGGGGAGCACGAGCCGGACGCCCCCGTTCCTCCCGCCGTGGCCACGACGACCGTCGCCACGACGGCCGTCGCCTGGGCCGACCCGCCGGGCGTGGCGGAGACCCATCCGCCGGCCGCGGCGGCGGCCGTGGCGCGGCGACCCCGGCCGGGCTGGTCGGACCCGGCGCTCCTGGCGCTCGAGGACGAGCGCGCCGCCGTCTTGCGCATGCTCGACGACCCGCGCGACCAGACCGCCCGCGACCGCGAGCGCCTGCTGCGGCGCCTGAACGAGCTCGAGGCCGCGCTGATGGCGCGTTACGGCGACCTGGTGCCGCCTCCCGCTCCCCGCTACCGCGTGGTCGAGGGCGGGGCGGTGGTCGTCGGCGACGTGCTCACGGACCGCTCCGTTGGCACCAAGAGCGAAGGCCGCCAGCTGCTGCTGCTCCGCTTCGCCGAGGCCGCCCAGACGCTCGGCGGGGCGCGCTCCGGTGGCGCCGCGGGCGCCGGCGCTGGCCCGGCCCACGACCCTTGGGCGCCCGGCGTGGCGGCCGGTCCGCGCCCGCCCGAGGCGCGCGCGACCCTCGTCGACGGCGTGGCGCACCTGCGGCTCCTCGAGCCCGCCGACGCCTGCCTGCTGCCGTGGGCGCGCTCCGCCCTCGTGGACGCAGCGACCCGCCTCGCGTTCACCGTCATGGGGGCGGAGGCGGTGCAGTTGCAGAGCGAGGCGCCGCCTGGCGCGCGGTGGTTGCGGCCGGTGGCGGACGGCTGGCACGTGGCGGAACTGCGCGACTACCTGCGGGCGGAGGGGTGGGCGTGAGGCCGCCCTCGCCACGCGGGCGCGCCGAGGCCTCCCCGCGGCGGGCGCGCGCGGCGCGTTACCTCGCACCGGCGGCCCTCGTCGCCGCCGGCCTGACGCTGCAGTTCGCGCCTTGGCCGGGCGCCTGGGTCGACGGCCTCTACCTGGCGGGCTGGTTCCCGCGCTGGCAGCGGCTAGCGACCGGCCTCACGGGACGCACCGACGTCAGTCTCAGCCTGGCGCTCCTCGGGGCCCTCCTGACCGTGTTGGCCGCTTGCGCGGCGTGGGGGTTGGCAGCGCGCCCCGGGGGCCAGGGCGGCGTGCGCGCCCGGCGGGCGCTGCCGCTGCTGGCGGCTTGGAGCGTCGGCGTGCTGACCGCATGGTTCCCGCTCGGCTTCGGCCTCGCCTACCGCGGCGGCAGCCTGGCCGCGGCCGCGGCTGCCCTCCCCACGCCCGACCCCGCGGTCGTGCGCGGCTGGCTGCTCGAGTACCTCGCCACCGCCGCGGCGGCGCTCGACGGCGCCGCCTCGACCTCCGATACCGACGCGCGCGTGGCGGCCGCCGACTGCGTGAACTCGACCGTCGCCGCACTGCGACGGGAGCTCCTACCGGCCACCGCGCCGGCCCGGGACGCCGCCCCGGCCCCCGCGGCGCGCGTGAAGGAGCTTCCTGCGGGCACCCTCTTGCGCCTCGGCTACGCGGGGGTGGTGTCGCCGTGGCTGCTAGAACCGCATGTCGACGCCGGCCTGCCGCCCGTGGCGCGCCTGGGCGTCGCGCTGCACGAGCTGGCGCACGTCGCCGGGTTCGCGCAGGAGGCCGAGGCCGAGGCCGTCGCTCACCTCGCCGGGATCACCTGCGACGACCCCAACGTGCGTTACGCGGCGGCCGTGCGGCTCGCCGGTGGCGTCGCGGCCGGCATGGACCCGGCCGCTACGGCCCGGTTCGTGGACGCCTGGCCGGCGCGGGCGGTGGCCGACACCGAGGCGGCCGCGAGGGCCGCGGCGCGCTTCGAGGCGCCGCTACTCAAGGGCGGAGCGAACGCCGTCTACGACGCGTACCTGCGGGCGCAGGGCGGCGCCGACGGCCTGGCCGGCTACGGCCGCGGCACGCGCCTTGGGCTCCGGCTGCTTCACCGCGCCGGGGCGCTAGTCGACGCGGGGCGCGGCGGCGTCGGGGCGGCCACCCCAGGCGCGCTCGCCGAGGCTGCGCCTGACGAGCGCGCCCAGGTCCGGGTCGCGCCCCATGAAGTCCCTGAATAGTTGCGCGGCGTCGTCGGCGTCACCGCGCCAGAGGACGCTCTCGGCGAAGCGTCGCCCGGTCGCGGGGTTGAAGATGCCCTCTTGCACGAAGCGGCTGAAGGCGTCGGCGTCCAGGACCTCGCTCCACTTGTAGGAGTAGTAGCCGGCGGCGTAACCGCCGGAGAAGATGTGGGTGAAGCGCGCCAGGCGCCCGGGTCTGGCGAAGTCCGGGCGCGGCTCCATGGCGGCCATGATGCCGCCGCCGAAGGCGAGCGGGTCGGCGCCTTCTCTCGGCTCGAAGTCGCGGTGCAGCGCGAGGTCGACGGTGCCGAACATCAACTGGCGCATCTGGCTGGAAGCCTCGAGGAAGTTGCGCCCGGCCACCAGTCGCGCGAACAGCTCGGGCGGTAGCGGCGCGCCCGTCTCGTGGTGACGCGCGAACAGCTTGGTGGCGGCCGGCTCCCAGGTCCAGTTCTCCAGCAACTGACTGGGCAGCTCAACGAAGTCCCACGGCACGTTCATGGACGAGCGGGCCCTGACCTCGACGCGGCACATGACGTGGTGCAGCAGGTGGCCGAACTCGTGGAAGACCGTCTCGACCTCGGCGTGGGTGAGGAGCGCCGGCGCGTCGCCCTCTGGCGGCGTGAAGTTGCAGGCGACGACGCCCACGTGCGGCCCGAAGCCGGCGGCGCTC
>Ga0226835_1000931_pt1 | contig 20926 bp, 15 predicted proteins | sample LAC_MetaG_1_FD_163627 | JGI IMG/M metagenome (GOLD analysis project Ga0226835, IMG submission 163627) | Anaerobic ammonium oxidizing microbial communities from anammox membrane bioreactor (MBR) in UC Berkley, California, United States -... | ecosystem: Engineered > Bioreactor > Anaerobic >...
CACCACGCCCCAACGGACCATTTTGACGCGGTCGGCGCTGCCTGCGCCCACAATGGCGGAACTGATCACATGCGTGGTGCTGACCGGGCCGCCCAAAATAGCAGCGGCGGTGATGACCGCGCTGGCGGCCGCCTGGGCGCCGAAGCCGTGCACCGGGCGGACGCGGTAAAACCGGGCGCCGAGCGTGCGGATGATGCGCCAGCCGCCGAACAGCGTGCCCAGCGCGATCGCCGCGGCGCTGGACACCACCACCCAAAACGGGACATGAAACGTGCTCAGCGCGCCGGTGGAGACCAGGCCCAGCGTAATGATGCCCATGGTCTTCTGGGCGTCGTTGCCGCCGTGCGCCAGCGCCAGGCTGAAGGCAGTGACAAGTTCGCCGCGTTTGAACCAGATGTTGGCGCGCGGCGTGGCCCCGCGCGCCAGGAAGTACGAGAGCTTGACCATGTAATAGCCTGCGATCAGGCCCAGGATGGGCGACACGAACAGCGCCAGGACCACTTTCAACAACCCCTCAAGCTGAACCGCCTGCAGCCCGTACCCCGCAAGCGCCGGACCGAGCAGCCCACCGACCAGCGCGTGCGATGTGCTGGACGGTATTCCGAGGGCGATTGTGGCGACATTCCACACAATTGAAGACAGAAGCGCGGCATAGACGACATTGAGCGTCATGGCGCGCTGCGCAACGACTTCATTGCCGATGGTCTGCGCGACGGCAACGCCGAACAGAAAAGGCCCGATGCTCTCGCCGATCGCCGCCATAACCAGCGTCCGGCGCGGGCTGAGCGCGCGGGTCGAGATGACAAGCGCAACCACATTGGCCGAGTCCTGACGGCCGGTCAAGAATCCGAGATAAAGCGCGATCGCGCTGAAGACGATTGCCTCTAGTGGCAGGTCAGGCATGGAATCCTCTTTCGGTAGCGCCGGCGTGCCGCTCACAGGGCCGCGCAGAGGTCCAGGCGGCTCGTAAACTTTAAGAGAATTTAACCAGGCAGCCAATTGTACACAATGACGGCGCAAACCGCAGGCGCCAGCCCTGGCCGTCTACGGCGCGCAGCCCGGCGATGGGTTATATTTGCATCCTGGTCGAAAGGGCGTGATGGCTAGTGGATGATGGGCGTGACGAGATGGAAGGCCGGCGTCCTGCTCGGGTTGGGGGCAGCAGTGCTGGCGGCGATTCTGGGATTGAGCGGCGCTGTTCAGGCGTGGCAGCCGGGCGCAACCCCAACCGCAACCTGGACAGAGCCGGCAGGCTGCCTGCGCCCGCCTGACGATTACACGCGGCACTGGGTGAGTGTGGGCTATTTCAACGCGCGCACCCTGGCGATGCTTGACCACGCGCAGGCGCTCTATGCGGCTCAGGGCGGAAGCATCGATCTGCGTGTGGCGCTGACGCAGGGCAGCTACACCGGCGGGGCGCTGGCCGCGAGCTTCGGCACACATGACGGCGGCGGCGCGGTCGATCTGTCGGTGCGTCACCCGGTCACATGGGACATTCTGTGGGACGAGATCGACCCTCTGATCGCGGCGCTGCGCACGGCAGGCTTTGCCGCGTGGCTGCGCGATACGGGCGAGCTCTATCCGGACTCACCCATCCACATCCACGCGATCACGATCGGCGATCGCGAGCTATCTGAGGCGGCACGCGCGCAGATCGACGGGACGTTTGGATATCTGCGCGGGTACGACGGCCTGCCGCGCCGCGACGGCATCCCCGTCCCCGACCGGCACGGCGGGCCGGTGCTGTGCGGCTGGATGATCCAGGATGGCTGGCGCGATATGCGCGGCGAGCGCAATCCGCTGCCGACGCCGGGCGGCACGTCGGTGGCCGTCACCGCGCTGCCCTGACGGCAGCTTATGTGAGGCTTAGCGAATCGGGAAGGTGCAGCTTTGGATTCATTCCGCCTGCGCAACGCCATCATTCGTCGCAACGGGCAGGGGGCCGGCATGAGTCTGCGCCTGCAGATCGTCGCCTTTACGCTGGCGCGGCTTGTGCTCAATACCGGTCACCGGATGATCTACCCTTTTTTGCCAACGATCGCGCGTGGGCTGGGCGTGCCGCTGGAGACCGCGGCGCTGGCCGTGACGGCGCGCGCGGCGCTGGGGCTGGTCAGTCCGCTGTTCGGATCGCTGGCCGATCTGCGCGGGCGCCGAGTGGCGATGATCGTTGGGCTGGGCCTCTTCGGCGTGGGAATGGCGCTGATTGCCGTCTGGCCCACCTATCCGGCGCTGGTGATCGGTTTGTTGCTGGCGAGCGCCGCCAAGCTGATCTTTGACCCGGCGATGCAGGCGTACGTCGGCGACCGGGTCCCCTACGCGCGCCGGGGACGCGCATTGGCGTTCACCGAGCTAAGCTGGTCGTTCGCCTTTCTGCTGGGAATGCCGCTGGTCGGGTGGCTCATTGCGCGCTCAGGAAGCTGGTTGGCGCCGTTCCCCTGGCTGGCCGGGCTGGCCTTTCTGGCGGGAGCAGGGCTGTACCGCGTCATCCCCTCAGACGGCCCCGCGCCGGGCGCACGCGTCTCGCTTGTGGCCGGTGCGCAGCTTATCCGGCAGCACCCGGCGGCGCTCGCCGCGCTGGCGGCAGCCCTGTTGATCGGCCTGGCGAACGAAGCGGTGTTCATTGTGTACGGCGCGTGGATGGAAGACGCGTTCGGGTTGAAAGTCGCCGCGCTGGGGCTGGCCTCTGCGGTGATCGGGCTGGCGGAACTGGGTGGCGAAGGGACGGTCGCCGCGCTGGTGGATCGGATTGGCAAGCGGCGCGCGGCTGTCCTCGGCACGCTTGGCAACGCGGTGATGGCGATCCTGCTGCCCGTCGTCGGATTCAGCGTGAGCGGGGCGCTGGCAGGGCTGTTTGTGTTCTTTCTGACGTTTGAGTTCGCGCTGGTCAGCCTCATCCCGCTGATGACGGAGCTTGTTCCCGGCGCGCGCGCGACCCTGATGGCGGGGAACGTCGCGGTGTTTTCGGTGGGCCGAATGCTCGGAGCGTTGCTCGGGCCGGTGCTGTTCTCGTACGGCCTGGCGGCAAATGGTATTGCGGCGGCCATCATGAATGTGGCGGCGGTGATCGCGGTGATGTTGTTCGTCAAGCACGAGTAGCGGCTGCGCAGGCTGGGCGCGAAAGCGGTGCTAAAGGTCACTTGTTGGCACCCGAACCATTTTGCACAATAAAGCCGATATCGACCTGAAAAAAATCGGTCTGTGCCCGGTGACGCTGCACAATCGCGCGAAAGCGATGCGCCCATGCCCCTCTTGACTCCTGGCCGCCGCTGGCAGCCCCCGTATTCCCCGTTCAAGCGCGAGCCGCTGGGCCGCCGCCTGCTGGCGCGCATCGAGCGGATGGTCAAGGGGCCGCTGTTCGGCTGTCGGATGTGCGGCAACTGCGTGCTGCAAGAGACGGCCTTCATCTGCCCGATGGCGTGCCCCAAGGGGGTGCGCAACGGTCCTTGCGGCGGTTCGACGGAAGCAGCCTGCTATGTGGATCCGTCCCGCCCGTGCATCTGGTATGCGATCTACGATCGCTCGTTCCGGATGGGCCGCGAAGACCGGCTGCTGGAAGTGCTGCCCCCGTTGGATTGGAACAAAACGGGCACCGAAACCTGGGGCGACGTCTGGCGGCAGGTGCGGCGGGTGGGCGTCGGGCGTGTCGTGCGTGGAATGGCGACGCGCGACGCGGCGCGGCGGGCCGAAACGTGGGATGCCGTCTTCCGGCCTGTGCGCCAGCCCGACTGGTGGCGGGGGGATGCGGCGTATCATCCACCCGCGTACACCGAGCCGCTCTCGGAGTTAGAGCGGCGCTTGCGCGCCGGAGAATTCGTGGTGACGGCCGAAGTCGGGCCGCCTCTTTCCGCTGCGACTGGCAGACTGCTGCGTAACGTTGAGCTGGTGAAGCCGTACGTCGCGGCCATCAATTTCACGGACAATCCTTCGGCAACTGCGCGCATGTCCAGCCTGGCGTGCTGCGTGCTGGCGCTGCAAGGGGGGGCGGAGCCGGTTCTGCAGATGGCAGCACGCGACCGGACGCGCCTGGCGCTTCAGTCCGAAGCGCTGGGAGCCAGCGCGTTGGGGGTGCACAACGTACTGTGCCTGTCGGGCGACAGCGGGCGGTTGGGGCCCGAGCCGATTGGACGGCTCGATGTGTTCGACATCGACTCCGTGCAGATGTTGTGGACGCTGCGCAGAATGCGGGATGAGGGTGTATATCTCGACGGTCGCCCAATCCAGTCTCCGCCGCGCCTGTTTCTGGGAGCAGCCGCCTCGCCGTTTGCGTCGCGCCCGGAGTTTCAGGCGCTGCGCGAGCAGAAGAAGGTCAATGCCGGTGCGCAGTTCTTCCAGACGAACTGCGTCTTCGATCTCGACCGGTTCGACATCTGGCTAGAGGCGCTGGCGCAGCGCGGCGTGCTCGACAAAGTCTACATTCTGGCGGGCATCGCGCCGCTCAAATCGCTGAAGATGGCGCGCTATATGCACGAGAAAGTGCCGGGCGTGACCCTGCCCGAACCGCTTCTCCGCCGCATGGAAGCGGCAGGGGATGGCGCCGAGGAAGAAGGGGTTGCGATCGCCCTGGAACTGATCGAAGGGGTGCGGGCGCGGCAGGGTGTGCACGGCGTGCACCTGATGGCGATTGGCTGGGAAGAGATTATCCCCCGCATTGTGTCCGAAGCCGGTTTGGCGCGGTCGCGCGGCACGGCCGTGCCGATTGCCGCCATATCGTGACGCTGCTGCGCGGGCGAGCCGCGAGCCGGGCGCCGGGCGGCGCCTGGCTCGTTTCGTGTGGGCCAAGCCCGCGTGCCGCGCAACCTTTGCCGGCGCGGGGGTTTATGGTTTTCGGAGCGGGTGTGACTCCGGTTGATCGCCACTGGAAGGGCAGACAGTGACCCCAAACGTGCAAGACGTGGTGCTTGCCATAGATAACGGCACCCAGAGCGTGCGTGCGCTGTTGATCGATCCGCAGGGGAACATCCTCGCCAAATCGCGCGTGCCGATCGAAGCTTATTTTTCCCGGCAGCCGGGGTGGGCAGAGCAAGAGCCGGAATACTTCTGGGAATCGCTCTGCCGGGCGTGTCAGCAGCTCTGGCAGCAGACCGACATCCCCAAGGCGGCTGTCAAAGGGGTGACGATCACGACGCAGCGCGGGACGGTGGTGAACCTCGACGATCAGGGCCGCCCCCTGCGACCGGCAATGGTCTGGCTCGACCAGCGCCGCACCGAGGGGGTCAAGCCGGTCGGCGGGCTGTGGGGGCTGGCGTTCCGGCTGGTCGGGATGTCCAGGACGGTCGCCTATGTCCAGGCCGAGGCTGAGGCGAACTGGATCTACGCGCACCAGCCCGAAATCTGGGAGCGCACTGCCAAGTATCTGCTGCTTTCCGGCTATCTGACGTATCGCCTGACGGGCCGCTATGTCGATTCGGTCGGCTGCCAGGTGGGATACATCCCGTTCGACTATAAGCGGCAGCGCTGGGCACTGGCGCGGGACTGGAAATGGCAGGCGCTGCCGGTCCGCCTTGAACAGCTTCCCGAACTCGTCCCGCCCACCGGCGTGCTCGGCGAGATTACGCCGGCGGCCAGCGAGGCGACAGGCATCCCCGCCGGACTACCGCTGATCGCCGCCGCGGCGGACAAGGCCTGCGAGGTGCTCGGCTCCGGCTGTCTGGAGCCACACATCGGTTGTCTCAGCTATGGCACGACGGCGACGATCAACACCATCCATCGCCGCTATATCGAAGTCATCCCGCTGATCCCCCCTTATCCGGCGGCAGTGCCCGGCGCCTACAGCCTCGAAATCCAGATCTACCGCGGTTTCTGGATGGTGAGCTGGTTCAAAAACGAGTTTGGCCTGCGCGAGATTCTGCTGGCCGAGGAGCTTGATGTTGAGCCGGAAGCCCTGTTCGACGAGCTTGTGGAGCAGGCGCCCCCTGGCTCGATGGGTCTCGTGCTGCAGCCGTACTGGTCGCCGGGCGTGCGGATGCCCGGCCCAGAAGCCAAAGGCGCCATCATCGGGTTCACAGATGTCCACACCCGCGCGCACCTGTATCGAGCGATTTTGGAAGGGCTGGCCTACGCCCTGCGCGACGGCAAGAGCCGCTCCGAGCGGCGCAGCAGAGTACCCGTCACTGAGCTGCGCGTCTCGGGGGGCGGGTCGCAGAGCGACGCGGCGCTCCAGGTGACGGCAGATGTCTTCGGCCTGCCGACGGCGCGCCCGCACACGTACGAGACATCCGGCCTGGGCGCGGCGATCGACGCGGCGGTGGGGCTGGGGCTGCACAGCGACTTCGCCACAGCCACGCGCGAGATGACGCGCATTGGCCGCATGTTTGAGCCGGATCCGGCCACGCACGCGATCTACAACGAGCTCTATGAGCAGGTTTACCGGCGGATGTACCGGCAGCTTCAGCCGCTCTACGAAAAGCTGAGCGCCATCGCGGAGCGCCAGAAGTCGGGTTGAAGGCGCCGGGTGCAGCGGCCAATCTCGCACGCGGCGACGCCATGCTATAATCGCTGCCAAGCTTTCTGGGAGCTGACCGGATGGATCTGCCGTATCAACGCCGGCGCTGGCCCTCGCGCCGCACGGCGCTCATGCTAGGAGTCGAAGTTCTCGTACTGGCCCTGGCGGTCTGGCGCCTGTCGGGCGTGTTTATCTCGCCTGCCGGTGATAACCCGGCAGCCGGTTCGAACGGGCTGACGTTTCGCGACGTGCTGCCCACCCCGACCGTTGATCACAGCATCCCCCCGCGCCTGATCGTGTTCCCCGGCGCGTCGATGAGCGCGCCCATCATCCCGGCGGATCGCTCGAAGGGCACCTGGGAGACGCGGCATCTGGGCGATTCGGTCGGGCACCTGGCCGGCACGAGCTGGCTCGATGATCCGGGCGGGAATATCGTCCTGGCGGGGCACGTAGAAACCGCAACGGGCGCGCCGGGGCCGTTTAAGCACCTCTTCGAGGCGAAACCCGGCGATCTTGTGCTGCTGCGCGACGGCAGCCGGCAGGCCTATTTCCGCGTGGTTTCGATTGAGGAAGCAGCGCCTGAGGACGTTTATTACGTCCGCCAGGATGGCCGGCCACGCCTGACGCTGATCACCTGCACGGACTGGGACACCGAGGCGGCGACCTATCTCGGGCGGCTGGTGGTGATCGCCGAGCCGCTTCCAACACAGACGCCGCGCTAGCGAACGGCTGCGGCGCGAATAACAACCCACGGGAGCCTCGTTGCGAGCGCTCCCGTGAGTCGTGTGGAGTGGCAGGCGCGGCGCGCCGGCGGTCTATTGGAAGCTGTCGTTGATCACTGGTGGCACCAATCCATAGACCATCTCAACCACGCTGTTCGTGCTGGCAGGGTCGATCGTCAGCGGGACGATCAGGTGTGCTCGCTTGACGAAGCACAGTGTTTCGTTGACCGCCTCGCACCAGTAAATCGCAAAGTCGCCTTCAAGTTCGGTCTGCCCGGCGCTAAACTCGGCGGGGATCTCCAGCGGCATGACCGGCTCGACGGCGCGATACTCCTGCCAGTCTGGCGCGATGCTCACCAGCGCGTTCTCGCGCCATGTGGCCGTGAATGGCGCCAGATAGTTGAACTTGTAGCCTTCCGGCATGGTGATGTTAACGCGGATGGTTCCCTGCCCCGCGCCGACCGTTTGAGCGGGCAGCGTCACATTGTCGTCAACGTCCGGGCTGCCAAAGACGAGCGGTAGCCCGCCTTCAGGCGCGGAAATGGGCGGCGCGCCCTGCTCTGCACCGGGCAGGGCGCTCAGCGCCTCGTCGGCCACCAGCCGCGTCACGTTTGGAAAGACGACAGTGCTGACGGTGCGGCTGGCGAGATCGATCACGCGGATGGCGTGGTTGTTCGTGTCCGCCACATAGAGCTTCCCGTTCGCGTAATCAATGCCGCCTGGCTCATAGAACTGAGCGTTTTCCCCGTCTGCCGCGCCAGGCTCGCCCGTGCCTGCAAACGTCACGCTCTCGCCGGTGGCCGGATCAATGCGCTTGATCTTGTTGTTGTACGTGTCGGCCACGTAGAGATAGCCGTCATCGGCGACGGTGACGCCGAGCGGGTGCTGCAGGCGAACCTCATCGCCCACGCCATCGACATCACCAAAATCGAACAGGCCGGTGCCCACGATGGTGCTGAGTTCGCCATCCGGATCAAGGCTGGCGGTGCGGACGGCGCTGGCCTCTGAATCGGCGATGTACAGCAGCGCGCCGTCCGTGTCGATCCCGCTTGGCTGGTTTAGCCCTGCCCGGCGCAGCGCGCCGTCGAGCAGGGCTTCGCGTCCGCTTCCGGCGAACGGCCCGGTGATGCCGGTTGCGAGATCATAGGTCCACAACTGATGCTGGCCGGCCATGGCGATATACAGCACACCGTCATAGGCGACCAGATCCCACGGCGAATTGAGCGACATCTCCGGCCCCGGGCCGCTCTGATCGAAGTTGAAGACCTGCTGGCCGTTCCCCGCCACGGTCGAGACGCTGCGGGTGGTCAGATTCACGGCGCGGATGGCGTGGTTCTCGGTGTCGGCCACAAACAACACATCATCCACCAGCGCCAACCCCTGGGGCCGGTAGAACTGCGCCTGCTCGAAGCTGCCATCCTGCAACCCGGCCTCGCCGCTGCCGATCACGTCCAGCACCTCGAACGTCTCCAGATCGGTGACGATGAGGCGATTGTGGTTGCTGTCGCTGATAAACAGGCGGTTGCCCGGCGCGTCCGCCAGCACTTTGCCAGGGAAGCGCAGCGGCCCAACCGCCAGATTCGCCAGTTCCGGCGCCCATTGAGGCAGCGGAGCGGGATTGATCACGCCAGCCGCGCGGTATTCACGCGCCATCGTCTCGATCACCGGCGCGATGCGGTCGTAGAGCGGCTCGCCCGAAAGCTGGCCGACCACTTTGCCGAACGGGTCGATCACAACGACCGTCGGCCAGGCCCGCACGCCGTAGGCGTTCCACACGGTGAAGTCATGGTCGTTGATGACAGGATGCTCCACCTCGTAACGCTGGACGATGCGCCGGATGTTGTCCGTTTCGCCCTCGCTGTCGAACTTGGCCGAGTGAACGCCGATGACAACCAGTTCCTCAGGGTATTCCGCTTCCAGGCGCTTGAGATCGGGAATAATGTGAATACAGTTGATACAACCATAGGTCCAGAAATCGAGCATGACGATCTTGCCGCGCAGATCGGCCATGCTGATCGGAGCTGAGGCGTTAATCCATTCCGCACGGGGCGGAAAACTGGGCGCTCGAACCGTGCCTTCCCAGGTGAAGGTCGTGCCGGGGTTGTCGCCGGGGGCAGGCGTCGCGTTGTCACCCTGCGCCAGCACGTCCACCCCCGACACGACCAGCACGCCGAGCGCGATCAGGGCCGCAAGACCCGCTGCGCCAAGCAGTGTATTTCGTTTCATTCTGCATCCAATCCACTTAGACTTAGCATCCTGTCTTGTATCATGATCGCCAGCAAAGATTACAGATTACTAAAGAATTTATAAGAGCCGGATGAGAAAAACAAGCCGGTCGGCCGGTGACGCGCTGCAAGTTGGATGCGCGAGGGGGTTGGGCGGTTGCTCAGCCGCGTGTCCGGGCCAGGGCGCGCCGGTAGGCGGCCAGGGTGCCTTCGGCGGTCTTGCGCCAGGAGAATTCGCGCGAGCGCGCCAGCCCCCGGTTGGCGATCTGGCGGGCATGCTCCGGCTCCAACAGCAGCGCCAGGATCGCGCCCGCCATGGCCTTCGACTCCGTCACGTCCACCAGGTAAGCTGCGTCGCCGGTGACTTCCGGGATCGAGGACGTATTGCAGGCGACCACCGGTGTCCCGCTCGCCATGGCTTCGAGCGGCCCCAGGCCAAAACCTTCGTAGCGGCTGGGGAAGGCGAAGACGCTCGCCAAGCGATACAGCGCGGGTTTGTCCGCTTCGTCGACCGGCCCGATCCAGCGCACGTGACGCTCCAGGCCCAACTCCACGATGTAGCGCGGCAGGTTGGGACACTGGCGTGTACCCCATCGCGCCGGTGTGTGCCCGGCCAAAACGAGCGGCACGTCCGGCCCGGCGCCCTGGACCACGTAGGTATAGGCGGCCAGCAGCAGGCGCAGGTTCTTGTGCGCGTTAAACGAGCCGAGATACAGCACGAAGTCATCGACGTCATCCAGCCCGTAGCGGGCGCGGACCGCGTCGTGCTCGGCGCGCGAGCCTTCCGGGTGAAACGCGCGGTCGGCGGCCAGGTAGGTGACCGAGACGCGCTCAGCCGGGACGCCAACGCGCATCACGATGTCGTTCTTGCTCGCCTGGGAGATGGTCACGATCTCCACGACGCCTTTGGTCGCCGCCGCGACCAGGCTGGTATACAGGCGGCTGAGCAGACCGGCGCGGTATTCTGGCAGCACCAGCGGGATCACGTCCAGCACGGTACAGACGACCGGCACCAGGCTGCGCAGCGGGGGTGCCCAGTACGGGACGTGCGCCAGATCGGGCCGCAGCCGTTTCAGCGCGTTCGGGAACGCCTGCTGCTCGAACAACACCTTGCCGAGGTGTCCGCCGAAGCGCCCCTGGACCGGCAGCACGTCCACCAGGGCAGGCAGCGCGTCGAGGACGCGCATGTGGGACGGGATGACAAGCGTCAGACGGTGTTCCGGCGTGAGGCGATGCAGGGCGTCGAGCAGATGGCGTAGATACTGGCCGCTGCCCGTGTGCGGCTGATCCCAGAACCAGCCGTTCAGGGCGATGTGGAGCGGCCCGTCTTCGAGCCTCTCAGCGTACTGATTCGTCGCGTTCATAGCCGTGCGGGTAGGCGGTATGCCAGGCCCACGCCGAGCGGATGATCTGCTGCAGGTCGGGATAGCGCGGTTCCCAGCCCAATTCGCGACTGATGCGCTCGGACGACGCGACCAGTCGGTCGGCGTCGCCGGGTCGCCTCTCCGCTTCGACCGCCGGGAAATCAACGCCCGTTACTTCGCGCGCCACGTCGATGACCTCGCGCACGCTGTAGCCGCGCCCATTGCCCAGGTTGTACACCATACGGTCGCGGCCATTGGCGAGGGCTTCCAGGGCCAGCACATGGGCAGACGCCAGGTCTTCGACGTGCACATAGTCGCGGATGCAGGTGCCGTCCGGCGTGTTGTAGTCCGTCCCGTAGATGGTTACCGCCTCGCGCTGACCGAGCGGAACTTGCAGCGTCAGCGGGATCAGGTGGGTCTCCGGATCATGCGCTTCGCCGCGGATGGGCGTGCCGTCTGGGGCGAGCATGGCGCCGCACGCGTTGAAATAGCGCAGCGCGGCGTACTGGAGACCCATCACGCGGTTGTACCACTGGAGCATAGTTTCGATCATCAGCTTGGTCTCCCCATAGACATTGGCGGGGCCAAGCGGATCATCTTCGCACAGCGGCTCGTCTTTGCTGGCGTACACGCCCGCGGTCGACGAGAAGATCAGTTTCTTGACGCCGTAGCGGGTCATGATCTCCAGCAGGTTGTTTGTACAGGCGACATTGTTGCGGAAGTACTTCCCCGGCTGCTGCATGGACTCGCCCGCCTCAATGAAGGCGGCAAAGTGAGCGACGGCGTCGAAGTGGTGAGTCTGAAACAGGACTTCCAGCGCGCCCCGGTCTGCCAGATCGCCTTGGACAAAAGCGGCTTCCGGGGGAACGGCGGCGCGGTGCCCTTTGATCAGGCTGTCGTAGACGGTGACGCGGTGCCCGGCGGCAAGGAAATAGGCGGTTGTGGCCGACCCGACATACCCTGCGCCGCCCGTGACCAGGATGTGCATGGACGCTCTCCCGCATGCTTCTGCGTGTAACTCTAAGGCGAAATTTCATCGGCACGGCGCGAGAAAGCCCGCCCTGCCGGATTGATTGTACCTGAAAACACTCCAACCTACAGGTCAGCCATCGCGCAGGTCAAGGGTAAAGAGGATGATATGATCCGGGCTGCTGCCGCCGGCGTCTACCCGCAGACGCTCACCGGTGACGTAATTGTACAGCCCCAGGCGGGCGACGTAACTTCCCGGCGGCAGACCGGCGGGGATGGTCAGACGCTGTGTTTGACCGACCAGCGTTTCGTTCGGATAGCGCCAGGTCAGCGGCAGCCGCGCCTCGCTGACCGGCGTGAAATCTGCCTGGGCGAGCACATGGGCGGGATCCGTCAACGGCGTCAGGTGCAGGAAGACCGAATAATTGTCGCGCGGCGGTGCGACCGGCTGCCAGTAGAAGCGCAGCGAGAGCGTGTCGCCCGGCTGTGGCGCCGCCGGTTGCTGATCCCATCCCACCAGCCGAATCTGGCTGCCAAACTCGGCGTTGGCCTGATGATCTGGTCCCCAGAGGCGAAAGACGATGACAGCCGGGCCGCGCTGCTGCTTCTGCGGCGCCACGATGCGCAGCGGAAACAGATGTGCAAGATAGGCGCGCCCCACGTCGGTTCGCTGCAGGTCGATGGCCTGGGTGTAGGGCATGACCAGGTACGACATGCCGCGCCGCCGCCACTCGCCCGGCGTGTGTTCGGTCACGTCGTCCGTCACCCAGCTATCAAACCATTTCGTGCCAAGATAGCCGCCCCAATAGCGGTTGAACGTCTTGTGATTCTCATCCGTTACAACCATGGTGCCGGGATCGAGCGCGGTCTCGGCCCAGGCGGCGAGGTCGGCGCGGGTGTCCGCGTAGGTGCGCAGGGTTGACTCCTGCCACGCGATGACAAGCTGCGGGATCAGATAGACGATGAGGAACACGACGATCAGCGCGCCGGTGGCGACGAAGCGTGCGGCGCGCCGGGGCAGCCCGATCCGGCGCAGCAGCGCCGCCGCAGCGCGCCCGATGAACGCCAGACTCGCCGACCACAACACAACGGCGGCGGTCGTGCCGGGCAGGATGTCGCGTATGGCCTGGATATTCCCGGCGCGGAAGGATGCGGCGATCCAGGGGATGAGGACCGTCACCGCCCACAGCGCGGACAGGGTGGCCGGATGCGGCGCGCGATCGGGCGTCCGGCGCCGGATCGCCAGCGCCAGGATTGTTCCGGCGACCGCAATTCCCCAGCCCGCGAAGGCCCAGGTGGCGCGCGCCAGCGGATAGAAGACCAGCGCCAGGTTCTGGCGCGCGAGATCGGGCGACGTGACGCGCTCCAACCCCTGCGACTGGAAAGTAGCGCCTTCGTTGTAGTTGACGATGCCGTAGACGCTCACCAGCCACGCCCCCACGACGGCGACGCAGGCAACCTGGAGCAGCAAGAGACACCAGCCAAGCCGCCGGTCCCGGCCCAGCACGACCAGCGCCGCGATCCCGCCGGGGACGATGGCCGGGACAGCCGGATACTTGACGAGCGTGGCTGCCAGGGCGACCATTACGCTCCACAACGCCCAGAGCGAGCGGCCAGGCTGCGCGATGGCTTCGACGGCCAGCAGCGTGCTGGCGCTGACCAGCAGATAGACGAAGGGATCGGGCGTGGCGTAGAGGCTGCCCTCGACGATTTCGGGGGCGGCGGCCCACACCGCTCCGGCGAGGAAGGCCGCCATCCAGCCGCCCACACGCCAGGCGGTCCGGGCGATGATGGCGGTCGTGGCGAGACCGGCTGCAACCGACAGCAGGCGCAGCACGCGGACGTAATCGGGAATGGCCGGGTTGCCGAGGGCGTCCATCAGGGTCTGGACGGCCATTTCAAGCCAAATGTAGAGGGGCGGGTAGCCCGCGTTCTGGAAGACCCGCAGCTCGCCCCGCCACCACAGCGCGGTCAGCGCGAAGTTCGGTTCATCGGGATGATCGAGATAGGGCAGGGCGAAATCGTACCCGCGCAGCCGGAGCACCGCGGCCAGGGTGAGGAGCACTACCCCAAACAGAGCGGCGCGGGGAGCGACCCGACCGCGACGGGCAGAATGCGAAAGCCAGGGCGTGATATGCAGCACGCGTTCCTTCTTGCAGGCGATCTGTCAGGGCCGGTACGCCAGTATACCCCGGTCCGTCTATCGCTCCCACACGGCACACAGCGCGGCGTGCGGAAGAGCGTAAAAGTTGTGTAAAATCTGCGCGCGCGTGCAGCCCCGCGCTACAATAATCGCGTATAGTCTCGGTAGATACGCAGGACATCGGAGCGCAGTGCAACGTTGATGGACGAGGGATATCCGGACCTGGACCGCGGCTTTTCTGCCGAGGAGTCGTTTGGCGAGCCGCGTCGTAATCGGTGGCGGGCATGGCTGAAGGAGCTGTTCCAGCTAGTCCTGATCATCGTGTTCATGCGTGTGGGGATGGATGTGTTTTTGCCGCGCTATATGGTGGACGGCGCGAGCATGGAGCCGAATTTCCACACCAGCCAGCGCGTGATCGTGGATCGCATCACGATGGTGCTGGGCGGGCCGGCGCGGGGCGATGTGGTAGTGTTGAATTCACCGACGAATTCCGACGAACTGCTGATCAAGCGTGTGATTGGCCTGCCGGGCGAGCATGTCGAAATCCGAAACGGCCGGGTCTACATCAACGGCGAGGCGCTGAACGAACCTTACGTCGCCGAGTTCTGCACCTACCGCTCGTGCGAAGGCTCGTGGTATCTCGACAAGGACGAGTACTTTGTGCTGGGCGATAACCGCATGCACAGCCTGGACAGCCACTCGTTCGGTCCGGTTAAGGCGAGCGCCATCCAGGGCGTCGCTCGCCTGCGTTACTGGCCGCTGGCCGAGGCGGATGTTCTCCACGCTCCCGAATACTGACCCCGCCATTCGATGCGGGATGCGCGTCTAACGGCGCACCTCGACGACCACTCCTTCTTCCGCCCAGTCATAGAGCGTTGCGGCGTTTTCCAGGCTGAGCAGGATACAGCCATAGGTCGCCGGGCGGCCCAGGTTGTTAGTCCACAGCAGGTACCCGCCGCTGGCCGAGGTGGGGAACCCGTGAAATCCGTTCATGACCTCGACATTGGGACCTGGGTGGTAAAAGCCGACGAAATGGGGCATGTAGAGGTTCCATTGCTCGGCATAGGCGTTGATCTCGTGCGACTGGACCTGGAACACCCCCGGCGCTGTGGGGCTGCTGGAGATGCCGGTCGAGACAGGCCAGTCGAACACCACCTGGCCGTTTTCATACGCCCACATCCGCTGCTGGCTGCGGCTGATGATGATGCGCTTGTGCGGCACCGGTTCGAGCGGCACCAGCACGTCGCGCGAGGGCAGGGTCAGCGTCTGCCCGGCGCTGAGCGCATCGGCGTTGATGCCGGGGTTGGCCGCCTGGATATAGGGATAGGGAATGCCCACTTCTTCGCCGATTTGCGCCAGCGTCTGACCCGCGCTTACCGTATAGGTCGTCGGATTGTGCCAGACCCGGATCGCGGCGTCGGTGCGGTTGGACCGGATGGCAGCCTGCATCGCGGCGAGGGCTTCATCAGGCTTGATGTAGCGCTCGTCGCCAAAACGCGCCTGCGCTTCGATGAAGGCAGCCGGCCCCTCGCCCTCGAGCGCCAGGGCCAGCCCGGTGGGACTGTCCGGATCGCTGGCGGCGGTGATCCAGTTCGCCCAGACTTCGGGCGGCGCGGTCCAGGTGGCCCATTCGTCGCGAATCGGATCGTAGGCGCGCAGGGTGAAGGGCGACGCCAGAAGGGCCTGAGCCTGTGCCACCAGCGCCGAGGCATCCGTGATTGCCGGGGCGGTCTGGACCATTACCAGCTCGAGGGCACCATCAGCCAGCTCCGCGCCCGGATCGCGCTGCAGGCGGGCGAGCGTGGCGGGGATGTCGAGCGCGCGCCCCGGCTCGGCGGGCGTCGGTTCGGCGCGGCCATTGACCAGGCGCACTCCGGCGTTCTTCGCCGGGACGTCGATGCTGCTCTTGGCTTCTCGCAGGTAGTCACCGAGGCGCGTCCAGTCAACACGCAGCACCGGCGCAAGTGCCACTTCGCCGAGCACCGCCCGGAATGCTGCCGAAGGCCCGCCCGCCGACCGGCCCCAGGACCGGGCGGCTGCCGCAGACGCGCCGGGATCGAGGGTGATCCCAAGCGGGGCGGGATCGGCGGACCACACCCGCTCGCCATCACGCAGCAGCACGCCGCTGCCGGCCCACGCGGCGGCGAGCGCCTGCGTCGCTTCCGACTCGGTCATGCCGCCCAGGTCGACACCAGCCATCTGCACGCCGGGCAGGATCTTCCCGCCGCCGTACATCACCGCTCCGGCCACGACCAGGGCCATCAGGCAGACGGTCGTTAGCGCCAGCGTGCCGACCAGCGCGAGAGCCAGCACGCCCCTTGCGCGCAGCGCTGGCCTCGGGCGCGCGGGCGCGCGCCGCGCCGCGTGTGCAGCGGGCGCGTCCTGCCGGGCGACGACCGGTTGCCACTTCTGGACGCGCGCGCGTGCCCGCATCTGCGCGTCCTGCCGGCGGGCGGGTGGGCGCTGGGGAATAGGACGGTGGGCCTTGCGGGATGCACGCTGCATGGCTGCCTCGATGACTGGGTACTGGTGTGCATTCACATTATAGTCACATTTGTGTCAATCGGGCGTTCCGGCACCGAGCCGGTGTCCGGACGGCAGCCGGGCGTAGGCGAGCGGTCAGCTACGCTCGTCTGCGAAGCGGATAGGGGCCAGCAGCGTGGCGTCGAAGTCCGAGCGCCCGGCGTCGAGCATGGCCTGCAGCGCGGCTTCGACGGCGGCTGCATCGGCGCGGAGCTGCCGCACGTCCACGCCGCGACAGGTATCCGGCAGAGACGCGAACCATTGCGCACTGCGGCGCAGCATTTTCAGCGCGCCGCGCGGGTTGCCGCGGGTGATGTGATGGTACGCCACGCCGACCTGCAAAATGGCGCGGTACAGATCGCGCACCGGGCCGGGCTCGGCGATCCACAGTGCCTCGAACAGATCGTGCTGCGCGTAGTACTCGCCGGCGTTAAAGCGCGCGATGCCCTCAAGCCCAGGCGGCGGCATCGGCTCGCCGCACTGGTCCAGCAGCCGCGCCTGCCGGGCCGGATCGGGAAGCCGGGCCATTGCGCGGATCGCGCCGGGCAGGCGTGCTGCAAGCTCCTGAGCGGATAAAAACGCATCGGCTCCGGCGCGCAGCGCCGCTGCAGCCTGATCCGGATCGGGGCCTACGACTACCAGCGGGATGCGGCGCGTCTCCTGGCGGACCTTCGGCGTCGTGACCCACCACTCCCAATCGCTCACGCTGCCGTCCACCAGTACCAGCGCGGGATGCGCGGCCACCAGGCGGTCCAAATACTCGCCGCGCTTGTGTACATGCTGCAGGGACAGTCCGGCATCGCGGAGCAGGCGCGCAGCTTCAGCCGACCAGGGCGGCGCTCCGATCAGGATTGCTGGCGGCTGCGGATTAGCCGGGGCAGACATTCAGAAGCGCTCGCGGATGAAGCGCAGCACAACCGGATCGAGCCGGTGGGGTGCTGCCGGCGTCCAACGTTCTTCGAGGTTCTCCGTGCCGACGAACGCGGCAAAGGCTTCGATGCTCGCTGCGTCCCACTGGCCGGTGATCGGCCCGGTATAGTAGCCGTGCTGTACCAGCATGGCCTGTAACTCGCGGGCCAGCGGCGCGTCAATCGGGATATGTTCGGCTTCCGGTGTGTGTCCGAAATAGAGGCGGTGCAGGTCCAGCAGGCCGGCCAGGCGTGTGACCGGGTCGGGATCGTCGTCGACGCGCAGATCGATGTACCGATCGGTGTCGCCCCCGTACCCGCCGCCTGGTTTGACGACCAGCAGCGCCGCCGACTGCTTGCCGCGCCGGTCGCCACCGGCCTGATCGCCGGCGCGCAGGGCCGCCAGCAAACGCGCTGCGAGGTCACCCTGCGTCTGTTCGAAGGCGGCGGCCATGGCGTCTAGCGTCTCTGGCCCGGTCAGAATGTTCCCCTGGCAGGCGTAGCCGGGGCCGGTGCGGTGTCCGGCCCATGCCAGACACGCCGGGCCGGTATAAGCAGCCGAGCCGCCGTGCGCGTCCACACAGCCGACCTGCCGGTGATCGCGGCCTTCGTCGTGTTCGAGCAGGCGGTCGAGCACTTCCTGCGCGCTGGTTCCCTGCGCCAGCAGGTTCAGCCCGTCCGGACCAAAACTCACGCGTGCCAATGCCTGCGTCGCAATCGCGCCTGCCCCGGCCCGTGCCCAGGGAACGAGCGCGCCAGCAGCCAGGAACTTGCTGGCGACCGCGACGCCCCAGGCCGGTTCGTCGGGATCGCAGGCAACTATCGAGAAGGTGTTCAAAACGGGCATGCGTCACCTCACAAGGCGCTTAGAAGGGGGGATCGCCTTCGAAGAAGAGCTGCCACCACAGGCGCCACGGCGGCTGCTGGGATTCGGACGAGCCGCTGCGGGCGAGGGAGACGGGCGGTGTCGGCGTCGGCGTGATCTCCGGTTCGCGGCCCGGAATCGGGATGACGAGGACTTCCCCCTCACGCACCATCTTGCCTTCGCTGTGCGCCCACTGCTCGACCTTGGCGTCCGACTCGGCGTAGTCGCGCTCTTTGCGCAGCGCGAGCTGCTGCGTCTCGAGCACGTCGATCGTGGCTTGCAGGCGCGCGCGCTCGGCGTCCATCTGCTGGCCGCGCGCGATTCGCCCGCTGAGATTGATGACCAGCAACAAGCCGATCGACAGAATCGCCGCAAAGACGATCTGCATGCTCGAAAGCTGCTGGCGGGGCCGACGAGGCGGGGTGGGAGCCTCGGCTTCCGCGCGGTCGTCGGGGTCGAGATCGTGATCCATCATGGCTGCGTCATCTACGGCTGCCTGGCGTGCGCGTGCGCCGCGAGTGTCTCAAACGTACCACAAGCAGATGTTGCGGGCAATCAAAAAAACCCAGGCCGTGCGACCTGGGTTTCCTGATGCCGAAGGTGGGAGTCGAACCCACACTCCCTAATGGGAACTACGCCCTGAACGTAGCGCGTCTGCCAATTCCGCCACTTCGGCGCTGTGGTTTTCATTCTAGCGCAGAATCATCGATCGTCAAGGGCGAGTTCGGGGTCTTTTTCCGCCTGATGCATCCCGACACTCACTCGACAAAGCGCCACGCCCGGATTGTCCGGAAGCGGTCGCTGGGCGCGCTCAGGAAGCCTAGTTCCACGCCGTCCAGATGGGAATCTGCGCCGTAGATGTAGAGCGGGTAGTACAGCACCAGCGCAGGCACCCGCTGGGCGAACAGCTCTTGAAAGCGGCTGTAGTAGTAGGCGCGATTCACGCCGTGTGGCTCGCGGCGCGCGTTTTCCAGCGCCTCGCTGATGCGGCGGTCGTCCATCGCGCCGTAGTTCTGGCCGTCCTCGCTCTGGCCCTGGTGCCAGAAGACATACGGATCGGGGTCGGCGTATGGCTCGAAGCTCAGCTCCACCAGTGCCATATCGAAGTCGCCCCGCTCCAGGCGCGCTTTCATCTCGTCCGGCGAAACCGGGTCCACGCCCGCGCTGAAACCGAGCTGTTCCCACGCGGCGGCCAGATCCCCGGCGAGCGCCTCAAGCGCCGCATCATCCGGCACCAGGATCGTCATGGCGCGTTCCGGCGGGGCAGGCGGGGTCTCGGTGGGCGTTGGCGTGGATTCTGGCGCTTCGCCCTCACCCTCAGCTTCTCCGTCGCCGGGGGCCGTGTCTTCGGCTGGCGAGGTTTCGCCGTCGGGCATGGGTTCATCGGTGGCTTCCGTGTCTGCTTCCGGTTCGGCTTCGGCAGGCGCCTCGAACACCGCGCCGGCAGTTTCCATAAGCTGCTGCGCGCGCGCCAGATCGTATGCCGGCCATGGCGCGGGATCGTAAGCCCACGAGTTGGGCAACAGCGGGCTGTCGGCCACAATCGCCGCTCCGGCCAGGTGCCTGGCGACCAGCGCCGCCCGATCCACGGCGTGGGCGAGCGCCAGCCGCACACGCGGATTGCGCACATAACTCACGCTGTCGCGGTCCCAGTTGTAGATCAGCACACCCACCTGCGGCGCAACCGCGGCGTACAGGCTGAGGTTGGAGACCCGCTGCGCATCGAGGAGCAGGGCCGGCGGGATATGCCCGATGCTGTTGACCTCGTTGGCGGCGAACGCTTCGAGCGCGGCCTCGGCGCTGGGATACGTCCGGAAGACAATGCGCTCCAGAGCGAAGCCTTCGGCGCCGTCCGGGCGCTGCCGGTAGACCGGCGCCAGCCGAAGCTGCACGCCGTCCAGGTTGCCGGTCGAGGCGGTCAGCGCCTCGAACTGATACGGCCCGGTCCCAATCGGGTCGAGGTTGAATGGATGCTGGGCCAGCGTTTCGCCGGAAACGCCGCGCAGCACATGCTCCGGCACGATCCCGATGCGAAGCTGATCGGGGAACGAGGCGAGCGGCTGGGTCAGCCGGAAGCGCACAGTCCGTTCGTCCAGCACATCAACTTCAACCGTGCGCCAGAACTCATGCAGCTCGGCCGGGCCGGGGAAATCTGGCGCGCTGAGTAATTGCGTGGTGAACACCACATCCACCGCACTGAACGGCACGCCGTCGTGCCACAGCACGTCGTCGCGCACCCGCACCAGGTATTGCAGCCCATCATCCGAGACGCGCCAGCTTTCCGCCAGCAGAGGAATGATCTCCCCGTAGGCGTTGGTAGTGGTCAGACCTTCGAAAATCAGCGCGGTAATATCGCGGTCGACCGGGTTGTAGCTGGCGAGCAGCGGGTTGAGCTTGCGAATTTCGCCCACCAGCGCCTCGACCAGCACCTGGGGCGGGGTCGCGGTTTCTTCGGCGGGCGGCATACCAGGCTGCGGCGGAACCGGGGTGCTATCGGATGTGGGGGGCGGGGTCGAGGTGCCGTCCGATTGGGCCAGGGCGATCGGACGACTGGCTGCAAAGATTGCCCAGATAACGGCGGTGGTTAGCAGGCCGATGGCGATCGGCAGGTGTTTCGGCGCCGGACGGAGCCGCGTGCGCATCGTACTCTCTCCTCAGGAACAGAACGAGGTGTTCTGCGCGTGCGCACAACACCCCCTGTCATCGGCTATGCTCTTACTCGCGCACCGGAACAGGCCGGGCGACAGTTCTCGGCCCTGGAAAGC
>Ga0226835_1000934_pt1 | contig 20801 bp, 18 predicted proteins | sample LAC_MetaG_1_FD_163627 | JGI IMG/M metagenome (GOLD analysis project Ga0226835, IMG submission 163627) | Anaerobic ammonium oxidizing microbial communities from anammox membrane bioreactor (MBR) in UC Berkley, California, United States -... | ecosystem: Engineered > Bioreactor > Anaerobic >...
CAACCGCCGTCAGCCTGCACCTGCCGGGCGCCGGGCACTTCTCCCTGACCGACCTGGCGCTGGTCAGCCCGCTGCTGACGAGATTCCTGGAGGGCGGGCCAGCCAAGCATGACCGCGAGGAGTACCTGCGGACAGTCAACCAGGCCTGTCTCCAATTCTTCGACCGCTATTTGAAGGACAAGGGCAATTCATAAGCTACGGCCTTTACCAAGACCGCCTCGGCCGGTGGAGAAAAACCTCATGAACACAAAGAAGTCGAAAAGGAAAATCCTGATACTCGCAATCCTTTCACTCTCTATGATCTGCATTGCCCTTCTGCTGATCGCGCCGCGTTACGGAAATCTTTCGATCAATTTGCCGCTGGAACACAAACCTGTTTTCGACAGGGATATCAGCGCTTATCCAGGCCGGCTCCATGTCGAAGGTAATCGATTGATGAATGAAGATGGACAGGTGGTGACCTTGCGTGGACTCATGCCTGCCGATCCGGCGACGCTGAGGCGCAAGGGACAGTTCAATCGCCTCTTCTTCGACAGGATGGCCGCTTCCGGCGCCAATGTCATGCGCATCCCCGTCCACCCCGAACGCTGGGAACATGATCCTGATTACCTGTGGCGTTATCTCGACCCCGCGGTCTCGTGGAACGGCGAGAACGGCGTTTACACCATCATTGACCTGCATTTCATCGGAGATATCGGGAGGGATCGCGGCCCGCAAATGCCCGATATCAGCATCTCCAGTCGAGATTTTGCCCTGGATTTCTGGCGGAAGGTGGCATCCTACTTCAAGGACACCCCGCACGTTATCTTTGAGATATTCAACGAACCGGCAGGCATCTCCGCTTCAGCATGGCGGACAGATGCCCAGGTCCTGGTGGATGCCATCCGCTCCGCGGGCGCGGACCAATTGGTCATAGTCGGGGGCGTCGAATATTCCCGCGACTTGTCCTGGGTGCTGGAAGAACCGATCAGGGGTGAAAATATCGCCTATGCTGCGCACATCTACCCGGCGCACAGCAGATATTCATGGGATCGCTGGTTTGGAGATATCGCTGAAAAATATCCGGTGGTGGTGACTGAATGGGGCTGGATGGCGACCGATCCAAGCGGCGAGCAGTCCTATCTGGTCGGCAGCCAAAAGGCTTATGGCGAGCCGTTCGTGGGCTACCTCGACCCGCGCGGGATCAGTTGGGTGGCATGCTGGTACGATGACGAATGGAAACCGGCTATGTTCACCGAAGACTTCAATGAGTTGACGCCGTTTGGCGCATTCATCCTGCAACAACTCTCCGCGCCTTCTCGTTCAAGCGGAGAGTAAAGCCTTCTCTTGATCCTTCTGTCAATCTGCATGAAACCAAGGAGAGTACACCATGAACCTAAACGAATGCCAACGGGAAATGCGAACCGCCTTCCTGGGCGGTTTCGCCGGGCAAATGGTTTCCGGCGTCATTTGGCTGGCGGCTTCAGGCATTAGTCTGTGGGGGGCGCCGCGTTACGGCATGGCGACGCTCTTCTTTGGCAGCATGTTGATTTTCCCGCTCACACAATTAACGGTGCGGCTGGCGGGACGCCCCGGAAAAGTCAGCGCCAACAATGGACTGTGGCAACTGGGTTCCCAGACCGCATTCACCGTGCCGCTTAATTTCCTGCTGGTCGGCGCGGCGACGCTTTACCGCGAAGCCTGGTTCTTTCCCGCGGCCATGATCGTGGTTGGCGCGCATTACCTGCCCTTCATGACCCTGTACGGCATGAGAATGTTCGGGCTGTTGGCGGGTTTGTTGGTTCTGGGCGGAGCAGGGCTGGCCCTTTATGGACCGGCCGTCTTCAGCCTGGGGGGCTGGCTTACGGCTGTCGCCCTGATTGCCTTTGCTTTTCTCGGCAGGTATCTTGTTCTACAGGAGGAAAAACGCAATGTATCCCATCCTTGAACACGACTTCGCATCGGAGGCAAAGATCGAACCGTCCCGCGTCATCAAGCCGCGCGACGTGCCCGAACATTGCGTCATTTCATTCTTTCGGGAAGTGAACGAAACAATCGTCGCCGAGAAGCGGGGGGAAGTTGTCGTCCCGAACCGTTGGGAGGATGGCGGACATCCCATCTATGAGATCGAGCATCTGGGCAAGCGGCTCGCGTTCTTTCATCCCGGCGTGGGCGCGCCGTTGGCTGCCGGGCTTCTCGAGGAAGCCATCGCTTTCGGTTGCAGGAAGTTCGTCGTCTGCGGCGGCTGCGGGGCGCTGGACAAAAGTCTCACGGTCGGCAAACTCATCCTGGTCGAGAGCGCGGTGCGGGACGAAGGCGTATCCTATCACTACATCCAACCCGGGCGCGAGATCAAGACGCAGCCGCGGGCGCTGAACGCGCTCCGATCCACATTGACCCGGCGCGGCATCCCCTTTGTGAGCGGCAAGACCTGGACCACCGATGCCCCCTACCGTGAAACTCAGTCCATGATTGATGCCCGCCGCGCGGAGGGCTGCCTGACCGTCGAAATGGAAGCGGCCAGCCTGCTGGCGGTGGCGCAATTCAGGGATGTACTGTTGGGGCAGATCCTGTATTCAGGCGATGACCTGAGCGGCGACTCATGGGATACGCGCGGTTGGCAATCGCGCCGTGAGGTGCGCGAGAGCCTGTTCTGGCTGGCGGCCGACGCCTGCCTGGAGATGTGACCATGAAGAACAGGTACTCCACCCTGCTCCTGCTCATTTTGGCTATTCTAGCGATATTCGCCATACGCGCTTTCCTGGCGGAGAGAATCGCCATGCCGCGCACCTTTGAAGTATTCGATACGCTGACCGTCGTCGGCGCGCTGGTGGTAGTATTGAAAGATCGTCGCTATTTGCGGCGGGGCGATTGGCTCGTTGCGTTGATATTGGGCGCGGTAATCGGCATCGGAATGCTGTTCGCCACGCTCTTCTCGCCCTACCCGTTCCTGGGGCTGGTCAAAAGCGCGCCGGGGCAGGCCCTGCTGCGCGGGCTCTTTACCATTCTAGCCACGCTGGGCGGATTGGCAATCATGCGCCAGGGTGGCCCGGTGCAATTCTCAATTGCGAACGGGGATTGGCGAAGCGCGGGCCGAGGCGCGCTCCTCGGCTTGACCGTTGGGCTGCCGCTGGCGATCCTGAATGTTTTTGCGCTGTGGTTGACGCAAGGACAGTCATTTGATTGGCAGCATCCCTTGGCTGCCCTGCTGGACGCGCTGCAACCCGCGGTCGTCGAGGAAGTAATCCACCGCTTCGCCCTGTGGGGGCTGTTGTGGCTGCTGCTGCGAAGATCATTGCCTGAACAGGCGGCCTGGCTGGCGGGGTTGCTCGCGATGTTGGCGCATACCTACTCGCATTTTGACGACCTTTTCCTGCAATCGCCGTTGACCGCCTTGGGCATGGGGGCGATACTGGCAATCTTCTGGGGTTTGCCCCCGCTCATCCTGGCGCGCCGCCGCGGTCTCGAATCGGCGATGGCATTTCACTGGCTCCAGGATGCCCTTCGTTTTCTGGCGGGGTTTTGATTTGTCGGTGCAGACTCGCTCCTGGTCTTTTAAGAGCCGCGATAATAAGCCATCCGGCAGAAACTAGATTCCGCCGGAGTCGATTCGCACTGTTATCAATGCAGCGGTAAAAGCAAGATGACGGCGCATCCGGGCACGACCGGATATTGCGAGTTGAGTTTGGCGTATCCCCCGGCCGCGTCGCTGCTTGCAATAGAACGCCAGGAGTAATCGGTTGTTTTCTAACGTGCTAAGTCGCCAAAATTTATATGATTTATGTCATTTGTTCCACTTAATAAATTTTAGTAGAATGGTCATCGTCGCTTCATAAATCTTTCCTTGAGCCGCATATTTCATTTTTCCCAGCCATGATTATCGCATATTTTTTTAACGGGCTTTGCTTTGGAGGCTTGGGACTGGCGGCATATTTACAAATCCGCCAGGGGGGTGACTTCGCGCTCAAGAAACAGCTTCCGTGGCTGGCCTCCTTTGGTTTCGTCAGCGCCGTTACCAGTTGGGTGGATATGTTTCTCTCCAGCAACAGCGTAGACGAATATGCTCAAATTCTGATCTTCGCCCGGATAATACTCCAACCGATAAGCGGACTCCTGCTTCTAATCTTCGGTTGGCGCGTCCTTCGGGATTTAACGCCTCTCCCCGCCTGGACGGTTTTCATCCCCGGCGTCATGATCGTTCCCATTTCATACGTTATCGCGTATGCCGCGACCACGTTCATCACCCCTTCGCCTATTGAAATTCCAATTGATATTTGGTCTCGATATTTGCTCTATCTGCCCGGCAGCATCATGGCAGGAGTCGGCTTTTTGCGTCAGTGGGATGTTCAACGCAAGCTTGGTATGTTCGACGTGGCCGGCTTGATGCTCGGCACCGGTCTGGCGTTTCTCTTCGAGGCTTTCGTGATCGGCCTGGTCGTGCCCGCCGCGCCTTATGGGCCGGCTTCCTACTACAATTATGATCGCGTGATCACCAATGCTTTTTACGGAGAGTCTCTGACTACCGCCAACAGCACGATCTCGTGGCTCGATTATCAAAGCGTGCTAAACGCAACAGGCGTCCCGATTCAATTTTGGCGGATGTTATCGGCAGTTATCCTGACGTTTTTCATGATACGGGGATTGGGCGTATTCGAGGCAATCCGCAAACGTCAGTTGGAAGAATTGCAAAATGAACGGGATCAAGCTCAACGGTCCGCGTTCGAAGCGCAGATCGCAGCGCGGCAAACGGCTGAAAATTGGACGGATGTCCTTGTCAGCATTAATCGCCGAATCACAGAATTGGAGGATATGGATAAGATCCTCCTGTTTATCGTAAAAAAGGCGCGGGCGTTATTGCAATCCGACTTTACCGGGCTGGCCTTGTTTGACGATTCCTATTCAACGCTGAACTTGAAATATATTTCCACCGAAAATAAAAACGAATTCATCGCCGAGCCCGTCGCAATTCAAAACGAATTAATTCTGGAAACAGTTCGGGCGGCGCGGCCTCGCCGTTCGCTCGAAACAAACGCATTGACATCCCCGGAATATTTCGATTTTGGTTTACAGGAAGGAATACGAGCGATGGCGATCGTCCCTCTTGCGCTGGATAATCGCCCGGTGGGCGGAATTTGGACGGCGCGTTGCGAATCGAAACCATATTCCGACACCGACTTGATCTGGCTGGAATGTATGGCCGATCAGGTGGCAATCGCCATTCAGCATGGTTTAATGACCTCGCACCTGCAATCGTATTCGATCGCGGAAGAACGGGCGCGCATTGCGCGGGAAATGCACGACGGTTTGGCGCAAGTGCTGGGCTATTTAAATATAGAAGTACAAACGCTGGGCGCTTTGCTCAAACAGGGACGCAAAGAGGCGCTTGAAGCCGAACTGAATCAAATGCGTGAAGCGGTGCGCACGGCTAACGCGGACGTGCGCGAAAACATCCTGAGTTTGCGGACGACATTGGCGAATGAAAAGGGCCTGGCCTCGGCCATGGATGAATATCTACAAGAGTTCAGCATCCAGACGGGAATCGAAACCGAGTTCCGAAACGAGGTCGAAGGCGAATTAAATCTGGCGTCGTTGGCAGAAGTCCAACTGGTCTGTATTTTGCAGGAAGCATTAGCCAATGTCCGTAAACACGCGAAAGCCACCCTGGTGACCGTAACCATTTCCAGAAAAAGCGTCAACGAAAATGAGAGCATTTTTGTGTCGGTGAAAGATAACGGGCTCGGTTTCATTGAACGAAATTCAAAGCGCAGTTTTGGCCTTCAAACCATGAAGGAACGTGCGGCCAGCGTTCAGGGCGTTTTACAGATTCACTCGATTCCCGGTGAAGGGACAACCGTCGAATATTCCTTCCCATGTTTGTCACGCGGCAAATTGGAAAGAAACTCGCGCTCTCTACAGGAAATCGGACTGCAAGCGAACGCGACGGGAGCAGTATCGAGATGAATGTAAGAGAATGGGCCCTGCCGGTCTACACCATCCTGATGCAACTTTCGGTCGGGACTCTGCTGATGCTGTGGATTGCGCGCGAAGTTCACATCCGCCAATTCGCCGAGGCAGAGATCAACCGAATCATGAAATTTCCAGTCACAATCATTTTCACTACCGCGTGCCTGGCAATGGCCGGCTCTCATTTTCATTTGAGCAAACCGTTACATTCCTACCTGGCTGTGTTAAATTTTCGTACATCCTGGTTAAGTCGAGAGATCGTATTCACAGTATTCTTTTTTTTAACGCTGTCAAGTATGTTAGCGTTACACTGGCTGCAAAACGACAAAACAAAGTTGAAAACCTTTTTAGGCTGGCTCGCCGTTCTATTCGGCTTCGCGCTGGTGTTCTGCATGGCGCATATCTACCTGCTTCCCGCCCAACCTGCCTGGAATTCGCCGTTTACAGTCCTGTCGTTTTTTTTGACCATGCTTCTTCTTGGCAATATCGCTTTGCCTGCCATGTTGCTGGTTGATTTTTCATTCTTGAACGTCTTAGCGTTGGAGCGCTTCGATCAACAATACCTTCTGATTCGCCGTGTGTTAGTTTGGTCAACAGTCGCGGGCGCTTTTATATGGCTTATGGCGGTCGCCTTGAATTTCTACCAAGCCTGGTTACTTCGCCTGGGAGATCAATGGGCTCAAACAAGCTTTGAGCTTCTGACGAATCTATATCGCCCCTTGCTAGTCTTGAGGCTGGGCCTGCCGCTTTTGGGAATCGTCATCCTGGCCGCTTCCGTTTTCAGCGCCGCCAAGCGAAACCGGGCCATTCAGGAATTAATGGTTCCGATCTATGCTTCATGCATTTTCGTGATTGTTGGAGAGGTCCTTGGCCGGTTTCTCTTCTACGCGACGCATATCCGTATCGGCGTCTAAGAAAGATTTGGAGTTGAACATGCCTATTCGAGTTTTACTTGCAGACGATCACAAACTATTCCGTCAGGGGATGATCAGCCTGATGCGCACGCGTGAAGACCTGGTCGAGGTCGTGGGAGAGGCGGAAACGGGCGAAGAAGCGATTCAATTGACCGAAAAATTGAGTCCCGATGTGGTCCTCATGGATATTTATATGTCGCAAATGGATGGGTTGCAGGCGGCTAAAGAGATTCGGACGCGTTTTCCCAAAGTGGCGATTGTTATGTTGACCTCCTCCGAGCGCGACGGACACCTGTATGAAGCCGTACGTCTGGGAGTGGCCGGCTATTTACTTAAGAGTCTGGACGCGGATGAATTGTTCGAATTGCTGGAAGGGGTGACGCGCGGCGAGGCGGCCATGACGCGTTCGATGGCTATGCGGCTTCTAAAGGGCGTGGCCGATCGCATGGTTGACGGCGAGAGCGGGGAAGAAGCGCTCTCGGAGAAAGAACTGTTGGTTCTGCGGTTTGTCGCCAGCGGCGCCAGTAACGCCGAGATCGCGGAGAGTCTTTCGATCTCCATCAACACGGTCAAGAGTCACCTGAAAAATATTTTGGAGAAACTCCAACTCGCCAATCGAACGCAAGCCGCCACTTATGCTTTGAAGCATGGTCTGGTTTTGCCGAGGGAAAATTAGCAGATAATAATAAATGCAGCTGGGGCAAATTAATCCCTTTGCAACCATATTTTATTCATACTTGAATCATCCTTTGGGGTGAGGCTGATTTGCTTCGCAGGGGGGATGAAGAGATGAAGGTTATCATGTATCCTGATGGTGAAAATTAACACAAGAGTATCTAAATCCATCCTTCAGCAGGAGAATGCCTAGGGACAGATCCTAACTGTAAATTTCAAAACCCTTTTAAGCCAGAAGATCCGGCTCTGCGAGTGTAAAAATTTCACCTCACTTTACTTCGGAGGAACATGATGACTGAAGAAACCATCCTCACCAAAACCTTGACCGATGTAGCGCTCACCCGCCGCAGTTTCCTTAAATGGAGCGCGGCTCTGGGAGGCACAGCTGCCTTGGCTGGGGGACTAAATTTCGGTTTAAAGACCGTTGAGAAAGCGGCAGCCGCGGGCATTGAGGAAGTAAAAACGATAGGTTGCTACCACAATTGCGGCGGCCGCTGTATTTTAGGCGCGGTGGTCAAAGACGGCACAGTCACCCGCCTGGTGCCTGATCCAACCAAAGAAGAGACGCCCGGCAATCCGCGCGCTATTCCCTGCGTGCGCGGCCGCGCTCAAACTTACCGCGTCTATGCGCCCGGTCGCCTTAAATACCCAATGAAACGCGTGGGCAAACGCGGCGAAGGCAAATTCGAGCGCATCAGCTGGGATGAAGCACTGGATACGATTGCTTCTGAAATGAAAAGAATTAAAGCGCAATATGGCAATGAAGCATTCTACAACAATTATGCTTGGGGCGTCTGTTGGACAGGCCCTGATGGACAAAATGCCATTCAGCGTTTACTAAGGCTATTTGGCGGATATGTTGACTTGTATGGCACCTACAGCGAAGCTGCCTATGGACAGGTAGTTGGTTTTATCACCGGCGGCTATTCAGGCAACTCCGCAGACGATGTGCTTAACTCAAAACTTGCCGTTCTTTTTGGAGAAAATTCAGTTGTCACTCGCGCCGGCGGAGATAACGCTGGTTACTGGATGATGAAAGCCGCTAAGCAGGGAACTAAATTCATTGTCATTGACCCAATATTGACAGATACAGTCATTGGAACGCAGGCTGAATGGGTGCCTATCAATCCCGGCACCGACGTGGCTTTGATTGCCGCAATGGCTTACGTCATGGTCAAGGAAAACCTGTATGACAAAGAGTTTATGGCAACACATACAGTAGGCTTTGACGAAGATACTCTCCCTGCCGGAGCGCCTTCCAACAGTTCATGGATGGCATACATCATGGGACGCGGGCCAGATAAAGTAGAGAAAACCCCCGAATGGGCTGCCCCTATTACCGGTATTCCCACAGACCGTATTATTAAACTAGCACGCGAAATTGCTAGCGTCAAACCCGCGCTCATTATGCAAAACTGGGGCCCCCAACGACGCGCTTATGGAGAACAGTTTGCGCGCGCAATTCCCATTCTAGCTGCCATGACAGGCAATTTCGGCGTTCAAGGCGGCGGACCGGGTCTTATTCAAGGAGGCGCTAGTTTTCCGATGCCTGGCATGCCTGTCCCTCCGAATCCTGTGAAGCTTTCCATTCCGTGCTTTTTGTGGACGGACTTCGTTCTGCGCGGCACTGAAATGACGCCAGAAAAAGATGGTATTCGCGGAGAAAGCGTGGCTTGGGGCGCTGGGAGCGGAAGTTCCGCCTCCAGCAGCGACCCAAAAAACTTGCGATTACCAGTAAACATGAAATTCATGTGGAATGATGGCGGAAACTGCGTCATCAATCAACATGGCGATATCAATCGCACAAAAAAAATCCTGGAAGACGAAAGTTTATTGGAATTCCTGGTTTGCACAGACATCTTCATGACCCCAAGCGTCAAGTTCGCCGACATTGTTCTTCCGGAAACTACTGGGTTTGAAGCAGATTACATCATCACGGGCGAAGGACACGGTATGAAAGGTAACCACTCCTGGGTGCTCTATAACCACAAACTAATTGAGCCCATGTATGAAGTAAAAGACCAACTGTGGGTGGCAGAACAACTGGCAGATCGGCTAGGCATTGGCGATGAGTTCCGCGATGGTCATCTTACCCGTGAAGACTGGATCAAAGACATGGTGGCAGCGGCGCAACAAAGTATCCCCAATTTCCCATCGTTGGAAGAATTCAGAAAGACCGGAATCTTCAAGGTTGAGAACGGAAAACCCTTTGTTGCCTTTGCAGATTTCCGCGCTGACCCAGAGGCTCATCCTTTAGCCACAATCACCGGGAAAGTTGAAATTTACTCCCCAGCAGTTGCAGCGCTAAATAAGCCTGAAGAGATGCCGGCTATACCCAAATATATCCCTGAATGGGAGGGCGTCAGCGATCCGTTGCGCGAAAAGTACCCGCTCATGCTGATGACCACTCACTATGTAGCGCGTGCGCACTCTACTTTTGATAACGTGGAAATGTTGCAAGAAGCGCACCCTCAATCGCTGTGGATCAATTGTTTGGACGCGCAGGCGCGCGGCATCAAAAATGGCGACATGGTACGCGTCTTCAACGATCGCGGCGAAGTTCATCTGCCGGCTTACGTGACCACTCGCATTGTTCCAGGCACCACCAACATGCCTCAAGGCGCTTGGTACACTCCCGACGCGCAAGGCATCGACAAACGAGGCTGCGGCAATGTATTGACCAGTCACAGGCCAACTCCATACGCAGGCGGTCCTGCTTTCCATACGAATCTGGTTCAGGTCGAAAAACTTTAAGGAGATGAACCATGGCGAAACAACTTGCTTTTTACGTTGACATTGCAAAATGCACTGGCTGCAAAGCCTGCCAAATTGCCTGCAAAGACAAAAACGATCTGCCGATGGGCATTCGTTGGCGCCGCGTCTTCCAGTACGAAGGCGGCGAATGGATCCAAAAGAACGGTCAGATGATCCCAAGCAGCGTTTATGCATACTTCGTGTCAGCTGCTTGCATGCATTGCGAAAATCCGGTCTGTCTACAGGTTTGTCCGGCGGGAGCCATTCATCAACGTGAGGACGGCATTGTCCTAATCGATGAGAAAAAATGCATCGGCTGTCGCTATTGCTCCTGGGCTTGTCCCTACGGCGCGCCTCAATTCAACGAGGATTTGGGCGTAATGACCAAATGCAATATGTGCTATGACTTGGTAGATCAGGGCGAAAAGCCAGCCTGTGTTCAGGCCTGCCCCTACCGCGCCATGGACTTTGGCCCCTTGGATGAATTGCAAGCGGAACATGGCACATTCAACAATCCTGCGCCGTTACCTGAGCCAAGCATCACTAGGCCATCAGTAGTATACGGCCCAAGCAATACAACCAAGGTCACCGGCGATACTAGCGGTCACATGATGAATCTTGAGGAGTTGTAATATGAACACACATGAATGGGCATTAATCGCCTTCACCCTTCTCACCCAGCTCTCAATCGGCATGTTGATCGCGACTCTGACCGTTCGAGCTTTTGCCGGCAGGAAAACAAATCCGGAGCGCACGGCGCCAATTTCGGACCTGCCTATCTACGTGGTGGTCGCGCTGATGGTTCTGGCCTTGATCGCCGCGCTCTTCCATCTTGGAAAGATTACGCACGTCATCGGCGCGGTGCCGAACCTTGCTACTTCCTGGATGAGCCGCGAAGTCGTGGCCGCAGTCGTTTTCACGGCTCTGACAGTTTTGCTGGCCTTTCTCATCTGGCGTAAGATCGGGACTGAATTCATGCGTATGATCATAGGCTGGATCACGGCGCTCATGGGTCTATATCTCTTACTCGCCATGAGTCTAACCTATATGCTGCCCGCGCAGCCAGCCTGGAATACCTTGGCCACACCGGTCACGTTCTTTACCACCTCCCTCCTGCTGGGAGTACTCGGGACAGCCGCGGTTCTCGTGTTCACACACGCGACAGTGGACAGTCAAATCATAAAAGGCATCGCCGTCGCCTCGATCGTCCTGGTGGGCCTTGAACTGCTCACGATGCCGCTCTATCTGGCATTCCTCAGCACGCAAGGCGCAGCCGCTCTTCGTTCACTCAGTATGATGATTGGCGAATATGGCTGGGCTTTGGTCCTTCGTCTGCTCCTGGTCTTTGCAGGAGGCGGGTTACTTGCAGCCTACCTCTTCAAAAACGCTTCAACAGCCAAGCAGGAGAAAATGTCGACAACTCTCGCCTATAGCGCCTTTGCTTTGGCGCTGGTTGGCGAAGTGATCGGCCGCTTCCTCTTTTACGCCAGCAGCTTCCGTATCGGCGTGTAAAAACTTCCGGTAGTTTCCATCTTCCAGGAGTGGGTGGGTTAACCGCCCACTCCTGGTTGGCCTTCAAAAGGGATTTGTCATGAGAATGGGATTTCGCGTCTTCATCGCTTTCTGGGCCTGTGTGACGCTCGGAGCGCTTATCCTGAAAACAGAGCGCGTTGTCGCGCAAGAAGGGAGCGCGTTACAAGTTATCCCACTTTCGTCAAGCGGATACGAGGAGGTTCATTCTCTGGCGTATTCAAGCGATGGACAATATCTTTCCGTGGGAGGAATTTCGGGAATCTATATTTTCGACGGAAAAAATCTATCTCTTCTAAATTACCTTGATACGCGAGTTTCGGCGCGAAACGTCCTATTTCTACCGGGCAGCCACACGTTGGCAGCCGGACTCTTCGATAACACGATCAAATTGTGGAATGCGTCGAAGGCCCAATTATCGGATACTTTTTTAGGACATCAAGGTTGGGTACGAAAGATTTCGGTTTCCAAAGACGGCTCGCTGCTCGCCTCCGCTTCGGATGATGATACTTTACGCATTTGGCGTGTGGCTGACGGCAAATTGCTGCTAACGATCTCTCAGAATACACAGGGTGTGAGAGCAGTGGCAATCTCGCCGGATGGACAGTTGGTCGCGGGGGCGTTGAGAGACCACACCGTGCGCGTCTGGCGCGTGGCTGACGGGAATCTGTTGTATACCCTCACCGGTCATACTGACTGGGTACGCTGTCTTGCGTTTTCGCCAGATGGAAGCCTGTTAGCTTCTGGCTCCTTTGATATGAACATACGCTTGTGGCGCATGTCCGATGGAAGTTTGGCGCGGATTCTCAAGGGGCATACCTCCAGTGTGCTGGAACTGGCTTTTTCGCCAGACGGCAACGTATTAGCCTCTTCCAATGTGGATGAAACCGTGAGACTGTGGCACGTTAGCGACGGAAATTTGATTCATATTTTTCAAGGATATACAGGCTTCATTTATGCCTTGGGTTTTTCTCCAGATGGAAAAATTCTCGCGTCTGGCAGTGAAAACCAGCTCTATATCTGGGATCTCGAGACTCTAGGCATCGACACCGCATCCTCAACTGGCAAACCGACGTCTCAAGCAGACGTTCAATCTACAACTTCCGATTGCAGGAAATGTCACCATACGCGCGGAAATATCGAACCGCCGCGCGTCGCTTATGTGCGCTGTGGGATATGCCACACGCAGGGCGTCAGTTTAGAATGGTGTCCGGCTTTCCCGCGCGCTGTGCAAACAACACCTTCTTCTTTGGGATATTCATTACCGGTTACCGCTTCTGGTTTGCCACGCAACAGCAAAGATTTAACTATATTGATTGCCACTCCTGCTAATGGCGAAACGCTTTACACTCGTTACGGATTAACTGCCCCAATGTTCGTTACGGGACGCGTATTCTCTAACAAACCCGAGTTCTCATCGTTGCGAGTTGAGCTGGACATTTGGGAAGGGAGCAAGAAAACAGATTCGCTATTTACACGCCCTTCTTCTACAGGAAATTTCGAATTTAAGCTTGCAATTAATTCTCAAGGAGCATTAGCGCGCACTGCAATTGCAGGAGCGCCAAATTGTCTTCCCTGTCATGAGAAATACCGCCCTCAAGCCCCCATTCCAGATGGAATAGTCCACTTAATAGTCACAGTTCAAGACGCGGCTGGCAACAGCGCCTCAGATGAGCGGTGGGTAAGCGTAGACACCAGCGGTAAAGCCTCGCTGCCCGTGCGCGTGGTGGACGCGCAAACCCACGCGCCGATCCAGGGAGTTTCAGTCAGCGCATCTACTGTTTTATACGAATGGCGCGCGCGGTATGGGACGGCGCTCTCCGACAGCGATGGTTTAGCTTCTCTCGAACTTGAGGCTTTGACCCAAGCTCCGACCTCATATCAGATCGTCGTCCCGCCGCAAATTATCAACGGCGTGCTGTATTCCAGCCAGCCAACACAAGTGGAATTGTCGCCAGGCGCGACCTCGCACGATATGGTGACTCTTACCGCCTCCGCGCAAACGGGACAGATCGTTGGCTCCCTGACCGCGCCGGATACCATCTCTCTGTCTGGTTTGCAAGTGAAAGCCGTTCAACTTCCTGCAGGCCCCGTATATGAAACCATGTTGTCTGCGCAAAACAGTTTCACATTCGACCCTCTACCGGTGAGCCAATATTTGATTGCCTTCGATCCTGCCAGCCTGGCTCAGAAAGAATTAGCCGTTTCCGTTGCCAGCGTTGATCTGATCGAATCGCCCGACGCAAGCCTGTCTCTCAACGCGGCAAAAAGCAGGCCGCTCGCAGGAACGGTTACGAGCGAATCCGGAGACCGAGTCTCTTTTGCCTGGGCGCGAATTGACGACCACGGCGATTCGTATTTCATTGACCCTGCTACCGGCGGTTACCTTCTAACAAACCTTCCCCGGGACGCCAACTTTATAACCATTACCGCGCCGGGATACTATTCTCAGTCCCAACATATTTCCGAAAATCAGGCTGCGTTAGACATTCAGCTGGTTCCTGAAACGGAGACGAAAAAACTGTCCTGGGGAAACGGGACAATCACCCTGCCCCCGGAGACGGACGCCAGTTTCCAGGATCTGGATGTGACCCTGAACAGCGGCTGGGTCTGGGGCAAGAACAACGCTTCCCAACCCTTGGTCATTCGCGCGGCCAGCGCGCAGATTCATCTCTCTGATGGCGAATTTGCCGTCGAACGCACACCCAATCACACTGCCTGGCTCTATCTCTACCAGGGGCAGGCGCAAGTCCAATTTGCCAGCGGCCAAGCTCCGGTCGAGGTGAGAAGCGGAGAGATGATCGCCCTATCTGAAGAATCGGCCCAGCCGCTTCCTTTAAATACGTCAACCGCGCTGGCTTTACATCCAAATTTATCCGAACCTCCCCTGCCGGAAAATATACAGCCCGCGTTGGGCGCGCGGATAGGGAATTGGCTCGAAAAGATTGGAATCGGCGTCGCGCAAACGGTTACTTTCATCACCTACATTTTCTCACTTGCGTCTCTACTCGCCATCCCGCTATTTATGGTATTCTGGATAAAGAAACACCGAAAACAATAGAGTCTTGGGAGCGCTTAATATGTCACAGATGATGGAATGGAGTTCATTTTTAGTTGGCGAATCTTTGTTGTGCGGTTTACTCGGAAAGATACTTTATGAGGAACCGGATCAAGCCTGGCTGGAAACGCTGATCCGCGAAGATGTGTTCGCCGAAACGCCGCTTGGCGCGGATCAAGCGGAGACGCAGCGCGGACTCGAATTGCTTCAACGCTGGGCAAATGAAAATCGGAACGGCATTTCCGAAACCGAGATGAAAGCCTTGAAACAGGATCATTTGAATTTGTTCATCGGCGTGGATAAAGTATTGGCCCCGCTCTGGGAATCGGTTTACTTTAGCGAAAAAAAACTGGTTTTTCAGGAGCAGACCCTGCAAGTGCGCGAATGGTACTCCAGATTTCAATTACAAGCCGAGCGCATCAACCGCGAACCCGACGATCACATCGGCCTCGAATTGATCTTTATCGCGCATCTGGCTTCGCGCGCCTTACAGGCAATTGAAGAAAATGACGAAGCCGCTTTCAATGAACTTCTACAAGCCCAGCGCGATTTCCTTTCGGAACACTTGCTGTGTTGGGGACCTTCCTGGGCAAAACTCGTCAAGCGGCACGCGCAGACCGACTTTTACCGCGGCATTGGCCACCTCGTACACGGTTCCTTGCTGGCGCTCGCCGATGGACTTAAAATCGCCATGCCCAAAGAGGTCGCCCTGTGAGTCTGCTGGATGCCGCCGAGCGCTTCGCGGCCATGGACCGTTCTGCAATCGTTCTGGATCCCGCCCGCTGCCTGCACTCGCTCGACCGCGCTTCGACCTGCGAAGCCTGTTTCCAAATTTGCCCGGCGGAGGCGATCGCGCCCGGCAAGCCGCCGTCGCTGGATGCGGACAAATGCGAGAGTTGTCTCGCCTGCCTCGTAGTTTGTCCGGTCGGCGCGTACAACGCCGACGACGCGGTCCGTCCTTTGCTCAATGCCGTCACGCGTCTGGAAGGCCAGACCCTCGAGTTGGTCTGCGCGAAAAATCCGCAGCCTGAAAAGGGGATATCCGAATCAGGCGTCGGGATTCGCGTCAAAGGCTGTTTGGCGGGATTGGGGACGGGGACCTATCTCGCGCTGGCCGCGTTGGGATTGGAGCGCGTCGTCGCGCGGACCGAGGCCTGCTCCGCTTGCGAGTGGGCGAATCTACGCCCGCAGATCGATTCGCAGATCGAACGCGCGGCGCGCGTTCTTGCGGGGTGGGATAAAAGCGAGACGGTCGCGTCATCTTCCGCATCGGACGGATTAGTCGAACGGACAGTTTGGGACGCGGAGAATCCCCCGCTTTCGCGCCGCGATCTGTTTCGCATGATGGCGCGCCAGGGACAGGTAGCGATGGCGCGCGCCATGGAAAATGGCGAACATTCGATTGGGCGCAAACCGGGGCGCGATCGCGTGCGCGCGCTCGGCGCCGTCGCCCATTTGGACGCGCCGCTGAACGGGTCGTTTGGCGCGCTGGACGGACTCAATTTTGCGACGGTGACAATCAGCGAAGCCTGCACCGCCTGCAGCGCGTGCGGACGCGCCTGTCCCACCGAGGCGTTGAAATTCGAGAAAAGCGAAGACAACGCTTCTTTCGCATTGAAATTCTCCGCGCGCGATTGCATCGGCTGCGACCTGTGTGTGCATGTTTGCCTGCCCGCGGCAGTGAGCGTGGACCACGCGCCGACATTTGCCCAGATCTTTGGCGAAGAACAAACGACGCTGCGCAAAGGCGAATTGGTCAAGTGCGAGCGCTGCGGTTCATTAATGGCGAAACGCGGCGAAGCGCGTCTGTGCGACTTGTGCGAATATCGCCGCGCGCATCCGTTCGGGTCGGTGATGCCGCCCGGGTTTAACGGTAACCAGTTCAAGGTCCCGGAGACGAGACAATGATTACCGAGATCAACGAAACCAATTTGAATTCCATCCGCAATCCCGTTTTCCGCTCGCAAGCCGAACGCTATGCGGAAATTTATCGAGACTTTATCGGACAAGTCCGGCAGTTGGGCATGGATTTTGCGGATGAAGATCGCAGTCAGCAGATACACGAACATATTACAACACTGGGCAAAAAAGGCGCGGTCGTCCGCAACGACAGCAAAAGCGTGTACCTCAACAGTATTTCGCCGAGCTGCGTGGCTTGCCAGACGGCTGCAGGAAGTCACACATTCTTTGTTTCGTTGAAGTGCCATCGCAATTGCTTCTTCTGTTTCAATCCGAACCAGGAGGATTACGAACGCTTCCGCGGGAACGAACGCAACGTCTCAGCCGAACTAAAAGCGCTGCGCGCCAGCGGACAGCGCGTCCAGCATCTCGCGTTGACCGGGGGCGAACCCCTGCTCCACCGCGAGGAGACGATCCAATTCTTCCAACAGGCGCGGCAGGATTTCCCGAAAGCCTACACGCGCATCTATACCTGCGGCGACCATCTCGACCGCGCGACGCTGCAAGAATTCAAGGACGCGGGTCTGGACGAGATCCGCTTCAGTATCCGCGTCGAAGATACGGAAACCGCGCGCCGCCACACGTTCAGCCAGATCGCCCTGGCGCGCGAATACATCCCGCAGGTAATGGTCGAAATGCCAGTCCTGCCCGGCGCGTTCGAGGAGATGAAAGCCATCCTGCTGGAGCTCGACCGCCTCGGCGTGTTCGGGATCAACCTGCTCGAATTATGCTTCCCCTTCCACAACCTTGAAGAGTTCCGCCAACGCGGCTATCGCGTCAAAGCGCGGCCGTTCCGCGTGCTGTACAATTACTGGTACGCGGGCGGACTGCCGGTGGCCGGCAGCGAGGAGACTTGTCTCGACCTGATCGAATTTGCCCTCGAAGCGGGACTCAAGCTCGGCATCCATTACTGCTCGCTGGAGAACAAACACACCGGGCAGATCTACCAGCAGGATACGCATCGAATCGACTCGGACACGCTGTATTTTTCCCAAAGGGATTACTTCCTGAAGTCGGCCAAGGTCTTTGGCGAGGACGCGGCGCGCGCCAAGGCCGTCTTCGATAAAAAAGGGTTCCGCCAGTATCGATTCGATCCCACTTCGCAGACGCTTGAATTTCACGCCAGTAAAGTGAAATGGCTGAGCGCGTTGGACGTGGAAGTGGGCATCTCGACCCAGGTTTTGGAAGAGCGCGAGGGCGAACTCTATTTGCGGGAACTTAAACTCGACCTGGCCGCCCCGCAGGATTTTCGTCTCTCAGACATATAAGGAGTTACCATGCTTGGACTAGGCCCCACAGAACTGATTATCCTTCTCATCATCATCATTCTACTCTTCGGCGTAGGGCGCATCAGCAAGATCGCCAGCGAAATGGGCAGAGGCGTCCGCGAGTTCCGCGACGGGCTTGCCGGTAAAGCGGACGAATCCGCCGACGCCGAAACCGATTCCGAGAAAAAATAATGTCCGCGATCGGCGCCGGCCCTGAGGCCGCCAGGAAACCTAAACGCGATTGGGGCGGTTATCTGCGCGCCTTTGGCCGCGCGCACCGTAAAGCCAGCGACCAACTGGAGACCTCAAAGCCTTTGCTCCAGCATCTGGACGAACTGCGTCGCAGGCTCTTTAAAGCGTTCCTGGCTTTAATCATGACCACAGCGATCAGTTTCGCCTTCGCGCGCCAGATCATCGACTATCTCTCCGGGCCTGTTGGGGGACCGCAAAAACTGGTTTCCATCGAGGTGACCGAGAACATCGCCATCTTCATGAAAGTCTCGCTCCTCGGCGGGTTCATTTTAGGAATGCCGTTTATCGTCTATCAGATGCTGGCCTTCATCATGCCGGGACTGAAAAAGAGCGAACAAAAGTGGACTCTGATCCTCGTCCCGATGGCGACGCTCCTCTTCGCCGGCGGCGCGGCTTTCACGTGGTTCGTGATGCTGCCCTCCGCCATCCCATTCCTGACCGGCTTCCTCGGAATCACCACGCAAGTGCGCCCCGAAAATTACTTCGACTTCATCACGCGCCTGATGTTCTGGATCGGCGTCTGCTTTGAATTGCCGCTGATCGTCATGTTCATGGCTAAATTGAAATTCGTCACCGCCAAACAACTGGCGAGCGGATGGCGTTACGCCGTGGTGGGGATCGCCGTCGTCGCCGCGGCGGTCACACCGACCGTGGACCCGATCAACATGGGGCTGGTGATGGCGCCCCTGATGGGACTCTACGCGATCAGCATCCTGCTGGCCGCCGTTGTGGGAAGAAAATGATATGGACGTCTTCGGAATCGGCGCGAACGAACTGATCGTCATTCTGATATTGGCCGCGATCGTCCTGGGCCCCGAACGGTTGGCGCGCGCGGCGCGTGAAGCGGGCAAATTGATTCGCAACATCAAGGCCTACCTCGGCTCGTTTTCGGACGAATTGAAAAACGAACTCGATATGCTCGACGACCTGAAAAAAGTCAAGGACGATCTGAAAAAGTTTTAGACCGGCGCGGCCATCGTCACCCGCACGGGTGAGACCATAAAATACTCCAAAGGACGATGTCAAACGCGCGCATTTGTTGTATCATCACAACGGATTGAATTCTCGCGGATTCATCCTTAACAAATCACTCCGATCCATTCCGCCTGTCGCCGCAAAGCATGGCGGGATGGACGCCTCTCTCGAGAGAAAGGGCTGCCCTGGAAACGGGACAGCCTCCCGAAATCCCGCTGCGAGCGGGATGGACTTGGAAAGGAGCCCTGGACTGTGCCACCGCACAACGCCCCTTTGGGACGATCCGTCAACTCGCCTGGCTCCACCCCGGCGAGTTTTATTTCTCCAAAACGTCTCCAACCCGGGCTGACTCTGGTCAGCGGGCCGCGCGGCGCGGGAAAAACCCTGTGGTGCCTGGAGCTTGCCCGGCAGGCGCGCGCCCTCGGCTTGGAGCCGCGCGGGCTGGCCTCGCCCGCCGTCATCGAGAACGGCTTCAAAACCGGCATTGACCTGCTCAACCTCGCCAGCGGAGAACGCCGCCGCCTGGCAGTCCGCCGAAACGCAACCGAAACCGGCTGCCCAGCCACACCCGATTGGCAGATGTCGGCAGAGACGCTGCGCTGGGGCAACGCCATTCTCGAGAATCTCAAATCCTGCGACCTTTTCATTCTGGATGAACTCGGCCCGCTCGAGTTTCAGGGCGGCCTCGGCTTGACGGTCGGGCTGCGTTTCGTGGACTCGCGCCGCGACCTGCCGCTCTTCGTGGTGATTCGCCCCTCCCTGCTCGAGGCAGCCCGCCAGCGCTGGCCCTGGGCGCTCATCTTCGACCTCGCCGCACAGCCGCAATGACCCGCTTCTTTTTGCCATGATCTCCGTCCGCAACCTCACCGTCTCTTACGAAAATTCTCCCGCCCTGCAAAACGTCTCCTTCGACGCGCCGGCGGGAGAATGCCTGGTCGTCACCGGGCTTTCGGGCTGCGGCAAATCCACGCTGGCGCGGGCGTTGATCGGGCTCATTCCCAACGCCATCCCCGCCAAAGTGGAGGGCGAGGTAACGGTGGCCGGCCTGGACGCGCTGCGCAGCCCCACCGCCGAGATCGCGCGGCAGGTGGGGGCGGTCTTCCAAAATCCCCGCGCCAATCTTTTCCACCTGCGGGTGGATGACGAGGTCGCTTTCGGACCGCGCAACCTGGGGCTGCCGGGAGAGGAAATCGCCCAGCGCGTGGATTGGGCGCTGGAGGCGGTCGGCCTCTCCGCTTTGCGCGCCCACAAACCCGCCACCCTTTCGGGCGGGCAGATCCAGCGCGTGGCAATTGCCGCCGCCCTCGCCATGCGCCCCCGCGTGATGGTGTTGGACGAGCCGACCGCCTCGCTGGATGTGGCGGGCGCCCAAAGCGTCATCGCCACGCTGGAAAAACTCAAGCGCGAAATGGGCATGACCATCGTCATCATCGAACACCGCCTGGCTGAAGTGCGCCGCATTGCCGACCGGGC
>Ga0226835_1000935_pt1 | contig 20797 bp, 18 predicted proteins | sample LAC_MetaG_1_FD_163627 | JGI IMG/M metagenome (GOLD analysis project Ga0226835, IMG submission 163627) | Anaerobic ammonium oxidizing microbial communities from anammox membrane bioreactor (MBR) in UC Berkley, California, United States -... | ecosystem: Engineered > Bioreactor > Anaerobic >...
CGTCGGCCGGCGCCAGACCGGTGTGCGACGGGCATCGATGCCGGCCCGCTGCCTCGCCGGGGCGCTGTCCCGGCGGGGCGGGCTACGGTCGGCGCCCCATGGAACGAGCAGCCGCCGGGCGGACCGTTCCCGTGCGACCCGGCCGCGCCGCGCCGGCGCTCCCGGACCCGAGGCCCCTCACGGCGCCACCGGCCTTCCACGTGATGGCGAAGCCCGCCGGCCCGATCTGCAACCTGAACTGCTCGTACTGCTACTTCCTCGCCAAGGAGTCGCTCTACCCCGGCGACCGGTTCCGGATGCCCGACGACGTCCTCGAGGCCTACATCCGCCAGGTGATCGAAGGGCAGGATGCCCCCGACGTCACGATCGCCTGGCAGGGCGGGGAGCCCACCCTGATGGGGGTCGACTTCTTCCGACGCGCCCTCGCCCTCGCCGAGGAGCACCGCCGTTCCGGCCAGCGCCTCCACCACACGATCCAGACCAACGGCACCCTGCTCACCGACGAGTGGTGCGACCTGTTCGCCCGCCACGGCTTCCTCGTGGGGATCAGCATCGACGGCCCCGCCCACCTCCACGACCGCTACCGGGTCGACAAGAGGGGCGAGCCCACCTTCGAGCGCGTGATGCGCGGCGTGGAACTCCTGAAGCGTCACGGCGTGGAACTCAACGTGCTCTGCACCGTCAACGCCGCCAACCAGCATCACCCGCTCGACGTCTACCGCTTCTTCCGCGACGACCTCGGCGTCGAGTTCGTGCAGTTCATCCCGGTAGTCGAGACCACCATCCCGGCCACGCCCGCGGCGCCCGCCGGTGCCGACCCCCACCTCGGTCGAGGGACCGGCGAGACGCCGCCCGGCATCGTGGTCACCGACCGCAGCGTCGACCCGGAGGCGTGGGGCGAGTTCCTGGTCGCGGTCTTCGACGAGTGGCTCCGCCACGACGTCGGGCGGGTCTTCGTCCAGATGTTCGACGCCGCGCTGGCCTCGTGGCTCGACGTCCCCGGTGGCCTGTGCATCTTCGCCGAGACCTGCGGCGACGCGGTGGTCGTCGAGCACAACGGCGACATGTACTCCTGCGACCACTTCGTGGATCCCGAGCACCGGCTCGGCAACATCACCCAGACCCACATGGTCGAGCTGCTCGCCTCGCCACCCCAGCGGGCCTTCGGCGCGGCCAAGCGCGACTCCCTACCCCGCTACTGCCTCGAGTGCCCGGTGCTCTTCGCCTGCCACGGCGAGTGCCCGAAGAACCGCTTCACCTCGACCCCCGACGGCGAGCCGGGCCTCAACTACCTCTGCGCCGGGTACCGGCGGTTCTTCACCCACGTCGACGGACCGATGCGCCTGATGGCCGACCTGGTCCGGCGGGGACGATCGGCCGACGAGGTGACGGCGGTGCTCACCGGCGCGCCCCGCAACGAGCCGTGCCCGTGCGGCAGCGGCCGCAAGGCCAAGCACTGCCACGCCCGCTGAGCCACGCCACCGGACGGCTCGGTCCCCACCGCACCGAACCGCTCGGATCCTCACCCCGGCCGGCCGGGCGGTAGCGACGGCACGACCGGTCAAGCGACGGCGGACTCGATGCGCGACGCGACGGCCAGCAACCGCTCCTCGGATCCGGCGGGCCCGATGAGCTGGAGCGACGCCGGCAACCGGCCCGGGCGCGGGATCGGCAGCGCGACGGCCGGCACGCCGGCCAGGTTGGCCCCGTAGGTGGCCCGCCGCTCGTTGATGAGGTGCGCCTCCTCGATGGTCGGGATCTCGCCCGTGATGGTCGGCAGGGCGATCACCGGGACGCGCGCCAGCGCGCCGCCCAGCTCGGCGCGCCACGCGGCGCGCACCACCTCGGCCCGGGCCCGCTCGTCGGGGGTGCGGTTGGCGCCGGCGAAGAGCCGGTCGGCGGTGGCCGCGCCGAACCCCGCCGGGTCGTGCTGGAGCAGCGCGCCGTGCTGCTCCCAGGCCTCGACGCCGATGAGGACCAGGGTGGCCCACGACGCCGCCTCCCAGCCGGGCAGCTCGACGTCGACGACCTGGAGGCCGGCCGCCCGCAGCGCGCCGTCGAGGGCGGCGTCGATCGCCGGGTCGGCGGGGAGCCGGAACCGGCCCACCACGCCCGGCGCCACGCCCGGCGCCACGCCCGGCGCCACGCCCGGCGCGACGCCCGGCCCGTCGACCGCCGCCAGGGGATCGGGGTCCCCTTCGAGGTAGGCCAGCCCCCGCGCCAGCCCCGCGACGCCGCGCGCCAGCACCCCGACGGTGTCGAGGCTGGGCGCGAGCGGCTGCACGCCCTCGACCGGGATCCGGCCCCAGGTCGTCTTGAGGCCCGCCACCCCGCAGCACGCGGCGGGGATGCGATTCGACCCGCCGGTGTCGGTGCCGAGGGCGAGGTCGGCGTCGCCCGAGCCCACCGCGGCGGCCGACCCGCTCGACGACCCGCCCGGGATGAGCGACGGGTCGAGCGGGTTCACCGGGGTCCCGAACCACGGGTTGATCCCGTCGATACCGAAGGCGAGCTCGTTGAGGTTCGTACGCCCCACGAAGGTCACGGCCCCCGCGGCCTCGGCGCGGCGCAGGCCGGCCAGGCAGGCGGCGTCGGCCTCGGCCGGGCGGGCCCGGCGCTCCACGGCGCGACACCCGGCCGTGGTGGGGAGGCCCGCCATGTCGATCAGGTCCTTGACCGCCACCCGCAGCCCGGGACCGCCCGAGTCGAGGCGGGTGATGAACGTGCTCACGAGAGCGCGCCGTGCCGGCTCAGGCCTCGCCGGGGATGGTCCCGAGGCGGCCGGCGTGGTAGTCGTCGAACGCCTGGACCAGCTCGTCGCGGGTGTTCATCACGAACGGTCCGTAGGCGGCGACGGGCTCCCGGATCGGGAGCCCGCCGAGGAGGAGCACCTCGAGGTCGGGGCGGAGCGACTCCTGGCGCGGCGCGGCGGCCACGGTGACGGCGTCACCGGGCCCGAACACCACCAGCTGCCCGGAACCGATCGGCCGGCCCTCCGACCCCGCCGACCCGTCGCCCGACATCACGTAGGCGAGGGCGTTGAACCCCGACGGCCACGGCAGGCGCAGCCGCCCTCCGGGCGAGACCGTGGCGTGGACCATCGTGATCGGCGTGTAGGTGATCCCCGGCCCGGAGTGACCGTCGACCTCGCCGGCCACCACCCGCACCAGCGCACCGCCGTCGGGCGAGCGCAGCAGGGCCACCTGTCCGGCCCGGATGTCCTGGTAGCGCGGGCTGACCATCTTCGACGCCGAGGGCAGGTTCACCCACAGCTGGATGCCGTGGAACACGCCACCGCGCGCCACGACGTCGTCGGGCGGGCGCTCGATGTGGAGGATCCCGCCCCCGGCGGTCATCCACTGCGTGTCGCCGTTGGTGATCAGGCCGCCGCCGCCGTGGGAGTCGCGGTGCTCGAAGACGCCGTCGATCATGTACGTGACGGTCTCGAACCCGCGGTGGGGATGCCACGCGGTGCCCCTCGCCTCTCCGGGCGCGTAGTCGACCTCCCCCATCTGGTCCATGTGGACGAACGGGTCGAGCTCGGCCAGCGGGACCCCGGCGAACGCGCGCCGGACGGGGAAGCCCTCGCCCTCGTAGGCGGACGGCGCGCTGGTCACCGAGCGGACGGGCCGGTCGGCGCTCGCGGTGGGGTCGGGCTCGGCGACGGCCGGTAGCACGAGGACGTCCTCGACGGTCACTGCGGGCATCGGGTTCCCTCCGTCGGCTCGGGGCGCGGTGGCCCGCGCCGTACCCTCTGACAACCTAGTTGTATCTACAACTATTCCCCGGTCCCGGACCCGGACCCGGCTCCGGCGTCGCTCGCGCGGGGGCCCGTACCCGGCGGGGTGTCCGTGCTCCCACCCCGGGCCCGGAAGACGAGCCCGCGGGACGCGTCGCCGGTGCCCGTGGCGGTGACCGAGAGCCGGTCGCCGTCGAGGGCGAGGTCGACCCCGCCGTGCAGGACCGCGATCACCGCGGCCTCCACCTCCGAGGCCGGCGAGCCGCACGCCTTCTTCGTGAGGCGGAACGGCCCGAACGTGGCGCGCCCGCCGTCGAGCTCGACGTGGGCCCCGCCCCGGTTGCAGCCCGCGAACAGCGCGACCTCGCCCTGGTCGTCGATGCCGATGGTCGGGGTCTCGACCCCGGCCGGGACGCTGGAGACCGTGTCGCCCTCCACGATCGACTCGAGCGCCCAGACCGTGCCCACCAGCGGGACCTCCACCCCCGAGCCCGGCTCCTCCAGGGTGACGACGACCGACCCGCCGCTCACGGTGAGCGTGGGCCCCGACCGCGACACCGAGGGGCCGTCCGTGAGGAGCTCGGCGACCCACCCGTCCTGGTCCATCAGCTCCTCGCCGCACCCCATGGCGGTCGAGGCCAGACCGGACTCGAGGCGCAGCTTCCCCCCCTCGATCCGGTACGGCCCGGACATGGTGTTGCAGCCCGCCCCGACGGTCAGGCGGCCGTCGTCGAACGAGAGGACGACCGCGGTGCCCGGCACCAGCGTCCGGCCCGTGACCCGGACGGACTCGAACCTCAGGCCGTCGAGCGAGGCCGGCTCCGACGGCGTCTCCGGCTCGGGCCGGCCGGCCTTCACGCCGCCGCCGTCGCCGCCGCATCCGGCGATCATCCCGGCCGCGACCACGACTGCGGCGACGGCCACGGTGAGCCGCGCCCGGCGATCCCGGGGGGCGGCGGCCAAGCGAGCTCCGGAACGGGAACGGGGTTGCGTGCTCACGGCCAGTAGTAGGAGTCGGGGCGGGGTCGGGGACCGAACACGGCCTGGCCCACCCGCACGGTCGTGGCCCCTTCCTCCACCGCCAGCTCGTAGTCGCCCGACATCCCCATCGACAGCTCGGCGAACGACTCCGGGTCGGCCACCTCCTGGCGGATCCGGTCGCGCAGGTCCCGCAGGAGCGTGAAGCAGCGCCGCACCGGGGCGGGATCGATGGAGTTGACGGCCAGCGTCATCAGGCCGCGAACCCGGAGGGTGTCGTAGGCGGCGAGGGAGCAGACGAACGCCGGGGCGTCGTCGGGGTCGAGGCCGTACTTGCTCGCCTCCCCCGAGGTGTTCACCTGGACGAACACGTCGATCCCCCCGCCTTCCCGCTGGAGCCGGCGCTCGAGCGCCTCGGCGAGATCGGCCCGGTCGAGCGAGTGGAGCTCGGCCGCCGAGCCGGCCACGTAGCGGACCTTGTTCGTCTGGAGGTGGCCGATCATCGCCCAGCGCATCCCGGGTAGCGAGGCGAACAGCTCCGCCTTGTCGCGCGCTTCCTGGGCCTTGTTCTCCCCCACGAGCCGCACCCCCGCGTCGTAGGCCCAGCGGATGCGATCCGGATCGACGGTCTTGGAGACGGGCAGGAGCCGCACCCCGCCGGGGTCACGCCCGGCCCGCCCAGCGGCGGCATCGATCCGCTCCCGGATCGCGGCGAGGTTGGCGGCGACGTCTTCTGGGCTCGCGGCCCGGGGGTGGGCCCCGCCTCCTGCTCCACCTCCCGGCGGCGCCTGGTCACGCGGCGTCTGGTCACGCGTCGGCCTCGTCATCCTGCCGGCGCACGCTAGACGCCCCACCGCCTAGAGTCGCGGCCGCGGGCAGCGTTCGTCCCACTAACGGAGCAACGTCGTTGACCGAGATGTTCCGGCACCGCGGCATGGCCATGGCGTTCCGCCGGCCCGGCCCGGCGCGCGGCCCGGCCGTGCTGTTCCTCCACAACGGCGGCACCTCGGGCACCATCTGGCGCCACCAGGCGGAGGCCCTCGCTCCCGACCACGACGTCGTGGTCGTCGACCTACCGGGCTTCGGAGCGTCCCCCCGACCTCCCGGGGGGATCGACCACGACGGCTACGTCAGCGTGATCGAGGCCTTCGTCGACCAGGCGGGCCTCGCGCCCGTCACCGTCGTGGGCAACTGCATGGGCGCCAACATCGCCGCTTCGCTCGCCCGCCGGCGGCCCGACGTCGTGGCCGGCCTCGTCCTCGTCAACCCGCTCACCGCGGCGACCTTCTCAGCCGGTGGCCTGGGCCCGCTCCACCGGATGGAGCGGTGGCTCCCCCGCACGACGCGCGGCATCCGGCGCCTGAGCCGCCGGATGGTCGCGCCCCGGCCCGTCGCGGTGCTGGCCCTGCGGCGCCAGCTCGGGCGCCGCGGGCGCGGGCTCGGCCTGGCCCACGATCCCGAGCTGCTGGCGTGCAACCTCCGTCCCGACCAGATGCCGGCCCTCGTCGACGTCCTCGACGACATGGACGCCTACGCGGCCCTCGACGGCACGGCCGGGGAGATCCGGGGGATTCCCGTGTGGACGGTGTGGGGAGCAGAGAACCGGATCCTGTCGGCCTCGGCCGGGCGGCACCTCGACGATGACCTCCGGCCCGGACGTGCCGAGGTCCTCGACGGCTGCGGTCACCTGCCCATGCTGGAGGACCCCGACGCCGTGACGGATCTGATCCGCGCCTTCCTCGCCTCCCTCGCTGAACGGGGTGCGGCGTGACGCCCGCCGCCGGTGGGCCCGGCTCGGGCGCCGATCCGCCGGCCATCGCCGGCACCGCCGGCCCCGCCGTCGAGCCCGGGGCCCCGGTGGTGCTACCCGACGACCTGACCATAGAGGCGGAGCCCACCGGGCCGGGCGCCCGCGGGCGCGCCACCGACGAGCCGACCGTCGAGTGGGGGACGGTGGGGATCGCCGACCGGGTGCTCGAGATCGCCCGGACCGACCCCGGCCGCACCGCGCTGATCCACGCCCGGTCCGGACTCCGGGGGCGCGCCCGGTACCGGCACTACACCTACCAGGAGCTGAGCGCGCGGGCCGAGGCCCTGGCGTCAGGGCTGCGCCGGATCGGGGTGGGCGAGGGCACGCTCTGCTCGTTCATGGTGCCGCCCGGCTTCGACGCGCTGGTGCTGGGTGTGGCGCTCTGGCGGGTGGGGGCGGTCTTCGTGGGGATCGAACCCCACAGCCACGGGATGCGGCAGGTCGCCCGCTGCCTCGCCAAGGTCGGGCCGGAGGTGTTCTTCGGCACGCCCAGCGCCCACCTGGCGCGGATCCTCTACGGCTGGGGCCGGGGGACGGTGCGCACCAACGTGGTGGTGGGCGGACCGCCGCTGCCGAGCCGGGCGTCGCTGGCGTCGCTGGCGTCGCTCGCGCGCGGGCCGGTGCCCGTGCACCCCCGCCCCGCCGACGTCTCGCCCGACGACCCGACCGTCATCGCCTTCACCACCGGCAGCACCGGGGAACCCAAGCCGACGGTGATGACCCAGCAGAACCTCGCCGCCATGATCGAGACCGTCACCCGCCACTGGGGTCTCGACGACGGGCGCGAGGTCGTCGACATGCCGACGTTCCCGATGTTCTGGATCGTGGGGCTCTCGGTCGGCGGCACCGTGGTCGTGCCGCCCATGGACTTCACGCGCCACGGTCCCGGCGACGCCGACCCGGCGCGGCTCCTGCGCACCCTCGACGACTGCCGGGTCACCTCGATGTTCGGCTCGCCGGCTCTGATGCGCAACCTCTCCGACCACGCGGCCGGGCGCCTGCGGGCCGTACCGACCCTGCGCCGCGTCGTGATCGGAGGTGCCGAGGTGCCCGGCCCCCTGTTCGCCCGGGTGGCGCAGATGCTCGGACCCGGCGGAGAGGTGTACTCCGACTACGGCGCCACCGAGGCCCTACCCACCGCCGAGATCGACGGCACCACGGTCGTCGCCGAGACCTGGCCCGCCACCGAGCGGGGCGCCGGGGTCTGCGTCGGCCGGCCGCTGCCCGGGGTGGAGGTCCGGATCGTGAAGATCTCCGACGGCGACATCCCGTCGTGGGACCGAGCCGTCGAGATGGGACCGCGCGAGATCGGGGAGGTGGTGGCCCGTGGCCCCCACCTGAGCGTCGGCTACCACCGCTCCCCCGGCGCCGACGCCGCCAACAAGATCGACGACCCCACGGGGCGCTGGCACCGGCTCGGCGACACGGGCTACCTCGACGACCACGGCCGGCTCTGGATCTGCGGGCGTCGCTCGCACCGGGTCGTGACCGACGGCGGGGTGCTCTACCCGCTGTGCTGCGAACCGGTGTTCAACGCCCACCCGGCGGTGGCGCGCAGCGCCCTGGTCGGCCTGCGGGAGCACGGACGGACCGTGCCCGCGGTCTGCGTCGAGCGCGATCCGGAGGCCGGGGCCGCGCCCTCCGAAGTCGCGCTCGGTCTGGAGCTGCGCGAGCTCGCCGAGGCCCACGACGCCACCCGACTCGTGGAGCGGATCCTCTTCGTCGAGCGACTGCCAGTGGACCGCCGCCACAACGCCAAGATCGACCGCCCCGCCCTGGCCCGGTCGTTCTCGCGCGACGGCTGACGGCTGAGCCCGCGGCGCCGCCTCCGGTCGGCTTCAGGCCCGGACGAGCAGGATCTGGAACTCCATCTCGCCGTGGTCCTCGACGGAGAGGACGATCGGGCTGCTCGGGACCTCGACGCCGTAGTCGGAGAACTTGATCGGCACCGACCCGACGAGGACGATGCGCCCCTTCACGACGCGGGCCTCGATCCCGACCTCCACCGGGCGGGTCTGCCCGTGGACGGTGAGCTCTCCGATCCCCGTCGCCTTCACCGGCCGGCCCGACGCCGCGCCGGCCGGGAGCGCGATGGGCTCCGTCAGCCTGAAGGTCGCCTCCGGGTGCTCGTCGGTGTCGAGGGCGTCCTGGACCCGGCGGTCGCGCTGGCTCTGGTTGGTCGTGATCGTGGTGAGGTCGACGGCGAACGACGCCTCGGTGACCCGGTCGCCGGCGATGGTGAGGGTCCCGGTCACGTCGCCGGTGCGCCCCACCGCGGTGGTGTGGCCGATGCGGGCCAGTTCCTCTTGGACCCGGAAGCCGGCGAAGGTGCCGGACGCGCTCTCGAAGTCGAAGTCGCCGGTCGTGTTGTCGACCGTCCAGGCGCCCTCCACGCCCCGGCCCGCGCCCGGCCCGGCCGGTTTCCGGGCCGCGTCCTCGGTCGCCTGCTCGAGGGAGACCTTCGCGGGCGCGTCGTCGCGCAGGTACCACCACACCCCGCCCGCGGCCGCCGCCACGGCGACCACCACGACACCGATGAGGACCTTCAGGGATCGCGACATGGCGGCCAGTATCGTCGGCCGCGCCGGCCGGGACACGTCGCCCCCGCCGGCTGACGGTGGGGCAGCCGGCCTCCGGGTCCCGGCGGCCCGGGAGACCCCCGACGATAGGAGCACGTCGTGGAGGAGCAGCGCTTCGTCGACGGTCACGGCGTCGAGATCTTCAGCCGGTGGTGGCCCGTCGAGAACCCCCGCGGGGTGGTCCTCCTCTCGCACGGCGCGTCGGAGCACTCCGGCCGCTACGACCGCTTCGCCCGGGCGCTCGGCCACGCCGGGTTCGCGGCCGTCGCCCCCGACCAGCGCGGCCACGGGAACACCGCGACCGCCACCGGGCCCGGCGTGATGGGGCCCGGCGGCGGCCACGCGGTGGTCGACGACCTCCACGAGTTGCGGAGGCAGGCGGCGTCGCGTTTCGGCGCCGGTACCCCGGTGTTCCTCTTCGGCCACTCCCTGGGCTCGCTGATGGCCCTCGCGTACGCGGCGGAGCACTCGGAGGGCCTCGCCGGGGTGGTGCTGTGCGGCTTCCCGATCGCGATCGGGGAGGTCGCCTCGATGGGCGTCGCGCTCCAGGGCCTGGCCGACGCCGGGATGCGCGACGACGTCGCCGCCGACCTGCTGCGCGACAACAACGCCCCGTTCGAGCCGGCCCGCACGCCGTTCGACTGGCTGAGCCGCGATCCGGCCGAGGTCGACCGCTACGTCGCCGACCCGATGTGCGGCGACGGCAACCCCCTCACCTACGGGTACCTCATCGACCTCTTCGGGGTCGTCGCGGCCGCCGCCGAGGCGCTGGCGGCGATCTCGTGCCCGGTGCTCGTGATCGCCGGCGACCGTGACCCGGCCGGCGCCATGGGCGCCCACCCCACCGCCCTGGCCGCCGCGCTCGACGGAGCCGGCGTCGAGGCCCGGCTGCGGCTCTACGCCGACGCCCGCCACGAGATCCTCAACGAGACCAACCGCGACGAGGTGACCGCCGACGTGATCACCTGGCTCGAGGCGCGCCTCTGAGCCGCGCCTCGGACCACGCCCGCGCCCCGGCGCCCGGGCCGGTACCGTCCTGGCGATGGAGAAGGTGATCTACCTGCTGAGCCGGCCGGACGGTGTCCCATCCGCCGGGTTCGCCGAGCGGCTGGTCGGGGAGGTGGGCCCGAACCTCGTCGCCGCCGGGGCGCGGGGAGTGCAGGTGAACGTGGTCGACGAGGCCGTGGAGCCGGCCGCGGGTCTGCGCATCGTCGCCACCCCGCCTCCACCCGACGCGTTCGTGTCGGTCTGGGTCGACAGCGCCGTGCCGCTCCTGCGGGGCCCGGTCGACGCGGTCGTGCTCGGCGCCGGCGAGCACGTCCTCGCCTACCTGGTCACCGAGTCGGAGCCGATCGTCCCGGGCGGGTCGACCGGCGCCGACGGCCGGACCGACGGGTTCGCCCAGGTCGCGATGCTGCAACGGCCTCCGCGCCTGGGCGAGGAGGAGTGGCTCCGGCTGTGGCTGGAGCACCACACCCCGGTCGCGGTGGAGACCCAGGCCACGTTCGGGTACACGCAGAACGTCGTCACCCGCGCCCTGCTGGGCGACGGTCACCACGACGCCGTCGTCGAGGAGCTCTTCCCCGCCGCGGCTATGACCGACCAGCACGCCTTCTACGACGCCGCCGGCGACGACGAGAAGCTGGCCCGCCGGCAGGCCGCCATGCTGGCCAGCGTGGACCGCTTCATCGACCTCGACAAGATCGACGTGATCCCCACCAGCCGCTACGTGATCCGGCCCGTGGCGTGACCCGGCCGCACGACGGGGCCGGCCGCCCGGCCCCGTGCCGCCCGGCCCTGTACCGCCGCCCCGCCGAGAGGAGTCCCCGTGCCCGAAGCGCCGCGTGAACCCGTGCGGGCGGACGTGTCGTTCGAGTCGTGCGGGGCGCTCCTACGGGGCTGGCTCTACCGTCCCGGCGGATCCGGCACCGCCGGCCCGTCTCCCGAGCCCGGGCCGGGCGTGGTGATGGCCCACGGCCTGTCCGCGGTCAAGGAGATGTTCCTCGACGACTTCGCCCGGGCCTTCGCCGCCGCCGGCCTGACCACCCTCGCCTACGACCACCTCGGGTTCGGCGAGAGCGGCGGCACCCCGCGCCAGTCGCCCGACGCCGCCGTGCAGCGCCAGGGCTACCGCGATGCGGTGCACTGGATGGCCCGGCAGGACGGGGTCGATCCGGCCCGCATCGGCATCTGGGGCAGCAGCTTCTCGGGCGGCCAGGTGATCTCGCTCGCGGCCGAGGACCTGCCGATCGCGGCCGCGGTGGCCCAGGTCCCGTTCCTCGGCGACACCGACCACGCGGTCCCGGCCGGCGCGGTCGACACCATCGTCGCGGCCCTCGAGCGGGGCGATCCCGCCGCCACCGTGCCGGCGGTGACCTCGACCCCCGACGGCAACGGCGTGATGTACGACGACCACGCCTACGAGTGGTTCACACGCGTCGCGGCCGACCGGGCGCCGAACTGGCGCAACGAGCTCCTGGTGGCCGGCCTCGTCGGGTCGGGGTCGTTCACGCCGGCCCAGGACCTCACCCGGGCGCGGGTCCCGCTGCTCCTGATCGTGGCGCCCGGCGACCGGCTGACCTCCCCGGCGGCCGCGCTCGCGGCGGCCGGGACGGCGGCCCACGTCCAGCTGATCGAGGTCCCCGGTGGTCACTTCGACGTGTACGAGGCCGGCTTCGCCGCCGCGTCGGCGGCCGCCGTCGACTGGTTCGGGCGCCACCTCTGAGGGCACCCGGCCGCCGGGGCGCTCCCTGCCCGCAGTGTCCGGCATGGGTGCACGGCGCCCCGGCGTGGACCCGGCGTGGGCCGGGCGTGGACCGGGCGTGGAGGCGGCGGCCACCGGCGCGCGAGGATCCCGGCGTGAAGTTCACCCTGGCCCTCGCCATGCTCCCCGCCGACCGGATCCTGCCCCTGGCCCGGGCGGCCGAGGCCGCGGGGTGGGACGCCGTCGCCTTCCCCGACTCGGTCTTCTTCCCGGAGAAGGTGAGCGCCGACTACCCGTTCACCCCCGACGGCCGCCGCTTCTGGGCCGGCGACACGCCGTTCGTCGACCCGCTGGTGGGGATGCCCGCGGTCGGCGCCGCCACCGAGCGCCTCGGCCTGTACACCAACGTGCTCAAGACCCCGCTGCGCGAGCCGCTGCTGGTGGCCAAGTCGGTCGGGTCGCTCGCCGCGCTGTTCCCCGGCCGGGTCGGGCTCGGCGTGGGGCTGAGCTGGATCCCCGAGGAGTTCACCTGGCTCGGCCAGGAGATGAAGACGCGCGGCAAGCGCCTCGACGAGCAGATCGAGATCATCCGCGCCGTGCTCGCCGGTGGCTTCGTCGAGCACCACGGGCCCCACTACGACTTCGACCGCCTGCGCATGGATCCCGCGCCCGGGCCGGGCGAGCGCGTACCGATCTACGTCGGCGGCCACAGCGACGCCGCCCTGCGCCGGGCGGCCCGCCTCGGCGACGGGTGGATCGGGGCCCAGGCCGGCGAGGAGGAGCTGGGCGGGCTGATCGGCCGTCTCCACGGGGCGCTGGCCGCCGCCGGGCGCGACGGTGAACCGTTCGAGGTCAAGGCCACCCCGCTGGTGGAGGCGACGCCCGACGCCTTCGCCCGGCTGGCCGCGGCCGGCCTCACCGACGTGATCACCGTCCCGTGGTACTTCTCGGGCGGTGACCCCCACGACCCCCGCCACCAGCTCGACGCGGTCGCGTGGTTCGCCGATACCGTCATCTCGCCCCTTCGTGACCTGGAGGTCGCCCCGTGACCGAGTTCATCGACCTGCCGCTGCCCGCCCCCGACGACCGCTCGGCCCGCGCTGCGTCGCTGCGCTCGCGCGACGCCGTCCACCGCGGCGACAAGGAGGGGTGGCTGGCCCTCTTCGCCGACGACGCCCTGGTCCAGGACCCGGTGGGCGTCTCGCCGCTCGACGAGACGGGCCTGGGCCACCGGGGCAAGGAGGCGATCGCGGCGTTCTGGGACACGGTGATCGGCCCCAACAAGGTGGGCATGGAGCTGAGGGCGTCGCACGCCGGCGGCGACGAGGTGGCCAACGTGCTGCGGATCTCCACCACGCTCGGCGACGGCAGCCGCGTCGAGGGCGAGCTGGTCGCGCTCTACAAGGTCCGCCCCTCCGACGGCCTGATCGAGAGCCTCCGGGCCTTCTGGGAGTTCGACAAGCTGGAGCTGATCCCCCCGTCCTGACGCCCGGGCGCGGCTCGGCGCCGCGCCGGCGGCACGGTCACCTCCGCGGCGACGTGAGGGCCCGGGCGATGATCTGGCGCTGGATCTCGTTGGTGCCCTCCCAGATCTGGAACACCTTGGCGTCGCGGTACCACTTCTCGACCGGGTGGTCGCGCGTGTAGCCGTGCCCACCGAGGATCTGCACGGCCTCCTGGGTCACCTGGACCGCCACGTCGGCGCTGTGGCACTTCGCCATCGACCCCTCGGCCCGCGACAGCGGGAGGCCGGCGTCGATCATCCAGCCGGCCCGCCACACGAGCAGGCGGGCGGCATCGACGGCCATGGCCATGTCGGCGAGCTTGGCCCCCACCGCCTGATGCGCGGCGATCGGCTTCCCGAACGACTCCCGCTCGCCGGCGTAGTCGAGGGCGTACTCGTAGGCGGCGCGGGCCAGGCCCACGGCGGTGGCGGCGTAGACCATCCGCGAGTACTGGAGGAGGAAGAGCGGGTTGCCGGAGAGCCCTCCGCCGCCACCGTCGCGACCGGCGCCGGCCCGCCCCGCCGGTTCGCCCCCCAGGCGGTTCTCGAGCGGGACCCGGCAGCCGTCGAGCACCACCTCGGCGGTGTGCGAGGCGCGCACGCCGAGCTTGCGCTCCACCTTGCCCATGGCGAGACCGGGCGTCCCCTTCTCGACGATGAACGCGGCCATCCCGCCCCAGCCGGCGCCGGGGCGGTCGACGGCGAAGACGATGTGGACGTCCGCGATGCCGCCGTTGGTGATGAAGCACTTGGTACCGTCGAGCACGTACCCGTCGCCGTCGCGCCGGTAGGTGGTGCGCATGGCCGCCACGTCGGAGCCGCCCCCGGGTTCCGTGATGCCCACCGCCCCCAGGCGCACCTCGCCCGGGTCGCAGAACCGCGGTATGTAGCGGCGGCGCTGGTCCTCGGTGCCCAGGGCGAGGATCGGCCCGGCCGCGTAGATCGAGGAGCCGATCGTGGTCGCGATGGCCGCGCAGCCCCAGGCCAGCTCCTCCATGACCACGAAGTTGGTGACGCCGATCAGGCCCCCGGGTACCCCTCCGCCCCCGTACTCCTCGGGGAGGCCGAAGGAGAGCAGGCCGATCTCGTTCGCCTTCTCGAGGACGGGCCAGGCCGGCTCCTCGATCTCGTCGTAGTGGGCGGCGGCGGGGCGGATCTCCCGCCGGGCGAACTCGCGGGCGAGGTCGCGCATCTCCTCCTGCTCGGGGGTGAGGGCGAAGTCGACCACGGATCAGAGTCTCGTCCGGGCCGGCCGGACCGGCGGGATCGGCGGGATCGGCGCGCGCCGATCGCCCGTGGAGCTCCGGTGGTCCGGCGGAGGGAGCGCCCCGGGCGGCGGCACCTCCCGAGGATACCGGAGCTGGACGACGACTGACCATCTACGTAGGCTGGTCAGTGGCGTACCCCCTCCCGAACCTCGGGAAGGCTCGCGTCGCCCTCGCGACGCGATCCTTCCCGACGTCGCATCATGGGGGGCGGGGAGCGTGGTCGCCGGGCTGCCCGCGGTCACGCCGTCGGCGTCGGGGGGCCCGGCATGGCGAGGTCGCCGGCGCGGAACCGGCGTGGTGGAACCGGCGTTCGAGAACCGACGGAGGTAGGAATGGCGCTCAGCCGGATGGAGCGGGCCGCGCTCGAACGGCTCGGCGACACGCTCGTGCCCTCCGGGGGCTTCCCCGAGATGGGGGCCTCCGACGTCGGCGTCGCGTCCGAGATCGACCGCTGGCTCGACGGGATGGCCCCGGGCCCCCGGCGGGCCGTGCGGGCGATGATCGTGGGCTTCGACCTCACGCCGCTGCTGTCCCGGCGGCCGCGGCTGTTCCACCGGCTCGACCCGTCGGCCCGCCGCGACTGGGTGTCGTCCACCGCCGCGTCACGCTTCCGGCCCCGCCAGGAGGCCCTCAACGGCCTGCGCACGCTGGTCAAGCTGGCCTACGCCTCCGACCCGCGGGTGGCCGCCGCCATCGGGTACGACGGCTCGCCGCTCGTCCCCGTCGACCCGGCCGCCCTGGCCCCCGCCGTCACCCTCCCCGTCCGCCGCCATCCCGACCTGCCCGCCGAGGCCGACGTCGACGTGGTGATCGTCGGGTCCGGGGCCGGCGGCGCGGTGGCGGCCGAGACGCTGGCCCGGGCCGGCCTATCGGTGCTGGTCCTGGAGGAGGGCGGCGCGGTGAACCGCGAGGACTTCACCGGCCGGCCCGTCGACCGGATGCTGGCGCTGTACCGCGACCACGGCCTCACGTTCACGATGGGGTCGCCGATCATCTCCCTGCCCATGGGCCGGGTGGTGGGCGGCACGACCGTCGTCAACTCGGGAACCTGCTTCCGCACCCCCGACGCCGTCCTGCGGGCCTGGACGGCGAGGGGCCTGCCCGGCGTCACCCCCGACGACATGGCCCCGTGGTTCGACACCGTCGAGGACGTGCTCGGCGTGCAGCCGGTGCCCGAGGAGGTGCTGGGGGCCAACGGCGAGGTCTTCCGCCGCGGCGCCGACGCGCTCGGCCTCTCGGGCGGGCCGATCCCCCGCAACATCCGGGGCTGCCACGGCCACGGTCAGTGCGCGTTCGGCTGCCCGGTCGACGCCAAGCAGGCCATGCACGTCAGCTACCTCCCGCGGGCCGTCGACGCGGGCGCGGCGATCTTCGCCCACGTGCGGGCCCGCCGGGTGTGGGTCGAGGACGGACGGGCCGTGGGGGTGATCGCCGACGTGCACGACCCGGACGGCGGCCGCCGCGCGGGGGAGCTGCGGGTGCGGGCCCGGGCGACGGTGCTGGCCGCCGGCGCGATCTACACGCCCGCCCTGCTGCTACGCCAGCGCCTGGCCCGGTCGTCGGGCCAGCTCGGCCGCAACCTGGTCATCCACCCCGGGGCCGGCACCACGGCCTGCTTCGGCGAGGACCTCGAGGCCTGGCGCGGGACGATGCAGAGCTACCACGTCGACGAGCGCCTCGACGACGGGATCCTCCTCGAGGCGACCTTCCCGCCGCCGGGCGTCGGGTACTCGGCGGGGGCGCTGCCCGGGAAGGTGAGCGACAAGGAGCTGTTCGGCCTCTACCCGCGGATGGCGTCGTGCGGGTCGATCGTCAGCGACGGCGGGAACGGGCGGGTCCGCCCGCTCGGGCGCGACGGCGTGCTCATCGGCTACCGCCTGTCGGGCGACGACGCCCGCAAGGTGGTGGAGGGGGTGGCCCTCGCGGCCGAGATCTACCTCGCCGCCGGGGCCGAGGCGGTGTACCCGATGCTGCCCGGCGTCACGTCGGTGTCGTCGAAGGCCGAGGTCGAGGCCATCCGCTCCGCCCGGTTCAAGGCGTCGGAGCTGCACCTCTCCGCCTACCACCCGATGGGCACGGCCCGGATGGGCGCCGATCCCGCCCGGTCGGTGGTCGACCCGTGGGGGGCGGTCTGGGACGTACCCGGCCTCTCGATCCTCGACGCGTCGGTCCTGCCCTCCTCGACGCACGTGAACCCGCAGGTCACGATCATGGCGATGGTGGCTCGCAGCGCGGCCCGGCTGGCGGACTCGCTCACGTGACGGCGAGCACCGAGCTGGCCGCGTGGGCGGCGGGCCTCGACTTCGACGACATCCCGCCCCGCGTCGTCGCCTACGCCCGGAGCCTGGTGGTCTCCCAGCTCGCCGCGGCCCGGGCGAGCCTGGGGCACGAGCTGGGGCGGAGGGTCGTCGACGCCTTCGGCCCGCCGCTCCAGGCCGACCCCAAGCAGGCCGCCTACACCCTCGCCGCCCTCACCATCGCCCTCGACTTCGACGACACCGTCTACGCCGGGCACGTGTCGCACTCCACCGTCGACGTGCCGGTCGCCTACCAGGCCGCTCTCGGCCTCGACGGCCGGGCGCTGCTCACCGCCGTGGTCGCCGCCACCGAGTGCGCGGCCCGGATCACCGCGGCCGCCACCCTCGGGCCGTTCCGGGGCCAGACCGCGGCCCACGCCCACCTGGTGGGGTCGGTCGCGGCGCGGCTGCGGGCCGAGGGCGCGGCGCCCGAGGCGTTCGTGGACGCGTGGGGCATCGCCCTGGCCATGCCGCCGTGGAGCCTGCACCGGGCCTTCCTCGGCAGCGACGCCAAGGTGCTGACCGCGTCGGTGCCGGTGCGCACCGGCCTCGACGCCTGCGACGCCGCCGCCGCCGGCCTGCGGGGCGCGCCCGACGTCCTCGAGCACCCCGACGGCTTCCTGGCCCGCTTCGCCGCCGTACCGCTCCCCGAGGCGGCGACCGCGGGGCTGGGCGTGCGGTGGCACACCGAGACGGCGTCGTTCAAGGTGCACCCGGGCTGCGCCTACCTCAGCGCGGCGATCGACTGCGCCGTCGAGCTGAGCCGGAGGGCCGGGCCGCTCGAGCCCGCCGGCGTGCGCGAGGTCGTGGTGCACGCCCCGATCTTCACGGTGGGGATGGATGCCCGCTCGGCGCCCTACGTGCTCGGCCCCGACTCGGCCGTCAGCACCCTCAACTTCTCGGTGCCGTACAACGTCGCCACCGCGCTGCTCACCGGCGGCCTCGCCCCGGCCGACTTCGACCGGGACGCCGTCGCCGACCCGGCCCGCTGGGCCCTGGCCGCCAAGGTGCGCACCGAGCTCGACCTCGACCTCACCCGCCGGGCGGTGCTGAGCACCGCACCCCTGGGCGAGGCGCTCCGCCAGGCCGGGCCCCGGGCCGCGGAGTGGCTGCGGGGGACGGGGGGCGACGACGCCGCCGCCCTGGCCGACGGCGTGGGGCCGCCGGCCCCCACGTTCGAGGACGCCGAGAAGGCGATGGGGGCCCGCGTCGAGGTCCACCTGGCCGACGGCCGGACCCTCGAGGCCGCCCGGGAGATCCCGGTCGGGGCCGCCGGCCCCGACACCCGCCGCGACCACGAGCGCCTCACCCGGCAGAAGTTCCTCGCCGCCGGCGGCGCGCCGGCGACGGCCGACGCGCTGGGCGGGTTGGAGGCGCTCCCCGCGGCCCGGCTCGGCGAGGCGCTGCGGGCCGCGCTCGGCGCCTGAGCCGCTCGGCCCGCGCCTCGCGGAACGGTCCGGGCCGGTCAGCCGGCGACGGGCTCCGGCGGTGCGACGACGGGGACCGCGCCGGGGACCACGGTGATCGTGATCCGGGAACCGGTGCCGGCCTCCACGTCGCCGTCGGTCTCCACCGCGAGGGGTTCGCCGTCGGTGCGCTCGATCACGATCGATCGGCCCTGGGTGTAGCCGACCCCGGGGCGCCCGACGTGCGTCCCGTCGACCACCCGGCCGGCGAGCTCGGCGAAGCCGGCGGCGTCGACCTCGCCGATCGTGCAGACGTCGAGGAGCCCGTCGTCGAGCACCGACCGGGGCAGGAGCTGGAACGTCCCGGCCCGGTGGCGGGCGCCGCCCACGCTCACCATGGTCAGCGGCCCGGCGGCCATCACTGTGCCGTCGACCGTGACGCGGCCGGGGAAGGGGCGCAGGTCGTCGAGGGCGGCGACGGCCGCGGCCTGGTAGCGCTCCCTCCCGCCGGTGCCCTCGAGCCCGGCCGAGACCTCCACCACCCGGGCCATGAACCCGGCGCTGAGGCCGAGGAGGAACGCCCGCCCGTCGTCGGACCAGCGCCCCAGGTCGAGCCGGCGGACGCGGTGGCGGCCGGGGGTGAGCGCGTCGTCGAGGACCCCGGGCCACGGCCGGTCGCCCCACAGGGCGCGGTACACCGAGTTGCCGGTGCCGCCGGGGACGATCAGCAGCGGCGGGCCCTCGGCGGCGGACCGTGCGAGCCCGAGGGCCACCTCCCGGACCGTGCCGTCGCCCCCCACCGCCACGACCAGGTCGACGCCCGGTTCCGGGCCCACGAGCCGGTCGGCCGTCGCCACCGTCCACCCGGCGGCCGCGAGATGGGCACGAACGTCACCACCCAGGCGCGCCGCGTCCCCCCGGGCCGCGGGGTTCACGACGACGAGTGCGCTGCCACCCACGAAGGGAAAGCCTCCCAGATCCGGACGGACGCACGATCACCCCGCACTTCCGGCGCGTTTACCGTGTTGGTCATCCCGGTCCGGATTCCAGACCGGCCTGGTCTCGGCGGCGCCGACTGGTTTCCTCGTCGACGGCGTTGATCGACGGCTTACACGAAGGACACCGCTCGGGAGCGCCTCGGCCCGGCGGCCGGCGCGCCGACGCCTGGGCCAGGCTGAGGATCCGCCTTCGTCCTCATGCGGATGACGGATCCATCAGGTTGGCCACGAGGAGCCCACGTCGCCCGGCGGCGTCGCGGAGATCCGTGTCGGCGCTCGTCAGCACCGAAGCCTCACCGGGCCGCGGCCGGCGACTCGTCCGGCCGGCGGGCATGGGGCGCCGACCCGGCGGGTCCCGGCTCGAGGGCTCAGCGCCTGACGACGGTGACGGCGCACCGGGCTCCGGGATCCGGGGCGCGTGGTCGACCTCGGGATCCGCCAGGTGAGGGCAGATCAGCGAGGCGCCGCGCCGCCGCCGCCCACGCGCCGGCGACACCGGGCGCGAAGCCGAGCTTCCCCACCTCCCGGCCCTCCCGATGGCGGCGAGTCGGACTCCGGGCCGGTCACTGCCTCAGGCCGGGATGGCGACTCGCCACCAACCGGGCGAGGAGGCCCTTGGGCGCGAGGTGCGCGGCCGCCGCGAGGACCTGGTTCGCGGCGCCGGGGATCACGACGGTGCGCCCGGCGGCCAGCGCGTCGATCCCGCCGCGGGCCACGTCGGCCGCCTCCTCCCACATGAACGACGGCAGCGCGTCGGTGGCCTCCTCGTGGTCGAAGCCGGCCTCCTTGCCGAACGCCGTGTCCACCGGGCCCGGGCACAGGGCGGTGGCCGACACACCCGTCCCCCGGAGCTCGGCCGCGAGCGCGCGCGTATAGGACAGGACGAACGCCTTGGCGCCGCCGTAGCCCGCCTGCCCGGGCAGCGGCTGGAACGCCGCCGTGGAGGCGACGTTGAGCACCCCGCCCCGGCCCCGGTCCACCATCCCGCCGACGAAGCGGCAGCACAGGTCGACGACGGCCGCGACGTCGAGCTCGACCATCCGCATCTCCGCGGCGGGGTCGGCGCGCCACACCGGGCCGAGGGTCGTCAGCCCGGCGTTGTTCACCAGCACGTCGACGGTGAGGCCCAACGCGTCGACGCGGCCGGGCAGCTCGGCCCGGGCGCCGGCGTCGGTCAGGTCGGTGGGCAGCACCTCGGCCCGGACGCCGAGGCCGGCGAGCTCCGCCGCCAGCGAACGCAGCTCCGGCTCGCGTCGCGCCACGAGGGTGACGCCGTGACCGCGGCGCGCCAGCTGCCGGGCGAGCTCCGTGCCGATGCCGGACGACGCCCCGGTGACGAGCGCGGTGCGGTCGGGGGCGGGCGATGGGATGGCCACGGCGCCACGTTACGGGGCCGCCCGGCTACGTGCCCCGGGCCGCGCGCGGGGCCGTGGGCGCCGGCCGCGGGCGAGGCCGGCCCGCCGAGCACCCGTTCGTCAGCGGCGCTTGGGGTTGCGGATGCCCCGACCCACGAT
>Ga0226835_1000936_pt1 | contig 20777 bp, 16 predicted proteins | sample LAC_MetaG_1_FD_163627 | JGI IMG/M metagenome (GOLD analysis project Ga0226835, IMG submission 163627) | Anaerobic ammonium oxidizing microbial communities from anammox membrane bioreactor (MBR) in UC Berkley, California, United States -... | ecosystem: Engineered > Bioreactor > Anaerobic >...
AACCAGTACGACGATTGGACCGCTGCCGATCAGGTCGCAAATTTGCAAGCGTACCGTTCGCCCCTAGATTTATATCGCCAACTCGCGCGCGCGAAACCCAACGTAATTCAGGGTGTCGAGCCGTTTTCGTTCTATACGCAGCCGTATCTGTGGGCATGTTATTTCGCCGCGCGCAAAACAAACGCGGCGCTGTTAGTTGCGACGCTCGAAAATCGTCCGCTGGCAATCAAATTTGGACGCGCGCGCGCGTTTCTGTTGCGAACCCTGTTGCGCGCTTATTTCCGGCGCGCCTGTTTGGTCTTGACGCTAAATCACGGCGCGCGCGAAAATGTTTTACAGTGCGGCGCCGACGCGGCGAAAATCCAACGCGCGCTGTGGGGCGTCTGGGGCGCGGACATCCAAGAATTTACGCCGCGCGCCGCGCGCGCCATACACGCGCCTCCGACGATTTTGTTTGCGGGACGTTTGCATCCCGAAAAAGGAATCTGGGTGTTGCTCGACGCGTTCCAATTGGTTTTGGAAAAAATTCCGCACGCGCGGTTGCTCGTCGCCGGCGCAGGTCCGGCGCGCGCAGAATTGGAAAAAAAGATTCACGCGCAACGTCTAGCGGACCACGTTACGTTATTGGGCGCCGTCAAGAACCGCGAGATGGTCTCGGTCTTTCAGCAAGCGGATGTATTTTGCGCGCCTTCGCTCACAACGCGCAAATGGACAGAACAGGTTGGCGCGGCGGCGCTGCAAGCGTTGGCGTGCGGCTTGCCCGTCGTCTCGACGCGCAGCGGCGCGATCCCCGAATTTATTCCCGACGACGCGGGGATTCTAGTCGCGGAACAAAATCCGAACGCATTGGCAGACGCGCTGACGCAGTTATTATCCGACCCAGCGCGCGCGGACCAAATGGGACGTTTTGCGCGCGCCTACGCGGAAAAACATTACGCCGCGCAACAAAATGTGATGCGCGGCGAAACGCTAGTCATGCAACATTGTATGAGGCATCATGCGCGTCGCGTTTGACCTGAGCGCCACGCGTGGGCGCAAAACCGGCATTGGCGTGTACACCGACGCGGTGGTGAACGCGCTGCGCGCGAACGCGACGCCGCCCGAAATTGTTTTTTTGGACGATGGCGCGGGCGTGGACCAACGCACCGACCAACGCATTCTGCGCGAACAACTCGCGCTGCCCAATCTCGCCGCCGCCGCGCAAGCCGATGTCTTGCATCTCACCGGTTTTGCCGCGCCGCTGCGCTCGCGCGTGCCGGTCGTTTTGACGGCGATGGATTTAATCGGCGTCTTGTTTGCCAAAAATTTTCCGTTTGCCTCGCGTTTTTATTGGAGCCGTTATCTGCCCTACACCCTGCGCGCGACGAGTCACATTGTCACGCTGTCGCATCACACCAAACGCGACCTCGTGCGCTTGGCGCGCATCCCGCCGCCGCACATTAGCGTTGTGCCGCCGGGACTCGATGCGCGCTTTCAAACGCTGCCGTCCGCGTCGGAAATCCAAGCGACGCGCGCGCGGCTGCAATTACCCGAAAACTATTTTTTGTTCGTCAGCACGCTCGAACCGCGCAAAGGCGTAGATACGTTGCTGAACGCGTTTGCGTTGACCGCAAATCAAAGCCCTGAACATTTGCTGATTGTGGGCAAACGCGGCTGGTATTATCAAACGCTGTTTGCCCAAGTGCGACGCTTGGGCTTGGGCGCGCGCGTCCGCTTTGCCGATTATGTCGCGGACGCGGATTTGCCCGCGCTATATCATTTGGCGACGGCGTTCGTGTTTCCGTCGCGCTATGAAGGTTTTGGATTGACGGCATTGGAAGCGCTGGCGTGCGGCGCGCCGGTGATTTGTTCCAATACGTCGAGTTTGCCCGAAGTCGTGGGCAACGCGGGCATTTTGCTGCCGCCGAACGACGCGCCCAGTTTCGCACAAGCCATGTTGGCGTTGGCGACGAGTTCAGCCGAACGGATGCGTTTACGCGCGTTGGGAATGGCACGCGCGCAATTGTTTTCGTGGGACGCCGCCGCGCAACAATTACTTGAAATCTACGCCGCCGTTCAAACTCGCGCCGCCGTTTCAACGCGCGCCGCGCCACGGTAATGCGAATCACTCTTGACCTTTCGCCGTACGTTCATCAACACGCCGGGCTGGGGCGCTATGCCGGCGAATTGACCGCCGCGCTCTTGCGCGTCGCGCCGCAGAATGAATACAGCGGTTTGTACCATGCGCGCCGCGCCATTCCGCTGGACGGCGAATTGAAAAATTTGCGCGTCACGCGCATGCCGTTCGGCGCGAAACCATGGCGTTTGAGCGTCTTGCTGGCGTACTATGCGCGTTGGAATATGGACGCGCGCTTGCCGCCTTGCGATCTATTTCACGCCACCGACCATTTGCTGCCGCCGCTCAAACGGGCGCGCAGCGTCTTTACCATTCACGATTTGATTTTCCAATTTTTTCCCGAATATCATCTGCCGCTCAATCGTTGGTATCTCGGTCTAATGCTCCCCAAATTTATGCAGCGCGCGGACGCCGTCATTGCCGTCTCGGAATGTACGCGCCGCGACGTAAGCAAACGGATGAACATTCCTTCTGAAAAAATCCACGTCATTTACGAAGGCGTGCATCCGTCGTTTCGTCCCATTGCAGACCGCGCGACATTAGAGCGCGTGCGCGCAACCTATCGCCTGCCCGCGCGCTTTATTTTATTTTTCAGCACCATCGAACCGCGCAAAAATTTGATAACGCTGTTCGACGCGTACGCGGCGTTATTGAAACAAAATACGGACGTTCCGCCGCTTGTGGTCGCCGGACGCAAGGGCTGGCTGTACCAAGAAACGCTCCAGCGCGCCCAAACGCTCGGCATCGGCGCGCGCGTGCAATGGACCGATTGGATTGCGGGCGACGACGTGCCGGCGCTTTTGAATCTGGCGGATGTCTTTGTGTATCCGTCGCTGTATGAAGGTTTCGGCTTGCCGCCGTTGGAAGCGCTGGCGTGCGGCGCGCCGGTCATTTGTTCCAACGCGTCGAGTCTGCCCGAAGTCGTCGGCGACGCGGGAATTCTTTTTGAACCGCGCGACACGGCGGCGCTGACCCGCGCGCTCGCGCGCGTCTTGACGGATGACGCGCTGCGTCAAACCTTGCGCGCCAAAGGATTACGCCAAGCCGCGCCGTTCACCTGGGAACGCGCCGCGCGTGAAACATTGGCGGTTTATGACGCGGCGATGCGCAAATAAATGGCGACGTTTGTCCTCGACGCGCGCACGGTGCGCGACCATTTTCCCGGCATCGGACGCTATGCCTATCGCCTCGCGCTGGCGTTGGCGGATTTTTTTCCCGCGCATCATTTTCGCATCGTGTATGACCCGCGCGCCCCAAATGCGCGTTTCGACCTGCGCGCATTCTGCGCGCGCTCCAACGTCGAATGTATCGCGACGTCGGCAAAACTTTTTTCGCCCGCCGAGCAATGGCTCGCGTTCGACGCGCGCGTAACAACGCGCGCCGCCGCGTTTCATTCGCCTTTTTACGCGCTGCCCTACGCGCTAAACATTCCCAAAATCGTAACGCTCGCCGACGTGACGCCGCTCTTGTTTCCCGACGAAATGCCCGACGCGTTCAAACGCTTGCTCTATCGCGCGCTGAATCAAATCGCCGCGCGCCGCGCCCAAGCCATCCTCACCTTTTCCGACGCGGCGCGTCGAGATTTGGAACGCGTCCTGCATATTGCGCGCGCAAAAATTGCGGTCGCGCCGCTCGCGGCGGATGAATCGTTCGCGCCGCCGAGCGCCGCCGCGCTAGCGCGCGTGCGCGACGCGTTGGCGCTGCCCGCAAACTACGCGCTCTATGTCGGCAGCAACAAGCCGCATAAAAATTTGCCGCGTCTGGTCGAGGCGTGGGCGCATGTCGCCAGCGCCGCGCCATTGGTCATCGCGGGCGCGTGGGACGCGCGCTATCCGCACGCGCAAGAAATCGCCGCGCGTCTCCATCTAGAGGAGCGCGTTTTGTTTCGCCACAACATTTCGGAAAATGATTTGCCCGCGCTCATCGGCGGCGCCGAGTTGTTTGTGTTTCCGTCCGCGCATGAGGGTTTTGGGTTGCCGCCGCTCGAAGCGCTGGCGTGCGGAACAGCGGTCGCGTGCGCGCGCGCTTCGAGTCTGCCCGAAGTCGTTGGCGATGCCGCGTTTTTTTTCGACGCGACGGATTCGCAACACATCGCGCGCGTCTTGTCCGACGCGCTAAACGATGCCGCCGCGCGCGCCGCTTTGCGCGCGCGCGGCATTGCGCGCGCGCAAATGTTTTCGTGGGAACGCGTCGCGCGCGAAACAATGCAAGTCTATCAGCGCGTACGCGGTTAAAGTTAAATGCGAATTCTTCACATTTACAAAGACTATTTTCCCGTCGTCGGCGGCATCGAAAATCATGTGCGGCTGCTGGCGGAAGCGCAAGCGGCGCGCGGCCATACCGTTACGGCGCTCGTCACGTCGCCGAATCGTCATGCGCGCGTCGAAATCATAAACGGCGTGCGCGTAATTTTTGCATCGCGGCTATTGAATCTTTCCTCTGCGCCATGCAGCGTGGAATTGTTTCAGCGCGCGGCGGAATTGCCGAGCGAGATAACGCATCTCCATGCGCCCTATCCGGTCGGCGAAAGCGCGCAATATCTGTTTGGCAAGACCCGCGCGCTCGTGTTGACGTATCACAGCGACATTGTGCGGCAAAAAATTATGGGCGCGTTGTACACGCCGTTGCTGCACCGCGTCCTCGCGCGCGTCAATGTCATTATTGCGACGAGTCCCAACTATATCGAAACTTCGCGCGTCTTGGCGCGTTGGAAAAAGAAATGCGTCGTCGTGCCGCTCGGAATTCCCGTTCCGCCCGCGCCGCCGACGCCGGGGCGTCCTCGCGTGGAAAATGACGGACGGCTGTTGTTTGTGGGCAAACTGCGTTATTACAAAGGCGTGAATTATTTATTGCAAGCGCTGCCGCAAATTCCGGGCGCGCAATTGACGATCGTCGGCACGGGACCGATGGAACAAAATTGGAAAGCGTTAGCAGACGCGTTGGGCGTCGCGGCGCGCGTACAGTGGTTGGGCGCGCTTTCGGACGACGCCTTGCGCGCCCAGTACGCCGCGTGCGACGTTTTCGTCTTGCCGTGTTCGGAGCGCAGCGAAGCGTTCGGCGCGGTGCAGTTGGAAGCGATGGCGACGCAGCGCCCCATCGTATCGTGCGACGTGAACACCGGCGTCGCGTGGGTCAATCAACACGAGGTGACCGGTTTGGTGACGCCGCCCAAAAATCCGCACGCGTTAGCCCAAGCGCTGAGCCGTCTGCTACAAGATGACGCGCTGCGTCATAAATTGGGCGCGGCGGGCCGCGAACGTTTTGCGCGCGAATTTACGGGCGCGGCGATGGTGGAACGCGTCGAGCGCGTCTATGCCAACGCGCTGGCAGGCGAGAAAAGCGACGCTTGAAACAAATTCCCTTTTTCAACGCGCAGCGGCGCGTGGCGTGCGCTTGCGCTGCGATTTCAAGCGCCAGAACCAAATGCGCCGTCAATTTGAGGTTTTCGCGAACCCCTTGTAAAATTTCGCACATTCCGCACGCGGACTATCTATGCCCAACAATTCCAAACTTGCCGTATTCGCTGAAAAATTTATCCAAGCCGGTTGGCTCTTGGCGCTCATCGTGGCGCCGCTCTATTTCAATATTTATTCCAGCCGCGTTTTTGAACCCGATAAAATTTCGCTGCTTCGCACGCTCGCGCTCGCGATGGGCGCGGCGTGGCTCATCCTGCGCGCGGAACGCCGCCGCACTCAATTGACGCCGCGCGGCATCGGCATTAATCCGGGCGCGCGTTTGCGCGGTTGGACGCGCGCGACGATGGCGCGCAATCCGTTGGCGCTGCCCGCGCTGTTCCTCTGGTTGGCGTATGCGCTCAGCACGCTCTTGTCGCTCTCGCCGACCGTTTCCTTTTTCGGTTCGTATCAACGGCTCCAAGGGTTGTACACCTTTTCCGCCTATCTCGTCATTTTCCTGCTCGCCGCCAGTCTGGTGCAATCGCGCGCCGATATAGAACGCGCCATCAGTATCGTCCTCGTCGTCAGTTTTCCGGCGGCAATGTACGGCATCATCCAACATTATTTTCTTGACCCGCTGCCGTGGGTCGGCGATGTGACGGCGCGCGTCGCTTCAACGCTCGGCAATTCGATTTTCATTGGCGCGTTTTTGATTTTGACGATTCCGCTCGCGCTGGCGCGCTTGATCCAGACGACCGAACGCGTATCCGTCGCCATGCCGAAACGCGCGACGCCTTTTCTGTACCTTGCCGCCTTTGCGACCTTTTTGACGTTTGCGGCGGCATGGGGCTTGAGTTTTGATCTCGGCGCCAAAAATTTTATCGAAGCGAATTACAGCGGGACGCTGACCCCGACGCAATTGAGCGCCACTTCGGGCGCGTTTGCGTTGGCGCTCGGTCTATCGCTCGGCGGCATTGCTTTGTGGTGGGGCGCGGCGTTTTTGCTGAAACAACGCGCCGCCAATTTTTTGCTGCTCGCGCTGTATGCGATCTTGCTCGCCGTGCAATTGGTCGCGCTCTTTTTCTCGCAGAGTCGCGGACCCCTGCTCGGTTTGTTCGGCGGCTTGTTTGCATTTTTTGTGTTGTATGCCCTCGTGCGCGGCGCGCGCAAATTGGCATTGGGCGCGGTCGGCTTGGCGCTGGGCGGAATGATTTTTCTCGCGGTCTTGAATGTGCCAAATTCGCCCTTGGAGCCGCTGCGCGAATTGCCGTACGTCGGACGTTTGGGCCGCGTCTTTGAATTGGAAGGCGGCACGGGCCGCGTGCGCGTCTTGATTTGGCAAGGCGCGCTCAAATTGATTCTGCCGCATGAACCGTTGTGGGCGCCGACGACGGGCGACGATGTGTTCAATCCGCTGCGCCCGCTGGTGGGATACGGACCCGAAGCGATGTATGTGGCGTACAATAAATTTTATCCGCCCGAACTCGGCACGCTGGAATCGCGCAACGCTACGCCCGACCGTTCGCACAACGAAATGTTTGACGCGCTCGTGACCACCGGCTTGTTTGGCTTTATCGCCGAAAATATCTTGTTTCTCGCGATTTTTTATCTCGCGCTGAAATGGCTTGGCTTGCTGCCATCGTCACGCGCGCGCAATCTCTTTATCGCGCTCTGGTTCGGCGGCGGCGCGCTGCTCGCGCTTGGCTTTGGCGCCGCGCTCGGCTGGGAATTTATCGGCGTCGCGCTGCCGGGCGGCATGATGCTCGGTCTATTCGCTTATCTCGTCGCGTTTGCAGTGCGCGCGGGCAAACCTACGACCGCCTATACTGCCACGACGCTGTGGTTGACGGCCTTGATTGCGTTATTTGTGGCGCACTTTGTCGAACTCCATTTCGGAATTGCGATTGTAACTACGCGCGTCTATTTTTGGTTTTTCGCCGCCGTGTTTGTGGCATTGGGCGCGCGCGCCATCTCCATGTCCGAGACGGAGGCGGTAAAAACCGAAACGACGGCGAGCGCCGCGCCCGCCGCTTCCGTTCAAACCGTTCCTGCCGCGCCGCGCAATAAAAATGCGCCCGCGAAAAAACCGGCGCCGCGGCCCACGTCGTCGAACGCGCGCCGCGTCTCGGCGGCGCCATTGATTACCTTTGCCTTTTTAGTCGGTTTCATATTGGCGGTGATGGGCTTTGATTACATCAACACCAACAATGCCGCAGCCATCGGAACTCTATCCGTCAGCGGCATAGATGTGGTTCTGGGCGCGCTAACGCTCAAAACTACGACGACCGGCATCATGTCCTCGTGGGCGATGCTGTGGTTATTTCTCACGACGTTGAGCGTCGGCATGGGCATCGGCTTGAGCGAATGGGGGCGCAAATTTAATTTGGGCGCGCGCGATTGGGGCGTCGCCGCGCTCTTGTTTATAGTATTGGCGTTCGCCATTTTTTCAGGATTCGCGTTTTACCATGTGCTTTTGATTGCGACGAGCGGCGGCGGAGTTTTGGACGCGCTGCTCACTTCCATTATGTTGTTTAGCGTTTTCATGCTGCTCATCGCCATCGTGTGCGCGCTGAGCTTGATGTTTGACGAAACGCTGCCGCAAGCGCTGGTGCGGCATACGGCGAATTGGGTCGTCATGCCCGCGCTGGTCTTGGTCGCAGGCGTTTTGATTTTTGCCACGAATGTTGACCCCGTGCGCGCGGACATGTTGTACAAACAAGCGGCGAGTCAAGCGCCCGAAAATGCCGCCATCGCAATCAAACTGTATCAACGCGCGCTCGCGTTACAACCGCAGCAAGATTTTTATTTATTGTTTCTCGGCCGCGCGTATCTCGACGCCGCCAAAAACGATACGGACGCGGGCGCGCGCGCGCAAGCGTTGAACAATGCCGAGAACGCGCTGCACGCGGCGCGCGCCATCAATCCTTTCAACACCGACCATTCCGCAAATTTGGCGCGCTTGGCGCAAGTGCGCGGCGCGCTCGCTCCCGATTATGAAACGCAGCGCGCGGCATATCAACAATCATTTATCTATTTTGAGCAGGCGACGCGCCTCAGTCCCAATACGGCGCATCTGTTTGACCAACACGCGCAAGCGCTGCTCGAATATCAACAACTGTTGTTAAAGCACGACGACGCCAATGAGGCGGAACAGGCGCGCTTGCAAGCCATGGCGCAGCTCAACCACGCGGCACAGATTGACCCGACGTTTTGTCTGACGTATGCAGTGCGCGCGCAAGCGCAAGCCGCTTGGCGCGAGCGCGCCAAGGATGCGCTCGAAGCGGTGCGCCGTTCGCCCGCGTGCGGCGATGTGTTCACCAACGAAGGTTTGAGCGTTGCGGTCGAAGCGTTGGCGCGCGCCGGCGATGAAGCCGTCGCGGCGAACGAGAGCGCCGAGTTTGAACGGCTGCTGAATGATGCGGCGCAAACGACGCCATCGCTCGAAGTCTATACCACGCTCGCCAATTTTTACTCCAAAGCCGGACGCATCTCTGAAGCGATTACGGCGGTTGACGGCGCGCTCGCCCACATCCGAGCGCAGGATGAAGCGACGCGCAAACGCTATCAGGATTTTCGTTTTACGTTGGTGGAATTGCAAAAGGCGTTGGCTGCCGCGCAAGCCGCGCCGAATGATCCGGAAGCGCAGCGCGCTGTCGCAGACCAATGGCTCGCGCGCGGCCAACTCGATTTCGCGCTGGCGGCGTATCAAAAGATTTTACAGTTGGCGAACAACGATTTTGCCGCGCAGCGAAACGAGGCGCTGCTGCTGATTGCTGCCGACAAACTTGACGCGGGTTTGAACGCGCTGGCGCGCGTCCAAACTCTTGCGCCGGACGCCGAACGTCCCTACTGGCAGCGTTTTAGCGTTCTCGTGAACAATGTTCTAAAAGGAGATTTTGCCGCCGCCACGCCCAGCTTGGAAGAATTTGCCAAAAATGTTGACCGAAATGATTTTGCGTTGGTCAGCGCGCTGCGCGCCTTGGCGACAAAAATACAAGGAACAAACTAGGCCATGCCGGCGGTCGTCTTGGTCTTTTTTGCCGCGCTGCTGCTCGCGCTCGGCGTCACGCCTTTGGCGCGCCGCATCGCGATTGCATTGGGCTTTCTCGACCAACCGGCGGCGCGCAAAGTGCATACCTCGCCGGTGCCGCTGCTCGGCGGCGTCGCCATCTATTTGGCGTTCATCGCCGCGCTCTGGTTTTTTAGCGATTCATTTTATATCGCGCAGGTCATTGGCATTTTGTTGGGCGCGACATGGGTTTCCTTGCTCGGCATTTGGGATGATTGGCGCACGCTGCGCCCGCTTGTAAAATTGGGGGGCCAATTTTTGGCTATTGCTATTTTGATTGGCACGGGCGTCCAAGTTGAATTTTTACGCAATCCGTTATTGAACATTTTCTTTACCGCCGCGTGGGTCGTCGGCATCACCAATGCCGTAAATTTTTTGGACAATATGGATGGCTTGTCCGGCGGCGTCGCGGCAATTGCCGCGGCGTGGTTTTTAATTTTGAGTTTGCAGAACGGGCAATATCTCGTCGCGCCGTTTGCCGCCGCCTTGATGGGCGCGTCTCTCGGCTTCTTGGTGTATAATTTCAACCCCGCGCGTATTTTCATGGGCGATGCAGGCAGTTTGTTTTTGGGCTTTATGCTCGCCGCGGTCGGCTTGAAATTGCGTTTTCCTGGACAATCCGACGCGGTGACGTGGATGATTCCGATTCTAGTCTTGGGCGTGCCGGTGTTGGACATGACGCTTGTCACCGTCTCGCGTTTGCGCCGCCACGTGAATCCCTGGACGACGGCGGGCAAAGATCATCTTTCGCATCGGCTGGTTCAACGGGGCGCGACGCCGCGCCGCGCGGTGCTGACGATTTATGCTTTGTGCGGTCTCACGGGCGCGCTCGGTTTTGCCATCCAATTTTTGCCGCCGGTCGCCGCGTATGCGTTGTTTGGATTGGCGCTGTGCGGCGGCGCGTTCGTCATTTTTTATTTTGAACGCGCGCGTTGAATAGACGCATTTCACTTTTCGACCCGTCCCATTTGCAAGTCAAGCTCTTGAATATTTTTCTCTGACAGCTGGAACAGGATTCACACGCCGCGTGTAATCTTGGGCCGCTTGGACATCCGATTGTATGACGCTCGCTTCCTCTACTTTTAATTCACTCGCCGAAAAAATTCATGCGCGCACAGCCAGCGTTGTGGTGATTGGCATTGGCTATGTCGGTTTGCCGCTCGCGGCTGCATTCGCCGAAGCGGGCTTTCAAACGACCGGACTGGATCTCGACGCGCACAAAGTCGCCGCTATTCAACGCGGCGAATCGTATATTCCCGATGTCGAATCTGCGCTCGTCAACACGCTGGTTTCAGACGGTCGTTTGCGCGCGACGACGGACGAAACTTGTTTGGAACGGGCGGACGTGATTTTTATTTGCGTGCCGACGCCGTTTGACCGCATGAAAGCGCCGGATTTGGGTCCCATCCAAAACGCGAGTCAAGCGATTGCGCGTCATTTGCAGCGCGCGCAGATGGTGATTTTGCAAAGCACCACGTATCCCGGCACGACCGAAGAATTTGTGCTGCCGATTTTGGAAACGAGCGGCTTGAAAGCGGGCGCGGATTTTCATCTCGCCTTTTCGCCCGAACGCATTGACCCCGGCAACAAGCAATGGAGCGCGCGCAACATGCCCAAAGTGCTGGGCGGACTGACGCCCGAAGCCACCGCCTTGGCGCGCGACATTTTGGCGGCGCTCACCGATAATGTGCATCTCGTCTCGTCGCCGCGCGCGGCGGAAATGACCAAGCTGCTCGAAAATATCTTTCGCAGCGTCAATATCGCGCTGGTCAATGAACTCGCGTTATTGTGCGAACGGATGAACATTGATATTTGGGAAGTGATTGAAGCCGCCAAAACCAAACCGTTCGGCTTTATGCCGTTTTACCCCGGCGCGGGCGTGGGCGGTCACTGCATTCCGGTGGACCCGTACTATCTTTCATGGAAAGCGCGCGAATATGATTTCTATACAAAGTTTATCGAACTCGCCGCCGAAGTGAATCAATCCATGCCGTTTCACGTGGCGCATCTCATCAGCGATGCCTTGAGCGCGCACGGCAAAGCGTTGGCGGGCGCGCACATTTTGATTTTGGGCGTCGCCTTTAAACGCGACATTGACGACGCGCGCAATTCGCCCGCCGAACGCGTGATTGAATTGCTCATCGAACGCGGCGCGCGAATTTCCTATCACGACCCGTACGTGCCGGAATTTCAGATTGGGGACAGCGTGTTTCACCGGCCGCGCGATCTTTTGAAAAATACCGCGCTCACGCCCGAGAATGTGCGCGCGGCGGATGTGTGCGTCATTATCACCGGACATCGCAGCATTGATTACATGATGGCGCTGGACAATGCGACGTGCGTGGTGGATACGACCAATATCACGCGCGCCATGCCGCAGCGCGCGCGCGTATATCGGCTCGGCGCGCCGCCGCCGTCAAGGATAGACATCCCATGACCGCTATTGCCGACACTGTAGATGCGCCCTGCCCGCTGCTGGTCGTCGTTTCTGGGCCGAGCGGCGTCGGCAAAGACGCGACGTTGAAACGAATGCAAGCGCGCGGCGCGCCGTTTCACTTTTTGGTGACCACCACCACGCGCCCGCGGCGGCCGACCGAAGTCGAAGGCGTGGATTACCGCTTTATCACGCCGGACGAATTTCAAGCGCGGCTCGCGCGCGGCGAATTCTTGGAACACGCTAACGTGTATGGCAATTGGTACGGCAATTCACGCCGCGACATTGAAACCGCGCTCGCGCAGGGGAGCGACGTGATTATGCGGATTGATGTCCAGGGCGCGGCGACGCTGCGCGCGCGCGTCGAGGGCGCCGTCTTTATTTTTCTGACCGCCTCGCTGCACGAATTGGAAACGCGGTTGCGCGCGCGTAAAACCGAAACCGAGCAAGCGTTACGGCGACGACTCGATACCGCCGCGCAAGAAATACCCGAACGCGTGAACTTTGATTATTGCTTGAACAATCAGGACAGTCATCTCGACCAAACGGTGGACGACATTATCGCGATTATCCGCGCGGAAAAATTACGTACGCATCCGCGCCGCATTCGTTTCAAGGATTAATATGTCTGCCAATCCTCCCCAACTGCGCCCGATGAGCGTGGGCGACATTCTCGACCAAGCGATTCGCATCTATCGCCGAAACTTTGTGCCGCTGGTCATTATCGTCGCCATCGTCAGTTTGCCGTACGTGGCGCTTCAACTGGCAATCACGCTGTTGACGAATCCGTTTCCACTTGGGTTTTCGCAAACATCGCAATCTTTCGACCCCGACGCGATAAATACCGGAATGCTGCTTGCAGGGCAGCTGCTGAGTCTTGGGTTGGCGCTGGCGTATGGGGTCGCGCTCGTTTTCCAGAGCGGCGCGCTCACCGCGTTTGTCTCGGAAAAATTTCTCGGACGCGCCATCTCGGTGCGCGAGGCATACGGGCGCGCGTTTCGGCGCTGGCTTGCGCTGTTGATTGCCGTGGTTTTGTTGAGCATTATCTTTGGCGTCGTCCTTAGCGCCATGTGCGGCTTGTGGCTGGTCCCGCTGATGGGCATTAGCGCGCTCGGCGCGGGTTTGGATAGCGGTTCGTCCGCCGCCTTTGGCGTGGTTACGTTAATGTTGTGTTGCTTGGTTGGTCCCGCTTTAGCCGTCGCGATTTTTCTAGGCGTGCGCTGGAGTTTTTTCGTCCAGGCAATTGTGCTGGAAGATTACAACAGTTCTGGCGGTTTGGGACGCAGTTGGAAATTGGTCAAAGGTTCATTTTGGCGCGCCTTTTTTGTGATTGCGGCGCTGGCGCTCTTGGTTTTTGTTTTGAATCTTGGATTGTATCTGCTGGCGCGGACCCTGGCGGCTCTCACTCAATCGCCCATTGCGCTTGTCATTCTCAGCAGCGTTTCCATGCAGCTCATCAATATCATTTTCACGCCGCTTCAATTCGCCGCGCTGACCATTTTGTATTACGACCTTCGCATTCGCAAGGAAGGTTTCGATTTGCAAATGCAAATGCAGCAGCTGCCCCAAGCCGCGCCGCCGCCAATGTCCGCGCCGCCCGAGCCGCAAGTCCCGCCCGCGCCGCCTGCAACCAATGCGCCGTCGCTTGATTTACCGCCATTGTATTCGCGCGATGATTACCCGCCCAGACAAGACGCGTCTTGACGCGACGCGCATGGAACGGCTCTATGAAAAAATATCTCGGTTTGCTGGCGTTGGCGCTAATTTGCTTGTGGCATCCCGCGCCCGCGCGCGCGGATACGCCGACGACGTTGGACGAATATCGCGCCGCCGTCGCGCAAACTTTTGACCTTGTGACGCGCGCCGCCGCGCAAGAACCGGGCGAACGCGCGGCATTGTTGAATCAAGCCGCGTCCGTCCTCGAAGCCATTGACGCGGTCACGCTGCCTTCCGGCGCGGAAATTCCAGTCAACAATCGCGCGCTCATTGCCTTGATACGCGATGCGGAAAAAACCCAAGCCGCGCAAACGCGCCTCGCCGCGCTGCGCGACGCATTGGCGCAGCCGCTTGCGCCCATCGCCACCGCCGACCTCACGCTGCTCGAAAACATTCTCAATCATCCGCCGTTCGTCGCGGAATCAAGCGCCCTGCCGTCATGGCTCCAAGATATTTTGCTCCGCATCGAGCGGTACTTGGATCGTTTGTTCAATCAAACCGCACGCGGCATCTTTGACACGCGCGACCTCATCGTTCTGTTTGGCATCGGTTTGGTCGTCGCCGTACTATTTTATTTTCTGCGCGGCCTGCGGCGCAATTTCGTCAAAGCCGAGGCGTTGCCAAGTCTCCCCCAAGCGCGCGAGGTTCGCACGCCAAACGAAGCGCTCAGCAACGCGCAGCAGTTTGCGAATCAAGGCGATTATCGCAACGCGGTGCGGCAATTGTATTTGGCGACGCTGTTACTGCTCGACCAACGCGGCAAAATCAAATACGACCCGACGCTAACCAATCGCGAATACCTGCGCCAAACGTCCAACGACCCGCGCGCGACCGCCGCGCTCGCGCCGATTGTCGAGACGTTCGACCGCGCGTGGTACGGTTTTGAAAACATCACCCCCACCGAATTTGACGCCTATCGCGCGCGCGTGGAACAGGTGAAGGAATTATGAAACGCTTTCGCCCTTCCCGCGAGGTAATTTTTTTGGCGGCGCTTTTACTTTTGTTGGCGGGCTTTGGCGCGTTCGTCGCGCTGCGGCAGGAACAGCTGAATCAAGCCCAACAAGTTTTTACGCCGTACTCGTCCCATTCCTCGCGCGACCATGGCACGCTGGCGCTGTACGAATGGGCAAACGCGTTGGGCTATCGCGCGCAGCGCATCGAAAATACCGCGTTCGGCATCAACGACGATACGCGTCTGTTGTTTGTGTTTGCGCCGCGCATAGCGCTGGAACCCGACCAAACGCGTCAGGTTTTGCAGTGGGTCGAACGCGGCAATACGTTGGTCGTCGCCGATTCCGGCGGACTGCTTACCAACGGGTTGTATCACGCGCTCAAAATCGAAACGACCGCATTGCCAAGTTCCGCCGCGCAAAACGCGTTGAGCCAACCTGCGGCGGACGCCGACATCCAAGCATTGAACGGCGAGAGCTATCGCGGCTTGGAAACGCGACGCGAGGATGTCGTGCCATTCATGGAAACCGAAAAACCGTTGATGTTGCGCGTGACGCGCGGTCAAGGCGTCATCTGGATTTTGGCTGCGCCGGCGCTTTTGAATAACGAAAATCTCCGCAACCCCAACAACGCTAAATTCGCGCGCGCGCTGTTGGCAAGCGCGCCGCCCGGCAGCGGCATTGCGTTCGACGAATATCATCTCGGCTTGAAACCCCAAATGACGCCGTCGCTGTTGAGCGTGATTTACAATACGCCGTGGGGGTGGGGCTTGCTGTTTGCCGCGTTCGCGCTGTTTGGTTATTTGATTTTGAACGGACAACGCTTGGGGCGAACGATTCCCGTACAAAAAACGCTCGCGCGCCGCGCGCCGAGCGAATATGTCGTTTCGATGGCAAATTTGTTTCGCCGCGCCAACAAACGCGGCATGGTCTTGCAGCACTATCGGCGCTCGCTCAAACGACGGCTCGGGCGACCGTTTCATCTGGACCCCGATATGCCGGATGAGCGTTACGTCGAACTCTTGACGCGGATGCGGCCCGAAATTGACCGCGCGGAGCTGACGCAAATTCTCAACCAGCTGCGCCGCGCCGACACGAGCGAAGCCGATTTGGTCAAGACCGTCGAACAAGCGGTGACGTTCGGAACGCGTAACAAGGCGAGTAGTGGGTAGGAGGTAGCAAGTAGCAAGTAGCAGGTAGCAAGTAGCAGGTAGCAGGTAGCAGGTAGCAGGCGGCAAGAGATTAAAATTTTTCCGAAATCGAAATTTCGAATTCTCCATTCCGAATCATGATGAATGTTCAACAAGCGTATTACGCGCTCTCGGCTGAATCCAAAAAAGCGCTCGTCGCTCAAGATGAAGTATTTTTGCAAATGGTGATTGCGCTGCTCGTGCGCGGGCATGTGCTGCTCGAAGGCGTGCCGGGCACCGCAAAAACGCTCGCCGCGAAAACGCTCGCGCATCTCATACGCGCCGATTTCAAACGCGTGCAATTCACGCCGGACTTGATGCCGTCGGATATTGTCGGCACCCAAGTGTTTGACGTGAACACGAGTAAATTCTTTTTGAAACACGGCCCCGTGTTCACGAATGTTTTGCTCGCGGATGAAATCAATCGCGCGCCTGCAAAAACGCAAGCCGCGCTGCTGGAGGCGATGGAAGAACGACACGTCACCATCGAAGGCGAACGCACGATTTTGCCCGAACCATTTTTGGTGATGGCAACGCAAAATCCGGTGGAATACGAAGGCACCTACCCGCTGCCCGAAGCGCAGTTGGATCGTTTTTTATTCAAAACCATTGTGCGCTATCCGCCCAACGACGCGGAAACAGATATCTTGCGGCGCTATCATCGCGGCTTTGACGCGCACAAATTGTCCGAAGTGGGTTTGACGCCGACGCTCACGCCGGACGATTTAAGCGGGTTACGTCAAGAGATTGACGCCGTAACCGTCGAAGACGGCATTCTCAAATACATTACAAAATTGTCCGACGCGACGCGCCAAGCTCACGACCTCGCGTTAGGCGCGAGTCCGCGCGCGTCCATCGCGATCCTTTTGGCGTCGAAAGCGTATGCGGCGCTGCAAGGGCGCAATTTTGTCGTACCCGATGATGTCAAAGCCGTTGCGCTGCCCGTGATGCGGCATCGCATCCTTTTGAAACCCGAAGCCGAAATCGAGGGGCTCGACCCGGACGGCATCATTCAACGTATTCTCGCGTCGGTGGACGTGCCGAGATAGAATATGGAATTCATGCTTTGCCAAAGGATCGCGTAAATCCAAAAATGTCCCAAACGTTTTCACCGCCCCAAAAATTAAACTGCCCGAATTGCGGCGCGCCCGCGCCGCTGCCCGAGCGCGGCAATGCGCTGCAATGCGAATACTGCGGCGCGCGTTTTTTCCTGCCCGGAGCGGATGCGTTCGACGCGCCGCCGGCAGCAGAGAACCGTGCGTACGTCACAACGCTCTCGCCACAATATTCCGCAAACGTTCGGCGGTGGATCAAGTGGCTCATCATTTTCGTCATTGTCGTAACCGTCGTGCCGATGGTGTGCGGCATCGCCGCGAGCGTTTGCGGCGCGCTGGGCGCGTTTGTCCCATTTTTCGCGCGCTAAGTTGAAATGGAAATCGAAGCCAAATTTTCAATCCCCGACGCGCGCGCGGCGCGACAACTGCAAGCGCTCAACGCGTTGGGCGCGTTCACGCTCGCCGCGCCGCGCGTCTTGAAAATGCGCGACACCTTTTTCGATACGCCCGCGCGCGACCTCCGCCGCGCGCGGCATGTTTTGCGCGTACGACGGCGCAGCGACGGCAAACAATTTGTTACGCTCAAAGCGCCGACGCAAAAAAGCGGCGCGGTGTTTCGCCGCCCCGAAACCGAAGTGGAAATATATTTCGCGCGTCCGCCCAAACAATTGACGCGCGCCCTGCTGCCGATGCGTATCGCCAAACTCGTCGCGCCGCTTGGCGGCGACGCGCGGCTATATCCGTTATTTTCGATTACGCAAACGCGCCAAGTGCGCGCGCTAAAAAACGGGCGGCGCGTGATTGGGGAATGGAGCGTGGACCGCGTAACTTTTCGCGCGGGCGCGCGGCGGCGCGTATTTTACGAGTTGGAAATCGAACTCAAGCGAACGGGGACCGAAAAGGAACTCGCGGCAAGCATCGCGGCGTTACAAAAAATAATGCAGCTCGAACCTCAGCGACGCGGTAAATTTGAACGGGCGCTTGAATTTTATGAAATGCAAAAATAAAACGGCGACAGCTCTCACAGCTGCCGCCGTTTTTCTCAACACCACGTCAATAAAAGGACGTGAATATATTTTGGGCCGTGTACGCCGCGCGTGAGCGTCAATTCAATATCGGCAGTGCGACTGGGGCCCGTGATGAAAACCAAATTGCTGCCGCGCTGCGTCACGTCGGGATGCGCCGCAAAAAAGGTTGCCATCGTCGCGTACAAACGCGAGGCGGGCAGCAGCGCAATATGCAGCGATGGCAAAAGCGAAATCAAACGCGCTTGACGCGGCTGCGTTACCAACACGACCGAACCCGTGTCCACCAAGCCCGCCAACGCGCCGGTGATGCCCGCCCCCGCGCGTTCCAATTCCGCCAATTTTGCTTGCCGCGCCGCGCCCTCTGTCGGCACATCCACTATTTTCCTTGCGTAACCATTCGCGCGCAGCGCTTGGCCCAAACCATCCACCGGCAACGCCGCGTCGTCCCACGTCAAAATTTCTTGGTTGTCGGTTTCGCGCAATAATTTTAATGTCGTCGCGATGGCATCCGCCGGATGCGACGCCATATAACACGCGCCGCCCACCGCCTCCAATTCGCGTTGAAAGTTTGTCGGCATTTCCGCGCGGCTGCCCTGCTCGACGTTGACGCGCGGCGGAACGATGGCGCGGGCTGCGGGCAAATGCGCCGTTTGCAGCGCCGCGCGAATTTGTTTCAATACTTGAGCGCGGTCATCACGCATGGCTGTCGCCTGCCCTTTCCGCATCCTGGCGCGCGCGGTGCGCCTCCCATTGCGCGCGAAATGATTTTTGGGCGAACGCGGGAAAATCGCGCGTTTTTGTCCACGCGTTCAACGGCGGCGGCAATTTTTTTATCCAGCCCTGCTGCGGCGCGCCCAACATGCGCGAGCCGATGCGCGCGCCTCCAGCCGCCAAACGATACAACGCGGGTTTCGTCGCGGTGAACGCATAGAGATGTAGCCCCAAACGTAGCCACCACGCCATTTTGCCTGCGTGCGTCGCTTGAGCGCGTTCCACCAACAACATGCGCGGTATATCAATTTGCACCGGACACACTTGTTTGCACATGCCGCACAGAGTACTCGCCTGCGGCAAAGCGCTCCATTGCGCGATGCCTTCGAGCGCGGGCGTCAACACCGCGCCGACGGGACCCGAATAAACGCTGCCGTACGCATGACCGCCAATTTCGCGATAGACCGGACAGGCGTTCAAACATGCGCCGCAACGAATACAATACAAAATTTCCGCGACCTCGCCGCCCAACACGCGACTGCGCCCATTGTCCAATAAAATGATATGCAATTCAGCGGGACCATCGCCTTCGTCGTTTTTGCGCGGGCCGGTGATTAGGTTGGTATAGACCGAAAGTTTTTGCCCCGTCGCGGAACGCGCCAACACTTGGAGCATCACAGCCAAATCGTCGAGGTTCGGCACGAGCCGTTCAATGCCCATCACCGCCACATGCACGCGCGGCACAGTTGTCGTCAAACGTCCGTTGCCTTCGTTCTCCACCAAACAGATGCTGCCCGTTTCCGCCACGCCAAAGTTGACGCCGCTAATGCCCATGTCTGCGTTCAAAAATTCCCAACGCAATTTGGCGCGCGCCGCCGCCGTCATGACAGCCGGGTCGTCCGTCAATGGGAGATTGATTTTTTCGTGAAACAATTGGCCCACTTGTTCTTTGGTTTTATGAAACGCGGGCGCAATAATATGCGAAGGATGTTCGCCCGCGAGTTGAACAATGTATTCGCCCAAATCGGTTTCGACTACGCGGATGCCCTCTGCTTCCAACGCGTCATTCAGCGCCGTCTCTTCGGAAACCATAGACTTGCCTTTGACGACGGTTTTGACGCGATGCGCGCGCGCGATTTCGCCGACGATGCGATTCAATGCCGCCGCGTCCGCCGCGAAATGAACCTGTCCGCCCGCGCGTTGTACGTTGGCTTCAAATTGTTCGAGATACGCGTCGAGACGGCTCAAGGTGTGCGCGCGAATCAGGCGCGCGCGGGCGCGCGTCGCGCTTTCGTCCGCAAATGCGGCGAGCGCGGCGCGGCGCAATGCGCTAAAGCGGCTCATCGAACGGTCGAGCGCGGTATGCAAAATTGGGTCGCGCAGCGCGGCGTCCACGCGTTCGTGAAAAGTAACGTTGGGAACAGGTATCGTCATGCTTGTTGGGGGTCCAAAATTTCCGCGAGATGTTTGGTTTTGACTTGGCTCCCGCGCCGATGCAAACCGCCGCTAAGGTGCAGCAAACAACTCACGTCACAGCTGACAAGCGTTTGAACTTGGGCGGCTTGAATGGCGTCGAGTTTGCGCTGCATCATTGCGCTGGAAATGGCGTCCATCTTGATTGCAAATAGACCGCCGAAACCGCAACATTCCTCCGCGCCGTCCAGTTCCACCAACTCGGCATCGCGGATATTGGCGAGCAAGGCGCGCGGCGGATTGACGATATTCATGCCGCGCAGTAAATGACAAGAAGGATGATACGCGATACGTTCGCCCAGCCGCGCGTTCAAAGCGGTCACGCCCAACACCTCAACCAAAAATTGGGAAAACTCGTACGTGCGCGCGGCGATGTTTTCGGCGAGCGGACCATATTTTGCGTCGCCCGCAAACAATTCGGGATAATGATGTACCAACATCGCGCCGCAAGAACCGGATGGCACGACAATGGGCGCGTCAGATTTTGCCAAAACATCCAACGTATGACGTCCCATCGCGCGCGCATCATCCCACGCGCCGCCATTGAACGCGGGTTGACCACAACACGTTTGCGCGTTCGGAAATTCTACCGCAATGTCCAACGCTTCCAATACGCGGACGACCGCCATTCCCGCTTCGG
>Ga0226835_1000937_pt1 | contig 20717 bp, 17 predicted proteins | sample LAC_MetaG_1_FD_163627 | JGI IMG/M metagenome (GOLD analysis project Ga0226835, IMG submission 163627) | Anaerobic ammonium oxidizing microbial communities from anammox membrane bioreactor (MBR) in UC Berkley, California, United States -... | ecosystem: Engineered > Bioreactor > Anaerobic >...
CTCCTGCCGCTCGGCCATCCTCTTGCCCATCGCCATCGGCACGCCCTCCCGTGACTCCCCCGAACCGATACGCGCCGCCGAGTCAGAGGTTGCGCTATTCTGGCGGGTTTTTCAACGGGCTGCTAGGATTCCGGTGCAACGGTCCGGGCCGCGGGGGAGTAGCGGAAGGCGGGACAGGAGGCGGCGATGCGGGTCTTCTGGGCGTTGATGGCGGCGTTGATCCTGGCCGGCGGCGCGGTGCTGTTCATGCGCGAGCGGCCGAGCGCGGCGACCACGCCGAAAGTGGCCGAGACCGCCGCAAGGCCCGCGCCGCAGCCCCAGCCCGGCGCGCCCGCCACGGAAGAACTCGCCGTCGAGGAAACCGCGATCGACACTCCCGTCGTCGAGGCGGCCGTCGAAACTCCCGCCGCGATAGTCGAGGAGCAGCCCGCCGTCGCGGAGGCGACCCAAGTCGCGCAGAGCGCGGACGATGCACAGACCCCGGCGCAGAAGCCCGAGGTGACGGAGACGGTGGAAGCCACGACGACTGCGCCTGAGGAACCGGCCTCGGAGGCGGTCGAAGAGGCGGTCGCGGATGCGGGCGAGACCCCCGCGCCACCGGCCCCTGAGACCGCGCCGCCGACGCCCGCCGTCGCGGTGACGACCCGAGAGGAGATCGAGCCGCGCGCCGCACCCGAGGCCGACGCCGATGCGGCCGCCGACGCTGCTCGTCCGGACGCAGTCGAGCGGCGCGAGGACGGGACGTACCTCATCGGCGGCACGCACGTGGTGACGGGCGAGGGCACGGTCGAGAAGCCGTTCGAGGTCAGTTGGGAAATGTTGATCTCGGCGTCGCGCGTCTACCGTCCCAAGCAAGGGAAACTCGAACTGCCCGAGTGGGCGACGCTGCTCAACGGCAAGCAGGTCCGCATCACCGGCTTCATCGCGTTCCCGTTCGTGGCGGATGCGGCGAGCGAGTGCCTGCTCATGCTCAACCAGTGGGACGGGTGCTGCATCGGCGTGCCGCCCACGCCCTACGACGCCGTCGAGGTGAAACTCGGCGTGCCGCTCGACCTGACGCGCCAGGCGATCAACTACGGCTCGATCCGCGGCACGTTCTCCGTGGACCCGTACCTCGTCAACAACTTCCTCGTCGGCCTCTACGTCATGGACGACGGCGTCGTCGAGGCGGCGGCGGCGCGCGATGCGCAAGGCTACTGATCGCCAGGGCACGCACGGCGAACCGGCGGAGCGCGCCCGGGCCGGGCTGCGCGAGGCGTTCGGGCGCGAGTCCGCCGTCGTCGCCGCCGCGCCGGGGCGCGTCAACCTCATCGGCGAGCACACCGACTACAACGAGGGTTTCGTCCTGCCCATGGCGGTCGACCGCCGGGCCGCGGTGGCGGTTGCGCCGAACGGCGAGGCGTGTTGCCGCGTGGTCGCGCTGGACCGCGGCGGGGAGGTCGCGTCGTTCGAAGGCCTCGGGCGTGGAGCCGCGACGCCCGCCTGGGCGCGCTACGCCGAGGGCGTCGTCTCGCTGCTGCGGGCGCGCAGCGTCCGCGTGCCGATGTTCGACGCCGCACTCGCGTCGAGCGTGCCTGTCGGGGGGGGGCTGAGCAGTTCGGCTGCCGTCGAAGTGGCCTTTGCGCTGGCTCTCGGCGCGCTCGCCGGGGCAGCGCTCGACCCCCTGTCGCTCGCCGTGCTCTGCCAGCGGGCCGAGCACGAGTTCGCGGGCGTCCCGTGCGGACTGATGGACCAACTGGCCGCCGTCTTCGGGCGCGCCGGGCACGCGCTGCTCATCGACTGCCGCGCCGTTGAGATGCGCCCGGTACCGATCGACGCGGCGCGGGCGGGCGTGCTCGTCGTGGACTCGGGTGTGCGCCACGAACTGGCGTCCGGCGAGTACGCGGAGCGTCGGCGGCAGTGCGAGCGGGCCGTCGCCGGACTGGCGGAGCGCGACCCGGCGGTGCGCTCGCTGCGCGACGCGACGGAGGACGCGATCGACCGGGCCGGGCTGGAGGCGACGCTGCATCGCCGGGCGCGCCACGTCGTGCGTGAGAACGCGCGCACGTTCGAAGCCGCGCGCCTGCTCGAAGCGGGCGACATGGCCGGCGTCGGGCGGCTGATGCTCGAATCGCACGCCAGCCTGCGCGACGACTACGAGGTCTCGTGCCCGGAACTCGACGCGCTGGTCGAGATCGCGGCCGCGACGCCGGGTGTCTTCGGCGCCCGCATGACGGGCGGCGGCTTCGGCGGCTGCGTCGTCGCGTTCGTCGAGCCGGAGCGGACGAGCGGCGCGGGCGGCGCGATCGCCGCGGAGTACGAGCGGCGCGTCGGCGTGCGTGCCCGGTGGATGGTCGTCGGGGCGGCGGACGGGGCGTGCGTCGTTGAACGGCGCGCCGGGTAGCGACACCCCTGGGGCGGGGCATCAGAGGCGGAGCAGCGAGAGCACGCGCGCCGCCCGCTCGTCGAGTTCCTCCGCGGTGTCCGCCCGCAGCGTCACGTGCCCGAGTTTTCGCCGCGGCTGCGGCTGCTTGCCGTAGAGGTGCGGGTGCGCGCCGGGGATGGCCAGCACGCCCGCGATCTCCGGGACCTCGCCGATGAGATTGATGGTGACGGCGTGCCCGCGCGTCGCCGTCTCGCCCAGCGGCAGGCCCAGCACGGCGCGGGCGTGGTTCTCGAACTGGCTGGTCTCCGCGCCCTCGATGGTCCAGTGCCCGCTGTTGTGGACGCGGGCCGCCATCTCGCTCGCCAGCAGCGTCTCGCCGTCGTCGAACAGTTCGATCGCGAACGTGCCCGCGTGCCCGAGCGCGTCGAGCAGCGCGGCCGCGTGGCGCTCCGCGCGCAGCAGCGTTGCGCGGTCGATCCCCGGCGCGGGGGCGCGGGCGGTGTGCAGGATGCCGTCGCGGTGGACCGTCTCGACCGGCGCGTAGAACACCGTCGCGCCGCCGCGCGAGCGCGTGCCGAGCAGCGAGAGTTCACGCCGGAAGTGGATGCGTCGCTCGTAGATGGCGGGTGCGCCGCGGAGGGATCGCCAGGCGTCGTGGGCGTCGTCCGGCGAGTCGATGCGGGCCTGCCCCCGCCCGTCGTAGCCGCCGGTGCGGGTCTTGAGGATGCCCGGCGCGCCGAGTCGATCGACGGCGAGGCGGAGTTCGTCGAGCGTCGAGGCCGCGTGGTAGGGCGCGGTGGCGAAGCCCGCCCGCTCGAAGGCCTGCTTCTCCTCGAAGCGGTCCTGCGAGACGGCGAGGCTGACGGGGCCGGGGAGGACCGGGACCGCGCGCGGCACGTTGTGCAGGGCGGCGACGGGGACGTTCTCGAACTCCCACGTCACGGCGGATGCGCCGTCGGCGAGGCGTGCGAGCGCGGCCTGATCGTCGAAGCGGGCGCGGATGTGCTCGCCGACCGGCGCAGCGCAGGCGTCCGGCGCGGGGTCGAGGAACCGGCAGCGCACGCCGAGGGGGTGCGCCGCCAGCGCGATCATGCGGCCGAGTTGTCCGCCGCCGAGAATGCCCAGCACCATCGAACGCCTCCGGGACCGGTTGCCGGGGATGGTATCGGAATCGCTCGACGGCGTATCCTCACGGGAACGCCACGGCACGGAGCACGTGCGACAGCACTGAGCCGCCACGGAGTGGCGGGGTACCCGGAGAGGAGCGCGGCATGTTCCTGCGGATGGTCTACGACGAGAAACTGGCGCAGGCGGCCTACATCATCGGTTGCCAGCGGACGGGCGAGGCCGTGGTGGTGGACCCGGAGCGCGACGTGGACCGGTACGTCGCCATTGCGCGTGCGAACGGCCTGCGGATCACCGCCGTCACGGAGACGCACATCCACGCGGACTTCCTGTCGGGGTCGCGCGAGATGGCGGAGCGCACCGGGGCGCGCCTCTACCTCTCCGACGAGGGCGGGCCGGACTGGCGCTACGGCTGGCTCGACAAGAAGAAGGGCGGCGGACGCTACGACGCCGTGCTGCTGAAGGACGGCTCGTCGTTCCGCGTGGGGAACATCGAGTTGCGGGCGGTCCACACGCCCGGCCACACGCCGGAGCACGTCTGCTTCCTCGTGACCGACCACGGCGGCGGGGCGTCCGAGCCGATGGGCATCCTCACCGGCGACTTCGTCTTTGTGGGCGATCTCGGGCGGCCGGACCTGCTGGAGACGGCCGCGGGAATCGCCGGCGTCAAGGAAGCCTCCGCCCACACCCTCTTCGCCTCGCTGCGCAAGTTCGCCGCCCTGCCGGACTACCTCCAGGTCTGGCCCGCGCACGGGGCGGGCAGCGCGTGCGGCAAGGCGCTCGGGGCCGTTCCGCAGAGCACCGTGGGGTACGAGCGCCGGTTCAACCAGGCGCTCGGTTTCGCGGGCGACGAGTCGAAGTTCGTGGAGTTCATCCTGGAGGGGCAGCCCGAGCCGCCGCTCTATTTCGCGCGGATGAAGGTGCAGAACCGCGACGGCGTGCCGCTGCTGGGCGAACTGCCCGGGCCGCGTCGCCTGAACGCCGACGAACTCTCGCGCCTCGACGGGCGCTCGACCGCGGTCATCGACGTGCGCCCGTGGCCCGCCTTCCGCGACGGGCACGTCGCCGGCGCGATCTGGACGCCCACCAACAGCCAGTTCCCCATGGTCACCGGCTCGTACGTCAAGCCCGAGGAGCCGATCGTGCTGGTCTGCGAGCCGACCCGCGTCGAGGAACTGACGCGCGACCTCGTCCGCATCGGCCTCGACCGCGTCGAGGGCTGGGCCGCGCCGGAGGACGCCGCGGGCCTGCGCGGCCTGGCGACGACGCCGGAGATCGACGCCGCGGCGCTGCGCGCGCGCCTGCGGTCCGGGGACCAGGCGGTGCTCGACGTGCGCCGCGTGGCCGAGCACGAGACCCGCGCGATCGCCGGAGCGGTGAACATCGCGCACACGCGCCTGCCGGCGCGCCTCGACGAACTCCCCGACGGGCCGATGGTCGTGCACTGCGCCGGCGGTGTGCGTTCCGCCTCCGCCTGCTCGCTGCTTCAGCGGCTCGGCTACGACGCGACCAACCTCGCCGGCGGCATGGGGGCGTGGGAGAAGGCCGGCGGCGAGTCGGTCACGCCGGCCCGGATGGCGGCGAGATGAGGAAGAGCGAAGAGCGAAGAGCGACAAGCGAACATGAAGCCGGGAACCGCGCCGTTCCCATGTTCGTTTTTCGTTTTTCGTTTTTCGCTTTCCCCCCACGGGGGCTTCCCGCGTGATCTACGCACTCCTCGGCGCGCTCGCGGTCGGCGTCAGCCTCGGGCTGCTCGGCTCGGGCGGATCCATCCTCACCGTGCCCGTGCTTGTCTATCTCCTCGGTCGGCCCGAGAAGGCGGCCATCGCGGAGTCGCTGGCGATCGTGGGCGGGATCGCGGCGGCGGGCGCGGCCCTGCACGCGCGCCGCGGCGCGGTCCGGTGGAACAGCGCGCTCCTCTTCGGCGTGCCGGGCATGGTCGGGGCCTACCTCGGCGCGTTCGGGTCCAAGTACGTCAGCGGCGCGCTCCAACTCACCGTCTTCGCCTGCGTCATGCTCGCCGCCGCCACGCTCATGGTCCGCGGCACGGGGTTCGCCTCGCGCGCGCCGGAGCCGGGCGCGGAGCCGAAACGTGGGCTTCGCGCCGCCGCGCCGACCGTCGTCGCGGGCCTGGCGGTCGGCGCGCTCACCGGCTTCGTCGGCGTCGGGGGGGGGTTCCTCATTGTCCCCGCCCTCGTGCTGCTCATGGGCCTGCCGATGAGCCACGCCGTCGGCACCAGCCTCGTCGTCATCGTCATGAACTGCGCCGTCGGCTTCGTCAAGCACCAGCGCGTGCTGCCGACCCTCGGCCTGGAGACCGACTGGACCACGATCGGCCTGTTCATCGGCGTCGGCGCGGCGGGCACCTTCGCGGGCAGCGCGATGGCCGGACGCATGAAGCAGAGCACCCTCCGCAAGACCTTCGGCCTTTTCCTGCTGGCTATGGCCGCGTTCGTCCTCTGGCGCGAGGCGCCGCACGCCCTCCGCGACTGGACGGCCGATCGGGCCAAGAATCCCGTGCCGACAACGCACGAAGGAGCCGAACCATGACCACCGCTCGCACCGAAGCAGGGTCGGAGACCATCCGGAACGTCGACGCGCAGACGCTGCGGTCCTGGGTCGAGCGCGGCGAGGCGGTCGTCGTCGACGTCCGCGAGCCGGACGAGCACCGCGAGGCGCACCTGCGCGGTTCCGTCTGCGTGCCGCTTTCCTCGTTCGACCCCGCGCGTGTGCCGACGCCGGAGGGCAAGCGCGTCGTCCTCCACTGCCGCAGCGGCACGCGCTCGACCGACGCCGCCGGACGCCTGCTCGCCTGCGGGTGGCCCGAGGTCACGCAACTCGAGGGGGGCATCGAGGCGTGGAAGAAGTCGGGACTCCCCGTCGAGCGTACCCCGGGCGCAACGATCAGCATCCAGCGGCAGGTGCAGATCACCGCCGGATCGCTCGTCGTCGCGGGCGCGGCTCTCGGGTATCTCGTCTCGCCGTGGTTCTACCTGCTCAGCGCGTTCGTCGGGGCGGGGCTGGTCTTCGCGGGCGTGACCAACACCTGCGGCATGGCCGCCCTGCTCGGCAGGATGCCCTGGAACACCCGCGCCGCCTGATCATGCACGCCCGCGCACCGTCGGCTTCGCGACCGGCGGGAAGTCGCACGCGCGCGTCTGAACGGATTCCGCGAGCAGTTCCGCCACCGTCGTCGCCGCCAGCGTGCGACGCATCGTCGTCACCATCTCGTCCAGACGACGATGCAGCGGGCACAGAACGGGGGCGTGCTCCGGCAGCCGCAGCGGGCACTCCTTGATCTCCGGCAACGCATCCAGCGCATCCACCACGTCCAGCATCGTCACCCGCTCCGGCGGGCGTGCCAGCGTGAACCCCCCGGACGGCCCGCGCTGCGCGTTCAGCACTCCGGCCCGCGCCAGCGTGCTCAGCACCTTCGCCAGATACCCCTCCGGCACCTGCACCGCCTCGGCGATCGCCTGCGTCGTGTGCGGCCTCCCCCCGGACTTGGCGAGGTAGAGCACCGCTCGCAGGGCGTATTCGGTCGTTCGGGAGAGCATCGGGATGGCGCTCGGCCTCCGGGGCTTGGAGTCGGCTCAAATCGCGGACAGAGGTGGTTGACTATATCGCATTTGACGATAAGTATATCCACTTGTATCGGCCTCATCGGGTCGATATTTCGGGGACCGTACCATCCGGCCCCATCCGAAAGGGGTTTGTTCGTATGAACGAGCCGAGCAGTGCGGATCGGGGGCCGACCGACGGGGGTGGGCACGGGGGCACGATGGAGTCGTTCGTCTACGACGACGCCATCGTCCGCAAGTTCATGCTCGCCACGATCGTCTGGGGGCTGGTCGCCACGCTGGTGGGGCTGATCCTCGCCATCCAACTGGCCCTGCCCGCGCTGAACCTCGGCCTGCCGTGGCTGACCTTCGGGCGGCTGCGCCCCCTGCACACGAACGCGGCGATCTTCGCCTTCGCGGGGAACGCGATCTTCGCCGCCGTCTACTACTCCACGCAGCGGCTGTGCAAGGCCCGCATGTTCAGCGACCTGCTCAGCGGGCTGCACTTCTGGGGGTGGCAACTCATCATCGTCGCGGCCGCGCTGACGCTGCCGCTGGGCATCACGCAGAGCAAGGAGTACGCCGAACTCGAGTGGCCGATCGACCTGGCGATCGCGGTGGTCTGGGTCGGGTTCTTCGGCGTGAACTTCTTCGGCACGCTGGCCCGCCGCCGCGAGCGGCACATGTACGTCGCGCTCTGGTTCTACATCGCCACGATCGTGACCGTCGCGCTGCTCCACGTCTTCAACAACCTGTGGGTGCCGGTCGGGCTGATGCACTGGATCAAGTCCGGCGAGATGCCCTCGGCCGCGCTGCTGCTGAAGAGTTACCCCATCTACGCGGGTGTGCAGGACGCCTTCATGCAGTGGTGGTACGGGCACAACGCGGTGGCGTTCTTCCTGACCACGCCCTTCCTCGGGCTGATGTACTACTTCATGCCCAAGGCGGCCAACCGCCCTGTCTTCTCGTACCGGCTCAGCATCGTCCACTTCTGGTCGCTGGTGTTCATCTACATCTGGGCCGGGCCGCACCACCTGCACTACACGGCCCTGCCCGCGTGGGCGAGCAGCCTCGGGATGCTCTTCTCGCTCATGCTCTGGATGCCGAGTTGGGGCGGGGGCATCAACGGCCTGCTCACCCTGCGCGGGGCGTGGAACAAGGTGACGACCGACCCGGTGCTCAAGTTCTTCGTCGTCGGCATCACCTTCTACATGATGTCCACCTTCGAAGGCCCGATGCTCAGCATCAAGAGCGTCAACGCCCTGAGCCACTACACCGACTGGACCATCGCGCACGTCCACTCCGGCGCGCTGGGCTGGAACGGGTTCATGACGTTCGGGATGATCTACTGGCTCGCGCCGCGGCTGTTCCGCGCGGAACTGTGGTCGAAGCGGCTGGCGACGGCCCACTTCTGGACCGGCACCGTCGGCATCCTCCTCTACGTCATCTCGATGTACACGGCGGGCATCACGCAGGGGCTGATGTGGCGGGCCTTCGACGAGACCGGACGCTTGGCCTACCCCGACTTCGCCGAGACCGTCGCCCGCCTCATGCCCTTCTACTGGATTCGCGTGGTCGGTGGGCTGCTCTTCATCGCCGGGTTCGTGATGATGGCGATCAACGTCCTGATGACGTGGAGGGCGCGCCCCGCCGTCTACGAGGACGCGGTGCAGCACGCGCCGCGCCTCACGCGCGACTACCGGGACGAGCCGCCTCCCCCGCCGCGCCTCACGAACGTGATCGCCGCCGGGCACGCGATCGACCGGTTCATGCAAGGCTCGTGGCACCGGCGTTGGGAGCGTCTGCCGCTGCGGTTCACGGTCTGGGTCGTCGTCGCGGTGGTGGTCGCGTCGCTCTTCGAGATCGTGCCGACCTTCCTCATCCGCTCGAACGTGCCCACGATCGCGTCGGTGCGTCCCTACACGCCGCTCGAACTGGCCGGGCGCGACCTCTACGTCGCCGAGGGCTGCTACAACTGCCACTCGCAGATGATCCGGCCGATCTTCGCCGAGACGAAACGCTACGGCGAGTACAGCAAGCCGGGCGAGTTCGTCTACGACCGCCCCTTCCAGTGGGGGAGCCGGCGCATCGGTCCGGACCTGGCCCGCGTCGGCGGCAAGCAGTCGCACCTGTGGCACGTGCTGCACTTCGAGAACCCGCAGCAACTGGTCCCCCAGTCCGTCATGCCGCGCTACCCGTGGCTGCTCGAGCAGGAGATCGACTTCGAGGGCATCCAGGCCCGCGTGGACGCGATGGCGATGCTGGGCGTGCCATACGGCGAGGCCCTGCGGCGCGCCCCCGAGATGGCGCGCGAGCAGGCGTCGCGCATCGCCGACGAACTGGTGCAGCAGGGCGGGCCGGAGGGCATGGAGACAAAGCGGGTCATCGCGCTCATCGCGTACCTCCAGCGGCTGGGGACCGACATCTCGCGCGACCCGGAGGAAGGGGGCGCGCCGTGAGCCTGTCGGACGTGGTCGCCAACGCGGGCCTGGCCGTCTGGGCCGAGGCGGGCCTCGTGATCTTCTTCGGCGCGTTCATCCTCGTCGCGCTCCGCGTGCTCACGCGCCCGCGCGACGAGATGCGCCGCAACGCATCCATCCCCCTCGGCGACGCCGCCCCCGGAGAGACCCGATGAGCCGCGAAGAACGCCTGATGGAGCACGAGTACGACGGCATCCGGGAGTACGACAACCCGACGCCGGGGTGGTGGCACGCCATCTTCATCGGCACCGTCCTGTTCTCGATCGTCTACTTTGTGTTCTGGCACTTCAGCCCGATGGCGTACTCGGTCCACGAGGCCCACGAGGCCGCGGTCACCCGAGAGTTCAAGCGGCTCTTCGCCGACCTGGGCGAACTGGCCCCCGACGAGAAGACGCTGCTCACCGTGACCGCGGACGAGCGCTGGCGGGCCGTCGCCTCCGGCGTGTTCACGGCCAACTGCGCCCAGTGCCACGGGCAGCGCGGCGAGGGCCTCGTCGGTCCGAACCTGACCGACGACCACTACAAGTGGGTCAAGCGCGTCGAGGACGTCTACGGCGTCGTCGCCAAGGGCGCGGCCGCCGGCGCGATGCCGGCGTGGGACCGGCGCCTCTCGACCAACGAGATGATCCTCGTGGCGTCCTACGTGGCGCGCATGCGGGGGCAGAACCTGTCGGGCCCGCGCGGGCCGGAGGGCGACACCATCCCGCCCTGGCCCGGCGTCGAGTCGGGCACGCCGTAAGGGGGCGGCGTTCGTTCCGGGGAGAGTCCGATGACCGCCGTGGATCGACAGCATGACCGGGTCCTCTCGACGCTCAACGCGGACGGGACGCGGCGATGGCTCAGGCCGAAGCCCTCACGCGGGCGCTTCTGGCGCAGGCGCCGCGCCCTGGCGTGGTTCCTCATCGCTCTCTTCGCGCTCCTCCCTCACCTGAAGATCAACGGGCGTCCCGCCGTTCTCCTCGATGTCGCCCGGCGCGAGTTCTCGCTCTTCGGCGGCGTCTTCTACCCGACCGACACGGTGCTGCTTGCGCTCTTCGTGGTCGGCGTCTTTCTCACCATCTTCCTGCTCACCGCGCTCTTCGGGCGCGTCTGGTGCGGGTGGGGCTGCCCGCAGACCGTGTACATGGAGTTCGTCTTCAGGCCCATCGAGCGCTTCTTCGACGGCGAGCCGGGGAGGGCGCGCAAGCGCGGCGCGTGGCGCACCCCGGCCAAGTACGCCGTGTTCCTCCTCGTCTCGATGTTCCTCGCCCACGTCTTCCTCGCGTACTTCGTCGGCATCGACGAACTCGCCCGGTGGGTCCGGCGCTCGCCCGCCGAGCACCCCGCCTCGTTCCTCATCATGGCCTCGGTCACCGCGCTGATGATGTTCGACTTCTGCTTCTTCCGCGAGCAGACCTGCATCGTCGCCTGTCCCTACGGGCGGTTCCAGTCCGTGCTGCTCGACCGACGCTCGCTCATCGTGGCCTACGACCCGAAGCGCGGCGAGCCGCGCGGCAGGGCGAAGCGCGGCGCGACGAGCGTCCCCCTCCCCGTCGTTGGCGTGAACGGCACGGGCGCGCCGCGCACCGCCGGCGACTGTGTGGACTGCTTCAAGTGCGTCGCCACCTGCCCCACCGGCATCGACATCCGCGACGGCCTGCAGATGGAGTGCATCCACTGCGCCCAGTGCATCGACGCCTGCGACGACGTGATGGAGCGGCTCGCCCGCCCGCGCGGGCTGATCCGCTACGGCTCGCAGGCGGGCGTCGAGGGCGAGCGCGTCCGCCGACTGCGCCCGCGTGTGCTCATCTACCCCGTCCTGCTCGCGGCGGTTGTCACCGGCATCGTCGTCGCGCTCTCGCGGATCGAGGCCGCGGACGTCACGGTGCTGCGCGGGCCGGGGCTGCCGTTCAACGTGCTGCCCACCGGCGAGGTCTCGAACCAGGCCGTCGTGCGGGTGCGCAATCGCACCGGGGCGGAGGTCGGGTACGAGGTGAGCGTGCCGGATGTCGATGGCGCGCGCGTCATCGGTGTTGAAAGCCCGCTGCGCGTCGCCGCGGGCGCGCTGCGCAGCGAGGCCGTTTCGATCGTCCTGCCCGGCGGCGCCGCCACGCAGCGGCGCACCGAGATCACGGTGCGCATCACCGGCACAGACGGATTCACCGCCGAAACGCCGTTCCGCTTCTTCGGCACCGGGCGGGCAGCGGGAGGCACGCCATGAACGAACGCACGAGCCGCGACGCCGGGCGCGTCGCGGGCGTCCCCGCCCGTCTGTTCTGGCCCGGCATGGTCGTCGGCCTGATCTCGATCAGCCTGTGCTTCGCGGGCGTCACCGCCTTCGTCGCCATAAGCGATCCCTCGTTCGCCGTCGAGCCTGACTACTACGACAAGGCCCTCCGCTGGGACGAGCATCGCGAGCGGGCCGCCCGCAACAGCGAACTCGGGTGGCGCGTTGCGGTCGAGGTCGCGGGCGTGCCGGACCCGCTCGGGCGGCGCGAGGTGCGTCTGACCGCGCTCGACGCCGAGGGGCGGCCGCTCGTCGGCGCGAGCGCGAGCGTCGAGATGTTCCACCACGCGCGCTCGTCGAACCGCCTGGGCGCAACGCTCGCCGAGTCCGCGCCGGGCGTCTTCTCCGGCGCGCTCCCGATCGTCCGCGAGGGCATCTGGGAGGTCCGCTTCGAGGTCCGGCGCGACGGTGAAGCCTTCACAGGCTCCGCCGAGGTGGGGGTCGAGGGAGGTCCGGCGCGATGACGCTCGCCCTCCTCGGCGCTGTGCTCGCGGCGAGCCTGCTGGGCAGCGCACACTGCGCGGGGATGTGCGGCGCGTTCGTCGCTCTCGCCGTCGGCGCGGACGACGCCCGCCCCGTGCCGCGTTCGCTGCTCCACGCCGCGTACAACGCCGGTCGTCTGGCGACGTACCTCTCGCTCGGCGCGCTCGCCGGGCTGGCCGGCTCGGCCCTTGACCTGGGCGCGTCGGTTGTCGGCGTGCAGCGCGCCGCGGCTGCGCTCGCGGGCGCGCTCATGGTCGCCTTCGGCGTCGGGCAACTCCTGCGTGTGCGCGGGGTGCGCGTGCCGTGGCTCCGCCCGCCCGCGCCGCTGCAACGCGTCCTCACCGTCGCCCACCGCGGCGCGTTCGCGTTGCCGCCCGTCGCCCGCGCCGGCGCGATCGGCCTGCTCACCACGCTCCTGCCGTGCGGGTGGCTGTACGCCTTCGTCATCGCCGCGGGCGGCACGGGCGACCCCGTCCTCGGCGCGGCCGCGATGGGCGCGTTCTGGCTCGGCACGCTCCCGATGATGGTCGCCATCGGCGTAGGCGTGCGGGCGATCACTGGGCCGATCGGCAGGCGGCTCCCGGTCCTGATGCCGCTGCTGCTCGTGGCCGTCGGGCTTGGCTCCGTCCTCGGCCGCGTTCGCCTGCCGCCGATGCACACCGGCGACGCGAGCGTCGTGGGCGTGGCGGGGGCGATCGAGCACGCGCGAGCCGCCGACCACGCGGACCTGCCGTGCTGCGCCGGATCGGAGGGCGAGCCGTGAGCGTGGCGACCGCCGAGCGCGGGTCGGCGTTATCGGCGAGCGCATCCGTGCCGGTGTGCGCGCACTGCGCCCTGCCCGTGCCTCCGGGCCTGCTCGAACCGGAGTCGGAGCGGCAGTTCTGCTGCGAGGCCTGCCGAACGGTCTACGGTGTCATCCACGGCTGCGGCCTCGAACGCTACTACGCCCTGCGCGAGTCGCTCGCCGACGGCGCCGGCGGACCGGCGCGCTCCACGGGCGCGGGCTACGAGGAGTTCGATGACGAGGCCTTCGCCCTCGCGTTCGTCCGCGAGCATGAGGGCGGGCTGCTGAGCGCGGAACTCTTCCTCGAGGGCGTCCACTGCGCCGCCTGCGTCTGGCTCGTCGAGCGACTGCCGCGGCTCGTGCCCGGCGTCGCCGAAGCCAGGCTCGATCTTGGGCGCTCGCTGGTGCGCGTGTCGTGGGACCCGGCCCGCGTGCGCCTGAGCGAAATCGCCCGCGCGCTGGACCGGCTCGGCTACGCACCGCACCCGGCCCGCGACGCCCGCGCGCGCGAAGCCGCCCGGCGAGAGGACCGCCGTTTTCTCGTCCGCATCGCCGTTGCGGGGGCGATCGCCGGCAACTGCATGTTGCTCGCCCTCGCCCTCTACAGCGGCATGGTCAGCGGCATTGAGGCCGAGTTCCGCCAGTTCTTCCGCTGGATCAGCCTCGGGCTGGGGTTGCTCTCGCTGGCGTGGCCGGGGCGTGTCTTCTTCCGCGGCGCGATCGCGTCCCTGGTCGCGCGTGCCCCGCGCCTCGACCTGCCCATCGCCATCGGCCTCGCCGCCGCGGGCGTGGTCGGCACCGTCAATGTTTTGCGCGGCGCGGGCGACGTCTACTTCGACGCCCTCACGGTGCTCGTCTTTCTCCTGCTCTCCGGGCGATGGCTCCAGCACCGCCAGCAGCGCAGCGCGGCCGACGCCGTCGAACTCCTCTACTCCCTCGCACCCGCGTGGGCGCGGCTCGTCGGTCCCGACGGCGCATCGCGCCGGGTCAGCGCGGCGAGCCTCCGGCCGGGTGACACAGTCGAGGTTCGCGCCGAGGAGACCATCCCCGCCGACGGCGTCGTTGAGTCCGGCCGGACCGAGATCGACGCCTCCGTGCTCACCGGCGAATCCCGGCCGGTCGCCGTCGTCCCGGGCGACCGCGTCCACGCCGCGACGGTCAGTCTGTCCGGGCGCGTGCTCGTGCGCGTGCAGGCGACCGGCGCGGAGACGCGCGTCGGCCGCCTCATGGCCGGCGTCGAGGACGCGGCGCGGCGGCGGGCGCCCATCGTCGCCCTCACCGACCGCATCGCGGGCTGGTTCGTCCTCGTCGTGACCACGCTCGCCGCGATCACGTTCCTGCTCTGGGTGCGCCACGACCCGGCCAGGGCGATGGAGTCCGCCCTCGCTCTGCTCATCGTGACCTGCCCGTGCGCGCTCGGGCTGGCGACGCCGCTCGCGATCACCGCGGCCGTCGGGAGGGCCTCGCGCCGCGGCATCCTCGTCAAGGGGGGGGCCGTCCTCGAACGCCTCGCCCGACCGGGCGTCATGCTCCTCGACAAGACGGGCACGGTCACCCAGGGCCGCCTCGGCGTCGTGCGCTGGGAGGGCGACGCGAGCGCGCTCCCGCTCGCCGCCGCCGTCGAGCGCGACTCATCACACCCCGTGGCGCGCGCGATCGTCGCGTTCGCCGGCGATGCGCGTGCCCCGTCGGCGACGGATGTTTCGCAGGCGCTCGGCGCGGGGGTGCGCGGCACGGTGGACGGGCGGCTCGTCGAGGTCGGCTCCGTCGCGTTCATCGCCGACCGACCCCCGTGGCTCGACGACGCGGTCGCGCGGGCGACGGCCGACGCCCTCTCGCCCGTCGTCGTCGCGGTGGACGGGCGCGCCGTCGCGCTGGCCGCGTTGGGCGACCCTATCCGCGAGGACGCCCGGGCCTCGATCGAGTCGCTCCGCGCCGACGGGTGGCGCGTGCGCCTGCTCTCGGGCGACCACCCGGAGGTGGTGCGTGCCGTGGGCCGGTCTCTGGGCCTGGACGAGCGCGACTGCATCGGCGGCGCAACGCCCGAGGAGAAACTCCGCGTCGTCGAGCGGGAACTCGCGTGCGGCGCGGGGACGGTCGTGATGGTCGGCGATGGCGTGAACGACGCCGCCGCCCTCGCCCGCGCGACCGTCGGCGTCGCCGTGAGCGGCGGGGCGGAGGCGAGCCTCTCGGCCGCGGACGCCTACCTCCGCACGCCGGGCCTCGCGCCCATCGTCGAACTCTGCCGCGGCTCGCGCCGAACCGTCGGCGTCATCCGGCGCAACCTCGTCGCCTCGTTCGCCTACAACGCCGTCGCCGTCGCGCTCTGCATGGCCGGCCTGATCTCCTCGCTCCTCGCGGCCGTGCTCATGCCGCTCAGTTCGCTCACGGTCGTCTTCCTTTCGTACCGCTCACGGACGTTCGGGGGGCGAGCATGAGCGTGATCTATCTCGTGCTTCCGCTGGCGATCGTGCTCGCCTCGCTGGGCGTGTGGGCGTTCATCCGGGCCGCGCGCCAGGGGCAGTTCGACGATCTCGAGACCCCGGCCGCCCGGATGCTTCCCGACGACGACCCGCCCGAGCGCGCCGCGCGGTCATGACGCCCCGCCGTCCGCGGCGCGTTGGACCGTGCCGTCCTTCGCCACCGTGAACACGCCATCGACCGAACGGATGTGCAGGTCGCGCTGCGGGAAGGCGATTTCGATGTCGGCCTTCCGGAACGCGGCGTCGATCGCCAGGTGCAACTGGTGGCGCGTGGGGATGAGCCGGTCGATCGACGGCAGGAACGCGCGCAACTCGAAGTCCAGGCTGCTCTCGCCGAACCGCTGGAACACGACCGAGGGAGGCGGGTCGCGCAGGATGTTCTCGTTGGCGTTGGCGATCTCGAGCAGTGTGCGCTCGACCAGCGCGGTGTCCGAGCCGTAGGCAACGCCGATGGTCGTGGTCAGGCGCAGCGTGGGGTCGGAGAGCGACCAGTTGATGATCTGGTCCGTGATGAACGCCTTGTTCGGAACGATCAGTTCCTTGCGGTCCCAGTCGAGGATCGTCGTCGCCCGCATCCGGATGCGCGAGACGGTTCCCGACACGTTGCCGATCGTGACCACGTCGCCCACCCGGATCGGCCGCTCGGCGAGGATGATCAGGCCCGAGATGAAGTTCGCGAAAATCTCCTGCAGCCCGAACGCCAGCCCGAACGTGAGCGCGGCCGCCAGCCACTGGACCTTCGACCACCCGATGCCGAGCGCGGAGAAGACCGCCGTGACGCCGACGATCAGGATCAGGTAGCGGGCGACGGTGCTGACGGCGTAGCGCGAGCCGGCGTCCATGGGCAGCCGCTTGAGCAGCGTGATCTCGAGCAGCCCCGGCACGTTGCGGGCGAGCACGGTCGTCAGCAGGATCAACAGGGCGGCCGCCCCGAGGTCGGCCAGCGTGACCGACGCCGGGATCGCCGCGGCGCGCTCGCCCTCGGGTGAACGCTGCGAGGGCGTGAGAGGGGGCACGCCGGGGATGGTCGTCGCGGGTGCGCTCGCGCCCGCGGCGGGCGCGGCCGGGGTATGCACGACGGGCGCGGCCTCGACCGCCACCGGCCTCACCAGCGCGGACACGTCGTCCACGTACGCCGAGTCGAGCATCCGCACCGTGGGCCAGACCTGCACCCGGTCCAGCACCCGCAGCGCGGGCAGCGTCCCCGCCCAGACGGAGTACAGCCCCAGCACGACCGACACCGCCACGACGGCCCGGATCAACTGCCGCGTCTGCGCGTCGATGACGGGCACTTCGAGTTCGCGCTCGTCCACGAGCGGGGCCGCCTCGCCGCCGCTCTCCGACTGTTCCTGCGCCGCGGCGCGTCGTTCCTTTGCGCGTGCGATCGCCAGCCGCCGACGCTCGACGAACAGCCACCGCAGCAGCATCGCGTACACGAGCACCAGGAACAGCAGCAGCAGGATCGAATCCACCAGCCGCACCGCCAGTTCGTGCGCCGTGTAGTGGAATCCCGCGAGCGACAGGACGCACAGCGCGAGCGGCGCGCCGACGAGCAGCGGGTACCACACCCACTTGAGGCGGTCCATCCACCCGCCCCGGTTGCTCGCCGTGAAGTACACCCCGATCGCCCCCGACGGGCGGAAGAGCCGCTGGATCACCGCCGCGAGCGTCACCAGCCCCGCGATGAACGCCACGCGACCCAGGGACTCGTTCCACGCCTCGCTCACCGTCTGTCGGTCGATCGTGCCCACCACGAACACGATCGGCCCGACCGCGCACAGGAACCAGAACAGGTGACGGCGCACGCGGCGCACCGTCGCGGTCGGCCAACGGAAGTGCGCCTCCGCCAGCCCGTTCGGGCTCAGCGCGTGCCACGCCATGAGCAGCGCGAAGAGCACGTACCCCGTGCGGCGCAGCGCGGGACCGGCCGCACGCCCGATCTCAACCTGATCCGCCGGCGCGGCGATCCACCACCCCAGCAGCAGCAGCGCGGCGGGAATCGGCGCGGCCTTCAACGCGGTCAGACCCAGCGCATTGATCGTCAGCCGGTAGGAGTCCGTCGTGAACCGCCGGCAAGACTCGGCGAGCCGCGCCAGCCGTCGCGACGCCCACGGCGACGATCCCCCCAGCATCAGCAGCAGGATCGCCGACAGCCCCGACGCCAGCGTGTCCGTCGTCGAGCGGCGCCACGCCCGGCGCACCGCCTCGGGCCACTCGGGCGAGGCCGCCAGCCAACGCGCACCCTGCGCGGCCTGGACGGGGTCGGGCAGCACGCCGCCCCGAACGCTCCGAAGCCACAGGATGCGCCGCTCGACGTATCCGCGGAACTGCTCCGTCGCCAGCAGCATGTGCCGGCTGAGCGCGTCCAGTTCGGGCGCGATCCGCTCCACGTACAGTTCGTGATCGTCGGTCAGCGCGGCCAGCAGCGCACGACGCTGCGCGAGCAGCTCGCGCGCCAGTTCCCGGATCGCCTGCGCCTCGGCCTCGCCCGGCGCCGGCGACAGCCCGGCGATCAACTCCGCGACGTACCGGTCCTCGTCGCGGATCTCCGCCGCCAGTTCCTCCGCCTGGAGCAGCCGAACCTGGCTGTCCGCCACGGCCGCCCGACGCTCGCGCGACCGCTGCCGAAGCAGCGAATCGTCCGGCAGGCGGTCCAACTGCCGGCGCAGCAACTGCCCCACCGCGCTCGTCAGCCCCGCCGCGTCCACCTTCCGGCTCACCGAGGCGAACTCGCGCTGCAATCGGTCGATCTCCTGCGGCAGCCGCGTCAACTCCGCGCGGGCCTCGGCCAGGCGCTCGGCGACCCCGTCCCGGCCCGTCCTCGCGTCGGCGATCTCCTGGTTCCGCTCCGCCAGTTCGCGCAGCGCGGGCGTCAACGCCGCCGCCTCGCGCCGAAGACGCTGCGCCTCGCGCGCCTGCTCCTCGGCCTGGCGCCTGCGGCGATCCTGCGCGTCCGCCTGCCACGCCGCCACCGACGCCTCCAGCGTCGCGACGCGGCGCGCGGCCCGGTTGCGCTGCTCCGGCAGCACCTCGCGCCGCGCGTCGTAGCGCCCGCGCTCCTTCTCGTAACTCGTGACCTCCGACGCCAGCGCCCGCCGCTGCGCCAGCAGCAGGTCGAGCCTCGCCCGCTCAACCTCGTCGTCCGAAGCGGGCACGAGGCTGATGCGCTCGTCCAGTTCCACCAGGCGCGACCGCCCCTGCGCCACCAGTTGCGCGATCTCCGTCCGACGCTGCGAACGCCGCTCCGGCTCCGCCTCCAAACGCGCCAACTCCTCGCGCGCCGCCGCCAGTTCCGCCTGCGCCTGCGCCAGCCGTTGCTCCGATTCCTGCACCGTCGCCCCGGCGGCCAGGTCCACCACGGGCACGGGCGCAGACTCGGCCAACTCCGCCCGGATCCGCTCCAGCAACGCGGGCGACTCCGCGATCAGCCGGTCGTACTCCGCGACCTGCGCCTCGAACCCCTGCGCCGCGCGCAGCGCGTCCGCCGTCTGCTGCAGCAGCCCCGCCAGTTCCGCCCGCACCGCCTCCGGCAGGTCCGTCCGCTCGCCCAGCGCGGCCAGACGCTGCTCCACCACATCCAACCGCGGCGGGTCGGGCGGCGCCGCGGGCTGTGCCGGCGTCGGCAGCGCAACCATGCACAACGCCGCGATCGCGGCCGCCAACCGAAACGCCATGCTGGTGCGTGCGTGCCGTCGCCCCATGTGGTCCCCGTCTGCCGATGCCCGGGACGCGCCCGGTGGGTGCATCGTACCCCCGCCCGGACGCGGTTCGGCGGCGTCGCGGGCCTGCCCGGCGGGGGGCTAAGGTTCCGGGGCATGGAGGGGACCACCGCACCGCTGCCGCCGTCCGACGGCCGCGATCCCACCGATGCCGCGCGCGCCCGCTCGGAGGAGATGTTCGACCGCCTCTACGCCGACCTGCGCCGCTACGCGCACTCGCAGATGAAGTTCGAGCGCGCCAGCGGCATCCTCCAGCCCACCGCCCTCGTCCACGAGGCCTACCTCAAGGTCCTCTCCACGCCCGAAACCGAGTGGGAGAGCCGCGGCCACTTCTTCGCCGCCGTCGCCCAGACCATGCGCCGCATCCTCATCGACGACGCCCGCCGACGGCACGCCCTCAAGCACGGGGGGGGGCGCAAGCGCGTGCCGCTGGACACGGGCTTCTCCTCGCGCCCCGGGTCCGCCGGCGAACTCCTCGCCCTCAACGAGGCCCTCGACAAACTCGAACGCACCGACGCACGTACCTTCCGCGTCGTCATGCTCCGCTTCTTCGTCGGCCTGCGCATCGAGCAGATCGCCGAGGCCATGGACTGCTCCCCCCGCACCGTCAAACGCGACTGGGAGGCCGCCAAGGAGTGGCTCAAGGCCGAACTCGCCGGAACGCCCGACCCGGAGCCGCGCTCGCGCGACTGACACCGATCGCCCCGAGACCCATCATCCGCGATCGGTTTTGTTCGTTCCCGCCTTGACGGTCCCGCATCTTCGGGGCATATTGGGCCTGTGGGCCACAGGTTCCCGGCGCGCCGCGAGCGGGCCGGGTGGTGGACATACCTCGTACATCGGGAGAACAGCGATGGCAGCGACCGACACGGCTGGGACGGTGAAGGGGATTCTTTCGGGTGTCCGTGAGGGGGGGGGTTAGGGTCGTGGCCGCGCTGGCCGTGGCGGGTGGGGCGCCGGCCTGGGGGCAGCAGGAGATCCCGACGTTCAAGCCCCCCGCCACCTTCAACACCTTCGGCGTGAACCCGTTCGGGCTTGCGGCGGGTGACATCGTTTCAGATGAGCCGGGCCAGCTCGATGGCTACCCCGACGTCGTCGTCGCGAACGGTGGTTTCGACCTCAACACGTTCGAGCCGAGTACGTCGGGAACGGTCACGATCTTCCGCAACACGAAGGACTGGAACAACCCGGCGAACGGACTGTTCATTCACCAGGTCATCGACTTCCCAAACTCTTCCCCTCGTCGCGTCGCGCTCGTGGACATGACCGGCAACGGCGTTCTCGACCTCGTGGTCAGCGCGAGCGTTCCCGACCAGTGGAACCAGCAGGGACTCCTGAACAACCAAGTTGAGGATGGCGGATCGGGTGGTTGGGCGTCGATGCGGTCATGTCGATGCGAGTTTGGCCTTCTGGATGAGCCCGATCCGGGGTGCCGCGATCGTCGGCTCATCG
>Ga0226835_1000938_pt1 | contig 20705 bp, 20 predicted proteins | sample LAC_MetaG_1_FD_163627 | JGI IMG/M metagenome (GOLD analysis project Ga0226835, IMG submission 163627) | Anaerobic ammonium oxidizing microbial communities from anammox membrane bioreactor (MBR) in UC Berkley, California, United States -... | ecosystem: Engineered > Bioreactor > Anaerobic >...
AGGGGCGCCGCAGGCGACCGCCCGCAGGGCGGCTTGCCCTTGACGCCGCCCGACCCGGCGGCTATCGGCATTCCGAGAGAACGAACGGGAGGAAACCGGGCCGCCCCCCGCGGCATCGCCAGCGCCCAGGCCCGGAGCCCGTGTCCGTGTCCGTGTCCGTGTCCGTGGCCGTGCCCGTGTCCGTGTCCGTGTCCGTGACCGTGCCCGTGTCGGTGCCGGTGTCCGTGTCGGTGTCCGTGTGGGCGACCGTGACCGTGTCCGTGCCGGTGAACGGCGTCGGTGTCGCCGGCGGGGGTGGCGATGGAAGGGCGTTACTCTGGGGTCAGGGTCGTGCGGGGAGAGTCGAGGGGAGGGCCCTCCCTCCCCCGCCGGCGCTGGGCCACCGCCCGGCGGAGGAGGTACTCGATCTGGGAGTTCACCGAGCGCAGCTCGTCCGCGGCCCAGCGCTGCAGCTCCTCCCAGAGGTCGGGGGGGATGCGCAACAGGAAGGTCTTTCTGTCGGTCACCGCATGCCCGTCAGTACAGGGTGCCGGCGTTGATCACGGGGTGGGCTTCCCGTTCCCCGCACAGCACCACCAGGAGGTTGGACACCATGGCCGCGCGGCGCTCGTCATCGAGCTCCACGATGCGGTCGCGGGAGAGCTTCTCGAGGGCCATCTGCACCATGCCCACGGCCCCTTCGACGATCTTCTGGCGCGCCGCGATGATCGCCGAGGCCTGCTGGCGCTGCAGCATCGCCCCGGCGATTTCTGGGGCGTAGGCGAGATGCGACAGCCTCGCCTCCACCACCTCCACCCCGGCCTTGTGCAGGCGCTCCTGCAGCTCCCGCTCCAGCGCCGCCGACACCTCGTCGATGTTGCCGCGCAGGGACACCACCTGCGCCGGCTCCTCCTCCCAGGAGTCGTAGGGGTAGGCCGAGGCCAGGTGGCGGAGCGCCGACTCGCTCTGCAGGTTGACGTACTCGGCGTAGTTTTCCACCTCGAAGCAGGCGGCAAAGGTGTCGCGCACCCGCCAGACGATCACCGCGGCAATCTCGATGGGGTTGCCGGCGTGATCGTTGACCTTGAGCTTGTCGGTGTTGAGGTTGTGGGCGCGCAGGGAGAGCTTGCGCTTGCTGGCGAAGGGGTTGACCCACCAGAAGCCGTTCTGCTTGATGGTGCCCACGTAGCGCCCGAAGAGGACGATCACCCCCGCCTCGTTGGGGGCGAGGATCAGGAAGCCCACCGACCCAATGATGTTCCCCACCATCAACAGGAACAAAGTGATGAGCAGCGGCGCCCCCACCGGAGTCGACAGGGTGTGGTGCTCGAGGCCGATGATGGTGAACACGATGGCGGTGATCAGGCCCCCGTAGAGGAGCAGGTTGATGGGGAGGATCCCCCAGCCCGAGAGTGGTTTGGCTTCTCTTTCCTGACTCATGGCATCACCTCCGTCCGGTGATACGAAAATGATATCACGATGGTTTCATGGGAGGCAAGCCCCGCGCCCTCAACTCCCCTCGGGGGGCCGGGTGCAAGGTGTGCACCGCGGCGCCGGCACCTGTCGCCGCGCAAGCTAGAGTGAAGCTCCATTTGCAGTGAAGCAGACGGGCCCCGACTTCTCCTTCTCGTGCTCCCGGCCCTGGGGTGTCTTTCCCCGTGTTTGCCTGGTCAGGAAAGCCAGCGGAGCGTGGCGGGCTCGGGCGCGCCCTGTCAAATTCGCGAGATCTCGCAGGCGCCGGACACCGCCTGCGGCTGCTCGCCGGGCGCGGGTACAATGCGTCGTTTGCGAGGGGGGACGGTGGCGACGATGGGCGAAGCGGTTCTGGGGATCTCGGCCTTCTACCACGACTCCGCGGCCTGCCTGGTGCGGGACGGGGATATCGTTGCCGCCGCCCAGGAGGAGCGCTTCACCCGCGTCAAGCACGACCACCGCTTTCCGCGCCACGCCGTGGAGTACTGCCTGCGGCAGGCGGGCATCGGAGTGGGTGATCTGGCGGCGGTGGCATTCTACGACAAGCCGTGGCTCAAGTTCGAGCGCCTGCTGGAAACCTACCTGGCCTTCGCCCCCCGCGGTCTGACCTCTTTCTTCAAGTCGATGCCCCTGTGGCTGAAGCAGAAGCTGTGGATGGGGGAGCTGCTGAAGAAGGAGCTGGGGTGGACGGGGGAGGTCTACTTTCCCGAGCACCACCAGTCGCACGCCGCCTCGGCGTTCTTCCCGTCGCCCTTTGCGCGCGCCGCCGTGCTCACCCTGGATGGGGTGGGGGAATGGGCGACGGCGTCGTGGGGGGTGGGCCGCGACCATCGCGTCGAGCTGCGCGCCGAGTTGCGCTTTCCCCACAGCCTCGGGTTGCTCTACTCGGCGTTCACCTACTACACGGGGTTCAAGGTGAACTCGGGGGAGTACAAGGTCATGGGGCTGGCGCCCTACGGCGAGCCCCGCTACGTGGAGCTGATCCTGTCCGAGCTGATGGACCTCAAGGATGACGGCTCGTTCTGGCTCGACCAGTCGTACTTCAACTACTGCCAGGGCCTGACCATGACCTCCGAGAAGTTCCATCGCCTGTTCGGCGGGCCGCCGCGCCAGCCGGAATCGGAGCTGACCCAGCGGGAGATGGACCTTGCCCGCTCGCTCCAGGACGTCACCGAAGAGGTGGTGCGGCGCATGGCGCGCCACGTGCGGCGGGAAACCGGGGAGCGCCACCTGTGCCTGGCGGGGGGCGTCGCCCTGAACTGCGTGGCCAACGGGAAAGTATTACGAGATAGAACGTTCGACGACATCTGGATTCAACCGGCGGCGGGCGACGCCGGGGGCGCCCTGGGGGCAGCGCTGTTCGTCTGGCACCAGGTGCTGGGCCACCCTCGTCGGGCCGACGGCCGCCGGGACCGGCAGCAGGGCTCCTATCTGGGGCCCGCCTTCTCCACGGATACCATTGCCGCCTGGCTGGACTCCCGTGGGCTGCCCTACCGGCGGCTGGCGGAGGGCGGGGCGCCGGCCGCGGCGGCACGGCTCATCGCCGAGGGCAAGGTGGTGGGGTGGCTGTCGGGGCGCATGGAGTTTGGCCCCCGCGCCCTGGGTGCCCGTTCGATCCTGGGGGACGCCCGCAGTCCCGAGATGCAGTCGGTGATGAACCTGAAGATCAAGTATCGCGAGTCGTTTCGCCCCTTCGCGCCGGCCGTGCTGGCGGAGGACGTGGGGGCGTACTTCGAGCTGGACCGCGAGTCCCCCTACATGCTGCTGGTGGCGGACGTACAGCCGGCGCGGCGGCGGGCCATGAGCGAGGAGGAGCAAGGCCTCTTCGGCATTGCCAAGCTCAACGTGCCGCGCTCCGACATCCCGGCCGTCACCCACGTGGACTACTCGGCGCGCATCCAGACGGTCAACGACCGCGATCACCGGCGCTACCGCGAACTGCTGGAGGAGTTCAGGAAACTCACTGGCTGCAGCGTCATCGTCAACACCTCCTTCAACGTGCGCGGCGAGCCCATCGTGTGCACGCCTGCCGACGCCTACCTGTGCTTCATGCGCACCGAGATGGACGCGTTGCTGCTGGAAGACTGCCTGTTGCACAAGAGCGAGCAGCCGCCGCTGACCGGTGATAGCGACTGGCGGTCGACCTATGGGCTGGACTGACCATGGCTGAGGCAGCTCGCTCGCCCCGTCACGCGGTTGCCCCGGAGCCCGACCGGCGGGACGTCTGGCCGGTGGCGGGAGGGATCGCGGGGCTGGGCCTGCCAGCGGCGGCTCCGCGGCAGGTCCTGCGCCGCTTCGGCCTGGTGATGGCCGCGGCCCTGGCGCTGCTGGGCGGGCTGCTGATCTGGAAAGCGCGACCGGCGGGTCCATACCTGCTGGCCGCCGCCGCCGCCTTCGCCCTCGCCGCCCTGGCCGCGCCGCGGGTACTGGCGCCGGTGGAGCGCCTGTGGATGGGCCTGGCCCGGGTGCTGGGAACGGTGATGACCTACGTCGTCCTGACCCTCACCTGGGTGTTGCTGGTGACCCCGATCGGGCTGGGGCTACGATTGGCGGGCAAGGACTTCCTCGCCCTGCGCCGGCAGCGGCAGCGGTCGACGTGGTGGGTTGCAGTGGAAGAGGACGGCCCGTGCAGCCGTCCCGACAAGCCGTTTTAGGGGGAACGATGGCGCGGCAAAGTTCGCTCGCTCTGGTGTGGCAGTACCTGAAGGCACGCAAGAAGTGGTGGCTGGTGCCCATCGTGGTGTTCCTGCTGCTCCTGAGCCTCCTGATTGTACTCACCGAGGGCTCCGCGGTGGCCCCCTTCATCTACGCGCTCTTCTAGGCCAGAGGCCCTCCGCACGGAGCCAGTCCGCCAGCAGCTCGGCGGCCAGCGCGTTGCCGGCGAGATTCCAGTGGGAGTCATTGCGGCGGTACAGGCGCTGCTGGCCGGCCGCGGCGCGAAAGGCAGCGGTGAGATCCAGCACCGGGACGCCCAGCTCGGTCACCCGCTCGGCGAGCTCCCGGTTGGGACGATCCCAGTCGAACTCCGCGTCATCTCGGGCCGGCGTCAGCGCCAGCACCTCCCGTCGCAGCTCCGCGTCGACCTGCAGCTCGTCGGGAATGAGCACCACCATCAGGGGTGCCCCGGCGCCGGCGGCGAGGTGCTGCAGTCTGCCAAGGGGCTCCGCGGTCTGGGCGAGGAGGTGGCGGAAGTGGGGGAGGTGACGGTCGAAGATGGCTGCCCGCGTCTTTTCCAGCCCCAGGTAGGTGTGGCGATCGAAGTTGGGTCGGTCGTCGTCATAGGTCGCTGGTCCGTGAATGATGCGACCCTGGTAGGCGGGCAGAACGCGGGTGAGGTAGCGGATCAGATCCACGACGAAGGATCGCCGCCCGGTGGGGGGCCGGGCGCTCTCGATGAAGTCGTTGCCCACGAAGACGAAGCACAGCACCAGGTCGGGGGAGTAGGCGAGGCCCTCCCGGCGAAGTATCTCCACGTACTCGGGCGGAGCGGTGCCCGGGATACCCAGGTTGATGACCTCGATGGCCGCCTGAGAGTCCTCGTTCAGGTGGCGTTCCAGGAGGGTGGTGAAGGTGTACTCCCGCGGCACGATGGCGAAGACGAAGGAGTCGCCAATGGCGAGGATGCGATAGGTGCCCGGGGCCTTGGCGAGGGTTCGCTCGCGGTCGTTGAAGCCCCGTGAATTGAGCCGGTCCTGGTAGTTGGGGGCGTGGGGGCGACCCCGGAAGCGGTGGTAATCCCGGGAGGCGAAGATGAAACTGGGTCGCAGGGCGTGCACCGCACGCATCCCCAGTTCGGCCACCACCAGGGTGACCAGCGCCACGCCCAGGACGGAAGCCACGGCTCGCAGCCGGCGCCAGAGCTCGGACATGCCGACTATGGTAGCCCGGCGGGCGAGGACCCCTTGCCGCAGCTGCGGGGCGCGGGTTATTTGTGATAAGCACGAACTTTCTCTTGACAATTGGCGCCAGCGATCCTATGTTGGTGGGGAGGCCGCCCTGGGGTAGGCTGGTGGCCGGGGTCGGCAGCTGGCTTGGGGGCAGGCGGTACAGCCAGCAGGAGCAGTGGGGAGCTGGGATGGCGGCGAGGGCGAGCCTCGCCGGAGAGGGGGAGGACAGGCGTGGGGAGGTATGACGCACGACCCGCGGCACCATCGCCGGATGCGCGCTGGAAGATGGTGGACGCCACCATGCGCAAGCTGGGGTACCGCAGCGACGCCCTCATCGAGACGCTGCACACGGTCCAGGAGAACTTCGGCCACCTGGACCTCGAGGCCCTCAAGTACGTGGCCGCCTGCCTGCGGCAGCCCCTCTCCCGGGTGTACGGGGTGGCCACCTTCTATCACTTCTTCTCCCTCCAGCCCAAGGGCAAGCACCGCTGCATCGTGTGCACCGGCACCGCCTGCTACATCAAGGGGGCGGGGGAGGTGCTGAGCGGCCTGGAGGGGCGCTGGGGGGTGAAGGCGGGGGAGACCACGCCGGACGGTATGCTGTCGGTGGGCACGGCGCGCTGCCTGGGGGCCTGCGGGGCGGCGCCGGTGGTGGTGTTCGACGAGGAGATGCTGGGCAAGGTGACGCCCGAGATGGCCCTGGCGCGCACCGAGGAGTGGATGAGCCATGCCGACCATTGAGGAGTTGACCGAGATCGCCGAGCGCGAGCGGGAGCGCTGGCGGGCCTTTGCGCACCGCATCCTGGTGTGCACCGCCTCCGGGTGCGCCTCGGCGGGGAGCGGGGCGGTGCTGGAGGCGCTGCAGCAGGAGGTGAAGCGGCAGGGGCTGGAGGAGCGCTGCGCCGTCAAGGGGGTGGGGTGCCTGGGGCTGTGCGCCGCCGCGCCCCTGGTGGCGGTGGAGTCCGCCGACCTCCTGTACCAGGGGGTGCAGCCGGCGGACGCCGGGGAGATCGTCGCCGCCCTCGGCCGGCGGCCCGTCGCCCGGCTCGCCTGTCCGGTGGACATCCCCTTCTTCCGCAAGCAGATGAAGATCGTGCTGGAGAACTCCGGGGTGATCGACCCGGAGCGCATCGAGGACGCCATCGCCCACGGCGGCTGGCAGGCCCTGGTGACGGCCCTCACCGAGATGCGCCCCCACGAGGTGATCGAGCAGGTCACCCGCTCCGGCCTGCGCGGCCGGGGGGGCGGCGGCTACCCCACGGGGCTGAAGTGGACCACCGTCGCCAAGGCGGGGGTGGGGGAAAAGTACGTCATCTGCAACGCCGACGAGGGGGACCCGGGGGCCTTCATGGACCGCTCGGTGCTGGAGTCGGATCCCCACCGGGTGCTGGAGGGGATGGCCATTGGCGCCTACGCCGTGGGGGCCAACAAGGGGTTCATCTACTGCCGCGCCGAGTACCCCCTGGCGGTCAAGCGCCTGGAGCTGGCCATCAAGCAGGCCCGGCGCCTCAACCTGTTGGGCAACAACATTCTGGGTACGCCCTTCTCATTTGCCGTGGAGGTGCGTCTGGGGGCGGGGGCCTTCGTGTGCGGGGAGGAGACGGCGCTGATGGCCTCCATCGAGGGGAGGCAGGGGCGGCCCCGCCCCCGCCCCCCCTACCCGGCAGAGCTGGGGCTGTTCGGAAAGCCGACGCTCATCAACAACGTGGAGACCTTCGCCAACGTCCCCGCCATCATCCGCGAGGGGGGGGAATGGTTCGCCCGCATCGGCACGGCCCACTCCAAGGGCACCAAGGTGTTCGCCCTGGCCGGCAAGGTGGTGAACACCGGCCTCATCGAGGTGCCCATGGGCACCACCTTGCGGGAGATCATCGAGGAAATCGGCGGCGGCGTGCCCGACGGTGGCCGCTGCAAGGCGGTGCAGACCGGAGGACCGTCGGGGGGGTGTATCCCGGCTGGCTACTTCGACACCCCGGTGGACTACGAGTCCCTGAGGGAGCTGGGCTCCATGATGGGGTCGGGGGGCATGATCGTCATGGACGAGAGCTCCTCCATGGTAGACGTGGCCCGCTTCTTCATGGAGTTCTGCACCGCCGAGTCCTGCGGTAAGTGCGTGCCGTGCCGCGCCGGTACGCAGCAGGTGCATGACCTGTTGGCCAAGCTGCTGCGGGGCGAGGGGAGCGGGGAGGACCTGGCCCTCACCGAGGAGCTGTGCGAGCTGATGCGGGAGGCCAGCCTGTGCGGCCTGGGGCAGTCGGCCCCCAACCCGGTGATGTCCACCCTGCGCCACTTCCGGGGGGAGTACGAGGCCCTGCTGGCCGCGAGGGGAGGTGAGGCATGAGCACCCCCAACCCGGCGGTGCGCATCAAGACCCTGAAGATCGACGGGCGGGACGTGGGCGCCCGGGAGGACGAGACCATCCTGGAGGTGGCGCGGGAGAACGGCATCCGCATTCCCACCCTGTGCGCCTTCGAGGGGCTGTCCACGGTGGGCGCCTGCCGCCTGTGCCTGGTGGAGATCAAGGGGTGGTCCCGCCTGGTACCGGCCTGCGTCACCCGGGTGGAGGAGGGGATCGAGGTGATCGCCAACTCCGAGCGGCTGCAGCGGCACCGCCGGCTCATCGTGGAGCTGCTGCTGGCCGAGCGCAACCACGTGTGCTCGGTGTGCGTGGCCAACGGCCACTGCGAGCTGCAGGACCTGGCGGTGGAGCTGGGGATCACCCGGGTGCGGGTGCCCTACCGCTACCCCCGCTTTGCCGTGGACGCCTCCCACCCCCGCTTCGTGGCGGACCACAACCGCTGCGTGCTGTGCAACCGCTGCGTGCGGGTGTGCGACGAGGTGGAGGGGGCCCACACCTGGGACGTCATGGGCCGGGGGGTGGACAGCACGGTGATCACCGACCTCAACCAGCCGTGGGGGGCTTCCGAGAGCTGCACCTCCTGCGGCAAGTGCGTGCACGTCTGCCCCACCGGCGCCCTGTCGGAGAAGCAGAACTTGATCGGGGCCGGCCTCAAGCGGCGGCAGTTCCTGCCCTACCTGCAGCTCATGCGGGAGGCCCGGCGATGAGTACCCCCCGCCTCGCCACGGTGTGGCTGGACGGCTGCTCCGGCTGCCACATGTCCTTCCTGGACACCGACGACGCCCTGCTGGAGCTGTCCACGCTCTGCACGGTGGTCTACAGCCCGCTGGTGGACACCAAGGAGTTTCCCGAGGGGGTGGACGTGACCCTGGTGGAGGGGTCGGTCTCCTCCGTGGAGGACGAGGAGAAGATCGCCAGGGTGCGTCGCCGCACCCGCATCCTGGTGGCGCTGGGGGACTGCGCCGTCACCGGCAACGTCCCCGCCATGCGCACCCCCTTCCCCCTGGAGGCGGTGCTGCACCGGGCCTTCGTGGAGACCGCCCAGCTCAACCCCGGGCCCCCCACCAGGGTGATCCCCCGCCTGCTGCCCCGGGTGCGGCCGGTGCACGAGGTGGTGCCGGTGGACGTGGTGATCCCCGGCTGCCCCCCGCCGGCTGCGGCCATCCTGGACACCGTCAAGGCGCTGCTGGCCGGGCAGACGCCGCGGGTGGCGGAGCTCACCCGCTTCGGTAGGTAGGAGGGGGTCATGCCCAGCACCATCGTCATCGACAACGTCACCCGCATCGAGGGCCACGCCAGGATCACCATCCACCTGGACGAGCACGGCTTCGTGCACGACGCGGCGTTCCACGTGACGCAGCTGCGCGGCTTCGAGAAGCTCTGCGAGGGGCGCCCCTTTTACGAGATGCCGGCCCTGATGGCCCGCACCTGCGGCATCTGCCCGGTGAGCCACCTCATCGCCGGGGCCAAGGCCTGCGACGAGCTGATGGCCGTGCGGATCCCCCCCACGGCGCAGAAGCTGCGGCGCATCATGAACCTGGCGCAGATCCTCCAGTCCCACGCCCTGAACCTCTTCTACCTCTCCGCCCCCGACATCGCCCTGGGCTTCGACGCCGACCCCGGCCAGCGCAACCTCTTCGGCCTGGCCCAGGCCCACCCGGGGCTGGTGCGGGACGGCATCCGCCTGCGCCAGGTGGGCCAGCAGATCATCGAGATCCTGGGCGGCAAGCGCATCCACCCCGCCTGGGTGGTGCCGGGGGGGGTGGCCTCCCCCCTGACCGTGGAGCAGCGGGACGCCATCCTGGCCCTGCTGCCCCAGGCCCTCACCCTGGCCCAGCGCACCCTGGACTGGTACAAGGGGGTGATGGGGGAGTTCGGGGAGGAGATCCGTTCCTTCGGCAACTTCCCCAGCCTGTTCATGGGGCTGGTGGACGCCGAGGGGGGGCTGGAGCACTACGACGGCCAGCTGCGCCTCATCGACGCCGCCGGCAAGGTGGTGGTGGAGGCCATCCCGCCGGCCCGCTACGGGGAGTTCATCGGCGAGGCGGTGGAGCCCTTCAGCTACTTGAAGAGCCCCTTCTTCAAGCCCAAGGGCTACCCGGAGGGGATGTACCGGGTGGGTCCCCTGGCGCGCCTGAACATCGCCGCCACCTGCCGCACCACCTGGGCCGCCCAGGAGCTGGCGGAGTTCAAGGAGCTGGGCCACCCCACGGTGCTGTCCACCTTTCACAACCACTACGCCCGCTTCGTCGAGATGCTCTTCGCCATCGAGCGCATCGACCAGCTGCTGCGGGAGGACGACATCCTGGACACCCACGTGCGGGCCCTGGCCGCCCCCAACGCCGCCGAGGGGGTGGGCATCGCCGAGGCCCCCCGCGGCACCCTGATCCACCATTACCGTATCGACGCCCAGGGGCTCATTACTTTCGCCAATTTGATCATCGCCACCGGCCACAACTCCCTGGCCATGAACCGGGCGGTGCTGCAGGTGGCCAAGCGCTTCGTCAAGGGCACGAGCCTGCAGGAGGGTATGCTCAACCGCGTGGAGGGGGTCATCCGCGCCTTCGACCCGTGCCTGTCCTGCTCCACCCATGCCCTCGGGCAGATGCCCCTGGAGGTTCGCCTGCTGGGCCCCGCCGGGGAGCTGCTGGACCGCCTGGCCCGCTGACACCTGCCGGCCCCCGGCACGGCGTCTCTCCTCCCCGCCCCGGGGGGGCGAGCCGGAGGCCCGCGCCCCCGGGCACGGGCGCGGCCACAGTCTCAGACACGGACACGGCCACGGTCACGGCCACGGTCACGGTCACGGGCACCGTCACGGTTACGGACACGGTCACCAGCACCGTCACCGGCACGGTCACCGGCACGGTCACCGATATGCCCATCTCAAAATTGCTAAAAAGGCTGTACCTGGTATCAGGGGTGGTGACCGTTCCCCGTCACGGACACGGTCACCGTCGCGGCCACGGCCCCAGTCACGGGTGCGGTCGGAGGCGTGCTCCAACCCGCCGCCGGCCCGGCGAGGGCGTGCGCATCTGATACCTGACATAGCTTTTCTGGCTATTTCTGACTTGCTGCCTGCCGGGGCTGCCTGTGCTCGCACGCTGAGCGATCCCAGGCGTGGTGGTTTTGACTTTTTTTGGCAACCTCACCGGCTGGGGCAGTGGGCAGGATGCCGTCCAGGCGAGCTGGGATGCGCTCAGCCAGATGCGCTCCCTGCAGGGCCTGGGGGTGAACCGCCGCTTTGCCTACGATGCCAACGGCGAGCGCATCCTCGTGCGCGAGGTGAACTTCTCGCCGGTGGTGTACACTCTCACCCTGCGCGATCCGGGAGGCAAGGTGCTGCGGGAGGTGACCTACACGCCCTCGACCGGGAGCTGGGCCTGGCGCAAGGACCACGTGTGGCGGGGACGGCACTCGGTGGGCGAGCCGGCGGCCCGGAGACTGGAAGGGCTGCCTTGCCAGCACCCTTCGACCGAGCTGCTCATTTCCTGAAAACACGCTGATGTCCCTGGGAGCGGGCGGTTGCGGATCTGACGTGGTAGGCCGTCGGGCATCGGGTTGGGCCCCCCGAAGGTGGGCAGTGCTAAACTTATAAGTGTCGCCCACCGTTCGCGTGCTCGGCCCTTATCGGTTTTTCTTCTACTCCGGCGATCTCAACGAACCCCCTCACATTCACGTGGAGCGCGAACGGGCCACAGCGAAGTTCTGGTTGGAGCCTGTCAGCCTGGCGGCGTCCCGCAGGTTTCCAGCGCACGAGCTGCGGCACCTGGAGGAGGTGGTTCATACGAACGCCAACGTGTTCTTGGAGGCGTGGCATGAGTTCTACGGCCGTTAGGTACCAGGCGCTTGCCTGCGACGTGCACGTGACCGACGACGAACTGGTCGTGTCACTCACCGACGGTCGACGGGTCGCTGCGCCGCTGGTGTGGTTCCCCCGGCTCTTGGAGGCCAGTGCGGAGGTCCGTGCGGATTGGAGGTTTATCGGCGACGGTGAGGGTATCCACTGGCCGGGAGCCGATGAAGACATCAGCGTGGAGGGGCTTCTTTACGGAGTCCCCTCCGCCGAGTTCAGGCGAGGTCGACGCTGAAAGCCGTCATGGTGCGTTTCGGCAACCAAGCGGGACGTTGTAGAGCTGGGCGAAAGCCCGGTGCGGGAGCGACGGCCGCCGGGAACGGGAGCGACCGCCTCCAGGGCTTCGGGCAGAAGTGCAGCGCTCTGGCGCGGTGGCCGTGACCGGTCCCACGTTCGATACAATCGCGCCCATGACCTCCGTGCAGGGTCCTGGCATCAACCGTTCGATGGGCTACGACGCGTCGGCCGAGCGCCTCGTGGTGCGGGAGGGGTCCAGCTACACCTTCACCCTGCGCGACCTCGGCCACCGGGTGCTGCGGAAGGTCACCTGGAGCTCCACAGAAAGCTGGAGATGGGGCAAGGACTACATCTACCGGGGCGGCACCCTGCTGGCGAGCCAGAGCCCCAGAGAAGGGGAAGGGTTGCTTTACCACCGCTGCGTCATGTCCTCTCCCAGTCCCTCTCTCCCGCCATCCGGGGTCTTTCGAACCTGGGAACCCACCAACTGTCAGGTTAAGTCCTAGCACTTTTAGATTATCGTGTCGTGCGAGGAACCCACGCCCGACCCCCGCGCCAGCGGCCCAGGGGGGCGCCGCCAGGGAGTCCGTCCCGTAGCGCGCAGGCCAGTCGGGGTGGGCATCCAGGCCCGCGTCCAGCAGCTGTGGGGGTCGTTCCTGGCCTCTGGCGGACAGGCCGGCGAGCGAGCCGCCAGTGCAGTGGGTCACCTCTCCACTCCGACGATGGCGACCGTCGCCGGTAGGGGCGCCCAGGCCGTCCGGCGGGCGTCCAGCTCGCCGGCAAACCCGCGCCGGTCCAGGCTCTCCTCGGGCAGCCAGGCCAGCAGGTCCACGCCGCCGGGGGGCAGCCCTTCAGCCGCCACCCTCCCCTCCCCGTCGGCCCCCGGCTGGCCCAGCAGCCACTGGGTCGCCACTGCGCCGCAGCGCTGCCCGGCAAGCCACAGCAGCACCCGCGCCCAGGGCAGCGGCCGCCCCTCGGTACCCACCACCCGGGCCCGGCGGAGGGGCCCGCGGGGGTGGAGGGGCACCTGCAGCACCTCCCGGCAGGGTCCGGTGGGCCAGGGAAAGGGGGTGGCCCCGGCGTGCCCGTGGCGGGCGAGACCCCACGCCCCGGGCAGGGGCGGCAGCTCCAGCTGACCCGCGCCGTCCGCCTGCCCCTGCCACAGCAGCGCCTCGGCCGCCGCGGCAAACGCCGCCACCTCGGCCCCCGCCGCCGGGCGCCCGTCGGGCAGCAGGAGAAGGGCCGGGCACCCCGGGGCTCGGCGCCGGAGCTGGACGTCGAGCCGCACCTCCCGGTCAGTGCTCAGCACCTGTCGTTCCACCGTGGCGCTGTCGTAGCCTTCGGCGCTGACGGCGAGCCTCAAGGTGCCCGGGCGCAGGGGCGGCAGCGCCGCCACTCCCTCCTCGTCGGTCAGCACCGACACGCCAAAGCCGGGACCTCCCCCGCCGGCCGCGCTGGTGACGCCCACGGTGGCCGCCGGCACCGCTTGCCCGCTGCCCGCCTCCCGCACCTGCACGGTGAAGGCATTGCAGGGCAGGATGAAGTTCTGCTCGCGGTCGGCCAGCACCGGCCGGGCCAGCAGCTCGATCCACTCCCCGGCACCGGGCAGGGCAAGCCGGGCCACCTGCACCGGCGTGAACACCACCCCCTCGTACCGCCCCTGCTCGTCGAGGGGGAAGCTCACCCAACGGTCGGCACCGGTGCGGAAGCTCACCTCCGCGGCAGCGGGCCGCCCGCAGCGGCTCACCTTGCCGTACAGGCGCACGGGGCGGGCGGCGAGGATGGCCCTGACCTCCGGCTCCGAGGTGGCATCCGCCTCGCCCCAGATCTCCCACGGGGGCGCCGAGAGGCGCAGGAGCAGTCGTTCGGCGGGCACCTCCTCGAAGACGGTCGGGGCAAGGAGGTCGGTCACCGGCTGCCGCGCCACCGGCCGGCCCTCCAGGAGCACCTCCAGCTGCAGTTCTCCCTCGGCCCATTCGGGCGGAACCTCCAGCCCCACCTCCAGGCGGGGCAGCGGCCGCACCTGGAGGTTGACCTCCTCGACGGCCCCGGCGGCCAGGGTGACCTCGGCGGTGGCCGAGGTGAAGCCCGTGGGGGAGGCCACCAGGGTGCCGCGGCGGCCGGGCAGGTCGTACCAGATGGCGAGCAGGGTGGCGCTGTCCACTACCAGCGCCGCCGGGGGCCGCAGCTCCCCGGCGCCGTCGAGGAACGCGAACTCCCCGGGGCGGTCGGTCAGGAACGGTTTGCCGAACTTTTCCAGGCGCAGCACCAGGTCGGTGCCGGGCGGTGGGGGCGGCAGCGGGTCCAGGGTGACCGTCTGGCCCGGCCGTACCCGCACCGGCCGGGAGACCGCCACGCAGCGACGTTGCTGCCCCTCCCGCAGCAGCGCCACCGCCTCCCCTGCGGGCATCTGCACCGGCTCCGCGAGCCGGTCCCCGGCCACCCAGCGTTCCAGCCCGGTGGCGAGGGACAGCAGTTGCACCGCCACGCCAGTCCCCACGTGCCGGGGGTGCACCATGACCCTGCCCGCAGGGCCCAGGGGCCGGGTGACGATGGTCATCCCCCGCTGGGCAGGGACCCGCTCAAAGGCCAGGTAGTCGGCGGGGCTCATGGTCCCCTCGCCCTCCAGCCAGAAGCGCAGAAAGCCGGAGGGCAACAGCACCCAGCGGCCGGGGCCCAGGCGCAGCTCGCGGACCGGGTCAGCGAGGGGCGCCACGTGCGCCGCAAGGCCTGTGGGGTCACACGCATCGGTGCGGGGGGGTGGGCACGGCGGCGAGAAGGAAACCGCGCCGACCCCTTCGATCACCCCGGCGCCGGTGTCACCCCTTCTGCCGCCATGGCGCTGGCGAGGCTCGCCTGGACCGGAACGGCCGGCGCCAACAGTGCCGCAGCGACGATCGCGAGCAGCGGTGTCATGGCCTTGTTCACCGTTGTCTCCTCCTGTTCTGGAGGCCATTCTCTCTCTCTCTCTCTCTCTCTCGTGTCAAGTTCTCGAGTTGCCTCATGTCTTTTTGCAATGTCCCCATGGGTAGGTCGTGCGAAGTTTCCCCTCCGGTCCGTTTCTTTTGGGTTTCTGGAAGGCCAACCGCAGAGCCAGAGCTGGCGGCACCTCGCCGCCCCAGATACGGGGTGGACTGAGCCCGAAAACCGCGGTTGGCTTCTACTGCGAGGCCGGATTTCGCCGCGCTGGCGGGCGTACTCGGGGACTCGGGCGCTGCGCCGTACGCTTGAGAGTACGGCTCGCGCCCTCGCCCCTGCGTGCGCCCGCCATCATCGGCGTCTAAGGCCTCTCGTCACGAACCCAACCGCGGTTTTCGGGCTGAGCACCGCGCGCAGGGTCGGTCACGGTCACGGTCACGGTCACGGGCACGGTCACGGGCACGGTCACGGCCACGGGCACGGCCACGGCCGCGGGCACCGACCCTGGGTAGCGGGGGTCGGCGCCGGGCGGCGTCGGGGTGGGCAGGGGATGGCGTACCATGGTGCGGTGGTCGGGAGGAGAGAGGAGCTACCCATGACTTCCGGTTGCAAGGTCCTGTGTGGATTGCTGTTTACTGCGATGCTGGCGGTGCCGTCCCCATCCGGCGCCGCCGGGCTCGATCCGGCGTTGCTGGCTGGGCTGAAGGCGCGGGCCATCGGCCCCGCCGCCATGAGCGGGCGCATCGCCGCCATCGATGCGGTGGCCAGCAACCCCAACGTCATCTATGTGGGGGTGGCCACCGGGGGGGTGTGGAAGTCCAGCGACGGCGGCCTCACTTTCAAGCCCATCTTCGACAGGGAAAAGGTGGCCGCGGTGGGGGCGGTGGCGGTCTCCCCCGTCAACCCGGATGTGGTGTGGGTGGGAACGGGGGAGGGGAATCCCCGCAACTCCGCCTCGGTGGGGTGGGGCGTCTGGAAATCGGTGGACGGCGGGGAGACCTGGAAGCATCTGGGGCTGGAGAAGACCGAGCGCATCCACCGCATCGTCCTGCACCCCACCAACCCCAACGTCGCCTACGTGGCCGCCCTCGGACAGATGTGGGGGGAAAACCCCGAGCGCGGCGTGTTCAAGACCACCGACGGGGGGGCCACCTGGCAGCGGGTGCTGTACGTCAACGAGCGCACCGGTTGCGCCGACCTGGTCCTCGACCCCAAGAACCCCGACAAGCTGTTCGCCGCCATGTGGGAGTACCGGCGCTGGCCGTGGTTCTTCCGCTCCGGTGGGCCCGGCTCCGGGCTTTTTGTCACCCACGACGGGGGCACCACCTGGCGGCGCCTCACCGAGAAGGACGGCCTGCCCAAGGGGGAGCTGGGGCGCATCGGCCTGGGGATCTGCCGGGAACACCCGGAGGTGGTGTACGCCCTGGTGGAGGCGGAGAAGAACACCCTGCTGCGCTCCTCGGACGGTGGGCGGAGCTTCAAGGTGGCCAGCGAGGGCAGCCGGGTGGGGAACCGTCCCTTTTACTACGCCGATATTTACGTGGATCCGGTGTGGCCCAACCGGGTGTACGACCTGGCCACCCGACTGTCGGTGTCCGACGACGGGGGAGTTACCTTCTCTGGCCTGGCGCAGTTCCGGTCCATCCACTCCGACTTCCACGCCCTGTGGATCAACCCCGCCAACCCGGACCACCTCATCGTCGGCAACGACGGCGGGGTGGCGGTGTCGTACACGCGCGGGAACACCTGGCGCTTCGTCCCCAACCTGCCCCTGGGCCAGTACTACCACGTGAACGTGGACATGGACGTCCCTTACAACGTCTACGGGGGGCTGCAGGACAACGGCTCCTGGCGCGGCCCCGCGGCGGTGTGGGAGAACGGGGGCATCCGCAACCACCACTGGCAGGAGGTGGGCTTCGGGGACGGCTTCGACGTCATGCCCGACCCCGAGGACTCCCTGCGCGGCTACTCCATGAGCCAGGGGGGGAACCTGCGGCGGTGGAACCTGCGCACCGGCGAGCAGAAGGACATCCGCCCGGCCGGGCCGCCGGGGGTGGAGCTGCGCTTCAACTGGAACGCCGCCCTGGCTCAGGATCCCTTTGACCCGGCCACGATCTACTACGGCTCCCAGTTCGTGCACCGCTCCCGGGACCGGGGGGACAGCTGGGAGATCATCTCCCCCGACCTCACCACCAACAACCCCGAGTGGCAGAAGCAGCGCGCCAGCGGTGGCCTCACCCCCGACGTGACCGCCGCTGAGAACTACACCACCCTGTTGAGCATCGCCCCCTCCCCCGTGCAGCGGGGGGTGATCTGGGCCGGCAGCGACGACGGCCGCATCCACCTCACCCGCGACGGGGGGGCCACCTGGGTGAGCGTGGAGAAGAACCTGCGCGGGGTGCCGCCCAACACCTACATCCCCCACATTGAGGCGTCCAGGCACGCCGCCGGGCGGGCCTACGTGGTCTTCGACGACCATCGCCGCTCCAACTGGACGCCGTACGTGTACGTCACCGAGGACTACGGCGCCACCTGGCGCTCGCTGGCCAGCGCCAACCTGTGGGGGTACTGCCTGGTCCTGGAGGAGGACCCGGTGGACCCCAACCTGCTGTTTTTGGGGACCGAGTTCGGCCTGTACGTCTCCCAGGACCGGGGAGGTTCCTGGTGGCGCTTCACCCACGGGCTGCCCACCGTCTCGGTGATGGACCTGGTGGTGCACCCGCGGGAGCACGACCTGGTGATCGCCACCCACGGGCGGTCCATCTTCGTCGTCGACGACATCCGGCCGCTGCGCACCCTGACCCGGGAGGTGATGGGCAAGCCTTTGCACCTTTTCGAGATCCCCCCGGCACAGCAGTACCGGCAGCGGCAGGCGGCGGGGGCGCGTTTCCCGGGAGACACCGAGTTCCGGGGCGACAGCCGCGCCTATGGGGCGATTATCTCCTTCACGGTGGCGGACCCCACCTTGCCTCACCCCGACCCCGAGGTGGAGCGGCTGCGGCCGCCGGCGCCGGGTCCCACCCCCACGCCCGGCCCGGGGCGGGAGGGACGGCGGGGCCGGCGGGGCGATGACGGCCCCAAGGCCACCATCACCGTGGCGGACGCCGCCGGGCGCACGATCCGCACCTTCACCCACCCCCTCACCCAGGGGTTGAACCGGACGGTGTGGGACCTGCGGCGGGACCCCTTCAAGGAGCCCCCCCGGGAGGAGGAGGCCTGGTGGCAGGAAGGGGGCGGACCCGAGGTGCTGCCCGGCCGCTACACCGTCACCGTGAAGGTGGGGTCCCAGGAGGCCTCGGCCCCGGTGGAGGTACTGCCCGATCCCCGCTGGCCGGGCAGCGTCGCCGACCGCGAGGCGAACTGGCAGGCGATGCAGCGGGCGGGGGCCCTGCAGGAGGCCCTGGCCGAGGCCATCGGCCGCCTCAGGGAGGTGAGGGAGGACCTGGAGGTGGTGCGGCGCAAGGGGCGGGTCGACAACCGGGAGGAGGAAAAGAAGGAAGATTCCTCCGCCCTGCTCCGTCAGGCCGAGGCGGTGAGCAAGCGCCTGGAGGAGGTGGAAAAGCTCCTCTGGGTGCCGCCGGGCACCAAGGGCATCGTGGATCTGCAGGACGCCCGGGGCCGGGTGCGTCGGGTGCTGGGGTCCCTGCAGTCCACCTGGGACGCCCCCACTCGGGCGCAGCTGGCCTACCTCGAGGAGGCCGAGCAGGCCACCCGGGCGGCCGTGGAGTCGCTCAACCGCCTGCTCGCCGGGGAGGTGGCCGCCCTGCGGGAGGCGGCCGCGGCGGCGGGGGTGGTCCTGCTGGCGCCCCGCCCCCTCGCCCCGCCTGCCCCGCCCGGGGGCCCTCCGACGGGAAGGCCGGGGAATGACAGCTGAGCCGCCGCCGTTGCCCGGCCCGGAGGTCACTGGCCCGTGCGACAGTTCATCGTGCTCAGCATCGCTTTGGCCCTGTCCGGGAGTGCGGCGGCTCAGGAACGCCAGATTCTTGCCCGGGTGGTGTCGGTCGAGGGGAAAACCTGTACGGTCGAGGTGCTCGAAGGGTACCTGGTGCCCGACGACGCGGTGGAGGTGTGGAGCGAGGGGGGCAAGCGGGCCGCCACCGTGACGATGCCCGGCGGCCTGCTGAATCAGGGAGACCGGATGCCCGGAGTTGGTCTGTCGGGGCCGCTGCCCCCGCCGGGGGCGATCCTCTCCCAGAAGGGGCGCTTCTCCTCCTGGGCGCAGGCGCAGGCGGCGCTGGCCGCCCACCCCCCCAAGGCGCTGGGGAGGGTGGTCTCGGTGGAGGGTACGACGGTCACCCTGGAGCTGCTGCTGGGCAGCCTGGGGAACAACGACGAGCTGGACGTCTTCACCCCGCGCCGGCACTCGGTGGGTAAGGTGAAATTGCCCAGTGACATCGGTCTGGTCACCCGGGGCGACCGGGTGAAGGGAATCGCCCTCGTGGGTGCCACCGTCGAGGCGGGGGCGCTGGTGGCGGACCGCGGCCGCTTTGCCTCGCTGGCCGGGGTCAGCGCCGCTCTGCCGGGCGCCAGCGCCGCCACTGCGGCGGACAAACCGGCGGATGGGCTGAAGGAGTCCACCGCGGGCTGCCTCTTCACCCCCGCGGAGCTGGCCCGCTCGCTGGGGTTCACGGTGGCGGCGGGGCGTGGCACGGAGGTGGCCTCCGGGTGGGGCACCTCGTACTCCTGCACCTGGGGCGAGGAGAAGGGGCGGCGCTCGGTGACCGTGCGTCGGATGGTCCTGACGACCGGGGACCCGGCGACGAACTGGGCGCAGTACAAGAAGACGCTGGCGGGTCGACTGGAGCCCATCGGCGGCGACGCCGACCAGGGGGTGTGGCAGGTGGACCAGGGGGACCTCACCGGGGTGACGCTGCACTACTTCCGCGGCAACACCGCCACCTCGGTCAGGGTCAGCGGGGTGGACATACAGGACCCCCGCGCCGTGGCGGCCATGCGGCAGGCGGTGCTCACCCTGCGCCGCCTCTGAGGTGCCCGCGGGAGCCTTCGGAACCGTGCCGCCGGGCGGGTGTTGTGATCCTGCGAAACGTTGATGGCGGGGGGGGAAGTGACTCGTACCTTGTGCCTGGCCGGGATGGTGGCAGCCTTGCTCGCCCCCGCCCCGACCCTGCCTCAGGGGTTCGCCCTGCGCTTTTACGGCCACGGCACTGGCGGCGTCGACCGCGTCACCGTCCCCATCGAGCCCCACGTGCCCGCCGACGTGGGTCTTGACTTCACCCTGGAGTTCTGGCTCAAGGCGGCTCCCGGGGCCAACCCCAGCCCCCCCTGCTCCCCGGGCGGGGTCAACTGGATCTACGGCAACATCATCCTCGACCGGGACATCTGGGGCCCCGGGGACTGGGGGGACTGGGGGGTCTCCCTGGCGGGGGGGCGCATCGCCTTCGGAGTGGCCCGGGGGAGCAGCGAGCAGACCATCTGCGGGGGCACCAACCTGGCCACCGACACCTGGCGCCACGTGGCGGTGACCCGCAACGCCGGCACCGGGGCCATGCGCATCTGGGTGGACGGCCAGCTGGACGGCTCGGGCACCGGCCCCACCGGCGACGTCTCCTACCGCAACGGCCGGTCCTCCTCCTACCCGGCCGACCCTTACCTGGTAATTGCCGCCGAGAAGCACGACGCCGACCCCGGCGTCTACCCCTCTTTCAGCGGCCTCATGGATGAGGTGCGAATCTCCACGGTGGTCCGCTACACGGCCCCCTTCACCCCGCCGGCCGCCCCCTTTGCGGTGGACGGGCAAACCGCGGCGCTGTACCACTTCGACGAGGGCCCCGCCGGGCCCTGCAGCGGGGCCATCGTGGATGCTGTGGGCTCGAGCCCCGGCGCCTGTGCCTTCGGGGGAACCCCACCCGCCGGCCCGGTGTACGTGACGGACACCCCCTTCGGCGCCTCGCCCACCCCCACACCCACACCCACCCGCACCTCCACCGCCACGCCCACGGCCTCACCGACCCCAACGCGCACGCCCACCCCGACCCCC